>Ga0335082_10002024_pt1 | contig 21776 bp, 19 predicted proteins | sample Lox_Sample_41_FD_206718 | JGI IMG/M metagenome (GOLD analysis project Ga0335082, IMG submission 206718) | Soil microbial communities from Loxahatchee National Wildlife Refuge, Florida, United States - Lox_Sample_4.1 | ecosystem: Environmental > Terrestrial > Soil > Wetlands | place: USA...
AGCTGGTTGGCGCGATGCATCAGGCCGCGGCCGAGGGCGGCGCCCTTGCCGTGCAGGTCGACCCAGCCGACGAGGTAGTCGGCCTCACCCTTCAGATCCTCGAGCAGCTGCAAGCTCTCCGCGAGGTTGCGCACCGCGATGCCCCAGACGCGCAGCCGACCGGAGTGGACACGCTTCAGCTGCAGCGTGATCTCGAGGAAGCAACCGAGCATGCCGAAGCCGCCGATGGCGGCGTGGAACACGTCGGCGTTGTCCTGGCGCGAGCAACGCAGGACGCCGCCGGTCGGGGTCTGCAGCACGAATGCGAGGACGTGCTCGCCGAAGCTGCCGACGGCGAAGTTGTTCTTGCCGTGGACGTTGAAGGCCACGGCGCCGCCGACGGAGACGGCCATGGTGCCGGGCACAACCGGCGGCCACCAGCCGAACGCGATCGCGTGGCGCCACAGCTGGCGAATAGTGACCCCGGGTTCGACCGTGACCAGGCCCAGTTCGCGGTCGAAATGCAGGATGCGATCCATGCCGCTGGTGTCGAGCACGTGGCCCGCGGTGTTGATGCTGGCGTCGCCGTAGCTGCAGCCCGAGCCGCGCAGTGCCAACGAGCCGCCCTGCTGCGCCACCAGTGCCATGGCGGCGGCGACCTGCTCAGGCGTCGTGGGGCGGGCCACCTGCGCCGGCCCGCCGACGCTCATACCCCAGCCGCTGACCCGCTCGGTTCGGAAGGCGATCTGCGGCTCGCTCATCACGCGACGATCGCGGGTCGCTCACGCCGAACGTCGAGCGTGAGAGCCGCCGGCGCAGGACTGGTCGTGCGTGGCCAGGCAGCGCCTGCCGGGCGGCGAACCTCCGGAGACCCGAGTACCCATTTCCCGGTGAGACACGCGCGTCATCTCGGCAGCAGTACCATCTGCGTGCATCGAAACAATGCCATCGTCCGGCCCGTGGTCTCGTTGGTGACGATGGCATCCCATACGTGTGTCTGGCGACCGAGGTGAACCGGCGTGCAGCGACATGTAACACGCTCGCCCACGCGGGCCGACGACAGGAAGTTCGTTTTCAGCTCGATCGTCGTGAACGAACTACCGGCGGGAATGTTGCTGCCGCAGCCAACGGCTGCGCATGTGTCCGCCAGAGCGATCACCGCGGGAGCGAACAAGAAGCCCGTTCCGGCGATGAGGTTCTCTGTCACATCAATGTGTCCCACCACCAGGTCCGTGGCCGCGTGGTCGAACACGCAACCCAGCTGACCCGGAACGCGCGGAGCGAAGAACTCAGTCGCTCCACGCGCCCGCGCGGCGGGATCCAGATCGTCAGGTGCAGTCATCGCATGCTCCCTCTGCTCCTACTTGTTTGCGTAGCGTCGTGAGTCCGAGCGTCGCGCCGCTGAGCGACCGCGATGTGATCTGACAGGTGCCACTCATGCGAACGTTCTGGCCTACCGACCGGCATGCCTGCTGAGCCCAAGTAGCGCGAGACGTTACTGCTGTGGCTTCATGCAGGCGCGCAAATACCCCTCAACGATCGGGTGGGGCCGTTCACGTGAGGACGACAGTTGAGGTTGGAATAACGTTGCGAGAAAGAAGCGCCTGCCTCGGATTTCCAGGGCGCGCATCTCGCTGTTCTCACCAATGGCAGCGGCACACAGGCCGGCGTCCTCCCATCGCGACACGAAATCCGGGTTGGTTTCGAAACTGCAGAAGTACTCTTCGACGAAGGTACGGCTCCCGCACAGCGATTCGAGCAACGTGCCGGGCAGAGGGCGAACCACGCCACCCCCAACCAACCGCGGCGATCTGGGCGAAAGACTCGGGGTCGCGCAATGGACCGGGGTGATCACGATGTTCTCCGCGCGTGGCCCATTTTCCGCACTGTCGGCATCGACAAGACCAAGGACGTTCCGGGAAAACTCGATCAATGCGTACTGGAAGCCGGCGCAGGTACCGAGGTACACCATGTCGTGCTCTCGCGCGTACTGGATTGCGCCCAGGATTCCGGTCATGCTCTCGTATGGACTACCTGGTGCACCCCAGATCCCGTCGAACTGCTGGAGCCGCCGCGCACCAGCGTGAAACAGCGCGGCTTCAGTTGCCCAGTGTGAGTGCTTGCCGCGATCGAAGTCGCCGACAATGCCAATCCGCAGAGCACTCATGACGCTCGACGCTACGCGCGTTGCCTTTGCCGTGCAAGGTTGGCCGAAGACCTCGCAGGCGCTGCCGCTTGCATGGCGCTGTGGCCGAGGAGCTCAGTCAGCGTGGGTCGCCTGCAGCACTGTCAGGTGCGCACGCAACGGTTCCCGGGCGGCCACCGGGAGCATGGTCCTGCGGTCCTTGCGCCCCTGGCTCAGCGGAAGTCGTGCGACTTCGGCAAAGGGATAGACTGTTCGCTGTCAGGCGGTTGGCTGTTAGGGTCGCTGTCACATGGCGTGACGCGCATGCGGTAGCCATGGCCGGTCAGGCCGATGGGCTGCTGCGGCAGCTCCAGTGCGTGCATCCGTCTGGCACGGACGTGGATGACCGGATGATGGGTGCCGGGTGTGAGGTGCGGGGTGTGGGAATCGCTCTTCCCGACACCCGACACCCCATCCCCAACACCCGTTGTCACCTTTTGCAGCGGGCCCTCGATCTGCAACAACGCCGCGGTGTGGATGACCGACCGGTAGCGCTGAAACATGTCGGGGACCACGATCGCGTTCGCCGTACCGGTCTCGTCCTCGAGGGTGATGAAGCAGAAACCTTTCGCCGTGCCCGGACGCTGCCGCACGATGACCAGCCCGGCGATCTTCACCCACTGCCCGTCGCGCGCCGCTTTCAAGTCACTCGCCCGCAGCACACCCTCGCCTGCCAGCGCGGCGCGCAGATGCTTCATGATGTGCGGGCCGACGGTGAGGCCGCTGTTGGTGTAGTCGGCCATGGTGCGGTCGAGAGGGGACATGGGAGGGAGAGGATAAGGGGTTACGGGGTTAGGGGTTAGGGGGTTAGGGGTTTCGGAAGAAGGGATTGGATGAGGCGGCTGAGAAGTCTGGCCACCGAACTCCCCTGCGCCAAGAGGGGCGCGACGACTTCTTCTTGAACCAAGTGTATCTCCGCGATCAGGATCAGATACGTTTCCACCTCGCGCAGACTTCCCTGCGCGATGCGCAGGAAGCTGACGTAATCCTTCCGCGTCCCTCTGCCGTTGCCTTCGGCGATGTTCGCGGGGATCGACACCGCCGCGCGGCGGATCTGGCTCGTCAACCCGTACAATTCCTCTCTCGGAAGTTTCTTGGTGAGGAAATAGCAGTCGCGCGCCAGATCCATCGCCTGACGCCACACGAGCAGCTCGCGGAACCCGCGCTCCTTGGCTTCCATCATGACGCTCCTCCCATCCTTCCCTAACCCCATAACCCCCTAACGCCCTAACCCCCTTCAACAGTGGCTCCACCGCTACCGCTGCCGCTTGCCACAAGGCTTCGCGTCGCGTCAGGCCGAAGGCGGCAAAGGCACCGAGATGTGCCAGCGTCTGCACCTCAGGGCCACGCAGCTCGCACCGGTGTACCACGTCGGCGATCGAGGTGAACGGCGCTTTCGCCCGCTCGGCCTCGATGCGTGTGCCCGCATCTTCACGGAGACCGGTAACGTAACGCAAGCCGAGACGAAGAGATAAAGAGGTGCCCCTAACCCCATACCCCCCTAACCCCATAACCCCTTGCTCCAACCGGCAACGCCAGTTGGAGCTTGTCACATCGATCGGCAGCACCCGCAGCCCGTGCCGCTGCGCGTCCTTCACCAGCGTCGCCGGGTGGTAGAAGCCGAGCGGCCAGTTGTTGAGCATGGCGCAGGTGAAGGCGGCGAGATGATGCGCCCGCAGGTACGCCGAGGCGTACGCCAGCAGCGCGAAGCTGGCGGCGTGACTCTCGGGAAAGCCGTAGAGCGCGAACGAGGTAATGCTGCGGATGATGTCGTCGGCGGTCTTGCCGGTGATGCCGCGCGCCGCCATGCCCGCCCGCAGCCGCGCCTCGATGTCCTGCATGCGTTCGACCGATCGCTTGAAGCCCATCGCCCGCCGCAGCTCCTCCGCCTCGCCGCCGGTGAACCCGGCCAGCGTCATCGCCATGCGGAGCAACTGCTCCTGAAATATGGGGACGCCGAGCGTCCGCTTGAGGATGGGCTCGAGATCGGGATGCGCGTAGCGTACCGGCTCACGGCCGTTGCGGCGGTTCAGGTACGGATGCACCATCTGCCCGACGATCGGCCCCGGCCGGATGATCGCCACCTCGACGACGAGGTCGTAGAAACGCTCCGGCCGCATGCGCGGCAAGGTCGCCATCTGCGCCCGGCTCTCGACTTGGAAGACCCCGATGGTGTCGGCGGCGCGCAGCATGGCGTAGGTCTTCGGATCGTCCGGCGGCAGGTGCGCCAGATCGACGTCGATGCCCTCGTGCGCCTTGATGAGCGGAATCGTTTCCTCCAGCACCGCCATCATGCCGAGACCGAGCAGGTCGACCTTGATGATGCCGAGGTCGGCGCAGTCGTCCTTGTCCCACTGCACGACGACGCGCCCGGGCATCGCCGCCGGCTCGAGCGGCACGACGCTGTCGAGCCGGCCGGCGGCGATGACCATGCCGCCCGAATGCTGGCCGAGGTGCCGCGGCAGGTGCTGGATCTGCCGGACGAGATCGACGAGCTGCGCGACACGCGGCGCCGTCGGATCGACGCCGCCGGCCTTGAGCTGCTTCGCCAGCTCATCCATGTTGTCGCGGAACTCGAACCGGTTGAGCAGCTTCGACAGCTTGTCGACCTGCTCGAGCGCGAAGCCCAGGGTCTTGCCGACCTCGCGCACGGCGCTGCGCGTGCGGTAGGTGATGACATTGGCGGTCATCGCCGCGCCGCGCTTGCCGTAGCGTAGGTAGACATACTGGATGACGCGCTCGCGCTGATCGCCGCTCGGCAGGTCGATGTCGATATCCGGCCACTCGCCGCGCTCTTCGGAGAGAAAGCGTTCGAAGAGCAGCTCCATGCCGACGGCGTCGACGGCGGTGATGCCGAGGGCGTAGCACACCGCCGAGTTGGCCGCCGAGCCGCGGCCCTGCGCCAGGATGCGCTGTTCGCGACAGAAGCGCACGATGTCCCAGACAATGAGGAAGTAGCCGGCGAGGTCGAGCTTGCCGATGATGTGCAGCTCGTGCTCGAGCTGCCGGCGCACCTTCACCGTCAGCGTGCCGTAGCGCTGCTGTGCGCCGACGTAGGTGAGCTGCCGCAGATAGCCGATCGGTGTCTCACCGGGCGGCAGCGGGTAGTCGGGGAAACGGTAGCCGAGGTTGGCGAGGGTGAACTCACACTGCTCGGCGATGCGTTGTGTGTTGATGATCGCACCCGGCAAGTCGCGAAACAGCGCCGCCATTTCGCGCGGCGACTTGAGGTGGCGCTCGGCGTTCTTCAGCAGCACGCGGCCGGCCGCGTCGAGCGTGGTCTTGTGCCGGATGCAGGTGAGCACATCGAGCAACGGGCGTCCGGCCGGCGTCGCATGGCACACGTCGTTGGTGGCGACGAGTGGAATGCGGAAGTGCCGTGCCACGTCGATCAAGGCGCGGTTGAGACGTTCCTCGTCGGGATCGAGGTGGCGTTGGATATCGATGTAAAGGCGGTGGGGGAACAAGCGCTGCAGGCGCGCCACCATTTCGTCTAAGCTGTTCGCTGTTAGGGCCTCACGCCTTTCCTCCCTAACAGCGTAACCCCCTAACCCCCTAACCCCCTTGATCGCCTGAGCGATCGCTCCCTCGGCGCCGCCGGCGAGGCAGATGAGCCCATCGGTACGGCCTTCGAGGTCGTCCCAGGTTGCCACCGCCCCGCCCTTCGGCGCGCGCAGCTTGGTCTCCGTGATGAGATGGCAGAGGTTCTGATAGCCGGTGCGGGTGGCGGCGAGGAGATACAAAGAGCAGGGGGTTAGGGGGTTAGGGGTTAGGGGGTTATGCAGCATGATCTCTGCGCCGATCAACGCCCGCAGGCTGGCGCGCTTCGCTGCCTGATGAAAGCGCGGCGCGCCGTACAGGCCGTCGCGGTCGCCGAGCGCCAGCGCCGGATATCCCAGCGCCGCGGCGCGCGCGACGAGATCCTCGGGCAACGCCGCGCCGGCGAGGAAGCTGAAGGCGCTGCGTGTGCGCAACTCGACATACTCGGGTGTCGGGTGTCGGGTGTTGGGTGTTGGGATCATTCGGAGCCCTTCGGTTTTGCGAGAGCCCTTCGGAGCGTGAAGAGTTGCCGGCTCGAAGAGGCTGTGTGTATCAGCAGACGTTCGCTGTCTTCGCGAGTCAGGTAGTGAAGCCGCCGAGCTATCTCGATTTGTGTTTCGACCTCCGCAATGGATGCCTGCGCGATCGACAGGTGGTGCAGGTACTCTTTCAGGTGCCATCGCGTGTGTCCCTCCGCGATGTTCGAGGGAATCGACACGACCGCACGCTGCAGCTGAGCGGCTAGCCCGTAGAGCTCATGCTTCGGAAAGGTACGCGTCGAACGATAAATCTGTTCGACCAAGCTCATCCCCATTTCCCAGACGCGCAAATCCCGAAAGCTCTTGATAGGCATCGTTCCCTCCTCATTCTCCAACACCCGACACCCAACCCCCGAGACCTAGTCGTACACTCCATCCACGAACCACCCGTGCTGCACACGCTCGTAGTACAGGCGGTACACGCCGCCGTCGCTGAGCTGCACGTCGTTGTAATCGCGCGTTGCCGCTTGCTCGTTCCACCAGTCGGCGTGCACGCGCCACGGACCGGCGGCGTGCACGACGCGACCGGCGAAGCCGCTGCCGCGGATGAACTCGGGCCGGTCACGCTCGCAGAAGACGTCGATCGCTTGCGGCGGCCGAACGGCGCGCAGAGCGAGAGGAATGGGGTTAGGGGTCAAGGGGGTAGGGGTCAGGGGAGTGGAGGCCCTAATCCCGTAACCCCCTAACCCCGTACCCCCTTCTCTCACTTCGTACGCGTCCGGCCGATGCGAGTCGGCAACCACCGGCGTGCCGACGCGGTCGGCGCCGCAGATGGCGGTGAGGCGCGCCAGGGTTACCCCCAACTGCGCCGGCGCCGGACCGTGGGGACGAAACAGGTCGAGCTGCGCGGCGCGCAAGCGTTCGGCAACGGCGGCAACCCGCAACGCGTCGATGGCCGCCGCCGGCGGATGCGCCTCGAGCTGCAGACGCACCAGGGTGAGCAACACCTTCACCTCGTTGCTCGGCACGGCCACGACGACGGTGCGCTCATCCCGGCCCCGCGTCGCCAACCGCAACGAGAGCCGCAGGTCGCCACACACCAGACCACGCACCGCCAGCCGCGCCGTCAACCGGTCGAGCACGGCGCGTAGCACGAACAGAAACGGCTCCATCCCCTCGAGGCCGTAGTCGAGGTCGACCCCTTCCTCGAAGTGCAACGGCGCGGCGCGCGGCAGCAGCGGCCGCTCGTCTTCGCCGCGCGCCCGGTGCACCAGCCGTACGCCTTCGGGACCCAGCCGCGTGCCCACGGCGCTGGCCGGCAATGCCGCCAGATCGCCGATGCTGCGGATGCCCCAGCGCTGCATGGTGGCGGCCAACACCGGGCTCGGCTCGAGCAGGGTTACCGGCGCCGGCGCCAGAAAGCTCCATTCCTCGCCGCGCGGGATGACAGTGACCCCGCCACCATTGCGCGCCGCCAGATACGCCGCGACCTTCGAGCCGGCGACGCCGACCAACGCCTCGAGGCCGAGGTGCGCGGCGCGCTGCGCCAGGGCATTGGCGAGCTGCGACTCGGATGCGAAGAGGGAACCGAGCCCGTCGAGATCGAGGTAGGCAATCCCCTCACCGGCATCTTCGACACGCGGCGAGAACGACTCGGCCGCATCGCACAACGCCGCTTGCGCCGCGCGCAACGTATCGGGGGAGCGTTGTTGCACGAGGAGATCGGCATCGACGGCCACAGCTTGTGCGACGCTCAGCCCGCGGCGCACGCCGCGCCGCGCTGCCGCCGGCGCGACCGCCAGCAGCGTAGCGCGCGGTCCCGTGCCGTCGGCGACGGCGAGCGCTTCGCCACGCAACTCCGGTTGCATGCGCAGCAGCGCGGCGAGCGGAAAGTCGGGCACGTAGAGGCACGCGAGGCGCATGACATCGGCTCAAAGCTTAAAGTCGAAAGCTGAAAGCCAGATTCTGGCTTTTGACGTTCAGCTTTACGCTTTTCGCTTCGGAGACACCGAGTTTGTTGCGCTCCACGCGCACTGTGGCCACGAAGCCGTCGAAGAGCGGCCACAAGCCGGATTGCCACACGGCCCGCCGGGGCCGTACGCCCAGACTGAGTACCGCGAAGCTGCCGGCGAGGCGGTGCGGCGCCAGCACCACCAACGCGGTGTGCGACTGCTCGGCCGCATGCAGCAGGCGCGGCCACACGTGCCGGCGCAGCGGCCGCCGCAGCGCCATGCCGAAATCGAGGACGACCACGGCGAACCCCCCGGCTTGCAACAGCAACTCCGTGCAGCGCATGCCGTCGACTGCCGATGGCGGTCGCACCCACAATACCCGTTGCAAGTCCGCCCCGGCGCCGGCGACCGATGCGGGATGCAACGCGTCGGCAAGGTCGACGCAGGCTACCACCTCGCCGCGCCGGGTCGCCGTCGCCAGCAAGCTGAGGATCAGCGCGGTCTTCCCGCACGAAGGCGGACCGAGGACTTCGCTGATGCGTCCGCGCGGCACGCCGCCGCCGAGCAGGGCGTCCACCGCGGCGATTCCACCGGGGACACGGCGCACCGGCTCCGGCGTCGTGAGCCCGATGTGTACGCGTCCCGGCAAGGACAGATCCGCCAGGCGAGCCACGGCGGATGCCTGGTGCGAGGTGGAGGCCAGCACGCCTCGGATCTTCGCCTAATTTTCGCCTCGGTGCAACAGGGAAGCTGTCGGCACTCAGCGATCAGCTATCAGCCTAATCTGATGCTGACCGCTCTCTTTAAAAAAACAGATGCAGTTCGGCGAGGATGATGCCCTGGTTGTGCGTTGGTTGCGTGCGGATGCCGTTGCTGACCCGGTAGAAGAGTCGCGGCTGCAGGAAGCGATTGAGGAACGGCTCGAGACCGATGCTGACACGATTCTCGCTGTCGTTGGCGTCGATTCCGGAGGTGCCATCCCAATCGGAGTAGTCGCCTGCGACCTTGCAGTTCAGCCAGTCGAAGAACAGATAGTCCCCCTCGGCGTAGGCGATGAAGCGGCCCACCGTGCGGCCGTTCGTCATCGAGTTGTGATCCTCTCGGAAGTCGGCCTCGCCCAGGAACGTGAAGCGCTCGACGTTGCTGCCGGCGAAGAAACCAAACAGCGTCGTCTGTGTGCCCGGCGGCCCGACCCGCGAAAAGGAGCCTCCCGCCAGGACGTTGCGGACCACCGGCAAGTCGGTGAACAACGTCGATACCGTCGTCGTGAATTGCGCGTCGCGGTCTCCCGAGGGGCCGTCGGTCACTGCCGCCGTCAGCGAGAGCGGCCCGGGCTCGAAGCCGACCTCGGCGCCCGCTTGCTGCTGATTGAAGCTGAACCCCGTTCGCGCCGAGCCGTTCGTGCCGCCGCGGATGAAGGCGCCGTCATCCTGCAACTGCAGACCGTACGGCAAGAACATGCGCCCGGCCTTGACGTAGCCGCTCCACGGCAACACCCCCTGCAGCAGTCCGAACGCCTCGCGGTTGTCGGTTTGCGGCTGCACGCGCTGATCGATGTAGAACGTCAGGTAGTCCGGGATCAGTCGGACCTCGCCGTACAGCACGGCCTCCGTGGTGGCCAGGCTGTTTTCTTCGAGGCGGCCGCGGAAGACTTTGTCGTTGCTCACCTGGCCGCGAAAGACGCCGTCGGGATCGGGTTTACCATCTTGGAAGGTGGCCGTCTCGCTGACGCGCAGATCGGCGCCCAGCGAGAGGTACTTGTTGATCTCGCCGCTGAAGAACTCGGGCGGGTTCGAGAAAGCGCCGAAGAAGTTGGGATAGTGCAGCAAGTCGCGTGCGTGCGTGCTGACCAGATCGGTGCGTTTGCCGCCGCCGGTCATGTTGGTGTGGCACGCACTGCACCGCAATCCTTCGCGCACCGCGAAGTACGGCTCGGCGAGCGCGGGTATGGCGCCGACCAACAAGCAGACCGTCAACCATCCAAACGAACGCCTCACAACTCCCATGGTCCCTCACTCGATCGACGCGCCCATCGGCAGCGGCGCAAAGCTGCGGCGGACGATGACGCAAAGGCGCGGACGAATCAAGAATGCGGTCGAGGTGGGCTGTGTGGGTGGCACCGGCGCCCCGCCGGTGGCCCGTGCACCTCAGCCGATCGGTGCCGTCAACTTCGCCAACACATCGTCGACACCGATGTGCTGCATGCATTGGCGGCCGATGGGGCAACGCTTGAGATAGCACGGCATGCATGGCGCCGCGCCGACGATCACTCCCGCCTCGCTGCCCCACGGGGCTGAGCGCGCCGGGCTGGTGGCTCCCCACAACGAGACCACGGGCGTCCCGACCGCGGCCGCAATGTGCATCGGCCCGGAGTCCGGCCCGAACGCTGCCCGGGCGTGCGCCAAGATGCCGGCCACCTCGCGCAACGTCGTCGCACCGACCACGTTGCGCAGCGGCGCACGCGCCGCCTGAACCACCGCGGCGGCGAACTCCCGGTCCCCGCTGCCGCCGACCAGCACGCCCGCCACACCACGGTCGGCCAGCGCATCCAACACCGCGGCGGTGCGCTCCGGAAACCACAGCCGGCTCTCGCAGCTCGAGCCGACGAACGCGGCCACAAACGGCGCTCGGACATCGCCGAGCAGCGCATCGACGCGGCGCTCCTCGTCGCTGCTGAGCTGCAAGCCGAAGGACACCGGTGTCGGCTCTATCTCTAGCCAATCCGCGAAGGCGAGGAACTGCTGCAGCTTCGAGCTGAAGTGCGGCATCGGCGGGACGCTGTGGGTGTTGAAGAGCCAGTTGCCTTCGCGCCCGTTCTGCCGGTGAAAGCCGAGACGCACCGCCGCACCGGAGACGCGGCTGACAACCCCGCTCTTGAGATGGCGTTGCAGGTCCAGCGTAAGCTCCGGGCGCTCGGCACGCACGGCACGCAGGAAACGCAGAAACGCCGGCGCCCCGCCGGGCCGGTCGAAGACCAGCACCGCGTCGAGCGCCGGATGGTTGTGCAGCAATGAGGACGCCGCCGGCTCGACCGCCCAAACAATGCGGGAATGCGGATAGCCGCGCCGCAGACGCTCGAGCAGCGGCAGCGCCCGCACCACGTCGCCGATCGCGCCCAGCAGGACGACCAGGATACGCGCCGCGTTCACGCGCATGTGCCACCCTGTCGATACGCCGCCGACAGCGTTGCCAGGTCGGCGGCACGCACGTGCGCTTGCGCCGCGTCGAGCTTCTGCGCCGAGCGGCGCAGGCGCTCGAGGTCGCCCGCGAACATCGACGGCTGCGCGCGCGCGAGGCGGGCGCGATCGAAGTCGACGAATACGACCGCCGGCGTGTCGACGGCCGGGCCAGGGCAGATGAGGATGTTGTTCAGATTGAGATCCGGGTGGCGTCCGCCGCAGTCGTGCAACCGGCGGATGGCACAGCCGACCTGCTGGAACACACCGGCATGCCGCGCCGCATCGTGCGCGACCGCCCACTCCCACAGCGTCTGCGCCCCGGCGAGGTAGCGCGTCGCCAGCCAGCCGCGGTAGCATCCCGGCCGCGGCCGGTGCACCGCCGCACCGTACACCTCGACGACTGGCGCGCCACGTTGCCGCAGCGTCTCCGTCGTGACCAGCTCACGGAACGGCCGCGGTGACCAACCGAAATAGATGTTGTGGAACAGACGCGCCGGCAGCCCGCCGCGGCGGTACGGTCGCACCACGATCTGATGTCCGTCGACGGTCACGACGGCGGTGCCACCACGCCCGTGCGGCAGCGTCTGCGTCGGATGGGGCGGCGGCGTCCCCTCCACCAGCGCGCGCAAGACCGGCGCGATCCAGGTCTGCACGTCGCCGCGGACCAGCAGCGTGGTGCGACCCTCCCGCAGCCACTCGAAGCCGGCTGGTGCGATCATTCGTCGCTGCCGCTTGGACGCCTGCGGCGATGGCCACGCGACGCCGCGACCGTGTGTCGGAGACTGCGCGCCGGTGCGCTCCTACCCGAGTGGGATGGCCTCGTCGATCAGCATCACCGGGATGTCATCCTTGATCGGGTACATGACCTTGCACGCGTTGCAGACCAAGCCCTCCTGCTTGTCGGTGAGGTGGACATCGCCCTTGCACTTCGGGCAGGCGAGTATGTCGAGCAGTTCCTTGCTGATTGCCATTCTGTTCCTCCTGGGCTCAGGCGGCCTGCGTCAGGCCGGCGCGCGCCGTCACCATGCGCACCAGCGCCTCACCGCCGTCGATTTCCGGCGCTATTCGTAGCGCAACCAGTTTGCCTTTCGCAAAGGGGAAGCCCTCCAGTTTCACGAGATCCTTCTCCGTGGTGACGATGAGGTCGATGTCCCGCGTGTCGCGCGACAGTCGTTGCCAATCGGCTTGCGTGTACCGGTAGTGATCCGGGAACTCGAAGATCTCTTCGATCTGCGCCTCCCACTGGCGCACCGCGGCATAGAAGGGGCCGGGTTCGGCGATCCCCGAGACCACCGCGACGCGCCGGCCGGACAGCAAGCCGATCGGCCGCTCGCGCCAACGTCCGCCGTCCGATTCGATCAACGCGGTGGCCACGAAGCGCACGGTGAACAGCGGCTTGGCGACGCGGCGCAGCGCCTTGTGCGGCGCCGCCGAGTCGTCGTCGTCCTTGGTGACCAGCGCGACGGCGTCGGCGCGCTTCAGGGCGCCGCGCCGCTCGCGCATCGGCCCGGCCGGCAGCATGCCGCCGGCCCGGCCGCCCACCAGGACCAGATCGAAATCGCGCGCCAGGGCGCGGTGCTGAAAGCCGTCGTCGAGCACGACGACGCGGCAGCCCAGGCGCTCCGCCGCGGCCACCCCCTCGACCCGCCGCCGCGCCGTGAGCACGACGCCGTCGAAGCACTTGGCGAGCATCACCGCTTCGTCGCCGACGCTGTCGACGTCCACCTCCGGACCGGTGCCCTGTGAGACCACGGTGACCTGCTTGGCGCGTCCGGTGTAGCCACGCAACAGAATGCCGACCCGCACCCCGGTGGCGGCGAGCTGCCGCGCCAGCCAGAGCGTGATCGGCGTCTTGCCGGTCCCCCCGACGGACAGGTTGCCGACACTGACCACGGCGATCCCGGCGCGGTGTGTGCGCAGCACGCCGATGCGATACCCGAGATTGCGCAGCGCCACGCCGGTGGCGAACAGCCCGCTCGCCGGCTGCAGCACCAGCCACGCCGCCCAACCGCGCACGCCGCGCCGCGCCCACACGACATCGCGGAAGCTCTGTGCGACGTTCGCCATCGTCACTGCGCCCCCGCCGGCGGCGCGAGATGGCGTGCCACGAGCTCGAAGGTGTGCGCCGCGACGGCCGCGCGCTCCGCCACCACGGCGTGACCACGTCGGCCCATGACATCGGCCTCTGCCGGTGCCGCGAGCAGCTGCCGCCACGCGCCCCCTAGTGCCTGCGCGTCGCGTACCTGCACGGCGGCCCCCGCCGCCAGCAGCGCGGCGGCCGCGTCGGCGACGTTGGTGAGATGCGGCCCGAACGCCGCCGGCCTGGCGAACAGCGCCGGCTCCAATACGTTGTGGCCGCCAACTGGAGCGATGGTGCCTCCCACGAACACTCCTCGAGCTATCGGTAGAACATCGAGCAGCTCGCCGATAGAGTCAAGCAGCAGCACCTGCGTGGTCGGAGCGACGACCCCGTGCACACGGCTGCGCCGTTCGACCTGCACCCCGGCGCCTGCCAGCCAGTCGGCGACCTCGTCGAAGCGCTCCGGCCGCCGCGGCGCAATGAGCAGCAACAGGTCGGGATACTCGTTCCAGAGTCCCTCACACGCCTGGACAGCCAGGTGCTCCTCGCCGGCGTGGGTGCTGGCGGCGACGAGCACCGCACGCTGGCCCACCATGAGGCGGACGGGCGCGGTCGCATTTGTTGCACTGGTGGCCGCGGCGGCTTCGCGGGCGAACTTGAGGCTCCCGAGCACCTGCACGCGCGCGGCCGGTGCGCCCAACGCCGTGGCCCGCGCCGCGTCGGCGTCGGTCTGCATGGCGAGCGCGTCGAGCCGCGCCAGCATGGCGCCGGTGAGCCGGGGCACCCAGGCGTAGCGCGCCGCGGCGCGCGCCGAGATGCGGCCGCTGACCAGCAGGCGCGGCACGCCTTGCCGCGCCGCGGCGCGGATGAGCGCCGGCCACAGCTCGGTCTCGACGATGATCAGCGCCGCCGGCTGCACCCGGCGCAGCGCCGCGCCGATGATGCAAGCGACGTCCACGGGCAGCAACAGCACCGCGTCGGCCGACAGGCGGGCGCGCGCCGTCTCGCGGCCGGTGACCGATGTGGTGGAGACGAGCAGCGGCAGGTCGGGACGCTGCCGCCGCAGTTGTTGAACCAACGGCTCGGCCGCCAGCACTTCGCCGACCGACGCGGCGTGCATCCACACCGGGCGGCGCAGCCGCCGCACCGCGCGCGGCAAACGGCCGAGCCGTTCACCCAGGCCGCGGCCGTGACGCGTGAGCAGCAGCAACGGCAAGAGCGGCAGCGCCAGCAGGCCGAGCAGGACTCCGGCCAGGTCGTAGACGGTGTCGCTGAGCCGGTACGCGGCGGGCGTCGTCGGGTGCAGGGGCGCGCTCATTGCGGCGGTGGGTACCGCTTGCGACCGCAGCCGGTCTGCCGATCGCGAGTATGGTCGTGTGGCGACATGCACGAGGGCTACAGCGTTGGGCCGCCGACCTGTGCCTCCGCGGTGGCGGTGGCTGCCTGCAGGCGGCGCTCGAGCTCGACACGCAACGTCTCGACCTCGTTGTCGGTGGCGTGTCGCGGTACCTGCAACGCCGCGCCGGCCACGTAGACGACGCGGGCGAACGGCAGCGGGATGATGAGGCGATCCCAGCTGCGCAGTTGGCGGCGCCGGTCGGCCGCGTAGCTGACCGGAATGATCGGCGCACCGGTGGCGCGGGCCAGGTGGATGACGCCGGACTTCACCTCGTAGCGCGGCCCGCGCGGCCCGTCCGGCACCACGGCCAGGTTGTAGCCGTCGCGGTAGGCGCGCACCAGCTGCAGGAAGCCGCTGGCGCCGCCGCGTGACGCGGAACCGCGCACCGAACGGATGCCCCAGCGGGCGAGGGCGCGCGAGGCGAGCTCGCCGTCACGGCTCTGGCTGTTCATGATGCACAGCTTGTGGCCGCGCCCGGCGATCGGCATGACCACGACGCGGTTGTGCCAGAACGCCAGGATGAGCTGCTCGCCGCGCCGCCAGCGAGCGAACAGCTCGTCGGCGTCGACGTAGCGGATGCGCAGCGTCAACGCCAACAAGCGCAGCGCCAAGCTGAAGAGCCGCGGCAGCAGGGCCAGCTGCACGCCCCTGAAGCGCTTGTACCAGGGACGCCGGCGGCCGCGCGGCGCCTGGTCGCGGGCGATGGGTGGGGCGCCGGCTGGCTCCGTCGGTGGTTGCATCGCCTCCATCAATGCGAGCCCGCGCCGGCGGCTAGTGCAGCACCTTCGGCTCCGCCGTCTCGACGTCTTGGAACTGCAGGTCGTAAAGCTTGCGATACTCCGCGTTGAGGGCCAGCAGCTCGTCATGCGTGCCGTGCTCGACGATGCGGCCGCGCACCACGACGACGATGCGGTCGGCGCGGCGGATGGTCGACAAGCGATGCGCGATCACCAGGGTCGTACGGTTGCTCATCAGCGTTTCCAGCGCCGCTTGCACCAGGCGCTCCGACTCGTTGTCCAGCGCCGACGTGGCTTCGTCGAGGATGAGCAAGGGCGCGTCCTTGAGCAGCGCCCGCGCGATCGCCAGGCGTTGCCGTTGGCCGCCCGAGAGCTTGACGCCGAGCTCGCCGATGACGGTGTCGTAGCCCTCCGGCAGCGCCGTGATGAACTCGTGCGCGTTGGCGGCCTTGGCGGCGGCGATGACGCCGTTCATGTCACGGGCGATGTCGCCGTACGCGATGTTGTTGCGCACCGTATCGTTGAAGAGAAAGGTGTGCTGCGTGACGATGGCGATCTGCGCGCGCAGGCTGGCCAGCGTGTAGTCGCGGACGTCGACGCCGTCGATGCAAATGCGGCCTTCCGGCACGTCGTAGAACCGCGGGATCAGATCGGCCAGCGTGCTCTTGCCGCCGCCGCTCATACCGACCAGCGCCACCACCTCGCCGCGCCGGATCTCCAGATCGATGTCGCGCAGCACCGGTTCATGGTCGTAACGGAAGCTGACGTGCTCGAAGCGGACGCCGTGGCGGATGCCGTCGAGCTGCCGGGCGTGCGGCCGCTCGACGACGTCGCCGCCGGTGTCGAGCAGCTCCATGACCCGCTCGGCGGCGCCCATTGCCTGCTGCACCGTGGTGTTGGTCTTGGCGAGGCCCTTGAACGGATCGTAGAGCAGGAACAGGGCGGTGAGGAATGCCAGGAACGAGCCTTGGGTGCGGCCGCCCGTGATCACGCTGTAGCCGCCGTACCACACCACCCCGGCGATGCCGAAGGCGGCGAGGATTTCCATCATCGGGTTGGTGAAGGCGCGGATGCTCGTCGATTTCATGTAGAGACGGAAGAGGTGCTCGTTCTCGTTGTCGAAGCGCTGCTTCTCGTAGGCCTCCATGCCGAACGCCTTGACCACCCGATTCCCTTGGATGGTCTCCTGCAGGAGCATCGTCATGTTGCCCATCGATACCTGCCCCTTCTTGGCGAAGGAGCGCAGCCGCTTCGAGAGCCGGATGACCGGTAACACCGAGACCGGAAAGACGACGAAGGCGATCAGCGCCAACAGCCAATCCTGGTAGAAGGCCACGGCGATCAGGATCACCAGCGAGAAGCCATCTTTCAGGATCGAGGCGACGGCGTCGGTGATGGCCGAGCGCACCAGGCTCACGTCGTTGGTGATGCGCGACACGATGGTGCCGGTCGGCGTGCGGTTGAAGAACGACAGCGACAGATGCTGGATGTGGTCGTTCAGCTGGGCGCGCATGTCGGCGATGATGCGTTGACCGACATACTCGGTGAGGTAGGTGCTGCCGAAGCCGACGACGCCGCGCAACAGAAACACGCCGATGATGGCGCCCGGCAGGATCTTCAGGGCGGTGAGGTTCTTGTTGGTGAACACGTCATCGAAGATGTGCCGAATGAGGAACGGCATGGCGCCGTTGGTGGCGCTGAACAGCAGCATGCAGACGATGGCGAAGGTGAAGTGCGGCCACCAGTACGGTCGCAGGTAGGCGAGCAGCCGGCGGTAGAGACTGGCGTCCTTCATGCCATCAACTCGAGGGCCAGGCCGGCGGCGCGTTCGGCCGCGCCGGGCTCACCGAGCTTGCCGCGCAGCTCCACCAGCGCCGCGGCGAGCTCGGCGCGGCGCGCCGTCACGTCGTGCACCGCCGCGACCAGTTTATCGGGGGTGACGTCGCGCTGAATCAACTCGGGGAACACCTCGCGGCCGAGGATGATGTTGGGCATTCCGATGAAGTCGAGGTGCACCAACCGCCTGGCGATGGCGAACGTCAATGGTGCGACTTGATACATGATGACCATCGGGCGGCCCAGCAACGCCGTCTCCAGCGTCGCGGTGCCCGAAGCGACGGCGGTGGCGTCGGCGGCGTGGACGACGTTGTAGGTGTCGTTCTCGATGACCGGCAGGGGCGGCGGCGTGCCGCCCAACGCGTCGGCCAAATCGTCCGGTGTCAGCGTGTGCGCCAAGGCGATGACCGCTTGCCAGCCTTCGCGCGCCAGCTGCTGCGCCGCCGCGACCGCCACCGGGAGCAGGTGGCGGACCTCCTTCTTGCGGCTGCCCGGCAGGATGGCCAGGAGGGGGCGGGTCGGATCGAGCCGATGGCGCGCCAGCGTTTCCTCGCGCGTGCGCGTTGGGCGCACCAGGTCGAGCAGCGGATGTCCCACGAAGTACGCCCGCTCGGCACCCTCGTTGTACAGCGCCGCTTCGAACGGGAAGACGACGCCGAGTCGGTCAACGCGTCGGGCGATCTTGCGCACCCGACCGCGCCGCCAGGCCCAGACTTGCGGGGCGATGTAGTAGAAGACCGGGATACCCAACGCCTTGGCGCGCTTGGCGAGAAACAGATTGAACTCAGGGTAGTCGATGAGGATCAGCAGCGCCGGGCGTTCTTCAATGAGGAAGCGCTTCAGCCGCCGGTACGCGGAGAGCAGGCGGCCCAGGGTGCCGAAGGTTTCGACGAAGCCCATGGTGGCCACCGCGGCGGTGTCGACGAGGATGTGCATGCCGGCCTGGCGCAGGCGCTCGCCGCCGACGCCGAACACCTCGATCTGCGGATTGCGCTGGCGCAAGGCGGCCACCAGCTCGGCGCCGTGCATGTCGCCCGACGCTTCTCCGGCGACCAGCAACACGCGACGCGGCGCCGGGCTCGGCGCCAGCGCAGTGGGGACCGGCCGCACCGCGTTCATGCCGTCTCCATCGAGCCGCGGATGCGCTCGGCCACTTCCAGGGCGCGCAACGCCGTGCGGCCGTCGACGAGTGGCTGCTCGCGCGTGCGCACGGCGTGCACGAAGTGCTCGATCTCGTCGAACAGCGCGTCGGCGTCGCCGAGGGCATGCTCCTCCACCGAGATCGTCGGTCCGTCCGCGGCCGGTTGCCGGCGGCACACGCGCACGTGACGCTCGCCGTAGTCGACGGAGACGTACATATCCGCCTGGAAGAGGCGGATCTTGCGCTCGCGCTTCAACGCCACGCGGCTGGCGGTGATGTTGGCGATGCAACCGTTGCCGAAGCGCAGCCGGACGTTGGCGATATCGACGTTCTCCGAGAGCACCGGCACACCCACCGCTTCGATCGACTGCACGTCGTCCTTCACCAGGCTCAGGATGACATCGAGGTCGTGAATCATGAGATCGAGAATGACGTCGACGTCGGTGCCGCGTTCGACGAACGGCGCCAGACGGTGGCACTCGATGAAGCGTGGTTGGGTGATGATCCCGGCCAGGGCGCGAATCGCCGGGTTGAAGCGCTCCAGATGGCCGACTTGCAGAATACGGCCGCCACGCTCCGCCACCTCGATGAGGGCGCGGCCGTCGGCCACCGACGTGGTCATCGGCTTCTCGACGAGGACGTCGACGCCGTGCGCGAGCAGGTCGTGCGCCATCTGGAAGTGCAGCGGCGTCGGCACCGCCAGGCTGACGCAGTCGACGCGGTCGAAGAGCGAGCGGTAGTCGGCGGTCGCCTGCGTGTGGCACCGGCCGGCGACGGCTTGGGCGCGCGCCAGATCGGTATCGACGACGGCAACCAACTCGACGCCCTCCAGGTTGGCGTACTTGTCGGCATGAAAGGCGCCCAGGTAGCCGACGCCGATCACCCCGGCGTGCAACGTCGCGCTCATGCCGTCGCCTCCGTGTCGACGCCGACGATGCAGAGCCCGGCGGCGCTGGCGCGCCGCAGCAGCTCGTCCTTGTCGAGCAGCAAGGTCTTGCCGGCTTCGAGCGCCAGCACGGCGATGCCGGCGGCGGTGCACACGCCGACGGTGTCGGGGCCGACGGCGGGCACGTCGAAGCGCAGGTCTTGCTCCGGCTTGCTCACCTTCACGACGACGGCGCCGGGGCGTCCGCCGCGTTGCACCGTGGCGTCGGTGCCCTCGATGGCTTCCACCGCGAGCACCATTCCCGACTTGATGACCACGCTCTGTCCGATGTCCCAGCGGCCGAGCGCCTTGGCTATCGTGACCCCGTGATGGATGTCCTTCCACTGCACCGCGTCGGGCACCCGCTGCGTCAGCGGACCGACCGGGGTGAGGATGGTTTTCAGAAACAGCGTCGAGGCGACGATCCGAATGCCCTCGCCTTCGAGTTCCGCCGCGACACCGCGCAGCAACGTGTCATCGCCCCAGCTCGTGAGGCTGGCGAGGAAGCGCTGGGCGCGTTCGTCGGGGGCGAAGTGATCGAGCAATGCGATCTTGCGAATGCCGCCGGCCATGACGGCGCGGTCGATGCCGGCGTGCTGGAAGGCGCGGATCATGCGGTCCAGCTCGCCGACCTTGATCCAGGTGATCTGGTCGACCGCCTGCGTCAACTCGGGGAGGGTTTCCCCTTCGTGCGCCACGGCAACGACTTCCACCCCTTCGGCGCGCGCGGTGCGCGCAAAGATCAGCGGAAAGCGTCCGTTGCCGGCGATCAGTCCGACCCGTTGCATGGTTGAGAGGCAGTCAACAGCCGAACGTCGACAGTCGAACGCCGTGTGAGACGTCTATCCCTTAGCTCGGGACTCTCGACTGTCAACTCTCGACTCTCCTCACCGGCACACCCCCCGTTCAGAGGCTTCGACGAAGGCGACAAAATGGCCAACCTCGGGTGACGTCGGTACCTCGGCGCGGATGCGGGCCGCGGCCTCGGCGACCTTGAGGCCGGAACGGAACATCAGCCGGTAGGCATGCTTGATGTCGCGGACGGTCTCGGCGCCGAAGCCGCGCCGCTTCAGGCCGATCAGGTTCAAGCCGTGCAGTCGGGCCCGGTCGCCGGTGGCGTTGCAGAACGGCGCGACATCCTGAGAGACCATGGCCCCGGCGCCGAGGATAGCCGATTCACCCACCTTCACAAACTGATGGACGGCGCTGAGCGCGCCCAGCACACAATAGTCTTCGATCACCACGTGTCCGGCGAGCTGCACGCCGTTGGCGACGATGACATGGTTAGCGAGCTGGCAGTCGTGGGCGACGTGGGCGTAATTCATGATCAGGTTGTGATCGCCCACCCGGGTGATCATGCCGCCGCCGGTGGTGCCGGTGGCCAGGGTGGCGAACTCGCGGATCATGTTGTGGGCGCCGATGATCAGCTCGCTGTCTTCGCCGCGGTACTTGAGATCCTGCGGCACGCTCCCGACGGTGGCATGGTGGAAGATCTGGGTCGCGGGACCGATGGTGGTGCGGCCCTCGACCACGGTGTGGGCGCCGATGCGCACGCCGCGGCCGAGGCGGACGCGCGGGCCGATGATGGCGTACGCGTCGATCTCGACGTCCTCATCGAGCGCGGCCTGGGGATCGACGATCGCGGTGGGATGGATGCGCGGTGCGCTCATGGCCGCCGTTCCCGATCGACCTCCATCGCGGAGAGGTCGGCTTCGGCCGCGACGTGACCGGCGACACGCGCGATGCCGTGCATCTTCCACAGCGGGCCCCGCCGCTTGCGGACGGTGACCTCCATCACCAGTTGATCGCCGGGGACCACTGGCCGGCGGAAGCGCACGTTGTCGAGGCCGGCGAGGAGGACGACGTGGCCGGCCGGCACGCCGTTGTGCGAGCGGTGCGCCAGCACCGCGCCGGCCTGCGCCAGGGCCTCGCAGATCAGCACCCCCGGCATCAGGGGTTGCTCCGGGAAGTGACCGCGGAAGAACGGCTCGCCGATGGAGACGTTCTTCAACGCCACGATGCGCACGCCATCCTCGAACTCCAGCACCCGGTCGACGAACTGAAAGGGGTAGCGGTGCGGCAGCAGGGTGCTGAGCTCGTGATAGTCGAAACGCGGCGGCGCCGGGCCTTTCATGCGGCCTCCTCGGAGCGGTACGATCCGTCCGCGGCGATCACTTGTCCTTCTTGTGCTTGGCGGCGGGATGCTCGCTGTTGTACTGGCGAATGATCTCGTCGGTGAGGTCGGCACCCTTGGCGCCGTACAGGACGGCGCTGCTGGTGCTCTCGAGAATCAGCGTGTAGTTCTCCTTGTCGCCGTACTCCTTGATGACCTCCTGCAGATCCT
>Ga0335082_10002026_pt1 | contig 21775 bp, 21 predicted proteins | sample Lox_Sample_41_FD_206718 | JGI IMG/M metagenome (GOLD analysis project Ga0335082, IMG submission 206718) | Soil microbial communities from Loxahatchee National Wildlife Refuge, Florida, United States - Lox_Sample_4.1 | ecosystem: Environmental > Terrestrial > Soil > Wetlands | place: USA...
GGGGGCCGGCGGCCTGGCGGGGTCCTCAGCGGAGGACACGATGGGGAGCCCGGCGGCGACCCATGCTGGATAGCCGCCGTCGAGGACGGCGGTCGCTCGATGGCCGAGATCGTCGAGCATCCACCACAGTCGGGCGGCCACCCAGCCGCCGACGTCGTCGTAGGTGACGACGAGATGCCGATCGCCGATGCCCGCCTGCTCGAGTGTCCGCCGGAATGCGGAAGGCGAGGGGAGGGGATGGCGGCCGGGCCCCTCGGGGGCGACGAGGTCGGCGTCGATGTCGAGGTGGATCGCCCCCGGGATGTGCCCCTCGTCGTACGCCCGTCGGCCGTCGCCGGGACGGCCGAGGTACCAGCGCACGTCGACGACGCGGATGTCGTCGGGGCGGGCGAGTCGGGCGGCCAGATCGCGGGCGGCGATGAGGGTCATCGGTCGGCGATGGTACGACGGAGCGGCCCGCACCTGCGGTGGCGGCGCCCGAAGGACGGGCCTCGGTCGAGGCGGGCGCCTCTTTGCTATCCTTCCGCTCCGCGGCCGCGACGGCCGCCGGACCGCCTCAGCGGTCCCTCGCTCCGGCGTAGCTCAGTGGTAGAGCGGGCGGCTGTTAACCGCTTGGTCGTAGGTTCGAGTCCTACCGCCGGAGCCACTCCGTTACTGAATCCGAGCGGTTAACACCCTCGGCGTTGGTGGCCTTCCAGACGGCCACCGCGTGCTCCTCGCGGCTGTCGACGTCGATCCGCTCGAACAGGTCGCGCACCCAGGCCACTCGCGTGTCCAGCCCGGCGTGTTCGATGAGACCGCCCATCTCGTCGATCGTGTCGCGGATCAGCTTGGGCGTGATCCGCATCGGCTGCTGAACGTCCTCAAGCCGATCCAGCTGAGCCTTGGCCCGGGAGAGCTCCTCCGCAACTGTGTCGACCTCCAGCTGGATCCGCTCGGCCGCGCGGGGCGTTGCGGTCCGCAGCGCTCGGCGCAGGTTCGCGTCCTCGCGCTCGAGCCGGCGCACGCGGGCATTCGCTTGAGCGAGGTGCGGGCCCTGCCGCTCCGCCCGCAGCCGGATGTCTTCGTTGATGATCTCGACCATCTCCCGGATCGCCTTGGGCGTGATGAGGTTGGTGCGAACGAGGTCCATGACCCCGTCCTCGAGCTGGTTGGCCCGAACATGCGGACGCCCGCACTTTGCGGTGCAGCGGTAGTAGCGGTACGAGCGGGAGTTCGTGCCCGCCATCCGGGCGCCGCAGGCGCAACGCAGCAGGTCGGTCAGGACGTACCCGCCCTGGTAGCGCATCGGAGGGAGCCGGTTGGCGCGACGCTGGGTGAGCATGGCCTGGACGCGATCCCAGAGCTGCTCGGGGACGATCGCCTCGACTTCGCTCGTGACCATCTCAGCGGCAGGGTTGCGGCGGCGCTTGCGGCCGTGTTCGCCCTCGACTCGCGCCTCTCGGTTGAAGATCTTGACCCCACGGCCGTCACCGGCCAAGGGCACGGGTGACGCCACGGCGCCGCCAGGGGACGGGACGGGCCTGTGGGATGGGGTCGCCGTCACCGATGCTCGCGCTCGTGGTGACGAGGGTGACGCTAGTGACGGTCGCCTGCGCCATCAGCCGCCAGACGGGCTCGACGTCGCACGGGAGGCGTTGCGGATCTTCGCCGACGACCCGACCGACGAGTCGGCGGCACGCCTGCGGTCCGTGGTTGACGGGACCGACGGCTATGAATGGGGCGGGCTCGCATGACCCGCCAGGCGCAGCCGCCCACCGAGCGCGATCCCCTGTGACGACGTGCGCGTCGGCTGGTTCACCGAGCGACTGGGTGGCCTGGTGGACGCGCGCGCGGATGATCGGTTCCGGGGGGCCGGCGCCGGCCGTGTACTGAAGTGAGTGGGGATCTCCTCATCGAGGTCTCGATCCCCACTCCCACGTGATCGCGCGCATGGCTGAAGGTCCTGCGCATCGATTGCGCTGCCACCAGGTCGTGGAGCCGACATCGCCGGTCCAGCGCTGCTGCGTCGGATGCAGCGCGGAGTTGCGGCGCCAGCGGAGTGGGCCACGGGCTGTCGCGTCGGGCACGGACTCGCGGGCTTGGACCAAGACCTCAAGGGCTGTCGCGTTGGCGTTCGGAGGCGGCGATCACAGTGCCATCGCTGCCTGCAGCGACAACAGGACCCCAACCGCCACCACGAGGAGCCCGGAGACGAGCGGGAGAGGAGCGACGAAGCGCTGCATCCAGCCTGCAACACCCGCCTCCCGGCCACGATTGCGCAGGACGATGGAGGCCGCCCCGATTGCTGCCAGCACCGCAGCAATCCCAATGCCGTAGCCCACGACCACGAGGATGCCGGCTTCGATCTGCCCAAAGGCACCGGCCATGAGGACCACGATCAGCGCAGTCGCGTTGGGCACCAGCCCTCCCAGGACGCCCACCGAGAACGTGTATCGCCAAGAGAGATCGTAGCCTCGCCCCCCCGCCGATCGTTGAGCGCCGCCATCACGGTGCGGAGATCGGTCAATGCCGTGGTCGGGGCTCGCATGATCGTGGTCGTGGTCCCCGACGGGGTCTCCTCGGGCCCGTGCCCCGAGCGCCCGGCGTGTCAGGTCGAGCCCAAAGACCACCGTCAGGATCGCCACCCCAAGGGCGATGACCGGGGTCATCTGAGCAGGCAGGAGCCTCGCATTGGCGACCACGACGATGAGCGCCAGGATGAGCACCGAAGCCGTGTGGGTGACCGCAACCGTGACGGCGAGCCCGAAAGCCCTTCGCAGGCTTCCGCGCGAGCCCATCAGCGAGGCGACGACCAGGGTCTTGCCATGGCCGGGTGAGAGAGCGTGCGCCGCCCCGAGCACGACGCTGGCCAGCATGACCCACCCCACGTGGAGACCGGAGGCGCCCATTGCGCCGAGGAACACCTGGTACAGGCTCAGGAGGGCGAGGCTCACGACCGACTCACCAGAAGGCCGAGAGGCCCAGCGCCGTCCCTCGCAGCGGGCCGCCGGACAACCGCGACGGGTCGACGCCAGTCGACGTCGCGGGCCTGCCCGTCACGCACGAGGGCCCTGCCCGGCATCGTCCAGCCGGCTCCGCTGATCGAGCATGTACAACAGCCCGAGCGACGGCGCGATCAGCAGGGCGGCCACGAGGACGACGATCGCCAGCGCGTCGAGCGTGGCGCCGGGCGAGGCCGCATCGTTCAGGGACAGCGCGCCCGGCAGCACGTCCGGGTACTGGCCCACGCCCCAGCCCCAGACGACCGCCACGACCGCCCCGATGGCGAGGGCCCGCGTGCCGCGGGGATCACCCCGCCACAGCTGGACGAGCGCGGCGGAGCCGAAGACGCCGGAGGCGAGGATCAGCGGCCAGCCACGCCGGACGAGCTCACCGGCCAGGACCGGTGCGTCGGACGACAGGATCCAGATCCCGGCGACGGCAACCCCTCCGGCGACGATGGCCGCGCCCGTCGCGCGCCGCCGGAAGTACGCCTCCAGCGGTCGCGAGCCGATCCGGCGCGCGTCGGCGACGAGGAACACCGCCGCAAGGTAGGCGCACACCGCAACCGCCAGGATCCCGACGAGGGCCGAGGTGGGCGTGAGCCAGCTGGAGAACGGGTCACCGGCGGCATTGCCCGCCGGTACGCGGCCCGACGCGATCGCGCCTCCGGCGGCGCCGAGGAAGAACGGCGTCACCACGGACGCCGTCGCGAAGACGGCGCCGACCAGGCGGCGCCAACCGAGCGCTTCGGCCGCGGGCCCGAAGGCAAAGGCCGCTCCGCGACACACGATCCCGAATGCCGCCAGCGTGAGGGGTACGAACAGGGTCGACATGATTGCCGCGAACGCCGGCGAGAACGCCGTCCACAGGATGACCAGGTCGAACACCAGCCAGGTGTGGTTGGCCTCCCAGACCGGCGCGATGGCGCGGGCGATGAGCGACCGTGGCTCCCGCCCCCGCTCCGAGCCCCCTGCCGCGAGGTCCCAGAAGCCGGCCCCGAAGTCGGCCCCACCGAAGACGGCGTAGACCGTCAACCCGAGCCACAGGACGATCGCGACGACCTGGACCGCGGTCATCGTCGGTCCGGCTCGTCCAGCTGCGCCGGCTCCGGGTCCGGGCCGTACGGGACGGCCACCTCGGTCGGGGAGCGCTCGGCCGACCCGGCGGGCCCGGCCGCCGCCTCCGCATCGGCCCTCGCCCAGCGCCGCGACATCGAGCGGAGCGCGAGGATCGTCGCGACGCCGAGCGTGGCGTACAGCACGATGACCGCGGCGAACGAGACCTGGACGCCCGGGGCTCTCGTCACGGCGTCGGCCGTCCGGAGCACGAGGTACACGATCCACGGCTGCCGGCCGACCTCGGTCACGATCCAGCCGGCCTCAAGGGCGACGACCGCCGCGATCCCGGTCAGCGCGGCTGCCCGAAGGAACCAACGGGATCTCGCGAGGTCGCGACGACGGACGGCCAGCGCGGCGGCCCAGGCCGCGACGACGACGAGCAGCGTGCCCAGCCCGACCATCGTGTCCCAGGCCAGGTGGACCACCGTGGCCGGCGGCCGGTCGTCGGGCGCAATCGCGTCGAAGCCCGTGATCACCGTGTCCGTGCTGAACCCGGCCAGGAGCGAGGCGAAGCCGGGAATCTCCAGGCCACCCACCACGTGGTCGCCGTCGAGGATCCCGCCGATCGTGACCGACTGGTCCGGGCCCGACCGGGTGATGAGCTCCATCGCCGCGAACTTCGCGGGCTGCTGCTCGTAGATCGCGCGGGCCGCCACGTCACCGACCGCGACCTGCAGCGGCGCCGCGACGGCTGCGATCGCGAACGGGATGGCGAACCCGAGGCGCATGTAGCGGTCCGCCCGCCCGCGGAGCATCCCGATCGCGTACACGGAGGCGAGGAGGAAGCCCGTCACCATGTACCCGGCCAGGAACATGTGGACGACCTCGTAGCCGGTCGCGCCGTTGAAGAGCACGTCCAGCGGGGCCACGTCGACGACGCGTCCATCGGGTCCCAGGACGTAGCCGGCCGGCGCGTTCATCCAGGCGTTCGCGGCGACGACGCTGAACGTGCCACCCAGCCCGGAGATCGCGACCGGCAGGCCGCTCAGGAGGTGCGCCCGGGGCGACAGCCGCCGCCAGCCGTAGATGTAGATGGCGATGAAGATCGCCTCGAGGAAGAAGAAGATCCCCTCGATCGCGAAGGGCAGGCCGAACGCCCCGCCGAATCGACCCATCAGGACCGGCCACAGCAGGCCCATCTCGAAGGACAGGACGGTCCCCGTCACGGCCCCGACGGCGAACGTGACGGCCATGACCTTCGACCATCGCTCCGCCAGGGTCAGCAGGACCGGATCGCCGCGCCGGAGGCCCAGCCCGTTCGCGACCAGGACGATCGCCGGCATCGCCACGCCCAGGCAGGCCAGGATGATATGGAACCCCAGGGTGAAGGCCATCTGGGACCGGGCGGCGAGCAGCTCCGGCGGCATCACGTTCCGCCCTCCACGCCCAGCGAGCGGAGCGAGGCCTGAACCTCTCCCGCGCCGACCGTGACGTCGAAGATGTCGCGAATCGTCCCCGAGGCATCGACCACGACGACGGCCGTCTCCGTCGGCAGGCCGTAGGCGGCGAAGGCCGCGGATTCCTGCAGATTGCCGGCTGCGTCGAGGAGCGGCTGAAGCCGGCCGTTCACGACGTGCTCGGCGTACGACTCGATCTGGATGAATGCGACCGATGGGAAGGTCCGGGAGGCCGACTTGAGCCGCTCGACCGCAGGCCCGCAGGTGCCGGTCGTGCAGAACCCGGGACTGGCGAAGGCCAGGACGAACGGCACGTGCTCGGCCAGCAGCTCCGCCACGCTATGCGCATAGAAGCGCGGCTCGGGCGCGACATCGGTGGTCAGGAGGCGCAGATTGCCGCCGACGTCCGTGGCCGTTGGGTTGTCGACCGGCGGAGCGGCGGAGCCCACGCCCACCCCGGGGCGCGCGGCCACCACGGTGAACCGCGTCTCCGACGTCGTTCGCCCGATGTCACTCCCGGAGACCTCGATGTCCGCTCGCCACTCGCCCGAGCGCTCGAAGCTGACGCGAGCGACATAGAGGCCCGAGACCTCGTCGATCGCCCAGATGAAGTCGGCCTGGACCTCGATCGCGGAGCCGTCTGGCCCATTCGGCCCGTCCTCGCCCGGTGGGAGGAACCGAACCGTCGAAGGGCGGTCCGGCAGCCCCATCGGGCGGTTGTCGGCCGCGTCGATGACCGAGTAGATGAAGCGATTCGGTCCTACCGCGAGGACGGGCGAGACGACGACCGTGAAGATGCCGTCACCGTTGCTTGATCCCGGGCCGGGGCTCGCCCCCTCGATTGCGCACGCCCCGACCGAGATCGCACCGAGTGCGAGGATCAGCGGCCGGAGCGCGCGCATCCGAAGCACGAGGTCAGGCTCCCCTGACCTCGGCGGTGACTTTGAGCTGCCCGGCGTTCTTGAACGTGAGGGTCAGCTCGACGGTATCGCCGATCTTGAGCGTGCCGGTCGGGTTCATGAGCATGATGTGGTAGCCGCCCGGCTTGAGCTCGACCGACCCGTTCCCGGGGACCGTGATTTCGCTGACCGGTTGCATGCCCATCATGTCGCCCCCTGGCGAGGCGGAGGCCATCGAGTCCATCGAGCCCATCGGCGCGGCGGACGGTTCCATCGCCACGGTCTCGTGCAGCTCAGCCGCACCGTAGGCCGCCGTGGCCGCGGCCGTCAGGCTGTCGGCCGTGGACGAGGTATTGGTGATGACAAGGTAGGCGGCGGCGGGTGCGGCAGGGTCCGTGATGCGGACCCAGGCATCCTTGACGCTGATGCCCCCGGCCGGGGAGCAGGCGGCGAGCAGGATCGCGGCGACGGAGGCGATGCCGAGGCGGTGAGCGGTGGTCCGATGCATCCGTGTGTCTCCTTCCTGGTGTTCGGTGATCAGCGGGTCAGGCCGTCGATGGCGCCGACGAGCACGTTGGCCGGCGTGGCGTAGGGGTACAGGAACCGGAGGTTCCCGGCGGGGTCGACGACGAACGTCCCGGCCGTATGGGTCATCGAGTACGACCCGTTTGCCGAGACCTCGCCCTTCTCGTACCCGACGTGCCAGGCGGCTGCGGTCGCGGCGATGGCGGCATCCGAGCCGGTCAGGCCGATCATCGGCGCGCCGAAGTACTTGAGGTACTCGGTCAGGGCCGCCGAGGTGTCCCTGGCAGGATCGATCGTGACGAAGACCACCGCGGCATCGCTGCCACGCTGGAGGAGGACGTCTCGATCGATCGCCAGGGTCGTTGGGCAGACGTCCGGACAGTGCGAGTACCCGAAGCTGACGAGCGCGGTCTTCCCGCGCAGCTGGGTGAGCGAGAAGCGCGCACCCGTCTGGTCGATGAGGTCGAGCGGTGGCGCCGGCTCGACCGGGTCGTACGTGTACGGCGCATAGGCGGCCGGGTCGTCGCCGGAGCTGATCGCGACGGGCTGACCGGTCGATCCCGTGGCGCAGCCGACGACGGAACCGAGCGTCACGGTCAGGGCAAGGAGGCGCCCGGTCCACGTGAGCTGGCTCTTGCCGCGGTGCACTCCGACCAGCCGAGCACGGCTGTCACGGAGTCCCCGGAAACCCAAGAACCAGCTCATGGCGCGGTCTCCACGGGCTGTGATCCGGTCAGCGCCCCAAGGAGGGCCGCGTCCTGGACGTCCACCGGGCCCGGGCCCTCGCGGACGATGCTTCCGTCCGCTCCGACGATCACCCATGACGGAACGCCCAGAAGTCTGAAGACCTTCGAGAATGCGTCGCCCGGGTCGTGCCAGACGGGCATCGTCAAGCCGATCGACTTCACCATGCGGATCGCCTGCTGCCGGCTGCCATCGAGGTTGACGGCGACGATCTGGACGTCGTGATGGGTGGCCCAGAACACCTCCAACGCCGGCAGCTCCTCCCTGCACGCGGTGCACCAGACGGCCCAGCTCGTGAGCAGCGCCGGCCGGCCGCGGAGGTCCGCCAACGAGACCCCCGATTCGGACTGGAGATCAGTCGCCCGGTACGCGACCGGCGCGTTCGTCGCGGACGACGGCGCGCCACAGGCGCTGAGAGCACCGAGCAGCCCGAGCACGAGCAGCGCATCCCGGATGCCGTGCCGCAGCCCGCGCGCGGTCACGAGCCCAACCTCACCGCCATCATCCGGTTCTGGGCGTCCACGAAGGTCAGGATGGCGCCGCTCGCGAGGCCACCGATCTGAGGCAGACGACCACTCACGGTCGCGCCAGTGACGGCGATCGGTCGGCTGTCTGGCCCGATGGCCCAGGCCCTGATGACGGCCTTGCCCGGGTCTGCCGAGCCATCCTCGTTGAGCGGCCCTGGGTCGACGGTCGTCGCCCACGCCGTGTCCTGTAGGTCGACGCCCAGGGCTGCGTCGTTCTCGTGGGGCGTCGAGGCGAGCGGCGCAAGCGAGACGGGTTCGGCGAAGTGCGCTCCGTCGGGGGATGTCGTGTACCAGAAGCCAGCTCGATCGGGTGTCCCAGTCCACCACGTGACGTGGAGCAGACCGGCCCGATCGACGACGGCGCCAAACCCGACGTGGGGGCACTCCGGGGCGACGTAATCGTCGTGGTGGATCACCTCGGGTGGAGACCACGACTGGCCCTGGGCGGTTGACACGACGATGGTCGGGTTCCGGATGTCGCCGGCCTCGCCGCCAGCCTGCCAGCCGCGAAAGACAAACGCGGGGTTCCCGTCCAGGACGACGCCAGCCTCCATGCAGCACACACAGGTGTTGGCGCTGATCTCCACGGGTTCGCCGAACGTGGCCCCGCCGTCGTTGCTGGTCGCGGCCCACATGGTCACGGCCTCGCGACCGGGCTGCGGCAGTGACGGGATCGAGAAGGGCGTGTAGTCGAACCACGACAGGCTGATCGTCTTGCCGTCCGAGGACACGGCCGTGTTCATGTAGACGTGCTCCACCTTGGGGTGGCCACCGTGCTCGACCTGGACGGGGGCGCTCAGCGTCTGACCTCCGTCGCTCGACTTCGCGACATACTGGTAGCCGGCGGTCGAGTACTGATCCTTGGGGTCAAGCAGCACGTCGGACTGCCAGTGCGTCCAGGCCACGACGAGCGTTCCGTCGCTGGTCACTTTCAGGACCGGCCAGAACTCACCCCGGCCCGGGATCTGGACCGGGCTCCCGAAGGTCCGACCACCGTCGGACGATGTCGCGATGAAGCTCACGTTGTCCGTTTCGTTGGGGTTCGTGGTCCACGCGACGTAGACCCGGTTGCGGATCGGATCGATGGCGAGCGAGGGTCGCGACACGTCGGCCGTGACGTCGGCAACGAACACCGGCTGGCCGATGACTCCGGGGGCGAAGGGTGTTGGGCTCGGAGTCACCCCGGGCGATCGGGACGCGATTGAGGGTGCGACCGATCCATCTCCGGGGGCCGACGACGGCGGGCTGGTGGCGACGCATGCCGTGGCAAGCACTGCGCTGGCCACGGTGATGGCCAGGATGCGCACCGGCGTGCGCGTTGGATCTTGGGACACGCTCGGTTCCTCACGAGGCAGCGATGGGACCGCGCCAGGCGGTATCGACCCTGTCCCGATTCGAGCGGCCGAGCGTCAGGCGCGAACGATCGTTGCCCCGCGCGGCGGTGCCCTGCCCGTCCTCGCTCTCGCAAGCAGCCAGCGGTGAGCGACCTGGGCGGCGATCTGTCGCCACGCCAGCGGTGCTCGCCGATGACCTGCGAACCGATACGTCGCTGCGCGTCGGATGGCCGCAAGCTGCCCGCGCAACGCGGCGGCTCGCGTCCGGAACCAGGCGCCTGCGGCAGCCAGGAGCAGCGCGACCCCCGCCAGGATTGGAACCGCCAGCGGATACCCGGGCCCGCTCAGGGCCCCGAGGCCAATGAAGCCCGAGCCTGTGGCGAGATGTTCGAGGTTCTCCTGAACTGCGAAGGCCAGGGCGATGACGACGAACAGGCGGACGAACAGGGGGAGCAGCTCCCTCGTGTAGGAGGGCTCGCTCGTGTAGGAGGGCTCGCTCGTGTGAGCTGGGAGCTCATCTCCAACCGCGAGACGCGCGTCCGCGCGGACGGCACCCCACAGTCGGACCAGCGAGACGGCCGCGGCGACGATCGGGATCCCACCGAGGACAAGCCCAAGGAGCGCGAACCGCAGCCAGTACTCATGCCCGTGCGTAGCGATCAGGCCGACCGGAGAGCCGCCTTGTCCCAGGTAGACCGCGTCATGGCCAACGATGAGCCCGATCAGCGCAAGCGAAGCGAAGCGCACGCGCCCGACCCACCGGCGTTTCGGGGCGTCGAACGTCAAGATCACGCCCACATCCTACGCGGAGCGCGCTTCGGGACGTACCGCCGCAGGCGAATCGTCCCGGAGTCTCCGCGATTCACGCTCATCGCCCTGCCGACTGGCGTGCATTCAAGCGGACCACGTTGAGCTCATGGCCTCCGAGATCCGCATCCACTCGGCCGGCTACCCGGAGATCGTCGGGGAGCTCGCCGGCGACGACATCGAGCCGACGTTCCGATTCACGGCGGGGCTCAGGAAGCAGTTGGCTCCGGCGGAGCGGAGGCTGCTGACGCTATACCCAACATGGGGGGCTCGTGAGTCGGGACCGCGAGCCATCCCTCGGCCCGCCCTCGACAGATCAGCTGCTCGGTGCTGAGGCCGGACAGGGCCTGCAGGTCGGCCAGGTGCCGCTTCGCGGTGCCAGGCCGCACGCCGACCCGTCCCGCCACCTGGACCGACCCGCCAGCACTGACATGGGCGTCAAGCACGTCCATCCGGCGTCGTGTCGCGTGCGGTCGGCCAGTCGCCGTCCAGCCCGGGTTGGCGTCAATACCCCGAGATCAGTGGCGATGGTCTGGCGTGCCCGCGGCGTGTCGATGTCCGTGCGACGAGCCGGCCCCCTGATCGCCACCGGCCTGTAGGTCGCCGCCCCTGCCACTCGACTTGATCGCCGCGAACTCGGCGAGCGTCGGCAACCTGAATGGGCGCTGGGCCGGGCCGCCGCACATGGGGCACTCGAGCGGCGCGTCCGCGTCGGCGAACGATCGAGCGACCTCGAAGTCGACACGGCACGCCGGACACCGGTAGTCGTAGCGCGGCATGACTGGACTCTACCGCCTCAGGTGGTCACGAGGCCGCGGCGCGGGCTGCGTCAAGGAGCGCCTGCTTGATGCTCCGCTTGTCGAGTCCGCCGGCGAACAGCAGCGACTTGACCGTGAACGGCATCACCTCGGTCGGGTACACGATCGGCGCGAGATCGACGAAGTCGAACTCAGCCACCGACACGCGCTCCAGGGCGATGAACGGGCTACCAGGCTCGAGCTCGCCCTGCAGGGCCTCGCCGACAGCACGCGCGAAGCCTTCATCGGACATGACAGCAAACGGGACCTTCGCGGCCACCGTGCGTGGGAGTCCCGACCGGATGGCGCGGGCGACCAACTGCTCGGCTCCGGGTGCAGGGTCGTCGTCCGCGGGCGTCATGAAGAAGAGCGCCACCGGCACCTCGCCGTCGATCAGGTCGGCCCGCCCCAGAGCGGCTTCGATGGCCGCGACGACGTCGGCCTCCGACACCTCTCCGGCCAGGACCACACGCGGCACGAGGACGGGAACGTTCAGAAGCGGCAAGACCGTCTCGTCGGTGGCCAGGACGTTGATGCCGGCCTGCGAGCTGAACATGGAGGCGCCGACAGCCGTCGCGCGAATCCCGAGGGTCGGGCCCATGAGCGCGGGGAGGCCGAGCGTCCCGTCGGCCATCGCGGCCCTGATTGCGTGGGCCAGGGGTTGGCCGAGATCGCCGAAGTCCCGGGTCTCACGCAGGAAGAGGTACTCCGAGACGCCGCCGGAGAAGGTCATCGCGGCCGGCCTGGGCCCGACGGGCAGCGGGTCCGTCAGCAGCAGGTCCTCGCTGAGCCGATCCAGGGGGCGCTGCATCACGTGGCTCGCGAGGCATGCGACCCACGCCTGCGCGATCAGCGCGGCGTCCTCAGAGCTGAGCGGCTTCCCGAGCTCCAGCGGGACGCCCAGGTGCTCGGCCACGATCCGCGCTGGCTCATCGATCCGCAGCAGACGTCGGTCGTCGCCCAACACCAGCTGGCGAGCGCCGATGGCAAGCGCCGCCGACCCGACGATCTGCCCGTCGCTGACCAGAGCGAGCTTGGTCGTGCCGCCGCCGATGTCCACGTTCAAGAGGGTCATGCGATCGCGTCGGCTGCGCTTCACGGTGCCTGAGCCGTTGGCGGCGAGGACCGCCTCCAGGTGGTGCCCGGCTGACGCGGTCACGAACTTGCCCGTCTCGCGGGCGAACAACTCACCGACCGCGCGAGCGTTGTGCCGCTTCAGCGCCTCTCCCGTCAGCACGATGGCGCCCGTGTCCACGTCCGCAAGACCGGCGCCAACGGCCCGATACCCCTGGCCGAAGAAGTCCCTCAGGGCGTCGACGTCGATGGCACCGCTCTCGAGGTAGGGCGTCAGCATGATCGGCGACTGCCACAGCACCTCACGGGCGACCACCACCGACCGAACGCGTGGGGCGTCGCCCAGCAGCTGCAGGAAGATCCTGGAGAACATCAGGTGCGACGTCGAGGACCCGATGTCGGCGCCGACCGTCACCAGGACCAGATGATGCTTCTTCCAGTCGAGTTGGCGGGCGAGCCGTTCGTCCTCGGTGAGTTCCTCGGAGAAGTGGGCCCCGAACTCGTCGTGCCAATGCATGGGCCCACCGTCATGCGAGTGCATTCCGGCGAAGGCGCCCCCGTGTGCGTGCGCGTCTGTCTCGCCACTCATCGGGACTGATCTGCCCACCTAGTGGTGGGAATGGCCGCCGTCATGCCCGTGGGCGCCGTCGTGTCCCTCCACCTCAGGCACGTGCAGGTGGTCCCGGACGCCGCACACGAGCGTCGTGTCCAGGTTCTTCCACAGCACGTCGACATCGTGGAAGCCGGCCTCCGCCAGCCATCCCAGGTGTTCGAGCAACGAACCCGGCGCGTCGCTCTGGTCGCCAGAACTACTCACCATGGCATCCGGATCGCGTGCTGCGAAGGCCGACAGCGGCGCCAACGACGAGCGCGCCGGGCGCACGTCGTCCAGGTGGAGGAACACGCCGCCGTGGCCCAGCAGCCGGAAGACCTCGCGGTACAGCTCGCGGATGCGAAGTGCGTCACCGAATAGATGCGTCGCAAAGCTGGAGACGACCACGTCGTATGGGTCGCTGCCCACCGTGCTGGTCCAGTCGCTGCTCGCAAGGTCCGCATGCACGAAATCCACGCGGTCCCCGAACCTCCCCAGGCGCTTAGTCGCGGCGGCGATCATCGGCAAGGATTGGTCGACCAGGGTCGCCTCGGCGGCGACGAAGTGCGTGAGGAGCATCTCGTCGAGGATGCCCGGCCCCGCGCCGAGGTTGAGGTAGCGAAACTCCTTCGTCGGCAGGTGCGGGATCACCGCCCGGATGACGGCGAACTGTCTCGGTCGGTCCAGTCGTCCCTGCTGGCGATCCAGCCACTGGGCGACGAACTGCTCGTCGTTCCAGTCCACGTGTGCATCCACATGGTGAGCCGCCGGGTGGTCGCGTTCAGGGCTTGTCATCGCGGTCGCTCGTTCTCCGTTCCGGGGCTGGGACGCCGCGATGGACGAGTCGCGGCTGAGGCGCCTGCGAGTGCGCGTCGCGTCAGTCCGCCGCTGCGCGCAGATAGCGCTCGCTGACGGCGGGCCAGTCGACGTTCGTCCAGAGGGCCTTGATGTACGCGGCCCGGTCCTGGGCGAAGTCCATGAAGTAGGCGTGCTCGTAGCAGTCGATCGTGAACAGGGGTGCGGCGCCCCAGATCCCGCCCTGGTTGTGCGCGTCAGCCAGGAAGTTGTGGATCCGGCCATCCGATCGATCGAGGGCGGTCACGGCCCACCCGCGCGCGGCCAGGGCGCAGGCGGTGGCGTCCTCGACGAACAGGTCCCACGACCCGAAGTCCTCGATGACCTTGGTCTTGAAGGCGCCGTCGGGCACGGTCCCGTCGCCGCCCAGCGAGTCGAAGTACAACTCGTGGAGGATGATCCCGTCCGCGTTGAAGGTCTCTTCCGCCTTCAGGGCCCGGTACGCGCTGTAGGTCTGGGCGGCCTTCGAGCGGTCCGCCTCGGGCAGCGCTCGGTCGATCTCGTTGCGCTTGTTCACATACCCGGCGTAGAGCCGGTCGTGGTGCACGGTGTTCGTTTGCTCAGAGATCCCCCTGAGGGCATCCTTGCCGAACTTCAGGTCCTTGACGTCGAACGGCATGCGACCTCCTCAGCGGTGTCCAGGGTGGAGTACGAAGTCCACGAGCTCGGCGCCGATCGACGCGCGATGCGTGAGGCTGTAGAGGTAGACGGTCGGGTCGTAGTCATCGAGCCCCGACGTCGTCGTCACGCGAGCCTGCCTCAGGCCGTGATCGCGTAGCCAGGCGAGCGCCTCGGTCCGCAGGACGGAGCCGAGGCGCCGTCCCCCGAAGTCCCGGCAGACGAGCACTCCGAAGTCGAGCTGGTCCCGGCCTGGGCGTGCGTCTGCATCACAGAGGCCTACGGCCGCCGTCCCCGACCAGGCGGCGAACACGGCCCCTTGATCGGCGTTGATGATCGACGCCAGCCGCTGGAAGACAGCCGCCCGGACCTGGTCTCCGTTGGACCTCGCCGTCGGCAGCGCGTCGGGGGCCGGGTAGTCCACGCGCTCCCAGCGTCGGTCGACGTCCGCCTCCCGCGACCAGCGCCAGTAGGGCTGGTAGGAGCTGAGCACGAGCTCCACGAGCGTCGCGACGTCCCCGGCCGCGGCGCGCCGGATCTGGATGCCATCGGGCGGCGCCGCTGGAGTGATCGGGTCGTGGAGGTCGAAATCCATGACGACCGACTTCCGCGATTCCCAGTAGCCCCGATCCAGAAGGCGGGCTGCAAGTCCGATCCCGTCCGGCACGAGGGCGTCGATCTTCGTGACACCCTCGGCTCGGAGGCGGGCCTCCGCAGCGTCGAACAGCAGCCGCTCGACCGTGTGATCCTCGGGATCGTCGAGGCGGAGGTCGGTGATCAGCCCGTGGCGCGCTCCCGCCACCGTCCGGACTGCCGTCCGGACGATCCCCACGACGTCGCCGTTGGAGCGGACCGCGAGGACGCGGGACTGGTCGTAGGGGAGCCCCTTGAGTTCACCGGCCGAAGACGGAGGCTGACCCTGTGCGGACACGTCCTCAACCAGCAACGCGCCATCGACAACTGTCATGACCTCACCATGACGCTTATTGCAACACGTTGCAGTAATGCGTGTCGCCTGGCCAGACCCAACGAGGGGCTGCAATGCGCCGGGACGACCGCGAGGTGGCTGGCTTGCTCCGGCAGTTGGAGGCGTGACGCCGGCGCCGCGCCGAGGCGATCTCGGGTGGCTCCGCGAGCGGACCGCGGCGACGTCGGGACGCGCGCCCTGGTGACGGCCCGTGGCGCCACGGACGCTAGCATCGTCGCATGCATGAGTGGGCATTGGCCGAGGCTGTCGTGGCCAAGGTCGCGGAAGTCGCGCGCGAGGCGGGCCTCCCGAGGGTGCGGGAGGTGGTGGTCGGCCTCGGCGAGCTCCAGGCGGTCGACCGCGAGGCGTTCGCGTTCGGGCTGATCACCTACCGGAGAGAGGTGCCAGTGCTGGCCGACGCGACGTTCTCGTTCGTGGTCGACCCGGCGCGCTGCGCCTGCAGGACCTGCGGTCACGCCTGGCTGCTCGGCGACAGCCTCGCCGCCATGGACGCCTCGGACCGCGAGAGCGTCCACCTCGTGCCCGAGATGGTGACGCTGTTCGTCTCTTGCCCCGCCTGCGCCAGCCCGGACTTCACGGTGACCGGGGGCCGCGGCGTGTCGCTCGTCGCGGTCGAATCGTAGCGGCCGTGGACCCGCGGCCCTCGATCGTCGAGACCCGCACCCGGGGCATTGACCGGATCCTGGCCGTCACCGGGGGCAAGGGCGGCATCGGCAAGAGCTCGGTGGCCGTCGCGATCGCCATGGCCCTCGCGGAGAGCGGTGCCCGCGTGGGCCTGCTCGACCTCGACCTCTGGGGCCCGTCCGACCACGTGATCCTGGGAGTGCCCCGGCCGCCACTCGGGGAGGACGGGGGGCTCGTGCCGGGGACGGTCGCCGGTCTCGAGTTCCTGTCGATCGCGAGCATCGTCGCCGACGAGCCGGTCATTCTGCGCGGCGAGGCGGCCGGCAGTGCGATCCTCGAATTGCTCGCGGTCACCGTCTGGGGCGAGCTCGACATGCTCGTCGTCGACATGCCGCCGGGCTTCGCGGACGTGATGATCGACGCGGCGCGGCACCTGCCGCGGGCCGAGCACCTCGTGGTCACGACACCCTCGGCCCTGACCGCGGTGACGACGCGCAAGACCGTCGCCGTCCTCCAGCGTCTCCGGCTGCCGCTGCTGGGGGTGGTGGTCAACATGGCCAAGCCGGGCCACGAGACCGACGGCGCAGGCGACGGTGGCGCGGATGCGGACCCGGGCGCGGTGCCTGTGCTGGGTCGGGTCGCGCTCGACCCGACCTACGAAGGAGCGCTCGGGGATCCGGCGCGGCTCCGCGAGACCGCCCTCTACCGCGACGTCGGCCGGATCGCAGCCGCGATCGCGGGGCCGACCGGCGCTCGTGACCACTAGCGGGCGCGAACCTGGTCGAGGCGACGGCGAGCGGAGGTCAGACATGGGCATCGACGGCCTGGTTGGGTTCGTCCGCACCATCGTGAACGAACTGCGGTCCGCGGTGCGCCGGCTGCTCCGCCGGCCGGGCCCGGACAGTCCTGACCGGCCCGCGATCTGATGGCTCCGCCAACGAGCCGGCCGATCGTCGTCATCCCCGACGCCCGGCTGCGCCTGCCCGCGACACCGGTCCGCGTCCCGGACCGCGGGATCGAACGGTTGGTGGCCGAGATGTTCGAGGCGATGCGCCGCGCGAGTGGTGTTGGTCTGGCCGCCAATCAGATCGGCGAGCCCGGTGCTGTCGCGATCATCGACACGGGCGAGGAGCGGGCAATCCTGATCAATCCCGTGGTCGAGCATCTCGCCGACGAGGCCGTGGACTGGGAGGGCTGCCTATCCGTCCCCCACTTCGTCGCACAAGTGCGTCGGGCGGGTTCCGTCACCGTCCGTGCCGAGGGCCTTGACGGCCGGTGGCGGCGGTACAGGGGCCACGGCCTCTTCGCGCGGGCGCTGCTCCACGAGACCGACCACCTGGCCGGGCGACTCTACGTGGACTTGGTGGAGGCCGACGCGCTGGTCGACACGCGCATCCACGAATCGCCGCCGTCCGATGATGGGAGGCTGACTGGACTGCCGATCTCGGGCTGACCGCATGGCTCCGCCGGGTCCGCGGATCCCATCTCGGCCCTCCGGCTCCGGCAGCCGCGGCACCAGGATCCACACCGCTGAGCCGTCGGCTCGGGCAAAGCGACGGGCCGCGTGGCAGGACGATGGTCCAAGGTCCTATGCCCGGCCACGCCGGGCGACGACACCCTCGGAGCCGGTACGGGCCGCCGCCCAAAGCCGGGTGGCCGGACCCGCGGAGCCAATCTGGACCTTACCTTGGTGGGGTCTCCAGGCTCGGCACGACGGAGCTACCCCTCCGCCCGCCCTCGGTAGATCAGCTGCGCGGTGAGTCCGGATCGCGCCCGTAGGTCCGCCAGGTGGAGCTTCGCCGTGCTGGGCCGAATGCCGACGCGTGACGCCGCATCTGGCACCGAGCCGCCGCTGGCGACGAACGCGGCAAGCACGTCGACCTGTCGCGCGGTCCGCGTCCGCGGCAAGAAGCCGCGCGGGTACCCGTCCCTCATGCCAGCCGCCCTGCCGCGTCCGCCACTCACCGCGGCCCTCGGTTGGCGTTCGGTTGATCATCAGGACGGGCGGGAGTTCGTGAGTTATGGAGGAGCAAGTCCCCTCGAACCGGCCACTTCAAGCTCCCGAGCTTGAGCGATCCGACTGGGTCGAAGGCCGAGGCCGTCGTCGCGCCGCTCTCGCATGTGCCACGGCGTCGCGGCTGCGCGCTCGCTTCAATGCTCGCCGACACGCGATGCAATGCCGCTGACCCGGTGAGGACTGGGCGACCACCTGCTGGCAGGTCGCGCACTCGACGACAGCGACCCTCAGCCACTCGCGCGATCGAACGGGGCGGGGGAGTGGGATCCGGTTCTCACCCGAGCCATGCGAATTCAGTACACGGCCGGCTCCCGCCCGCCGGAGCCACTCCGTCCTTGGATCCGGGCGACACCGATCCGTCGACCAGGTTGAACTTGGCTGGGTGGATACGGGTAAGACTGGACGCCGACCGCACCCGCCGCCGCGAGCGCGGGCCCGACTCGTGGAGCCGAGGTCGACCTTGACCATGGGACGTCCTGACCCGCGAAGATGCGGGCCAGGAAGCCGCCCCGGCCCTACGAGGTTTGCGGTGGGTTGCTTTGAAGTCCGCGATGAGAGCTGACGAGACCCTCGCGCCCCGACCGAAGGCGACTTTCCAGCCTCTCCGGTCGTGGCCCTTCAGGTTCCTGTCATGAGCCAGTCATCGTCGAACCTTGTCGCTCGCCGCCCGTTGACGTTCTCGGTCGTGGTGGTCCTCATTCCGGTCGTCTCGATGCTGGTCCTCGACGCAGGTATGGCGGCGACCGACGTCCCGGAACTGACCGGCCGGCTCGCCATCGAGGCCGCCTTCGCAGGCTATGTGGCCTTCGTGCTTACTCGCCTCGCGTGGTGGCGCGAAGCGGGATTCAGACGACCCGAGGTCCCTCGCAGGCTGTGGGCGGCTCTCCCGCTCTTCTTCCTCCCCCTGATCGTGCTCGCGGGGAGTGGCGTCGAAGCGGCACCTGTCGAACAGGTGCTCGGGTTCGTGCTCTTCGTGATCCTGGTCGCCTTCGCTGAAGAAGGCCTGGTCAGGGGGATCGTCCTCCGGGCGCTCAGGCCGACGGGGCTCGGCCGCGCCGTCCTGCTCTCAGCGGCGATCTTTGGCATGGGGCACCTTGCGAATATCCCAGCCGGTGCCTCCGTCTCCGTGACCGCGGTACAGGTTCTCGAGGACACCTTCCTCGGCGTCGCCTTTGCGGGTCTGTGTCTGTACGTGGGGTCCATCTGGCCCGCCGTGGTCCTCCACGCGTCGCTCGACCTCGCCGACGTCGCCGGTCGCGGCTTCGCCTTTCCGCCCACACAACCGGTCGCGGCGCCGGTGCTGGTCCCGATCGTTCTCACGGGCTTGTGCGCGCTGTACGGGTGGTGGCTGCTCAGGCACGCCATCGGGAACTCGGCCGCGGATGCGGCTGGATCGGGCGCCGAGCCCTATCGAGCGTCGAGCCCTATCGGGCGATGAGCCTTGACACGGACCCGGCCGAGCCTACGCTGGCGCCGACGAACCGGATCCGGGGAGGCTCGACCGGGCGACCCGGCCAAGTCGGAGGCGACGGCCCTGCCCCTCTACATCGACCGCCACGACCTCCGTGGGCTGACAGCGGCCGAGGTCGCCGACGCGCACGTCAAGGATCTCGCCCTGGCGTCCGGTCACGGGGTCCGGTTCCTCACCTACTGGTTCGATCCCGCCAACGGGACGGCGTTCTGCCTCGCCGACGCCCCGAGCCCGGCCGAGATGCAGGCGGTCCACCGCGAGTCCCACGGTCTCGTCGCCAACGAGGTCATCGCGGTCGCCGAGGACGACGTCCTCCGATTCCTCGGCTCGATGCGCGAGCCGGCCGACCTCACGAAGGTGCAGAGCGCCTTCCGGACCATCCTCTTCACCGACATCGCCGGTTCGACCGCCCTCCTCAACGACCTCGGCGAGGCGGCCTGGATGGACGTCCTGCGCGAGCACGACCTCATCCTGCGCCGGGCGATCGTCAGGGCCCGGGGCCGGGAGGTGAAGCACACCGGCGACGGGATCATGGCCTCGTTCGCCCGGGTGTCGGGGGCACTTCGCTGCGCCCTTGCGATCCACGCCGGCCTCGAGGCGCGCCGGGCGTCCGGCGCGACCCCCGACCTGCTGGTGCGGATCGGGCTCGCGGCCGGTGAGCCGGTGGACCATGCCGACGACGTGTTCGGGGCGACGGTGAACCTCGCCAGCCGGATCTGCGACGCGGCGGGGCCCGGCCACACGCTCGTCGCGGAGCTCGTTCACGACCTCGGGCTCGAGGCCGGCTTCTCCTTCGGCCCCCGACGGGACCGTACGCTCCGCGGTTTCCCCGGCAGGACGCCGGTGTTCGAGCTGCTCGGAGCGCCATCGGCGCAGGCGAGGCGCCGATCGACGTCCCCGGTGGTCTCCTAGGACAGGCAGCCGGTCGGCGACTTCGCCGGGATGAGGCCGGGCTGGCCGATGGCGATCGGCAGCGGTCCGAGCGTGATCGTCCCGGTGTCGATGGTCAGCACGCCGTCGTCGTCGACCGAGGAGGCGAAGCGGTCGAGGCCGCGCGGTGCCGGCCCGAGGTTGGCCACCTTGATCCCGAGTCGGTCGTAGCGCGAGCCGTGGCAGGGACACTCGAACCAGAAGTTCTTGGGGCAGAAGTTCGGCTTGCAGCCGAGGTGGGTACACCGCTGATAGAGGGTCCGGACATTGGTCGCCGCACCGTCTCCCTCGGGGCTCGAGCCGGGGACGAAGCGCTGGTCGGTGTCGACGAGGACGATGAACGACTGAGCGGCCTGGATGTAGGCCGGCGCGCCAGCGACGAAGTCGGCCCCCGGCGTCGCGGCCGGGTTGGCGATCGCGACGTTGATGTCGCCGACGACGATCTTGCCGCCGAAGCCGCCGGCGAGATTCGGCCAGAGGAAGCCGAGCGTCCCGGCCGTGACCTCGGTGAGCCACACGAGGATCCCGAGTCCGAGGGACCGACGGAGGAGCTGCCGCCGGGACATGTACGGTCCCGATCGATCCCTGAGCGCCTTGAGCGCTTCGGAGGTCAGCGCGTGCGGCCGATCCTCGGGTGCGAGATTCCAGTTGCCCATCGCGAGTCTCGACCAGCCTAGGCCGACTCCCTTGGAAAGGCCTGTGAACCGCCCCATCCGAGGCCGCGGTCGCCCGCGGCGCGGTCGGCGGGCCGCCGTCAGCCCCCGAGGGCAGCGAGGCGCCGGGCGATGAGCCGCCGCTCCTCGTCGGTCCGGACGAGGTCGAGCGCATCGCGATATGCCATCGCCGCCTCGGCCGGCCGTCCGGCCCGGCGCAGGAGATCCGCCCGGGACGCCGGCAGGAGGTGGTAGCCGGGCAGATCGAGTCCGTCGAGAGCCGCGAGCCCGGCCTCCGGGCCGTCGCGGTAGCCGATCGCGACCGCCCGGTTGAGGGCGACGACGTCGTTCGGGGCGGTGAGGAGGGCGTCGTACAGCCGGACGATGGCGTCCCAGTCGGTGTCGGCGGCGGTTGCCGCCGTCGCGTGCAGAGCTGCGATCTCGGCCTGGATCCGGTACGGACCGGGCCGATCGTCCGCAGCCCTGGCTCGCTCGAGGGAGCCGAGCCCCAGGGAGATGGCGTCGCGGTCCCAGCGATCGCGATCCTGCTCTTCCATCGTCAGAAGCTCGCCGTCCGGCCCGACCCTGGCATCGCGCCGGGAGTGCTGGAGGAGGAGAAGGGCGTGGAGGCTCCGTGCCTCGGCATCGGTCCTCCTGCGCGGTCCATTGTCGTCGCCGGCCCGCCGACCCATCGTGGGGGGCCGCGACACCAGACGACGAACGACCCATCTCGATCCCGACATCCGGACCAGCCGAACGGCCCCGTCCCGGACCGTCCCGGACGGCCCCATCCGGGACCGCGTCGCGCGGGGCTCAGGTG
>Ga0335082_10002028_pt1 | contig 21763 bp, 20 predicted proteins | sample Lox_Sample_41_FD_206718 | JGI IMG/M metagenome (GOLD analysis project Ga0335082, IMG submission 206718) | Soil microbial communities from Loxahatchee National Wildlife Refuge, Florida, United States - Lox_Sample_4.1 | ecosystem: Environmental > Terrestrial > Soil > Wetlands | place: USA...
TGCACGGAAGCGCGCTGCATCAGATCCTGAATCTGAAGCGTGCCCAGCTGCGTGAACAGCAAGAATAATGCGACCATCATGGCGCAATCGCCCACGCGCGTTACGATGAACGCCTTACGGGCCGCTCTCCCGTTTGCTGGATCGCGGTACCAGAAGCCGATCAGCAGATAACTGCACAGGCCCACGCCTTCCCATCCGAGTAAGAGGAGGAGAAGATTGTTTGCAAGCAGCAGCGTGATCATGGACGCGACGAACAGGTTCATGTAGGCAAAGTAGCGACCGTAACCCTCGTCTTCGATCATGAACTCGGCCGAATAAATATGGATCAGGAAGCCAACAAACGTAACGACCAGAACCATCACGAGCGAGAGCGCATCGAGGTAGAGTCCGATCTGCGGCTGGAAGCCCGCGACATTGATCCACGTCCAGAGAACCTGTGTGTAAGCGTTCCCCGCGGGTGGGGTGGTTACGAAGCTGGCCGCGATCAGAACCGTAACCAGGGCTGAGAGTCCCATGGACCCCACGCCCACGACAGCAACAGCTCGCCGCGGCAAACTTGAGCCAAACAGGATGAGCAAGGTCGCGCCGACGAAAGGCAGCGTCGGAATGAGCCATAAGCAGCTGATCACGTCATCCCCTCATTTCACTGATTGCGTCTACGTCAAGGAATTTGAACCTGTGATAGATCTGCAAGACCAGCGCTAGTCCGACGGCTACTTCGGCAGCTGCCATGGCCAGAATGAACACGAACATTACCTGACCGTCCGCCTGATGCCATCGAGACCCGGCAACCACGAACGCCAGTCCCGCCGCATTGAGCATGACCTCCAGGGACATCAGAACAAAAATCAAATTACGTCGTACGAGCAGACCTATCAGCCCCAGCGAGAACAAGATCCCCGCCAGCATCAGCCCGTCCCTCATCGGTAACTGCGTCATGTTGAACCTCCGGTTTTTCAGTGTTTTCGTTTTTGCGGACGCCCAGGTGGTATGCACCCACCAGTCCCGCCAGCATGAGCATGGAGGCCAGCTCCACGCCGATAATGTATGGACCAAACAAGGCGATCCCGACTTCCTTCGGTCCAGTAGCGCCCGTGCCTAGACCTGCGGATGCGGCCCGCGTCAAATAAACGACTTCGATAATGAGGATGCTGGCCAGAATCACAGGGCCGGTCCAAATCCCCGGTGTCAGCCACTGTCGCTCCGTTTCCGCGGCATGCGTACCGATGTTTAGCATCATCACGACGAACAAGAAAAGAACCATGATGGCGCCGGCGTAAACGATGGCTTCGAGCGCCGCGGCAAACGGCGCACCGAGCACGAAAAAGTCAACCGCCACGGCGAGCAGCGATACGATCAGGTAGAGAAGCGCGTGAACCAGATTCAAACGCGTAAGCATCAAGATCGTTGAAATAATGGCGACCGCACCCGCGATGTAGAAAGTCAGTTCCATATCGGCCTCACGGCAAGAGTGAACGCACGTCAACAGGCGGTGACTCATGCGCCGCCTCGCCCTTGTCCTTTCCACCGATTTGGGCTCCGGCTACGCGCCAGAAGTTATATCCGGGATACTTGCCTGGCCCATCAATCAGCAGGTCGGGCTTTTCATAAACCAGGTTCTTCCGCTGAAACTCGCCCATCTCGAAGTCCGGCGTCAACTGGATGGCGTACGTCGGGCAGGCTTCCTCGCAATAGCCGCAAAAGATGCAGCGCGAGAAATTGATACGGAAGAACTCCGGATACCGCCGCCCGTTTTTGTCTTCCGTCGCCTGCAGCGCGATGCAATCGACGGGACAAACAACCGCGCACAGGTTGCACGCCACACAGCGCTCCCCGCCATCTGGATCACGCGAAAGAACGATCCTGCCCCGATAGCGCGGCGCGAGATACGGCTTCTCCTCAGGATATTGAACCGTAATCCTCTTTTGGAAGGAGTGGAGGAATACGTACCAGATCGTTCGAAGTATGCTGAACATTCGCTAACTCCTTAATAAGACTGCCGCACCAGCCAGCAGCACGTTGCCCAATGACAGAGGCAACATTACTTTCCAGCTCCAGGACATAAGCTGATCGAATCGCGGGCGAGGCAAAGCGGCCCGCACCAAAACAAAAATCGAGATGAAGAAGAAGGTCTTGATCAGAAACCAGACCAGCCCGGGGAGAACTGGACCGAGCCAGCCGCCGAAGAAGAGAACCGAGATCATGCCCGAGATCAGGGTGACTCCCATGTACTCTCCGACAAAAAACATGCCGAACTTCATCCCCGAGTACTCGGAGTGATAGCCAGCCACTAGCTCGCTTTCGGCTTCCGGCAGATCGAATGGGATGCGGCGCGTTTCGGCAAAACCAGCGATCAAAAACAGGACGAAACCCGGAAATTGCGGAATCACAAACCAGATTTTCCTTTGCGCTTCAACAATGGCCGAGAGGCTGAACGACCCGGCTAACACTATTACCCCCATGAGTGAAAGGCCCATGAAGACCTCATAGCTCAGCATCTGCGCCGCGGCGCGCATTCCGCCAAGCAATGCATACTTGTTGTTGGAGGACCATCCGGCGAGCACGACGCTGTAAACTCCAAGCGACGACATCGCGAGGAAGAACAGCAGGCCGATGTTCAAGTCGGCGACGATGATTCCCGGGGCGACGGGAAGCACCGCGAAAGCCATGAGCACGGTCACGAAGATGACAGCCGGGGCCACAATAAAAACAGGTTTGTCTGCGAACGAAGGCACCCAGTCCTCCTTCATGAACATCTTGATCGCGTCAGCCACTACCTGGAGCAAACCGAAAGGCCCGGTTCGGTTCGGACCGTAACGGTCCTGCCAGAGGGCAAGCAACCGGCGCTCGACATATATGAGAAAGGCCGCGATGCTCAGAGCCACAATCACAATTCCAAGGATGGAAAGAAGCGGGTATGGACTTGTCATTTGGGGCTCTCGATCTTGCCCCACGCTGGCATTGTGACTCCGCTTAGGGGTGCGATTCCGGAGGACAGGCATGCAACGCCGCGCGGAAGCTCAGGTCGGAGACGCACCGGAAGGTGAAAGGTACCGCTCGCGCAACTTAATTCGACTTCCGTGCCCTCCGCGAGATCAGCGCTGTTGACGAAGACGTGTGGTTTCTCCGCCAGTTCGGCAAGTCCTCGCGCAGCCAGACTTAACTCCTCGGAACCGATGAAGTGATACATGGGCAGCAGCAGCCACTCACCTTCGCGCGGCTCGAACGCGGGCGGAATAGCGCTGAACCAGGACTGGCCGTTTGACGCTGCTGGTTCGAGAACGCGTACACCTGCATCGCCGCCACGCAAAGGTCCGCCTGGTTCCTTTTGATATGTATTCACCGCCTGAATGGAATTCCAGCCGGGCGACCAGAAAAACGGAATAAGAGCCGCTGGAGGTTTTTCCGACGTTCCTTCCATCGAAAAAGAGAGCGCCGAATCGGGATCCTCAGGCGTCTTCGGTTCAGAAATATTGATGTTGACCAGGACGGCAGTCCGGCCGCTCTCGCGGAGCGGCGAGCGCGGGATTTTGGCCCCGGCAATTCGAAACGCTGCTGAGGGTGCCGCGCACGATACCGGTGCGAGTTCGGGCAGTGCTTTCGACAGAGCCGCAAGTACGTCGTCCAGGTTCCGCCAGCAGTCCGGCTTCAACCAGCGCCAGCTTGCAAGAACTTCGTTCTGCGGCACAAAAACCTGGAAAAACCTCTGGGCGCGTCCTTCGCTGCTGATGAACGTACCATCGGATTCGGCGAAGGTCCCGGCCGGCAATTGCAACTCGGCTCTTTCGGTAGTCGGGTTGGCCAAATGATCAAGCGTGATTACGTGTTTTGCGGCACCAAGGAAAGCATCTACGTCGGCGGCGGGCGCACGTCTATAGAGATCATTTTCCAGGATAATCACCGTGTCCGCCCGTCCACTCCTGACGGCGTCAAACGCCGCGGTGAGCGGAGATCCGCCTATCAGAGATGCACCCACGGTGTTGCATTCGGGAGCTGTCAAGCTCAATGCCGCGTGTGCCGCCATCGCCACATTGGCGGCCGCTTCCATGACGGCCTGGCTGGCGCAGCTCATACCGGAAATCACGAGGGGCTTCTTCGCACTCTTTAGGGCGTTCGCAATTTCACCTGCCAGCGGGAACTCCTGAGCCGAAGGCGCCTCCGGGTCGAGAGCGTGGGCCACGGCGAAGCCCAGTCGAGCCAAATCATCAGGCGCGGCGCGGAACGTAGCTGTAGCAACTTCGTCGAGGCGAGTGGCATAGGGGGTGGCAATATATAGCGGGCCTTTCGAGTCCTGCAGTGCGTCCCGCACTCCGTGATCCATCCACATCGGGATGTTCGCTTGCCTGGCAATCTCCATCGGTTGCAGGCGCACCGACTGCCGGAGAGATAGCGCCATTCTGGGGGCGACGCTGGTGAGATCCTCGCCCAGAATAAAGACCGCGTCACACTCTTCGATTTCGCGCAATGTGGGAGTCCGCATGGGACCGCGCCGCAGAATCTCAATCATGCGGGCAGCCAGGTTCGCCTGACCATCGGCCATTCCCGAATAGAACCGCTCCGGGCCCACAAGGGTTCGCAGAGCAAAATTAGCTTCAAGTGGCGCGCGCGGCGAGCCGATACCGATTACTCTGCCGCTGGTGGCACGTTCTTCCAGATGAAGCCGAGCCTCCGCAACAGACACGGGTTTGCCATCGAGCAGCGGTTGCCGAAGCCGTCGTTCGCTGTTCACGAACTCATAGCCAAACCGCCCCCGGTCACACAGGAAGTAGCCGTTCACTTCGTGGTTATAGCGATTGAGGACGCGCCGCAGAGTGCCATAGCGCTCACCGGCGTCGATGTTGCAGCCCAGAGCACAATGGACGCAAACCGACGGAGCGAACTGCTGATCCCATTTGCGGGCGTAATGGTGCTTCAGGGTCTTATCCGTGAATACGCCCGTCGGGCAAATTTCGACCAGGTTTCCGCTGAACTCATTCTCCAGGACACCGTCTTCGTTCCGGCCAAAGAACACCGTGTTGCGCGAGGCGAACGCGTTCAGATCTTTGCCGCCCGCGTAGTCGCGGTAATAGCGCACGCAGCGGTAACACTGGATGCAACGGTTCGCCTCATGATTCACCAACGGGCCCAGGTTCTGGTTGCGAAACGTGCGCTTGTCGAATTCGTAGCGCCGGTAGTCATGACCGGTCATGACGGTCATGTCCTGCAGATGGCATTCGCCGCCTTCATCGCACACCGGGCAGTCATGCGGGTGATTCAGCATGAGTCCTTCACTGACGCCCGCGCGGAAGGCGGTAGCCTCCGCATCCGTGATGGAGATACGTGCGCCCTCTGCCGCCGGCGTCATGCAGGACATCACGATTTTGCCCTGCGAATCGTGCTCATCCTTGAAGAGTTTCACGGCGCACTGGCGGCAAGCGCCTACCGACCCCAAAGCTGGATGCCAGCAGAAGTACGGCAGGTTCAAGCCTTGCGACAGACAGCCGTGGAGTAAGTTCTCCTCGGGGTTCATCTGGTAGGATTTGTTGTCAATGTAGACGGTAGCCATACTATCTCCAGGGGCAACGGTGCTCAGCGATGTGGCGCTCAAAATCGGGGCGAAAGTATTTCATAGCGGTTTGCAACGGATCAGCCGCCCCAGGCGCGAGTGCGCAGAAGGTGTTCCCGGGACTCCACATCTTGGTTTGAGAAGCAAGCTTGTCGAGATCGCCGGGTTTTCCCTGGCCGTCTTCCATCGACCGCAGGATCCGTTCCGCCCAACCCAGCCCGCTCCAGCAGGGCGTGCAAAATCCGCAGGATTCACGGGCAAAAAACTTCGTCATGTTCCAGGTCATACCCACCGGACACGTATGGTCATCCAGAACGATCATGGTGCCTGTCCCCAGGCGGCTGCCGACTTTGGGCATCTCCGTGAAATCCATGGGAGTGTCCAGGTGCTCTTCGACGATGAAAGGCGTAGAGCTGCCGCCAGGCAGCAATCCGCGAAACTTCAGCCCGTCACGCATTCCGCCGGCGTGCTCTTCGAGAAGTTCGCGAACTGTGGTGCCCATGGGCAGTTCCCAAAGTCCAGGGCGCTTCACTTTTCCGCTGACACCGTATAGCTTCGTGCCGCCATCTTTCGTCAGGCTCAAACCGTGGAACCATTCCGCACCGTTGTTGATGATGTGAGGCACGCAACTGATGGTCTCCACGTTATTCACAATCGTAGGTTTGCCGAACAGGCCGACCACGACGGGAAAAGGCGGCTTCGCTCTAGGATTCGCGCGCTTACCTTCCAGCGCATTCAACAATGCCGTCTCATCCCCGCATATGTAACGGCCACCGCTGAGATGCAGATGTAAGTCCAGGCTGTAACCGGAACCGAGGATGTTTTTTCCCAGATAGTGGTGTTCGTAGGCTTCTGCAATGGCGCGTGAAAGCCGTTCCGCGGCCAGGGTGTATTCTCCACGCAGAAAAATGTAGGCGATGTCAGCTTCGATAGCGAAGCCTGCTAAGATTGCGCCCTCGATGAGTTGGTGCGGATTTCGCTCCAGCAGGAATCTGTCTTTGAATGTGCCCGGCTCCATCTCATCGGCGTTGATAACCAGGTAAGTGGGATTGGGCGCGTTCTTGCCCACCGGGACGAAAGACCATTTCACACCGGTTGGAAATCCAGCGCCGCCGCGGCCGCGCAGATTCGCGTTCTTCACTTCAGCGGTAACCGTTTTCGAGGTCATCCCGCCGTTCAGCACCTTTCGGATCGCCTGGTAGCCGCCGGCCTGTCCGTAGGCTTGCAAATCCAGAACAGATCCATCCGGGCGGATACTTCCGGTCAGCGGTTTTTCGGTGGAGCTGGTCATTTGTAATTCTCGAGTTCCGTGTCGATTTTCACCGGATCCAGATCAGTATGCAGATTGCCGTCCACCATCAGTGCCGGGGCATGGTCGCAGCATCCGAGGCAGACGGTCGGCAGCAGCGTAAAACGGTTGTCGGCCGTCGTCTCGCCCAGCCCCACGCCCAGGCACTGCTGGAGATGTTCCCGTATTTGTTCGCAGCCCAGGATCCAACAGCTCACGCTGTCGCAGACGGAGATGACGTGGCGCCCGACGGGCCTGCGATAGATCAAGTTGTAAAACGTGGCAATGCTGTCCAGGTCCGTCGGAGACATGCCGATATGTTCTGCGATGTCGCGAAGGCTCTCGTCGGACACCCAGCCGCGGTGTTTCTGGACGATCTTCAGCGCGTCTATGGAAACGGCTTCGCGCTTCGGATAACGCGCCGCCTCGCTCTCAATCTCGTGAATTTCTTCCGTCGTCAGCATTACTTAGATCCTCATCTATCGACATCTGCCAATACAAAATCAAGGCTGCCCAAAATCACAACCAAATCCGAAATCGTCAACCCCCGCGAAAGAGCCGGCAGGGTTTGGATGTGTGCAAAAGATGGCGTACGGATACGCGTGCGGTACGAAACGGTGCTCCCGTCGCTCACCAGGTAATACCCGTTGTTGCCCTTTGCGGCTTCAATGGCGCCGAGTGCCTCGCCAGGTGGGATTACCGGTCCCCAGCTCACGCCCAGGAAGTGCGTGATCAGCGTCTCGATGTCGTGCATCGTGCGCTCCTTCATTGGCGGAGTGGCCAGGTGGTGATCCGATTTGTACGGACCTTCGGGCATATTTTTCACGCATTGCTCGATGATCCGGAGGCTTTGCCGCATCTCCTCGATGCGCACCGACGCACGCGCATAGCAATCGCCTTTGCTGGCTGTGGGGATGTCGAACGCAAAGTGCTGGTAGCCGCTGTAAGGCTGCTTTTTGCGGAAATCCCATTCCAGCCCGCACGCCCGCAAATTCGCGCCGGTCATGCCCCACTCGATTGCCTCGTCCGCGGTGAATGCGCCGATACCCTGAGTGCGCGCCTTGAAGATGGCGTTGCGCATAATCGTGCGGTCGTACTCAATGAGGCGCGGCGGAAAGTACCGAATGAAATCGAGGAACAGGTTCTGCCAGCCCTTTGGCAGGTCCGCGGCCACTCCCCCGATGCGAAACCAGGCTGGGTGCATGCGCGCGCCGGTGATAGCCTCAACAATTCCGAAAGCGCGCTCGCGATCGTTGAACGTGAAGAACACCGGCGACATCTGTCCCAGGTCCTGTGCGAACGTTCCGTACCACACCAGGTGGCTGATGATGCGAAACAGTTCCGAAAGCATCACGCGGATCACTTGCGCGCGCGGCGGCACTTCGATGCCGGCCAATTTCTCGACGGCCGTCAGATAGGCCAGATTGTTGATCACCCCGCCGAGGTAGTCGATCCGGTCGGTATAAGGAATGTAGCTGTGCCAGGACTGCCGCTCACCCATCTTCTCGGCACCGCGATGATGGAACCCGATCTGCGGAATCGCATCGACGATCTCTTCGCCGTCAAGCTGCAGCGCGATGCGCAACACGCCGTGCGTGCCGGGGTGCTGCGGGCCGATGTTGAGAAAAAGGAAATCCGAGCCGTCGCGCTCCCGGCGCATGCCCCACTTTTCCGGACGGAATCGGAGTGCCTCTTCCTCGGCATTCTCCTTTTCGAGGCTCAAGTGGTACGGCTCCATCTCCGTCGCGCGAGCCGGGTGCTCTTTGCGCAGCGGGTGACCCGTCCAACTCGTGGGCATCAGGATTCGCTCCAGGTGCGGATGGTCGTCGAACGAGATCCCGAACATGTCCCACACTTCACGCTCGTACCAATTCGCCGCCGGCCAGATGTGAGTGATGGTAGGCAGCGAGAGCCGGCCTTCAGCCAGCGCTACCTTGATGCGCAGATATTCGTTCCTGCCGAAGGAGAGGAGGTGATAAACGACAGTGAAGTCGCTCGCAGGCTGTCCATCACGGTGTACCCTCGTGCGCTCGTCGATAGCAGAGAGGTCGTATAGCATCTTGTAGGGTTGCTCGACCTCTTCCTTGAGAAAGCGCAGAAGCGCGGGCATGCGGTCCTTCGCCACCCAGAACGTGGGTATATGGTCGTGCGTCTGCTGAGCTATCGCACCCGGGCCAAACCGTTCGCTGATTTCCTCTGCGATTGCCGGAACGGAGATCATATTTCGTCGGTCTCCCGCAACACGGTCATCTTCTTCCGCGACGGCTGCATCAGATCTCGCATCGAGGGCATAGGCACACGACTGGTTCCTTGGGGTCCCACGACCCAACTCAACGGGCGCCGCTCCGTCCCCACGGCCTGCCGCAACAACAGCAGTCCTTCCAGAAACGCTTCCGGCCGCGGCGGGCAGCCCGGCACATAGACATCTACGGGCAAGAATTTATCGACGCCCTGCACGACCGTATAGATGTCGTACATACCCCCCGAATTCGCGCACGACCCCATCGAGATCACCCAGCGTGGCTCCATCATCTGCTCATAAAGCCGCTGAACGATGGGCGCCATCTTGAGGAAGACCGTCCCGGCGACGACCATCAGGTCCGCCTCCCGAGGCGTGCCGCGAATCACTTCGGCGCCGAAGCGCGATACGTCAAACTTGCTTGTGATGCTGGTTGCCATCTCCACGTAGCAGCAGGACAGGCCAAAGTTGAAGGGCCATACCGAGTTTTTGCGGCCCCACTGCACCAGATCCTCGAGGCGGGACAGCACGATGCTCCGCCGCACAGTTTGTTCCAGAGGTTCCGAGTCCTGAATTGCAGTCAGTCCCGTTACGTCCGGCTCGGTTAGTGTCCAGCGCATGCGAATCTCACCTCGAACGATCTGTCTTCCTTGACCAGTCCAACGCCCCAACTCTCCAGACATACAGCAGAGCCGCGGCGAGCGTTGCGACGAACAGCACAACTCCCCAGTACCCGGCCCAACCAAGTTCACGAGCTGCTCCGGCCCACGCGTATACGAAGACCGCTTCCAGATCGAACACCACGAAGAACATCGCCACCAGGTAGTAGCGCATCGAAAAGCGCACGTGTGCGGATCCTTGGGAAACAATGCCGCCTTCGTACGGTTCGCCGGTGGCAGGTTCGGAGTGCCTTTGGCCTAAGAGGTAAGAGACGGCGAGAACCGCTGCGACCAGAAAGATGACGAAGACGAAATAGACCAGCAGAGGCCAGCTCATAGGCGTTGCGTCCTCCCGGTCGGGAAGACGTTGCATGCCGTCAGAGTAGGAGAGCGCTGTCGCGCCGTTTTTTGTTGGCAGATGCTGAATCGATAGTTTTCGGCCGAATGCAGTGTCTGCGCGCAGCACAGATCAGCGTGGAATGGATTGCCTGCCACCTTGTTGATTGCTGTCTTGATTCCCATCTATGCGTCCTTACGAAGTAAGCTCATTCTCTCGCGACCTCTAAGATGCTTCGTCTTGGCGAGCCTCCTGAACCAGTCCATGGAGTTGGGCAGGGCAACTAAGCACGCTGGGGAGGTCGTGCGTTGGCTGCGGCAACCCGCGATCCCCACTCCATCAGCTCCTTGGTGCAATCATCCCGGTCGATGGTGCACTCGATTAGCGTCGGGCCACTGTTGTGAACGAGCGCTTGTTTGATCGCTGTCGTCAGTTCGTTTCCGTTTCTAGCAAGAAACCCTCGCCCGTCGCCGTCAGTGGCGTTGAAAACATTCATAATTCCCGCGTAGTCCCAATTCTTTACTTCGTTGTAGGGTCCGTCGTGAATCTCCACCTCGATCGTGTAGCCGCGATTGTTAACTAAAAATAGGATGACCGGCAGTTTCAGTCGGATCATCTGGCAGACTTCCTGCGCGGTCAGTTGGAACGATCCATCACCCACCATCAGGACGACACGACGATCGGGAGCGGCCAGAGCGTATCCAAACGTTGCCGGCACGGACCAGCCGATGTGACCGTATTGCATTTCGATTTCAAACTTCGCGCCGTCCGGGAGTGCCATGTTGAAGCCGTTGAACCAGGAGTCACCGGTTTCGACGATCAACGTTGTATCTCGATCGATAACGCCTTGAATCTGACGGCACATTTCAGCCCGCGTCAGCGGAGCATCCGGGTCGGCTATCACTGGTTGGGCACATCCAACCCGGGTACGCCGGAACTCAGTCAAAGTTGTTGCGTTCCTCGGGTTCTTTTTCGCTGCCTCCGCGAGTGCCGTCAGAAAATCGTTCAGGAATACGTCGTTATAAGTGACTCCAGCGATGTGAACACGATCCGGATCTACATGTATTGTCTTGTTCACTCCCGGCTGTGAGGACCATCCGACTGTCGTGTAGTCATTGAAGATGGGCCCTGCAGCCAGTACTGCGTCAGCCGATTCAACCAACTCGTTGCAAGCTGGACTGCTGACGGAACCGAGATAAACGCCGATAAACTGTGGGTGCTCTTCCGGAAAAAAACCCTTCGCGCCGGGCATGACGGCGACACCGCAGCCGACTGCCTCAGCGAGGTCGCGAAAGGCACTCACTCCACCGTATGATCTGAGCCTGGGTCCCGCGAGAAGAATTGGTCTGACCGCCTCTCGAAGAAAGGCGCTTGCTGCATCCACTGCCGTGGCCAATGACGCTGGGTCGCTTTCAGGAAAGTCCAAAAGCGAGGCGCGCGGCCCGGGTGCCGAGCAAAGAGCCCCAGCCAAGTTACACGGGATTTCGATATAGACGGGCTTTCTGTTTCGGAAGGCAGCGCGAATAGCTTTGTCAATCAGCCAAGGCGCGTCTTCGGGGTGAGTGATTGCGACCGCCTCGCACGTAATGTGGCGTGCCATCTCGAATTGATAGCGGAAGTTCAGCGTCCCCAACGTGTGGTGCAACAGACGATTAGCACCGAGATCGTTTGTGTTGGGGCTGCCGGAGATGAGTATCACAGGAAGGCTCTCAGCATATGCAGATGCGAGAGCGTTGAACGCCGACAAAGCGCCCACGGTGTAAGTGACTACACAGGCCGCAGCACCGTGCGCGCGCGCATAACCTTCAGCAGCAAACCCACAATTGAGTTCGTTGCAACAGTAGACCTGCCTGACGTTCTCGTTCACAAGAAGCTGATCCAAGAGGACGAGGTTGTAATCCCCGGCTACTGCAAAGTGATGCTTCAGCCCGATCTGCTCAAGCCTGGTCGCCAAATAGCTGCCTATAGTCACTGTGGAAGCCGACGAAGTTCCCCGTGCTGTCGAGGAGTGAATTTGTGTTGCCTGCCGATTCGCTCTGGTTTGAATCGTTGTGATCATTGGTCCCGTTGATTTCCGCCTACGGAGAGAGCACGGCGCGGACCAATGACAATCAGCGACGACAGAGCCAGCAAACGGTGTGAATAAAGGACTTCCAGTCTGGCTTAGGCGGCATTGTGTCCGCGATATGCATGCGCGTCGGTGTCGAATCCCGTCAGCCCTGACGAAGTTTTGACGCCTGCTGATGACGCCTGCTGCTGCGTAAGCTGCAGTTTCTTGCCAGTTTCCTTGGGATCCGGCTAAGTAATTGAACCGATAAGCGGCATCAGCGAGAGAAAGACGAGCATCAATGGTGGTCAGACGCAAGTGTCATTGACGCTCGGACACTTTTCCAGAAAAGCGTCGAAGGTTGGACACTCTCTTTGCGGATCGCAGTCTCACAAAGCAGAGTTATTTCTGTTTTCAATCAGTTGCCGCGGTCAGAGTAGAACTCATCTTTGGCAGGCGAACTGCGCTTGGAGGAAGAGACTGCTGTGGCTCAGTGTGCTGCCAACTCCGGCAGACTGGCGAAATCCGCAAGGAAGGCCAGTAGTTTGCCTGATGTCACATCCGCGTTGCAGAACAAATAGAGGCGCATAACTATTTCAAGCGATACCTCAAACAGGCTGAAATTGCCAGTGCCGCAGGAGACAGTGCCGGCACGGTTTAAGACAAGCCGTATAACCAACTCACATGACCCTTGTGTCCGCGGTATGAACGCCGAACCGCAAAATCGGCACTCGCTTGTCTTGTTGATTTCTCTTCTTTTTTTTCTGGTGCTTAGTGCCTTTGTCCGAGATGACCGGATCAGCGAAGTCGTTGTGGCTCTTGCCACGTTCACAATTCTAGTTATTGCCATACTGAAGACGTCCGATAGACGAACCTTGCCGTGGCCAGCGCTTCTGCTGACAGCCTCCTGCCTGGCAGTTACGCTGACCTCTATCTTTCGCCCAATGCACAGTCTGCGGGTTGCAAATTGGCTGCTTTTGTCTATCTTTTTTGGCTATGTCTCCGTCGCTCTTTTCTCATTTCTGGAACGGTCGGGAGCGATCATAAGAGCTAAATTAGATGCATGCCTTGGCCTTTATCTGATTCTGGCGATGTTCTACTACGCTATCTTCAACTTGATGCAAGAGATTAACCCCGGATCATTTATGGAGTTGGCGCCAACTCCTAGCCTGGCTTCGCGCCATTCCCTTATTTATTTTAGCGTCGCCACGTTAACCACAGTGGGATACGGCGATGTAATTCCCATTTCCCGGCCGGCTAGGATGCTTGCAGCTCTCGAGGCAGTCACGGGTGTGTTCTACGTCGCAATCACCGTGGCTCGTCTGGTGGCCGGGTATCAGCAGAAGGATCGCGAGAGAGTCTAAGCGTTTCCAATTGGGTGTAGCGTTGAGTAGGAACGCGGTTCCACAGATGGTCGGCAATCCATCGAAAAGGAACGGAGATTTTTACGGCAGCTACAGGACTGCCTTGCGGCAATTGAGACATCCGCGGGGCGGCGTATCGTGCATTGCTTCGATGCCATTGGTCATGAGGTTGATCAGGACCTGCTGCAGTTGCACAAAATCCGCGCTGCCCGGGGGCAGTTGGGGATCCAATTCCGTATGAACTGAAACGGAATTCTGTGTCGCCAGATCGCTCAACAAAGGCGCGACGCCGCGAATCATATCGTTTATATCGACTGGCTCGCGTTCGAAGGTCCCCTTCCGATATAGGGAACGCATGCGGTCAACGATATCGGCAGCACACTTGACATCGGTGACCATCATAGCGGCAGCTTCGCGAGCTTGTTGGAGATCCGGCTGATCAGGTTGCAAGCAGCTCAGGCATAGCCCTGCCTCCAGGGTCGTGGCGGTGATTGGCTGTTAGCCCCTGAGAGTACCAGGGTGATCAGCATTAGCTGTAATTTCCATTTCATGAGTTTGTTGTCTCCTTAACCGGCTGCATGGTGCTGAGGTCGCCGTAGTCCATCGGGGACTTGTGCAGCAACGCAGTCAAAAGAAGCCCGAGGGCGCATGACCATGCCACTAGAAGGAACCCGTCGATGAGGCTCAAGGCGTACGCCTGAAGACGCAACCGGGCTGCGATTAGTTCGGCAGCACGGGCCCCCGCGACAGCCAGGCCGGATGATTTGGCGTAGACGCCAGCAGCCAAGGCGTGGAGATTTCCGTCAGTGATCCAGCTTCCCCGGGCCACATGCAGACCCAAAAGGTTCGAGTGCAGCTTCTCGCGGTCTGCGAGAAAGTGGGCCATGTAGATGGCGCCCGCGGTTCCACCAAATAAGCGAATCGTATGAAACATCGCGGAAAATGTCAGGATCCACTGAGGTTTCGTCAATCCCCCCGTGAAGATTCCCTGCAGGATGATGCATCCCACCAGGCCTACGAGAGAAACCGATTGTCCGATGCCCGTGAGTAGCTCGGTGCGGTAGTAGTTCGCCGCCGACCAGGCAGTCGTGTACTCGGAGTTCAAGTAGACGGCGAAGGCTGTGCAGGTCAAGCCGGCAGCCAGCAAGAGACGAGGGTCTAGTTTGTGCAACATCAGGAGTCCCGCGGCAAACGCAATCAGCAAGAGGGGAACAGCGCTCCAAATTACAGCCGGCCCGATCTGATCGGCTTCGAAGCCCTTAATGGCGAGCGACTGTGGAATCAGGATGATGGTTCCGGTGAGAGTAAACCGAAACCAGAACAGCAGACTGCCCAACAGTATCGTGTTCCATTTCCAGAGATAAGGGAGCGCCACCAGGGCGTTGGGACCGAGTAGTCGCCGTACCAGCGCGCAAATTACAAGGAACGAGCCGGACCAAAACAACCCGTTGAACACGCCGGAGCGCCACCAATCGAGCCTCTGTCCTTGCTGGAGGGCGGTAAACAGCAGGGCCAGTCCGGCACTCAGGTACAGGAACCCGACGAAGCTGGGCACAGTCCCGTCCTTCTTTCGGGGGGGCAGTGCCGGAACCCCGAAATAGATACAGATCATCATCACCGGCGCAATCAACGCCGAATTCCAAAACATCCAGTGCCATGAAAGGTGTTCGCGGTACCAGCCATAGAGTGATGGCGCAATATTGACGGCCCCATCGATAAAAGTCGCATAGACTCCCATGGTTATAGGTAGGTATCGCAGGGGACTCGTGCGAAGTGCAGTAGTCAGAGTGAGCGGATAAAAGGTGCCTGATGTGAGCCCGGCGACAATTAATGCCGCAACCAGCAGACTATAACTGTGGATCAACGGCAGGAAACCGCAGGTCACAGTGAATATTCCAGCCGCAAAGAGGAGGACACGGCGCGGCCCTAACAAACCCCCGAGGTAGACGCTGAAGGGCCCGATAAACATGAGGGCCGCGTTATAGGCACTGTCGAGCCATGCCCCCTGGTCATAACTAATGCCAACGTGGCCTCTGAGATCTGCAAGCCCCATCGTAAGCATGCGACCTGTGAGCGTGACGAGTCCAGCGCCAATGATGACCCCGATAATCCCTAACAGCGATCGGGTCGAGACTTCCGAAGGGATTGCCGTAGCCGTAGCACGTGCAAGCTCCACCGGAGTGAGCGGACGGATTGTGATCGTTGTAGCAGCCATAATGTTCCAGTTATCGTCTCGTTCGGATTTTGGCGATGACCGAGAGCCCCGGACGCAGAACGGTCGTCACGTTTGCGTCGTCAAACGAGATTTTTACCGGAATTCTTTGCACCACTTTCGTGTAGTTGCCTGTGGCGTTGTCCGGCGGAAGAAGTGCGAATTGCGAGCCACTCGCTGGTGCAATTTCGATGACTTTGCCGCGGAAAACTCGGTCGGGATACTCGTCGATACGGATTTCCGCGGTATCGCCGACTTTCATGTTCGTGAGTTGTGTTTCACGGTAGTTCGCCTGAACCCATTTGATGTTGTTCAAAAACGGGATCACCTGCGTTCCCGGAGAGACCAACTGGCCTGGCCGCACCTGACGTTCACCCACGCTGCCGTCGCTGGGTGCCGCAATCTTTGTGTATCCTTGATTAATTTGCGCTACGGCCAGAGCAGCTTCTTTGACGTGAAGGTCCGCCACGAGTTGTAGCTCCTGAGACTCCAACACCGTCTTGGTGCGCTTTTCCGCCTCGGTCGCAAGTTCATTGCTGCGCAACATCGCTTTGGCCTGCTCGAGGTCCGCCTCGCGACTCGCCAGCAAAGCAGCAAATCTTTGTTCATCAGCCACGACCTGCTCGACTCTCTGGGTCGTGCTGGAACTTGTCTGCAGCAGCGCCTCCTGGCGAATACGTTCCTTCTGTGTCCGCACAACATCAGCTCGAACTGCTTCTTCTCCATCTTGCGCCGCCGCGATTTGTGCTTTCGCTTGGTCTATCCCGGCCATCGCGCGTCCGATGCGTGCGTCCTGAAGCTCACGCTGGCGGCGATTGTTTTCGATCGCCGCTTTTCCCGCTTCCACCGCCGCGGTCGCCTGAGCCACTTGTGCGAGGTAATCGTTATCCTCCAGTTCGACAAGAAGATCCCCCTTGTGCACTTGCTGGAAGTCCGATACCTTCACGTCCTTCACTATCCCGGCGACCTTCGTACTAAGCGGGGTAACATCGCCCCGCACATAAGCATCGTCCGTCACTTGTTCGATTCGTCCGCCCTCCCAGGCATTCCAGTTGCGCGTAATCGTCACGACCACCGCAGCCGCCAGCAGCAACACCAATAACGGTGTGGCATACTTCTGCCACTTGGGCTGGGTCGGCGGTGCTGGAGCGTGCTCCGCCTGAGTTTCCTGCGCCGAAGGCGGAACTTTAACCGGAGCTGGGGTAAGTACTGGTTTTTCGATTGCAGACATAACACCTCACGAGGTTGAGATTGTTCCCCCAATACACCAGCCAGTCACACCAACAAGTTTGTCCGCACCACTCCCCGATTTTCACTGCCTTTGCGCAAACGATTGATTGCAACGGCGATGCCAAAGCGTAGTGGGGCTCTAAGTTGATGACTCTTCAGCGCGAAAGTGAGAGGGAGTTGTGTCGAGTGTCGACAGTGTCGAAAGCTAGACACCCAGACGCGACGCAAACCATGCACACACTGTGGCGCGCGGCCAGAAAGAGCAGGAGTGGCCGTGCTACTAGAATTGGAGCTTGAGGGCGAGCTGGATGGAGCGGGGGCCGCCGATTTGGTAGAGGGGATTGAGACCTCCACTCTGGCCGCCGCTTCCCAAGTAGTTGTTCAGCATCTGCGTCGCTTGGCCGAATTGAGGGGAACTGAGGTAGTTGATCGGGCTGCCGAAATTCGGGTGATTTAAGATGTTGAAGAAATCGCTCCTGGCCTGGATAGACAGCCGCTCGGTAAGGCGGAACTGCCGGCGCATCTTGGGTTCCCATTGATTATCAGGCTGATGAAAGCGTGGAGAAATTATCGCCCGGGGCGGCACTGTGCATCTACCGCATCGCCCAGGAGGCGCTCGGGAATGTGGCGAAACATGCGAAGGCCAAACAGGTGGAAGTTCGGCTGACGAGGTCCGATAGTCGCGTCATTCTCGTGGTGCCGGATGATGGTGTCGGCTTTGATCCCAGCCGAAGCGAAAAATTCAGAGGGCTGGGGCTAATCAACATGAGAGAACGCGTGACCCAACTAAACGGGACGTTTGAGTTCGAGAGCCAGACAGGGCACGGAACCACAGTGAAAGCGGAAGTTCCGTTTCGACCCGCGCCGTAAGTTAACTGCAGGCTTCCGTATTCGTTCAATTCCGGGGCAGAGCTGGTAAGCATTCTTGCGATGAATGCGTAGGCGATGGCACCTGTGACGCCGGTCACAGGTGTATGAATGAACTTGGTCTATGTTAGCATTTCGGTTTAAGTTGGCCTGAATTACATGAACAAGCCAATGCGACCGCCTGAGCTTCCCGGCTTGGCCAAAGTGAAGCGCGACATCCCTCCGCGCGAGCGGGCGCAGGAGGCGCTGCGTCAGGCTAATGCCTACAACCGCAGTCTGTTGGAGGCCAGCCTTGACCCGCTGGTAACCATCGGCCCCGATGGGAAGATCACCGACGTGAACGCGGCGACGGAAGCGGTGACCGGATGTGCCCGCGCTACACTGATCGGGACAGATTTTTCCGACTACTTTACAGACCCGGAGGGGGCACGAGCGGGTTATCAGCAAGTCTTCCGCGAAGGTTTCGTGCGTGATTATCCGCTCGAACTGCGACATCGCGATGGCCGTATTACGTCCGTGCTCTACAACGCCTCCGTCTATCGGGATGAAAATGGTAACGTGGTCGGCATCTTTGCGGCAGCTCGCGACATTACCATGCGCAAGCACGCAGAGGAAGCATTGCGACTCAGCGAGCAGCGCTTTAGCTCCATGCTCGAAGCCGTAAGGGATTACGCAATCATCTTCTTGGAACTGGATGGCCGCGTCGCCAGTTGGAACAAAGGCGCTGAACGAATCAAAGGTTATCGCGCCGAGGAAATTGTCGGCCAGCACTTCTCCAGGTTTTACAGGCCTGCCGACATCGCAAACGGCAAACCCGACCGCGAGCTGCAAATAGCCACCTCCGAAGGGCGCTTCGAGGACGAAGACTGGCGCATACGCAAGGACGGCTCTGCGTTTTGGGCTAACGTGGTCGTCAGCGCCTTGCGAGAGGCCAGCGGAAAAGTCAACGGGTTTGTGAAAATCACGCGCGACCTGACTGCGCGTAAACAAGCGGAAGATGAAATTAAGCGCTACGCCGAGGATCTCAAGCGCAGTAACCAGGAACTCGAACAGTTTGCTTATGTCGCCTCCCACGATTTGCAAGAACCGCTGCGGAGCTTGAGCAGTTTCTCGCAACTCCTGGCCCGGCGTTACCACGGAAGACTGGACGCGGATGCGGACGAATTTATCACCTTCATCGTCGAGGGCGCGAAGCGGATGCAAACCCTGATCAACGACCTGCTCGCCTTCTCGCGCATCGGCACGCGCGGCAGTGAATTCGCATCGGTTGCTTGTGAGGAGATTCTACAAATCGCGAAGCAGAATCTCGAGGCTACCATAGCTGAGAGCGGGGCCCAGATCACGCACGATCCGCTCCCTGTACTTTCCGCAGACCGGACGCAGTTGACCCAGCTTTTCCAGAATCTGATCAGCAATGCCATCAAGTTCCGGCGGCCAGAGGAAACGCCCCGCATTCACGTTTCCGCTGAATGGCGGAACGGTGCTTGGCAGTTCAGCGTGCGCGATAACGGCATTGGCATAAGTCGGCAATATTTTGACCGGATTTTCATTATTTTCCAGCGCCTGCATGGCCGTGAGGAATATTCCGGCACAGGCATTGGCTTGGCAATCTGCAAGAAGATTGTGGAGCGTCACGGTGGCCGCATGTGGGTGGAGTCTGAACCTCGAACAGGTTCCACCTTCTATTTCACCATTCCGGATGAAAGAGGGAATTATTATGAACCCAGTCCGTCCCATTGACATCTTGTTGGTAGAAGACAGCCCTGCTGACGTGCGTCTGACACGCGAGGCCCTCAAAGACGCAAAAGTCCTCAATACGCTCCATGTCGTGCAGGACGGCATTGCGGCGCTGGCTTTCCTGCACAAAGAAGGTCCCTATGCCGACAGACCGAGTCCGGATTTGATCCTGTTGGATCTGAACCTGCCCAAGAAAGACGGGCGGGAAGTGCTTGCTGAGATCAAGCAAGATGAGAACCTGAAGCGCATCCCAGTCGTGGTCCTCACCACCTCCAGAGCCGAAGAGGACGTGGTACGCTCCTACAATTTGCACGCGAACGCCTATGTCACCAAGCCGGTGGACTTGGTGCAGTTTCTCGAAGTTATCCGCATAATTGAAGCATTCTGGTTGGCCGTGGTGACGCTGCCGCCCGGCGAGGAGCAGAGGTAGAGTTCATGAAGACGCTCCTAATCGAAGATAATCCGATGGATGTGCGTCTGATCCGCGAGATGCTGAAAGACTTGCCGGCCGGAACTTTACAACTTCAGCAGGTGGGCTCTCTGGATTCGGCAATGGAAAGACTGCGACAGGAGACTTTTGATGTGGTGCTACTGGACCTTGGTCTGCCGGACGCTCAGGGAATGGAAGCGCTCACCTTGATCCAAAAAGCGAGCCGTGGCGTGCCGATTGTGGTTCTCACCGGTCTCGACGATGAACGCTTTGCCTTGGAAGCGGTACGTGCCGGCGCGCAAGATTACCTGGTCAAAGGGCGACGGTTCGAAAGCGAATTGCTCGCCCGCACGATCCGTTACGCCGTACTACGCAAGCGGGCCGAGGAAGAAGTGCGCCGGATGAACGCAGAGTCGGAGCAGCGCGTGGTCGAACGCACGGCGCAACTCCAAACGGCTAACCAGGAATTGCTAAAGGAAATTGCGGACCGTAAACAGGCGGAAGAAGCGTTGCGCCGCAGTGAAGCTTATCTGACGGAAGCACAGAGAGTGAGCCACACCGGCAGTTTCGCCTATCACCTCGGGAGTAGGAAAACGCATTACTGGTCCGAGGAATTGTTCCATATTGTTGGACTAGATCCTCAACACGGTATCCCTGACCCTGCGGAGTTTTTGCAACTTGTACATCCAGACGATCGCGAAAGGGTTTCTGAAAGCGCGCTGAAGGGATTCAGTGAGAAAGTTCAGTTTGCACAAGATTACAGGCTGATGCTACGTGACGGGGCTCTCAAGCACCTCCACGTCGTTTGGCATCCGTTCCTGGACAGAACCGGAAAAGTTGTCGAGTATGTTGGCACGGCGGCAGATGTGACGCAGAGCAAGAAAGCCGAAGAGAAATTCCGCAACCTGCTGGAATCTGCCCCTGATGCGATCGCGGTCGCGAATCGTGAGGGCGAAATTGTTTTGGTCAATGCGCAACTGGAGAAGTTATTCGGCTATCAGCGGCGCGAGGTATTGGGGAAGAAAATTGAAACGCTAATGCCGGAGCGTTTTCGGGGTAAACATCCGGAACAGCGCGCGGCATTTGCAGCCGACCCTCGCGCGCGGCCAATGGGGTCAGGACTGGAACTATACGGCCTGCATAAGGATGGACGTGAGTTCCCGGTGGAGATCAGCCTCGGCCCGCTGGAGACCGCGGAGGGCGTGCTGATTTCCAGCACCATTCGCGATATCACCGAACGCAAGCGCGCTGAGCATGAGCGTGAGAGGTTGCGTCAATTAGAGGCAGATCTCGCACACATCGCTCGTGTGAGCACAATGGGAGAATTGGCCGTCTCTCTGGCTCACGAAATCAAGCAGCCGATTACCGCCGCTGTCACTAACGCCCAGTCGTGTTTGCGGTTGCTGGAGCGAAACGAGCCCGATATTGCGGAAGCCCACGATGCTGCCTCTGGAATGGTTGTCTCCGCAACGCGCGCGGCAGAAATCATCGACCGTGTCCGCTCACTGTTTGGCAAGAGTGCTCCGCAGCACGAAGTAATTGATGTAAACGAAGTCATTCGCGACATTGTTGTCCTGTTACAAAATGAGGCAAAACAGCATTCCGTTACTGTCCACCTAGTGCTCGCAGAGAATCTTCCAGGAGTTATGGGCGATCACGTGCAATTGCAGCAAGTCGTGATGAACCTTATGCTTAATAGCATTGAGGCTATGCGGGGCGCCCCGGGCGAACTTACCATTACGTCGCAGTTGACCGAGGATGGTCGCGTGTTGGTCTCCGTCCGTGACACTGGGATAGGGTTCCCTCCC
>Ga0335082_10002029_pt1 | contig 21759 bp, 20 predicted proteins | sample Lox_Sample_41_FD_206718 | JGI IMG/M metagenome (GOLD analysis project Ga0335082, IMG submission 206718) | Soil microbial communities from Loxahatchee National Wildlife Refuge, Florida, United States - Lox_Sample_4.1 | ecosystem: Environmental > Terrestrial > Soil > Wetlands | place: USA...
TCGTATCGATCGAAGCTGACAGCCCGGCACTGCGCGCCGGGCTGCGAGTAGGAGACATCATCGTCGGCTTCGGCGGAGTCGCCGTCGCCGGAATCGATGGGCTGCACAAGCTGCTAACACAAGAGAAGGTCGGGGTAACTTTCCCGATCACGGTCATCCGGGGCACGGAAAAGCTGGGACTCCCCATCGTTCCCGGGGAAGTCAAGGCGAGATCATAGAGGTACCGCTTTCTCTCCGGTCCGAGGTCATGAGCTATGATATCAGGGAGGAATGATCATAGATTGAGAGGGCGAAGGGGATCACAATCATCCGGTGCAGGAACGAGCGCGAGACGTTGTACCCCTGCGCCGATCCATTACATTTCTGAAAAAAGGAAGCGCCCAGGGCCCGAGATATTGTTGCAGGCCCGCGCGCTGTGTTCGTCCGGCGTAGTCTGATAACGGACTTTCCGTGACCATGCGTCTGCCCCTTCCTGTGAACTCGAGGTAAGCTGCTTGAGAGACCCTAACCACAACCGGCTCGTAAGAGCTATCCCCGAGGTTCGCCTTCTTTTCGAAGATAAGGCAGATGTCAAGGCCGCTCCGGACATCTCCGCCGGGACCGATCTGGAGGGGGAGGGGGATGGAGGATTTTTCGTCCCATGGGATCCGGATGGCAGTATTCCTTGCCAGGAATATTTTTTTCTTTCCCTCGGGGATTTTCAGGAGGTAGCGGGGGTCATCGGGAGGAGTAACCCCTCCACGAATCTCAGGGTTCAGGGACTTGATTGTCTCGTAGGTGCTTTCGGTCCAGTATGCGACGATGCCGAGATCTGTGCTTTCCGGAATCACAACCTCGTCATAGCGGAGCGGCAAGACACCGGGAACCCGGAACCCGTATGCTGCGGGGTCTCTGGCGATAAGGGCCGCTGCTATGAACTTCGGCACATAGCCTTTCGTTTCTCTTCGGAGATATGCCGACTGCTTCAGGTCCCAGAAGTCTGTGGACCCTGTCCTCAGCATCGCGCGCTGCACCTTTCCCGTGCCGGCATTGTATGCCGCAAGCACGAGCGGCCAAGAGCCGAAACGACTGTGAAGATCCCTGAGATACTGGGCCGCGGCACGGGACGACTTGATAGGATCTCTTCTCTCGTCGACCCACCGATCGCTTCGTAGACCGTACCGTCGTGCGGTGTCTGGCATTAACTGCCAGGGTCCCGCGGCCTTTGCCACGGAAACAGCACTGGAATCAAACCCGCTTTCGATCATGGCGACATATGCGAGCTCCTCAGGCAGGTTCTTTTTTCTGAATATCTCTTTCATCGGTTGGAGGTACGGGGCGGAATTGTCGAGCCACCGCTGGAACGTGCTTTTCCCGCGGGTGCTGAAATATTCGATATACGCCTCCACGCTGTTATTCAGAAGGACCGGGACGTGATATGCTTTCGCTTCAATCGCTTCATCGGGGGTGGTTGACAGTTCGAAGGGGGTCGGAAACGGTTTTATCGCCGCAGTTGCGGAAGCGGAAGTTCCCGCTGCGACCGGAAGTGCTGGGAGCACGACAACCAGTATGCCAACGAGCAAGGTAAACATATCGCCTCCTGTGCCGCCACGGCATTACGCAAACACAGGCTTCGGCAGAAATCCAGTTTCTTTAATCCTCTGGCCTTTTCCCATGGCGCCGAGGAAGAAACGTAACACTACGCCTTCAAGGCGCCTTCCTGGGTCCCTTATTATATTCTCTTACCACCTCGCTTTATTTCTCCGAACATCCGAAAATAAACGCGCATTCTTGTGCGTACATCTTTATTCTTATGTTAATAGTTAAGCTCAAAAATCTCTCATCTGTCAAGTAAGCTTTAGTATTAGGATGGCACAAGCAGCCTCTATTACACGGATGGGGAAATGACTAGCATCAAATGACCGTCATTTCGTTGACAAAGTGCCTTTTTGTGCTTAATATGTAAAAACAACATGTTTCACATGCTCATGCCCGTGTTATTACATGACAAAAAACGAATTTATCAAGACATTTCCCGTTTTCAGGAACAGCTCTGATGAGCTTCTGAAAGAGCTTCTTGTTATCGCCAGGAAGCAGGACATTCCTGCGGGCAAACAGATTTATTCCGAAGGTGATTCCTGTCCGGTCATCGCCTTTGTCATCTCAGGAGAAATACGGGTGTACAAAACAGGCCAGACCGGAAGAGAGATCACCCTGTACGAGATTGGACCAGGCGAGACCTGTATCCTGAACGCATCATGCATCCTGTCCGGGACATCATATCCTGCGAATGCCGTTACGCTCTCGGATGTGATTATGCTGCTCGTTCCTTCTTCGGACTTCCGCCGACTGGTTGACAGGCATGTGGAGATGCGGGATTTCATCTTTGCGCTCCTCAGTCGCCGCCTCTCCGGCGTTATGGAACTTGTCGAGGAGGTGGCGTTCGGCAGGATGGACGAGCGGCTCCTCGAATACCTGATCGAGAAATCAGAGAACGGGAAGCTGGAAACGACGCATCAGAAGATTGCCAATGATCTTGGTACTTCGCGCGAAGTCGTGAGCCGGCTGTTAAAGGATCTTGAACGAAAACAAGAGGTTAGCCTCTCGAGAAACTCTATCGCCCTCCTTAAAACATAAATTCAAAAATGATTTGACCGGAGATGCCGCAGAAATAACACAGCGACAAGAAGCACGTTTGTTTCCATATCTCTTCATCCCAGGTACTCTTATATAACAGGTCCTCCTCCAAGTAAAATAGAGAATTCGATTTACTCCCCTCTTGTCCCGTCCTAATTTTTTTCTTTGCTTGCGGTGTGCTATGTGACTAAGTCACATACATCCTCCCTTTATTCTAGTATGCTGTGATCAATGAAACGGCGCGGCATGAATGCCCGACGAAAAAAACAGCATTAAGGAGGAATGGAATTATGAAGAAGAACATCGGTTCATGGGAAAGAACATTCAGGATTGTCGCTGGTCTGGTGATTCTCTCTCTCGCTTTTTTCGGGCCTCGATCTCCCTGGGCATACCTTGGAATCGTCCCGTTCCTGACGGGCCTGATCGGCTGGTGTCCGCCCTACGCGCTCTTCGGTTTCTCGACATGCAAAGGGTGCAAATAGGAAAGTAAATACTGTAGACAGGAATAACAGGCTTTATGGAATTGAATCAGGTCACAGGCGCACCGTCTCGCTGACGGTTCGCCTTTTTTTATTTTTTTTCAAATGGTGGCCAAGCGGAAGGGCTGCGATGTCAGAATTTAATATCATGTTCCCGACTGTGAAATGATACATGTCCTGATTAGCTGCACTCGAAAATCCGAGCAGCGCGTGGATTAAGTTATCAAAGAAGCATCCCGTGCCTGTACCCCCCTGCGTCACCTCCGACTGGAGCCTTCCCTAGCCGCCTACGCCGCGGACATTTCATCTAGGCACCGGCACCAAGAAGATGAATGTCTAAAGGCTGCCGGGATGAACAACCTCTCCTATGTCAATTTTCACTTCCTCACAACGCAACTTTGAAGCCATATGAAGCTAACTTTCGTCTTGACAGAGAGCGCTACTGGGTGTATTTTATCAAAGCTTTGACATGGTTTTGCCGTGCCAAGAGCCCCTTTTAAAGGGGCTTTTTTTCACCCTGGTGAGCAAAGGTCGTTTTGTGCGAAACCGGATCCCCTCCGCGCAGCAGCAGGCCTTCAATCCCGCGGCTAAATCAGAAAATACCAGCAGTAGAGAGATTACGAGGTGCAAGCATGTGCCGTTTGAGCGCTATCACATCGAGCGGGTATATTTCTCCCATGGAGAACATCCACGCGCTTGAGACCATGAAGGAAGGGCACGACGGATCCGGACTGGGGCTCATGCTCAAGGACATGGGAGGTCCGTTCGCCGATTTTAAACAGTATCCGACCCTGTCGGCCATCTGCTCGAATACGGGTCTTAACATGCTCGACGACTACATGAAGGCCCAGGGCTTTACGGAAAAGTTCTCCTGGGAACCATCGATCAAGAGCGTCCCCGGCATCGAGCGCCGGGAGCATTATCTCGCGAAGGTCTATGACTACCCCGCCGTGTACAAGGACAAGTCGAAGAAGGAGCAGGAAGACCTGCTCATGCAGACGCGGCTTGCACTCAGGCAGAAAGGTGAGCCTGACGGTTCTCTCTTCGTCTTTTCGTTTTACCCCGATGTCCTGACGCTCAAGGAGGTGGGGGACCCGCTCCAGCTCGGAGAGTTTTTCGGCCTGGAAAAGTCCGGACTCGAGGCGAAGATCGTCCTGGCCCAGGGCAGGCAAAACACGAATTACGCCATCTACCTTTATGCCTGCCATCCGTTCTTTATAGAGGGCTACGCTACCATGACGAACGGCGAGAACACGGCCTTCGTGCCGATCCGCGAGTTCCTCATGGGTAGAGGCAATCCGGGGTACATGGGTTATAATTCGGATTCCGAGGTTTTTACCCATATCATGCATTACACGAACAGGACCCTCGGCTATCCGCTGCGTTACTACAAGGACGTGATCACGCCGATGAAGGATACTGAGATCGCCAAAAGGTCCGATGCCACGGCGCTGCGGCTACTCAAGAGATCGCTCCGGCCGCTTTGCATCGACGGTCCTAACTGCGTGATTGGATTCACGCCCGACGGCACTTGCTTCATGGTCCAGGACTCGAAAAAGCTTCGGCCAGGCGCGGTCGGCGGCAAGCCAGGCAAGTACGCGCTCATGTCCGAGGTCTGCGGTGTGGACCGTGCCGTCCCGGACCGGGACAAATCCAAGGACATCTTCCCCATGAAGTACGACATGGTGATCATCGCGCCTGGTGCGCGGGAGGCTAAGGTATGGAACCAGCTACACGGCTAGATCAGAACCATCAGCTCTCAATAAAAGAGCTTCCCTATATCATTCAGTGGCGCGAGGACCGCTGCACGCGCTGCGGCCGGTGCACGGCAGTCTGCCCCATGAAGGCAATCGAGGCAACGGTCTACACCCAGCGGGTGGTATCATCCGAGGGCGCAAGCCCTGAGCCAAAGGTGAGCCGCCGGCTGACCCACGTGGTGCACCAGTCTACAGAGATCGAGCGCTACTGCATCGGATGCGGTTCGTGCTCGCTCGTATGTCCCACGGACGCCATTTTCCCGGAGTACAACTTCCAGCACAAGCTTTACCACTTCAAGAACAAGGGCGGCATCCCCTTCATGCGCGGCGGCAGACGGAACGATCCGTCAACATCGACGCTCGACAAGCTCAAATTCACGCGCATCTCGATGCTGACGGACCCGGCCCTCGACGCTGGCAGGCACGAGTTCCGCATCAGGACGCTCCTCGGGAGAAATCTCCCGGCAGAGCAGCTCCCGATCAAGGTCGAAGGCGATAAGCTTGCGATCAGCAACCACACCTTCATTCCGCCGGTTCGCGAGATCTTCCCGATCCGGATCGGCAGCATGTCCATCGGCGCTCTCTCACCGCACATGTGGGAAGGACTTGCCATGGGTATCACGTATTTGAACGAGGTCGAAGGCATTCCGGCAGTAATGTGCTCCGGCGAGGGAGGCATGCCGCCGAGCATCCTGAAGTCCCGCTACATCAAGTATTTCATTCTCCAGATCGCGTCGGGATACTTTGGATGGGATGAGATCATCCATGCGCTCCCTGACATGATCGAAGACCCCTGTGCAATCGAGATCAAGTATGGGCAGGGTGCGAAGCCCGGCGACGGAGGCTTGCTCCAGGCCTATAAGGTGCTCGGACTTATAGCGAAGATCCGCGGAGTCCCCCAGTTCGTTGACCTGGCATCGCCCCCCACGCACCAGACAAAATACTCGATCGAAGAGGCTGTTGCAAAGATGATCCAGTCCATGTCGATGGCATGGGGATTCCGTGTTCCGGTTTACCCGAAGATATCCGGCACGAAGACGGCCCGTGCCGTGCTCAATAACCTTGCTCGTAACCCGTACGCCGCCGCGCTCTGCATCGATGGCGAGGACGGCGGTACCGGCGCAGCATACAATGTTTCCATGGACAAGATGGGCCATCCCATCGCATCTAATATCAGAGACTGCTACCTCGACCTCGTGAAACAGGGAAAGCAGAACGAGCTTCCGCTCATCGCCGCTGGCGGCGTTGGCAAGGGCGGCAATCTGGCTGCGAACGCAGCAGCGCTCATCATGCTCGGCGCGTCAGCCGTCGATATGGGCAAGTACATCATGCAGGCAGCGGCTGGCTGTTTCGGCGATGAGTACAACCGCTGCAACGTCTGCAATCTGGGCAAGTGCCCGCGCGGCATTACGACGCAGGACCCGAAGCTCTACCGCAGGCTCGACCCGGACAAGGTCGCTGAGCGCGTGGTCGAGGTGTTCAAAGCGGCGGACGTGGAGCTCAAGAAGATCTTCGCTCCGCTCGGCAGGAGCACGGAGCTACCGATCGGCATGTCCGACGCTCTGGGCGTCGCTGACAAAGAGATCGCGGACCGGCTGCAGATCAGCTACGTGTGTTAGTCATTTGCCACAACGATGCAGAGACACAACGAATAAATGAAGCCTTCGACGCTCTAAGATCTTGATTCCTTATGATTCCCGCAGCGGAATCATGAGGCACGGCGTTAATCGTTTTCAAAAGAAGGGTAACGTCTCAATGTCTCTGTGGCTAATTAATACGTTTTGAGGAAAAAATGATAATCAAGGGCAATATCAACGGCAAACGGGTCTCCTCAAAAGACCTTGAAGAGCAGGTCCAGAAAGCCATCAAGGACGGTGCTAGAGAGATTACCGTCCAGGCCGACGGCCAGCACGGCATCGGCGGACGTATCTGGCCGCGTGGCGAGAAGGTGCATGTTGTCATCGAGGGAACGGCCGGCCAGCGTGTTGGCAGCATGGGCATGGACAACACCGAGATCGTCATCAGGGGATCATCGTCCGACGATACGGGCTGGCTCAACTGCGGCGCTACCATCACCGTGCTCGGGGATGTGGCGAACGGAGCGCATAACGCAGGCGCCCAGGGCATTCTTTACGTGCAGGGCGGAGGCGGAGCGCGCTGTGACACGATGACCAAGAAAAATCCCCGATTCCCCGACCTTCAGTCATGGTATTTCAGGGGCGTGGGAGACTCCTTTGCGGAGTTCAAGGCAGGCGGTATTGCCGTGGTCTGCGGCGTGAACCCCCGCGATCCTGAGAACATATTAGGGTACCGTCCCTGCGTTGGTATGGTGGGCGGCACGATTTATTTCCGCGGCCCCATCAAGGACGAGTACAGCAAGGCAGATGTTCGGGTCGTAGACCTTACGCCCCAGGACTGGGAGTGGCTCACTACGAACATGATGCCCTATCTCCAGGCCATTGACCGCACGTCCCATTACAAAGAACTTACCAAGGACGTGAACGCATGGAAGAAGATCATCGCCTACACGCCAGCGGAGAAGGCGAAGATGAAAGGCAGGCTCAAGATGGGCCTGACCGACTTCCGTTTGAACATATGGGAGAAGGAAGTGGGCAGAGGGGGGATGTTCGGCGCGTACCTTACGCACGACCGCACGGTGCTTCCATACATCACCACCGGTGAGGACCGCCGTTGGATGCCGGTCTGGAAGAACGACAAATATCTCCCGCCCTGCGCCTATGCCTGCCCGTCGCGCATCCCGTCGCACAAACGGGCATCGCTCATACGGCAGGGAAGAACAGCAGAAGCGCTTGCACTGGTGCTCCAGTACAGCCCGCTTCCGGCAACGGTCTGCGGCACGGTCTGCCCGAACCTTTGCATGACCGACTGTACGCGCGGCAGGGTTGACGAGCCCTTGAACATCAAGGAGTACGGTGCTGCCGCTCTCAATCTCAAGGCTCCGAAGAAGGCAAAATCAACAGGATACAGTATCGCTGTTATCGGCGGCGGACCTGGCGGTCTCTCAGTAGCATGGCAGCTCGGCCTTAAGGGTCATACCGTCGATCTTTTCGAGGAGTCGGCCAAGATCGGCGGAAAGCTCGAGATGTGCATCCCGCGCGAGCGTCTGCCTAAGAAGATCCTGGACACGGAACTCTCGCGCTTTGCTGAGATCGGCGTGAATGTCCATACCAAGGTTGCGGTGGACAAGAAGAAATTCGAAGCCATCTACAAGAACCACGATGTGGTCGTCGTTGCTGTCGGCGCTCATGAAGGCCGCGTTATCCCGTTCCCCGGCCACGAGGACGTGGTAAAGGGCATCGACTACCTCAAGGAAATAAACTTCGGCAAGCCGAAGAACCTGAAAGGTAAAAAGGTCGTGGTGATCGGCGCGGGCAACGTGGGCATGGATATCGCATGTCAGGCCTATGACCACGGCGCGGAGATCGTGACCTGCGTTGACATACAGAAGCCTGCGTCCTTCGGCAAAGAGCAGGAAATGGCGAAGGCGAAAGGCACGCAGATCCTGTTCCCAAAGGTGACCGACAAGTACGATGCCAAGAAAAAGAAGATCTATTTCAAGGACGGCTCGTCGCTCGACGCCGACATGGTGATCATTTCCATCGGCGAGAAGCCGGTGATAGACTTCCTGCCTGCCGAGATCCACGCGGAGCGCGGCTACATTGTCGTGAACGATCTGGGCCAGACCTCGGATGTGAAAGTCTTCGCTATAGGCGATGCGACCAAGCCCGGCCTCGTGACGCACGCCATTGGCCAGGGCAAGGTTGCTGCCGACGTGATCAATGCCCAGCTCATGAACTATGACTACGTTCCTGAAGAGCGGCAGGTAATTCCCTACGAGAAGGTAAAGACCCAGTACTATGAGGTCTGCAGGCTCGAAGGTAAATTCTCGGCGAAGAAGGAAGCGGACCGCTGCATGAGCTGCGGCTCCTGCCGCGACTGCGGCATGTGCGAACAATCCTGCTACTATGGCGCTATAGCGCGCAAGAAACTGCCGAACAAGTCCTTCGAGTACACGGTGGACGAGTCCAAATGCATCGGCTGCGGTTTCTGCGCGGGCATCTGTCCCTGCGGTGTGTGGGACATGGTGGAGAATGTATAGCCAAGGCCGTCCAAGAGGAGGCGCTTCTGAGCGACACGGATTTGCGCGAATAAAGACAGCAAGTTAGCCACGAATAAGTGCGAATTCATACGAATTCAAAAGCCTGCCGGGGAGATCCGGCAGGCTTTTTTTATCAATTTGCGCCGTAAAACCCCGTCACTTCAGGTCGGGGAGGATGTCAAATCGGTTTAACTTAGGGTAAATGACATGAGGCCCGGTCTCTGACCGGGCCCTTTTTTTTTGAAGGATAGAGGATGCAAAAAATATATGTATCGTGACCTGGGGGTCGTTACCACTTAGTTGCATATTGTGCTTAATGCGGTCAATCGATGATAGAGATACCCACGTGGCTTATACAGGCGCGTGAAATTTTTCCGAAAGCCAGGCACGACAAGAAGATTAATTACTACTCTTTCCGATGGGTAACCTTGACATCTTTATGATACGGTGATACCTTTTAATGGGAAAAATCCCGATAATACCGAACCTGCCGTGAGGGAGGGGCGGAAAGCAACGGGTCTTCACTTTGCAAACCACGAAGACAGCCGGGCTGCCGAAGGATAATTCTTTGGTATGCCCGTTTTTTATTAGATCAAGGGTGCCGATCAGGAGGATGCGATGGACAGCATGAGAGATTCAGGAACAAGGCCGTCGGCTGAATTCCCCTTCACGAGCCGATTCGTCAGTATCGGAGGATACCGGATCCATTATGTGGAGGAATGCACGGGGGACCCCATCCTCTTTGTCCATGGGAACGCGACCTCATCCTACCTCTGGAGAAACATCCTGCCGCAGGTAGCGCGGAAAACGGGAAAGAGGGGCATCGCACTGGATCTTCTGGGTTTCGGCAAGTCAGACAAACCTGATGAAGTAACCTATACCCTGCAGCTGCATTACGATATCCTTGAAGGGTTCATCGAGCATCTCAATCTCAAGAACATCATCCTCGTACTCCATGACTGGGGAGGTCCGCTCGGGACCTATTATGCAGTCCGGCATCCCGAGAACGTCCGGGGAATGGTGCTTATGGAGACTTTCCTCTGGAACATGTTGTGGGATGACTTCGGAAAATATAAACAGGCATTCAAGCTCTTCCGTTCCTCGGCAGGTTATCTCGTGATCCAGGTGATGAACTTCTTTGTGAACAAGGTGCTTCCGGGATCGGTCGCCCAGAGAAAGAATATGACGAAGGATATCATGCACCACTACCGGGAGCCTTTTCCAACTGTCAGGTCGCGAAGGGCGGTGCGGGCATTTCCGCAGCTTCTGCCGATCGAGTGCAAACCGCCGGAAAGCTATGAATTCATCGAGGCGATCGAACAGAGGCTTCCGGCTGTAAAATTTCCGGTCCTGTGGATAAAAGCGACGCCCGGGGCGATCATCTCGGAAATCACGGAATACCATCTTATCACACTGAAGGCGAGGTTGCCTCAGCTTGAGGTTAAGGAGTTTGGTCCCGGCCTGCACTATCTGCAGGAGGATGACCCCCGGAAGGTCTCCGAATTGATCGTGGAATGGATGCGCACGAACAAGCTGGCAGGAACAACGGGGTCCAACCCCAGGGTGATGCGCGAGGCAGCGTAACCATCACGCTTCTCAATGAAGGACTCCCGCAGTTCCCTTGTCGTGTAGACAAGGTTGCATGAAAGACGAGGGTTGACAAGTTCATCTGTCCTACGAGGTAGATACATCCTCTCATCTGATTTGTAGGGCCCCCAGTATTATGCTCGACACACGATCTGCATAAATGCGAATCGCTGCAAATTTAACTCTTCGTCTGAAATAAGAAAAGAGGATTTGCTGCTTATCAGAGTCATGACAAAAACTTGACTTTTACATTGGTTCCCGATAGACTTCACTATCAGGAAAAATTGACGATATGAGATGATCGTTAAAGTTCCAGGGGGAAATATATGGCGGAATTCAGCACTAAGACGAAGATCAAAGCGATCCTGATAGGAATAGGCATTTGTATCGTGATGGTACTATATAGTTATTTTGTTTCAGACACGATCGTAACGAGGATAACCGATGCGCAAATGACGAAGGTGGACGGAAGGTTCATGATCGCTACGGAGGCGCGGCCCTTTGTAAATTTCGATGCTAAATACCGGTTCAAGTTCAATTCCGGCACGGTCCAGAACGACGCCATCAGATTGAAAGGGAAATTAGTCAAGATCCACAAGTATGGATGGAGGATCCCGTTTTATTCCCAGTACGAGAACGTTGTGGAGATCGAAGAGGTAAAGTAGCGTGTTATGGGAAGGGGAGATACGCCGAAGATATAAAAAGTTTACGTGAGCAATTATAGCCTGTCGCAAGGATTCAGCAGTAAATATGTCTAGGAGAGAATAAAAAGCCTGCCAGAGAATGACCTGACAGGCTTTTCTGTTTGTTCCTCACCCCAGTCATTAGTGCGGTGGAGGCAGGGCAGGAATGGAGGCGGGAACCAGGTTTTTGACCGGTTTGAGACTCTTGAGATAGGCAAAGATCTCCTTCATATCTGCGTCCGTAAGTTTCCCATATTCTTGCCAGGGCATCGGCGGCAAAATGTTGCGGCCCGATCCCATAAACTTACCGGTTCGCAATATCTGTATGAACAGTTCTTCATTCCAAACTCCTGAACCGGTTTCCGCGTCAGGCGTAAGATTGGAAGTATAGCTTGTCCCCCACGGACCGACCCACCCTGTTAAGTTGTTGTTGGTTACGGCACCCCATTTGTCCGGGCCGAAGATATTAGGCGGAACCTCGGGCAGTTTTTCATCGGCCGGATGCCCGGAAAGTAGCCGCGCCTCATCCGGCACGGGGCCGTTCGGTGTCATTTTTTTGGGAGAGTGACAGTCGTTGCATCCTGCGATCGTCACAAGATAGTGACCTCGCTCGACCATCGCCTTGTTACTGTCGGTTTTTTTTTGTTCTGCGGTGAACGATGACCCTGGCGCCAGGAAGATGCTGCATAACCCCATAATGACACACCCTGCAATGGTTATTGTTCTCATGCTATACGACCTCCTTTCTCGAGAAATAAAAATTGCGCACGTATGTTAAAACAATGCATAATCCAAGTAATATCAATAAAAGGCCACATCCTACCATCATATTCGGGATAGTATCTTCTGCACAATGCCTATGTCTTACCAAATAAGCTTAAAAAAAGATAGCGCAAGGTTACACGGCAGTCAATGTGTCAAAGGTATGATAATTAAGCAACTCGTGGTTGCCTTCAGCAAAAATCACTCTTTCTTGACGCTTTCCAGCATCATTTGACATCAAGGAATTATAGAAATACAATTTAAATATAGTTCGAGTCTGTTCCTGGAACTGGCAGGTAACGGATGTTCCATACACCTTAAGGTCTACAGAAAGAGCGGAAATGTTGGGCATGGTTTTGATCGGAGGTGCATCATGTTCGGAAAGCGCATAACCCTGTTTAAGCTCCTCGGATTCGAGGTGCACATCGATCCGAGCTGGCTTATTATCGTACTGCTCGTCATCTGGTCGCTTACCAAGGGGTGGTTCCCGTCCAACTACCGGGATCTTGCCCCTGCGACCTATTTATGGATGGGTCTCTGCGGTGCAGCGGGACTGTTCTTTTCAATCGTATTCCATGAGCTTTGCCATTCTCTCGTTGCCAGGCGGTTCGGGCTGCCTATGAAGGGAATCACGCTCTTTGTTTTCGGCGGCGTCGCCGAAATGTCCGATGAACCATCAAGTGCGAAGGCGGAATTCCTCATGGCCGTTGCCGGCCCTCTTTCGAGCATCCTTCTCGGGCTTATGCTCTATGTCGTGACCGCGCTTGGCAGCGAGGTGCTGTCCACTCCCGTGACCGGCGTGATAGACTATCTTGTGGCCATCAACCTCTTCCTTGCCGCGTTCAATCTGCTGCCTGCGTTCCCTCTGGACGGGGGCCGGGTCTTGCGCGCGGCCTTGTGGCAATGGAAGAAGAATATGCGGTGGGCGACGCGCATCGCGTCCCGCATAGGCACGGGGTTCGGCATCTTCCTGATCTTAGTTGGCATCTTCTACGTCGTCATGGGCAACATCATCAACGGGATCTGGCTGTTCATGATCGGCATGTTCCTCAGAAACGCGGCCCAGATGTCGTACCAGCAGGTGCTCATCCGCAAGGCTCTTGAAGGAGAGACCGTCCAGCACTTCATGAAAAAGGACCCGGTCACGGTACCATCCTCTATTTCCATCAAAGAGCTCGTTGAGGATTACATTTATAATTACCATTACAAGATGTATCCGGTCGTGGAAGGGGGAGAGCTTATCGGCTGCATCACCTCGCGCCAGGTAAAAGATATCCCGCGCGATCAGTGGGCCGCCCGCACGGTGGGGGACGCGAAGATCCGTTCCTCTCCGGAGAATACCATCGCCCCGGCTGCAGATGCCCTGCAGGCCTTGTCTGTCATGAGCAGGACCGGCAACAGCCGGCTGATGGTAGTCGACGATGGCAGGCTGGTCGGCATTATCACGCTCAAGGACATCTTGGGATTTATTTCAATAAAACTGGCGCTCGACGAGTATGAAAAATAGGTCAGCCGGGCATCGAACATTCCGGATGCGGATGCCAGGCGGCGGATGCCTGATGCATCATACCCGATGCGTCATGTATGAATGAGTTGTAGAATCGCCATGCAGGACGAAGGGGACATCATTCGGATGAGTCTTTCACCCTGGAGGAGGATCACAAAATGACAAAGACGCCTACGTGGTTCGTGCCCGCCGTGACGGCTTTACTCTTATGGGGCGCATGGGGATTGTTTCAAAAGCTAGCCACGAACCAGATGCCGCCGCGCAACGTCTATCTTGTCGGTGCCGGTGGCGCACTTACCGTCGTTCTTGTAATGCTGGCAACAAGCGAGTTCCCGCTCCAGGTTAACACGCGAGGAATCCTCTTTGCCGTTCTCGCGGGAGGCTGCAGTTCTCTGGGCGGCCTGCTGTTCCTCCATGCGGTGAGCAAGGGGAAGGCTTCTGTCGTGATTCCCTTCACTGCGCTCTATCCGCTCATTACGATCATCCTCTCATTCACCATCCTCAAGGAAACGATCACGGCACAGCAGGGCATGGGGATCGTTCTGGCTCTTATCTCGATGGCACTGCTTGCCGGTTAGCCAGATGTGGGATACCGGATGCTAACGCGCGGTTCGTGATGATTTGATTTGTCTTTGCTCGGAAGGCGGAGAAAAGGGAAAGGGGAGTGAGCCCAGGACAGGACGCTATGCGGAGCGGTCTTTGTCTGGACTCTTTTGCATGGTGGAATAACACTCGAAGGCGCCGCGCAAAGGGACAGCGACGCGTAAAAAAACCTGCCTTCTTTGAAAACACTTCATTAACTATGATATAATTTCTTTCAAAAAATGAAAGGAGTGAGCTTATGAATGTATCTCATCGTTATTTTGTAAGGAGTTTTAGCGCTGTCGCCCTTGCGCTTCTTGCAGCAGGGTGCGCTGCTCCCAAGACGCGCGAACAGGCACCCGAGATCCCTGTTTTCCGCTATGAGCAGTACGTCCACAATGAAGGATTCCGAGGGAAGTTTGCTTTTGAATCACATGATGTAACCATGCTGACTCCTGACCGCAAGAAGACCGACAGCACCTTCAAATTCACCGGAGCCGTCCTCGGGACGTTGACCAGTGAACAACGGAATGCGACGATTGTACGGCTCGATAAAGACCTTATCTGGCAGATCAATCTCAATAAGAACAGCTATCTGGAATATCCCATCAAAAGAGCTGCATTCCAGGCAGGGGTCGTGCTCGACGACCCGTCCGGGGAAACCGTGTACGTCGAAGAGTGCTGCACCGTCAAGACCAATATCAAGCGCCCCGGGGTAACGAAGGTCGTGAACGGGTATGATGCAGAAGAAGTGATCCTTACCATGTCGTCGACGTGTCAGGAAGGGACAGGGCAACAGCCGAACAAAGTCACTTTTACCCTCGATGTCTGGCTCGCTCCGAAAGTTCAGGTAGAAGATCTCGAAACTTTTGATATGGCATATGCCAAGAAGGTTGGTATGGATGTTCAGATGTTCCAGGCCATGGGCGAACAGTTCATGAAGATGTACCCCGGCATCAAAGACCTTGCCCTTATGATGAACGGTCTGAAGGGATATCCCATCTTGAGCACCCTGTCGGTGGAGGATGCAAACTACCTCAAGAAGCAGCAGGAAGAGAGCAAGAAGAAGGACCGCGAGAAGGGAACAACCACATCGGGCAGTTCCCCCAAAGAGCTGGTATCCGGTTTATTTTCTAAGAAAGTGGCCGAGCATGAAGAGAACAAGCAAAAAGAGGAAGACCTTAAGTGGGGCAATGTCATATGGCGTGTTTCGTGGGAATCTCGGAATTTCCAGAGGACGCAAATTACGGCTGACGAGTTCGAACTTCCCGATGGCCTGAAGAAGGTCGAGCAGAAGGAGAATCTCAAGGGAGAACAGGGGCAGGCGGTCGTTGAGGAAAAGCCGGCGCATTTCGTCAAAACATCCTGTCTCGCTGGACTGACGAAGGCCCAGTTGGGAACCCAGATATATCCGGGTGCAAAAGCCGCCCATTCACGGCCCTATAACGCGAGCGATCATAATACCCAGTGGTACTACAAGAATAAGAACGACTACCGTGTCCGGTTTTCTACGGCCGATTCCATGGAGAAAGTAACGGCCTTCTATGCAAAAGAATTCAAGACCAAATGCGCGGTGGCGACGCGGGAGGAGGGAGGAAATTCATTTAAGGAGGCGGTATGCACCCAGTCCGCCGGCCCCGGTCTTGTCCGCGAGTTTAAAATGAGTGAAAAGCCGCTCGAGCTTCAAATGGATGTCGGCGCAATGCCTGATGTTTCCGAGAAAGAACCGAAGAAACTTCTGGGGTTCGAGTTGAGCGTTGGCAAGACAAAATGATAATGAGTTGGAGAGCCCCGCAGCAGCTTTGCGGGGCTCTCCTTGAATCAGTCCCTGGGGCCATACATATGGCCGTATCAATGATTTCAAAGGACTGGAGATCACGGGGGAGACCGTGCCTTCCGGGTTGTATGATCCAGGGATATAGGTGAGAAGACCGGCGGGTGTCAGCAGATGTACGATACCCGCTGCCAGGTTAACCCGTAATTTCCTGCAAACTGCTGCCGGGTTCGCTTTTTCGTCATTCCCACGCAAGCCGGAATCCAGAGACGCTGGATTCCTACATCGGGAGGAAAGACGCTACAGAAAAAGAATTTCATGCCGAGATTCTCCGTAACTGCTGCGGGAAGGTTCATTGAGCGTTCTTCGATGTCATGCGTTCAAGTTCCTCCAGCAAACCCGCCTGCCCGTGATTGATCTTCTGCTTCGCCTCTTCGATATCGAACCATGCTGCGCGGTCTACTTCCGGGAATTCCTCTTGTTTGCCGGAGCGAGGGGGCCATTCCATCGAAAAAGTATTGCTCTTTATCATTCCGGGGTCGCAGTTGCTTTCAATTGCCCAGGCCTGGACCACTTTGCCGCTTCTGAGCTTCACAGGTCTTAAAGGAATGAATTGCCCCAGGACGGTGAACCCTGTTTCTTCCTGAAACTCGCGCTTCGCCCCCTCGAGCGGGTTCTCACCCTGATCCACCAATCCCTTTGGAATGGACCATACCCCGGCGTCTTTTTTGGACCAAAGCGGACCGCCCGGGTGGACAAGAAATACCTGGAGACTCCCGCCTCTCTTGCGGTACAGGAGAAGACCGGCGCTGATAATTGGCATGTTTTTATTGTAACAGAAACCTTGGTGCCGCGCACAGCTCACCATGCCGATTGGAGGTTCAACTCAACAACCTTGTGGCGTGAAGTGAAGCTGACAAGAGACATTATTAAACGACCTTGACAAAATCATGATACGTGCTATCTTCAATAAATACCGGAAAAATCCCTGAGTAACATTGCTATGAAACGTATTTCCGTCATTGCCACGGTATTTTTTTCTGTCCTGCTCGGCGTTGGAAGCATTGTGCTTGGCTATGAGGCCTCCGTGAAAATAGGGAAGGCCCTCTTCAATGACCCTGAACTCGGCTCCACAGGGTCATCCTGCAATACCTGTCATACTGACGGTAGAGGTCTCGAAAATGCCGCTAAGAAAAAAAAATGGATTATCGGAGGAAGAGTGCATTCGACCTTGGAAGAGGCAATAAATTACTCGATCGTCACAGGACTGAGGGGCAGTGCTCTGAACGTTGAATCAGCCGAAATGCAGTCACTCGTCCTTTATATCAAGAGTCTTGGCGGTAAGAAGGCAGCCAATCCAAGGTGAACGCCAATGAGTCGCTGAGAAGACTGTCTGGTCCCCGAAACAGTAAGCCCCCCCAAAAAATCACGGCAGCTCTCATTGTGATGCACGATCCCCGATGATCTGGCTCGGAAAGTAACATTGCCCCCGGAGGGGTATGACAGAGTGAAACGATTTGCGGACAAGAAAGTACTGGTTGCCGATGACTCCCAGACGATGCGGATGTTCATCCTGTTCCACTTGATCAAGTTGCTGCCGGGTGTGCAGATACTGGAGGCGGAGAACGGCGTCGCTGCAGTCGATAAAATGATGCGGGAGGATGTCGACCTCATTCTCACAGACATGAACATGCCGGAGCTGGACGGTGCCGGGGTCATAAGAGCGGTCCGTCAGGGACTCAAGAAACTTACGCCGATCATCGTCATCACGACCAAAGGCGAGAAGCGGGACCGGGAGCGGGGACTGGCCCTGGGCGCCAACGGGTATATCACGAAGCCGCTCAATATCCGTGAGTTCAGAGAAACGGTCCTGAAATTCATCTCTTAATCCGGCTGAACGTGAGGAAGGTTTCGGCATCTCTGGTACGAGAGGTGCATATTTGTTCATTCCTGCTTCTTTCTCTTTTTCAAGTCCATCACGGAATAGAGATGGTAGGCACAGTCCGGCCCGACGAGCCTTCGGGCAGATTCAAAAGAAACCCTGACCTTGCCCCGCAGGATGAGATGTCTGTACAGATAGCGGATTCTGATCTCTTCGGTCCTTTTTCCCATACGGTTCCGTCTGTTTTTGCTCAGCCAGAGGAAGCCCCCGACTCCTGCCGGCGGTATATTTTTATCTTTTTGGGGCAATAGAATAAGACCGCCAGAGGGTATCGTTGGAGGACAAGGTCCTCTAACGGATTTTCTTGCAGATATTGTAAACGCCTAAAGGCTTTGAGGCAAGAGGAAGTTATCCCTGCCGGGTCTAGCTATACCAGATGCTTTGCTGCTATGCGTGTTGGCTCTTGACTTTCCATTCGTATTTGCCTATCTTGAAAGAAGAAAGCCTTTTTCTGCATTACCTGTTGTGACCTGTGCAACCATACTGAGTGCCTCCGTGCCCGCACTCTTTCCAGGAGCAGCGCTTCCTTTGTTGTATAAACCAGACCGGAAATATGCCACACGTATTATTATGGGGGTAGTTCTTTACCCGTTTGCTGTTGCTTTAATTTCTCTTTCGACATGCGAATATGCGTCTCTTGTCACCGTGCCGTTCGTTTCTGATGCATGGGCGCAGCCTGCAGAGCCCGCTCAGCCTGTAGCGCCTCCCGCGCAGCAGGAAGCACAGAACCTCCCCAAACCGCAGCAGGAACAGGCCGGCCCGAAACCTCCCGAAGCGGCTCCCGCTGGACCAGCACAGCCGCCTCCGGGGCAACCTTCCCCTGAACAAAAGCAGCCAGAACAAGCGCCGAAAGGACCGGAAGAAGGACAGGAACAGATAACCATCTTTGACCTTCTGCTACCGCAGGAATTGACGGGGCCGAAGCCGCCCGAAGAGCCTAAAAAACCGGCAGAGGAGCAGGAAGAGACGACCATCATTGATATTCTGCATAGCTGGACAGACAGAAGCATTCTTACGTCCGCCACCTGGCTTGACTCATTTTTCGGGAACCAGCGCTACTTGGCCGAATCCAACCAGTCATACATACGGGTTCGATACAATGTATTCCTGGAACACGAGTCCCCAATGCTTATAAGGCCTGACCTGCAGATAAGGATAGTCCTTCCCCAGTTGAAGGAAAGGACGCATCTGGAATTCGCCGGGACGCCGAAGGAAACGACTAGTCTCAACGTTACCCAGGCGCCCGCTGCGACCGATCAGTTCACAAATCCGGGGGATAAAAATGTCACCGCGGGGGTGTCGCAATTTATCCGTGATACCAATAGGGTAAATTTTGTCGTGCGTGCGGGCCTCCAGTGGCACCAGGGGGGGCCGGTTGTGATATTGGGGCCGCGGCTCAGAGTGCAGTTCCCTCTCGATCATTGGACTTTTCGGTTCATTGAGGAGGACATTTTGAGAAACGACAGCGGCTGGTCAGCGAAACACACCTTTGACCTCGAACGACCGCTCTCGAAAACACTATTCTTTCGTGCCACTAACGACTGGATCCAAACCGACCACGTGGACGGCTTCATTTATGATTACGCTTTCAACATTGCCCATCCGTTGAGTCCCAAGAAGGCGCTGGAATACGAGTGGGTCAACATATTTCAGACCCAACCGGTTAACGCGCTGACGGAGGTCGATCTCCGCATCCGCTATCGCCAGCAAATCTGGCGTAGATGGCTCTTTTTTGAAGTGACACCCCAGTACAGGTTCCCGCGGGACCGGGGCTTTGAGCCGACACCCGGCATCCTGTTTAGACTTGAGGCAATGTTCGGACATTTTTGATAGTGCGAGACCACGGAATACGCCCTGCGATGATCGTCTGATGGGGCGAAGCAATTTAGGCCTGTTCAGGGAATGGTCTATTTATTATTCTGAGAAATATTCCAGATATCTGCAGCCGGTCGGATCAGGTTTCGACCGCTTGTTCTTTTCCAGGCGTTTTTCATAAAGCTTGACGGCATCGTCAATATCCCTGGTCCCTTCCACCAGCAAAAACCTCGTATATCCTTCGCCGCCTGATGGGTTGATATTCCGGAAGCGTTCCTTGAGCGTCAGAAAATAGCAATAGTAAAACAGGTCCTCGCCGGCCTGGTATCCCCGGTCAGTGATGCATTCGCGCGTCTTTTTGAGGAAAAAGAGCTTTTCTGAAGGCTCCAGTTCACGCAGGAATTTTTCTTTCAGTGCTTTTAACACGATGATACGCTTCTCTTAGGATTTTCTATCGGTCTTGGCGAAGAATCCGGTGAGTTTCTTCTCTACGTTGTCGCTTTCGCAGTGCGGACATATGACCCTCGGATTTGCTTCCAATTCCTTAAGCGAGAGGAAGATCATGAAATCCTTCTTGCAGTCTTTGCAGACATATTCATAGGAAGGCATAATACTACCTCCGCCGTCAAGGCGCGCTAGACTGATGAGCTGACACTAATATTCTTATCATAGCTAATTATAGCGTGGAAAACCTACTTTAGATGCCGCGATTTCAGGAAAATGAAACATGATACTTAAGGCCTTATGAAATTCTGCTAAAATAAGTTTATGATAGCAGCAATATCCGTGCTATTTGAGAAATGCATCGAACTTTATTCCCGCCGTCACTTGATTCACTACAGGGATTGAGCCTTTCGTGACAAGCTGTTGCGGCTGGCTGAAAGGCTCGCTTCGGGGACATGATCGAATTTTTCCCATCTGCACGGTGGAGACGCTATGACTGCGATACATTTTGAGAGCATTGCATCAACATTTACGATCCGGAACCCGCAGAAGGACTTCCGGGAGGACGTTTTTCAGGTCGAGGTACGGAGGGACCCCTTGCTTGGTGATACGAGCGTTTATAACCCTTTCCTCAAGGATAAAGCCAAAGCATTTTTCAGCGACAGCGACCCGGCACTTATTGAGCGGCTGGCGGAAGAGAGCGCGAAGACATGCATTTTCTGTGCTGACCGGGTCGAGAAAAGCACGCCTCAATATCCTCCGGAACTTGTGCCCGGTGGCAGGATCCGGAGGGGTGAAGCCCTTCTGTTCCCAAACCTCTTCGCCATCGGAAAGTACCACGCCGTGGTCTCGTTGAGCAATGCGCATTTCTTGAAGCTGTCGGAGTTCACCCCTGGCCTGCTTGAAAACGGCTTCCAGGCTGCGCGGGAGTTCCTGAAAGCGGTATATCGTTACGATCAATCCTCACTCTGCGTATCGGTCAATGTCAACTACCTGTTTCCCGCGGGAGCCAGCTTGGTTCATCCCCACCTCCAGATGCTGGTCACGCCCTTGGCTTATTCCTATCAAGCGCGCCTCATGCAAGCGTGCGGCATGTACTACCAGAACAAGGGTTCCGCCTACCATGCGGATCTTGTCGATGCAGAAAAGAAGGCCGCTTCGCGGTATATAGCGCAGACGGGACGATGGCATTGGATGACCGCCTTCTCCCCGCTGGGGAGCAACGAAGTGATGGCCGTGCAGGACAGCGAGAGTGATTTCGCGTTTCTTTCCGATGCCGACATCAGAGACCTCTCCCTTGGTATTTCAAAGGTTCTCGCTTTTTATGAAAACCTTGGACACCTGAGCTTCAATTATACCCTGTACGCGGCCCGACAGCCTCATACTGGGGAAGGACACCGGTGCATGCTGAAGATCATCAACCGGCAAAACCTCTATCCCAATTACCGGAACGACGATTATTTCCTGCAGAAGATGCTCCAGACGGAACTGATCATCAACCTGCCCGAAGAACTTGCGCAGAAATTACGGGCAATTTTTTAATGGCGCCTTCTGCGTGATCTGATGCGGGAATAGGCGGTTTACGTCTGATCCATGATATGCACTCCCTCGAAGAGGGGAAAGCCAGTTGGGGAACTGGAGATACGCTGCGAGAAGGGCGGGCAGCATCACGGGAAAGTTCCGGACAATTG
>Ga0335082_10002030_pt1 | contig 21758 bp, 9 predicted proteins | sample Lox_Sample_41_FD_206718 | JGI IMG/M metagenome (GOLD analysis project Ga0335082, IMG submission 206718) | Soil microbial communities from Loxahatchee National Wildlife Refuge, Florida, United States - Lox_Sample_4.1 | ecosystem: Environmental > Terrestrial > Soil > Wetlands | place: USA: Florida...
TCTTTTTCCGCGTTGCCCAGTAGCTCAGCGGTAGAGCAGGTGACTGTTAATCACTAGGTCGCTGGTTCGATCCCAGCCTGGGCAGCCATCTGTTTTTCGATCCGAACTTTCGAGGGGTGATTAACACTTCTCAAAACTACGTAAGCGGGAGCAAATTGCGGAAGTCAGGTGTTAATCACTTGGGGTGTTAGTTCGGATTTGGGTCCCGTTTTTTCGGAAATCGGACCAAATCCGTGCGACTTTTTTACAGAGTGATTAACACCCACTTCGGCGCCAAATCCGAACTGTCAGCAGTGGAGTTCGCGGCCCAACTCAACGGGATAATCGCGCGTCATGCATACGTCGTCTGAAAAATCCGAATCACCGAATCGGATTTTCCGGGGCGGCGCCTTGATCTATGGCTGAGACCATTGCATTGGCATCATGCGACGGCCAAGTTGAATTCAGCGCACCGTTCCTCACGCACCAATATCCCGACAATGGTGCGTGGCGCGAGCCTAACGGGCATAGCCGTAACAAACGGGAGCCGCTTCCTATTTGGCACACGGCGGGACACTAGCCCGCCCGGTGTGTTCGCCGCATAGAATTGCCAATTGGACGAGGGTTGGCGCGGCAACGCAATGGGTGGTGGTGTGGCCAAACCGGCATCTGGTACGGCAGGTTTCCAGTGTAATCTGGCGAGCGATTGCCGGGCGCCGGCGCCGACGGTTGGATGGCAGGTGCCACGGAGGTCGCGTTCACCCCATCCGGGTCGGCGGAATCGCACTTCTGCCGAGGGAGGCGCCGGTCGTGGCAGGCCGTTCGCAAAATCTCCCCCGCTTGAGACCCTTGGAACCCATCTTCGGCGCCACACTGGCGGCCCTCGTTTCTTGCGGGTCGGCAGTGGCGACGCCGGCACCGGATGCCTACGCAACGCGATTGGAGCCTGTGTACCGGCGAATTCAGGGTTGGGTCGACCGCGGCTACTATTCTGGGGCGGCGCTCATGGTCGCGCAGGGCGATCACGTCATCGGTGAACGCTATTTCGGGAACTATGGCCCGGATACCGAGGTGTATCTCGCCTCAGCCGGAAAATGGTTGGCAGCGGCGACCATCGCAGCGGTAGTAGATGACGGTCGTGTTTCGTGGGGCGATCCAGCCGCGAAATGGCTGCCGGAGCTCTCGGGCGCGAAGGGGCGCGCGACGTTGCGGCAATTGCTCTCGCACACTGCCGGCTATCCCGACTACCAGCCGGCGGGTCGCCCGCGCGACACCTACCAAAGCCTCGCCGAATCGGTGGCCCATATTGTGCCGTTGCCCGCCGAGGCGGAGCCGGGCGCGCAGTTCCATTATGGTGGGCTGGCCATGCAGGTGGCCGGCCGCATGGCGGAGTTGGCGACGGGAAAGGACTGGGAAGCGCTGTTTCAAGACAAGATAGCCCGGCCGCTCGGCATGACATCGACCCACTTTACGCCGGTTGATACCGGCGAGGGTCATGCGCCTATGCTCGGCGGGGGCGCACGCAGCAACTTGCGGGATTACGCACGTTTCTTAGAGATGATCGCTCATGACGGGGTATTTCGTGGCCGCCGGGTGCTTTCGGCCGCCGCCATTCAGGAGATGGAATCCGATCAGGTGCGTCGCGCGCAGGTCGATCCGGAGCGTGAGTTTGTCGGGCGAGTGCGCGGGGCAACGCATCGCGGCGTCTATGGCCTTGGCGAGTGGCGTGAGCAGATTGACGCGCACGAGACGGCCGTTCTGCTGAGCAGCCCGAGTTGGGCCGGTGCATATCCGTGGATCGACAAGACGTGCGGCGTGTGGGGCTTCTTTTTAACCCACGTCGACACCGCGGCGGCGGCTAGGACCGGGTTTAATGCCTTTTACTCCAGCCCGGAGTTGGCGATGTTGGTGCGCGAGGCCGTCCAGCCTACGGATCACAAGAATCCATGAAACCCGTCGCCGGAATCAGGTGGTTCGTTGCGCTGTGTACCGTGGCCCTCCTGGTGGCGGCGACGATACTGGCGGCCGAGCCCGCCGAGGACGCCGTTTACCAGTACCGCGTGGCTGTGGGGCGCCAAGGGAGCGCGCGGCTGTGGATTCCACCGGCCTGTCGGCAGGTGCGCGGCTTGATCTTCTCGATGGAGAACATGCTGGAGCGCAACTGGCTGGAGGACCCAGTCATTCGGGCCGCGGCTGCGGACGAGGGACTCGGCATTGTTTACCTGACCGGACGAGATCCCGCGATCACATGGGATTTGAAACCGGGGTCGGCGGAGGCAATGACGCGGATGTTTGAAGATCTGGCCCAGGAGTCGGGCTATGTGGAGATCGGCTCGGCCCCGATTCTCTGGATGGGACACTCGTTTCACGGCCGCACCTGGATCTTTGCGGCGGCGTTTCCGGAGCGGACGATCGCCGTAGTGCCGATTCGCACCTATCCCCTGCCGGCCGCGCTGGGATTCACCGGCATTCCGGTGTGCTACGTTGTCGGGCAGACCACCGAACTGCCGCAATACGACGACGGCCGACCGGGCGACCGCGACTTTTTCTGGCCAGTGGTACGGGACACCGCCTTGGCGCTGCGGATGGCGGACGAGCGCAATCTGATCGGCGTGGCGGTCGACCCCGGGGGCACCCACACGGACTGGTCCGAGCGTCAGGCGCGTTTTGTCGCTCTCTTCATCCGCAAAGCCTGTCAGTACCGCCTGCTGGATGGTGCGGCAGGAGTCGGTTCGGTGCGGTTGCGGGCGATCACTTCCGAATCCGGCTGGCTTACGGATACCGGCCTGATCGAGCCTGATCAGCATTTGCCCGCCCCGTATCGGGAATACCGGGGCGATCCGAAGCAGGCGTGGTGGTTCTTTGACGAAGAGACGGCTCGCGCCGCCTCGACGTTCGATGGTGACCGGAGGAGGCGCGAGAAACAGATGCCGACCTTCGTCCAAGACGGCCATGTGCTGCCGATTGGCGCCCGCGGCGATGTGGAGCTGAAGTTTGAACCCGAGGGTGACGGACGCACCTTCCAGGTGGTAGGCGGTTTCCTTTCGAGGGTGCCGCCTGAGCTTGTCGGCGCCGGCGCGCCCCTCGGTCACGCACCGGGCGAGCTACGGTTTCGGAAAATCATGGGCCCCGTGGAGCAGGTGAGCCCAGACACGTTTCGCGTGCAATTCGACTGGCAGTCGGATCGGACGATCATGCTTCAAGTCGAGCAGCCGGGCGACATTCGATATCGCCGGGCGGTGCAGCCCGCGGTGATGCCAATTCCCGCCCGTTTGACCGCTGGGCGGCCCCAGATAGTGACTTTTCCGCGGATTGACAACCAGCCGGCTGGAAGGGAGAGCGTCCCGCTGCGCGCGACCGCGGACTCAGGGTTGCCAGTGGAATATTATGTCGCCGTCGGGCCCGCGATAGTGGAAGGCGATCATCTCCGGCTCACCCCGATCCCTATTCGCAGCCGATTTCCGGTGAAAGTCATCGTTGTCGCCCTCCAGTGGGGCCGTACAATCGAGCCGCGTTTCCAATCGGCCCCGCCCGTGGAGCAGACCTTCCTGATCGAGCGCTGACGGGCCCCGCGCCGCAACCGCAAGGACATTTCCCCATGCCTCTCCGAGACCTTACCCCGCAGATGTTCGGGTGTGCGGTGGCGCGGTGGCACCGCTGTTTTCTGGCGGTGCTGACCGTGGCGAGTCTGGCGGTCGCCACCCGCGGTCCCGCCGCCCAGGATTTCGTACGCCGGGGCGGCCATCCGTACCTGTTGTTCACTGCCGAGCAGATTGCCGGGCTGAAGGAACGCCTGCCACAGGAACCAGCATTGGCGCAGGCGTGGGCGGGGGTGCTCGCGGACGCCAACCGGGCGGTCGAGCCGGCCGCCCCCGGCGGCCGTGCGGGGGCGCCCGGCGGCGCCATGGAGACGCTTTGTCTGGCCTATCGCATGACCGGGGAAAAGAAATTTGCCGACAAGATCCGTGAGCTTTTGCTGCGGCAATGCGCGCGCCCGATGTGGAACGAGGACGAAATGCTGAAGCGCGAGCCGCCATGGCATTCCGCGCTGGGCACCGCGGCAACCATTTACACGGTCGCACTGGGCTACGATTGCATCCACGACGAACTGTCGCCGGCCGACCGTGCGACGATCACGAAAGCCTTGGTGGAACTCGGCATCCGGCCGACCCTGAATGACTGGGTGAGTGGCGATACGCGCATCCACTCGCTCGACACCATGGGCCACAACTGGTGGAGCGCGTGCGTGTTCATGGCGGGATTCGGCGCCCTGGCGGTGCTCGACGAAGAGCCGCACGCCCGGACTTGGCTCGATGATATCGCCCGTGGCTCGATCGAATGGTTCGATTACGCGGGCAGTGCCTTGGAGACCAAGCCGCGCAGCATTGACCCGGGGGGTGCGCTCTACGAAAGCGCCAACTACGACAACTTTGCCCTGTCGGAGTATCTACAGTTTCGGCTGGCATGGACCAACACCTTCCGTTCGCCGTCGCTACCGGAGATCCCGGTGCTCGCCCACGCCGCCGATTTCTTCATCGACGTGTGTTACCCGAATACGGGGCCGTTGATGTCGGTCAACTTCGGCGACGGGTCGCTGGGCGTCGATGGGAGCCGGCCCGTCACATTGCTATGGGCCTTGGGCGACCACTCGCCTCGTTATCTCTGGTATCTCAACCAGACTCGGGCGACGCAGTTTCGCGAAGGATTGAGCGGCTCTGCACCGCTCGGGCTGGTCTACGCACCCAGCCCTGCTGAGCTGGCGGCGGCGCCGGCAGCACCGGACCTACCGACCGCGGCGCTGTTTCGGGATATGGGTTGGGCGACGCTCCGGACCTCGTGGGCCAAGGATGCAACGCTGCTCGCCGTGCGCTCGGGGTTTACCTGGAACCACGCGCATGCCGACGCCGGCTCCTTCGTTCTGTTCCACCGCGGCACCTATTTGCTGATTGACTCAGGAAACTGCAACTACGCCCTGCCCGAGTACGATAGTTATTACCGGCAGAGCCGCGCCCACAACGTGGTGCTGTTCAATGGCGAGGCGGAAAATCCGGAGGACACCTATTTCGGCTCCCAGTTTCCCGGAACTGTTTCGCACCTGATGGATGCGGGTGAACTCAAGTATGTGCTCGCCGATGCCACCGGGCCCACCGCGCACCTGTTTGCGCGCAACTTCCGCCACTTCCTCTGGCTCGGTGACGTGATCCTGATCATCGACGACGTGAAGAGCTATGAGCCCGGGCAGTTCGCTTGGATGTTGCACTTCGACGGCGAGGCCGAGCGCCGCGGTCTCGACCTCCACGTGACCCACGGCGCGGCGAGCGTGCTCGTCCGGCCGCTATTCCCGGCAACGTTCCCGGATGCCGGTCTGCCGACCGACTATCCCGAGCGCATGCGGCTCGTGCCCCAGACCGGACTCAAGGACCACGATGCCACAGCCAAGGTCACCTACTACGCCTTCGAGCCGCCGGAGCAGACACGGCAATCGACTTTTCTCACCGCCATCGTGCTGGTCGATGACAAGAACCAGGGTCATCTGCCGCAGATGGAGCGGCTGGAGGGTCCTAACATGATCGGCGTGCGCCTCCGGCAACAGGGCACGACGACCGACGTCTACCTGAACCTGCTCGCGGAAGGACGTATCCGGCACCGCAACGCCAACATCGTGGCCGGAGGCTGGGAAACGGACGCCTACTTGACGGCGATCACGTATCCGGTCGGCGCCAATCCGGCCGACCCGGATGCGGCCACGCGGTATTTCATCGCCGATGGCAGCTATCTGCGCCGGGACGGGAAGGTCGTGCTCGATTCGCTGTCCAAGATCTTCCTCGTGGCCCAGTGGAAGGGGACGGGTCTGGATGTCCTGTTGCAGGGCCAGCCGACGCTGAACGTCCGGCTGCGCGCCGCGCGAAAGCCGGCCGCGCTCGAACTCAACGGGCGCCCGGTGGAGGCGAGCTATGACGAGCAGGCCCGCGCGCTGTTGCTATCGCGTGCGTCCGACGTCGTGGGGACTGAACCAGGACGATGAGTGCTCTCGCTTCCAATCCCGCCCGGCGCGACGTGACCCGCATTCCCCTGCGGACCTTGACGAGAACCCCGGCGCGTTGGATCGGCCTTGCCCTTGGGCTCTTGCTCGGCGGGTTCTTGGCCGCACCCGCCGCCGCCGCGCCGGTGGAGGTTTTGCCGGGCGTCTGGCGCTTCACGTTCGGCGAGCCGGAGAAGATCACCCCGGTAGCCACGCGACACTACGCTCCGGCGGTGGAGGCCATGGCGGCGCTGCCCGCGGCGGAGTGCCCGGTGCCCGTGACCGGCGTCGCGACGGACCGCGGGTTTCTCCTGAGCGTGCCGCTGGAACCAAACGAGCTGATTTACGGCCTGGGCCTGCAACTGCAGTCGTTCCAACAACGGGGTCTGAAGAAACGCCTGCGCGTCGAAGCGGACCCCGCGATGGACACGGGCGATTCGCATGCTCCGGTGCCGTTCTACGTCACGACCCGCGGCTATAGCGTGCTGGTCGACACCGCGCGGTATGCCACGTTCTATTTGGGCAACAAACACCGCCGGCCTGCCGAGGCGCCCCGGCCCGCCAGCGCGCCGGCCGACAACGACGGCTGGAACAATTTGCGCGGTCCCGCCGCGCGGCTGGGCTGGGGCGAACCCAGCGAAGTGCTGGTGGAGATTCCCGAGGCGCGCGGCGTTGACGTGTACGTCTTTGCCGGTCCGACGATGCTCCAAGCGGTGCAGCGCTACAATCTCTTCGCGGGCGGCGGACCGCTGCCGCCACGCTGGGGGCTCGGCTTCTGGTACCGGGCCCAGTCGGACTTCAGCCAGGAGGATGTACTGAAGCTGGCCTCTGACTTGCGCGACCGCCGCATGCCCTGCGACGTGCTCGGGCTCGAGCCCCACTGGCAGAGCCACGCGTATTCCTGTTCGTTCGTGTGGAGTTCACGGTTTCCGGATTCGCGGGCGATGATCGCACAGCTGGGGCAGGAGCATTTTCACCTCAACTTGTGGGAGCACGCGTTCACGCATCCGAGTTCGCCGATCTATGCGGCCCTGTTGCCGCACACCGGCGCCTACGAGGTGTGGGGCGGGCTGGTGCCAGATTTTCTGGACCCGGCGGCGCGGCGGATCTTCGGCGATTTCCACGAGCAGGAGCATGTCGCCCTGGGGGTATCGGGCTACAAACTCGATGAGTGCGACAACTCGGACTTCACGGGCAATTGGTCCTTCCCCGAAATCAGCCGGTTTCCCTCGGGGGCCGACGGCGAGCAAATGCACACCCTGTTCGGCCTGCGCTATCAGGACACCATCCAAAGCATATTTGAGAAGCGGCAGCAGCGTACCTACGGGTTGGTCCGGTCGTCGGGTGCGTTGGCCGCGCCCTATCCCTACGTGCTCTACAGTGATCTCTATGATCACCGCCAGTACGTCCGCGGCGTCGCCCAAGCCGGCTTTTCCGGGCTGCTGTGGACGCCCGAAGTGCGGGATGCCCGCAGCCCGGAGGACCTGCTCCGACGGCTGGAGGCGGTGGTATGCTCGCCGCTGGCGATGATCAATGCTTGGTACCTGAAAAACCCGCCGTGGAAACAGGTAGAGCGCGCAGCCAACGACGCCGGGCGTTTCGCGCCGGACTGGGAGGTGCTTGAGGCACAGTGCCGGCGGCTGCTCGAACTTCGCATGCAGCTTGTCCCCTACCTGCAGGCCGCCTTTGTACTCTATCACCGCGAGGGGCGACCGCCGTTCCAGGCGCTGGTCCTGGACTATCCGGACGACCCGGCCGTCCGCACCATCGATGACGAATACCTGATGGGAGACGACCTCTTGGTGGCGCCGGTCATTTCTGCGCCAAGGGGTGATCGTGTCACCGTGTCCACTGCCGGCGCCACGGAGCGATCCGTGTATCTGCCCGCGGGCGGATGGTACGACTTCTGGACGGGGCGGCGGTACGACGGCGGGCAGCGGATCACCCTCACGGTGCCCGTGGAACAGGTTCCGTTGTTCGTCAAAGCGGGGGCCGTGCTCCCGCTGGCGCAGCCGACATTGAGTACTGACGATCCCGCGAGCTGGCGCCTGACGGCGCGGGTTTACGGAGACGGCTCCCAGGGTTGCGCGCTGTTTGAGGATGATGGCAGCTGGGCGCCGGTGCTGCCGGTGGTGCGGCTGACGTGGGACGCGGGCGCCGGCACTGGTCGAGAGACTCGTGCGGCCGAAGCGAAGGGACCGCACTACGAGGTGGTGGAGTGGAAACAGATTCCGTAAGGTAGCTCATGAGCGCCATCCCCCTGGCACCGGCTGTGCGCGCTTTCCGCCGGTCGGCGGGACTGGTCCAGGCTGCGATCATCGGACGGGCGGCGCTGGTTTTCGCAGCGGTCATGCTGGCTTACCTGCCGGCCATCCGCGCCGGATTCATCTGGAACGACCGCGATTACGTGACCAAGCCGGAGTTGCAGTCGGTCGCCGGGCTGGGGCGCATCTGGTTCGAACTGGGCGCGACGGAACAGTATTATCCGGTGCTGCACACGGCATTTTGGCTCGAGCACCGCCTCTGGGGCGATGCGGCCGTCGGCTACCATCTGCTCAATGTACTGCTGCACGCCACTTCGGCCTGCTTGCTGGCCTTGATCCTGCGCCGCCTCGCAATGCCAGGGGCTTGGTTGGCGGCGTTCCTGTTCGCGTTGCATCCGGTCTGCGTCGAGTCCGTAGCGTGGATTGCGGAGCAGAAAAACACGCTGGCCACGGCATTGTATCTGGCTTCCCTGTTGGTGTACCTGGACTTCGACCGGCACCGCGCCCGAAGTTCCTACCTGCTAGCTTCCGGCCTCTTTCTGCTGGCGCTCTTGAGCAAGTCCGTGACGGCCACCCTGCCGGCGGCGCTGCTGGTGATCTTCTGGTGGCAACGCGGGCGGTTCGCGTGGCGGCGTGACCTGCGGCCGCTGCTGCCGTGGTTGGCCGCGGGGGCTGCATTCGGTCTGTTCAGTGGTTGGGTGGAGCGGACCTACATTGGCGCGCGGGGGGCGGATTTCGCCCTGACGCTGGTCGAGCGCACGGTGCTGGCCGGGCGGGCGTTCTGGTTCTATCTGGCGAAACTGGTCTGGCCCGCGGATCTCATCTTCATTTATCCGCGCTGGCGGGTGGACGCGACGGAGCCGTGGCAGTGGCTGTTTCCGCTGGGAGGCGCGGCCCTGCTCGCCGGCCTCTGGGTGTTGCGCCGGCGGATCCGCGCGCCGCTGGCCGCTTTGCTCTTCTTCGGCGGCTCGTTGTTCCCGGTGCTTGGGTTCTTCAATGTCTACGCGTTTGTCTTCTCGTTCGTGGCCGACCACTGGCAGTATCAGCCGAGCCTCGGCCCCATCGTCTTGGCGGCCGCCGGCGCGGCGTGGTGGATGGAACGTCAGGCCCTGCCGGCGCGGCGGACCGGCGGGGCGCTGGCCGCGGTGCTACTGGCCGTGCTCGGGGTGCTCACCTGGCGCCAATGCGGTCTGTATCGTGACATGGAGACGTTCTACCGCCGGACGCTCGCCGCCAACCCGGCGTGTTGGATGGCACACAATAATTTGGCCATCCTCTTGATCGAATCGGGCCGCAGCCGTGAGGCGCTGCCTCATCTGGAGCAGGCGGCGCGCGCCCGGCCCGATGATCCCGAGCCCCAAAACAATCTGGGCAACGCCTTGACGCAGGCCGGCCGTCCACAGGAGGCCGTCGCGCATCTGGAGCGGGCGCTCGAACTGGCGCCGCATTATGCCGAGGCCGAGTTCAATCTCGGGCGCGCGCTGGCGGGCTTGGGCCGGCCCGGGGATGCGATGGCGCATTACGAGCAGGCGCTGCGCGACCGGCCGGGATACGCCGAGGCCGAAAACAACCTGGGCAACCTGCTGCTGGCCGCCGGGCGGGCGCCGGAGGCGGCCGCGCATTTCGCGACCGCGCTGCGGAGCGATCCCAAGATGGGTGAAGCCGAGTACAACCTGGCCCTGGCGCTGACCGCGATGAGCCGCACGCAAGCGGCCGTGCCCCATTATGAAGCCGCACTCCGGGGCAACCCGGCTAACGCGGAGATTCATTATCATCTGGCGATCGCGCTCACCAACCTACAACGAACGGACGAAGCCATCGCGCAGTTCCAGGAGGCCATCCGCCTGCGGCCCGATTGGGCCGATGCGCATCTCAAGCTCGCCCTGGCCCTGTGGCAGGCGGGAAAGCAGCAGGCGGCGGCGGCTGAACATGAAGCGGGCTTGCGTCTCAAGTCGGCGCCGCCCGCAGCACATCCATGAAAGCCGGGGAGCCAGTGCCGGAACCGGCTCGTGCTTCGGTTGGTGCCACGCCGGCGCGGCGGCCGCGCCGACCCGTGGCGCTGGCGGCGATGGTGATCATTCTCGCTGCGCTGGCCGCGTGTCAGTCGAGTTTCCGCGTGCCGTTCGTCTTCGACGACTTCAGCTCGATCGTCCGGAATACGTCGCTGCAACATCTCTGGCCCCCCTGGCGCCTGTTTGCGGGAAACGAGGGGCTCACGGTCAGTGGGCGGCCGGTGCTCAGTTTCAGTCTGGCGCTCAACTACGCCCTGAGCGGCACCGCGGTGTGGAGCTACCATGCGACCAACCTGGCCATCCATGCGCTGGCTGCCTTGACCCTGTTTGGCTTGGTGCGTCGGACCTTGCTGCGGCCAGTTTGCGGGAACCTGTTCGCGGGCGATGCGGGCCGCCGCCAGAGCAACGCGGGATTGGTGGCACTGGCGTCAGCGCTGTTATGGATGCTGCATCCGCTGCAGACGGAGGCGGTGACCTATGTGGTGCAGCGCGCCGAGTCATTGATGGGTCTGTTCTATTTGTTGACGCTGTATGGCTTCCTCCGGGCAACCGAGTCTCCTCGACCGCGCCGGTGGCAGGGGTTCGCGGTTTTGGCGTGCCTGCTGGGAATGGGCACCAAAGAGGTGATGGTCACGGCGCCGATCCTGGTGCTGCTCTACGACCGCACTTTCGTCGCCGGCAGCTTTCGGGAGGCGTGGCGGCAGCGCCGTACATTCTATGGCGGCCTTGCCGCGACGTGGATTCCACTGGTCCTGCTGGTCGCCGGGACAGGGGGGAATCGCGGCGGCGCGTTCGCCTTCAATCTCGGGGCCGCCAAGTCGTACTGGCTGTCGCAGTGCGAGGCGTTGACACGCTACCTGGGTCTTTCGCTATGGCCCCATCCGCTGGTCTTCGAGTACGGCCCATTCTGGGTCCACGATGCCGCCCAGGTGCTGCCCTATGCCATCGTGGTCGTCGGCCTGGCGGGGGCCGTCCTCGTAACGCTGTGGCGCTGGCCGGCCATCGGCTTCTTGGGCGGATGGTTCTTTGCCATCCTGGCCCCAACCAGCCTGACACCCGGGACCACCGAAATGATCGTGGAGCACCGCATGTATCTGCCGTTGGCCGCCGTGGTGGTCCTGCTGGTCGCGGGTTTGTACCGTTGGGCGGGACGGGCGGGCTTGGCGGCCAGCGTGGCACTGGCATTGGCATGCGGATGGCTGACGACGGCCCGCAATCGCGATTACCGCAGCGAGCTGGCACTGTGGGCGGATACGGTCGCCAAGCGCCCGGGCAACGGCCTGGCGCACTTGAACTATGGGGCGACGTTGTTCGAGGCGGGACGCTATGCCGAGGCGCGTGACCAGTTTGAACGGGCGCTGAAGACCGGACCGGACGACGCCGAAACGGAGGCGAATCTGGGCGCGGCCCTGTTGCGGCTGGGACGGGCGGCGGAAGCGGAGGACCGATTCGCGCGCGCCCGGCAGCTCGACCCCCGCTATGGCAAAGCCGTGTATGGCCTGGGACTCGCACGATTCGCCGAGGATCACTGGGAAGCGGCCATCGAGCCGCTGCGGCAGGCGGCGCGGGAGCGTCCGAACGATGCCGAGCTGGAGAACGATCTCGGGATGGCGCTGGCGCGGACGGGACGGGTGCAGGAGGCGATCGAACATTACGAAGCCGCCATCCGGGTCGCGCCCGCGGGGGCGGAGGCCGAATATAACCTGGGCAGCCTGTGGCTCAGCTTGGGTCGGACGTCCGATGCCATCGACCACTTGGAGCGGGCGGTGCGGCTCAGGCCCGCCCAACCCGACATGCTCAATAACCTCGCCGGTGCCTTGCTGGGAGCGGGCCGAATGCCGGAGGCGATCGCACACTACGAGGCGGCGTTGCGGGTCGCGCCGGGGCGAGCGGATCTGCACTACAACTTCGGCCTGGCTTTGGCGAAAGCCGGGCGGCTCGACGAGGCGATCGTTTGTTTCCGCGAAGCCATCCGGCTGCAACCGGACTCCGCCGAGGGGCACCTGGGCCTCGCGCACGCGCTGGCGCAGGCCGGGCGCGCCGCGGAGGCCGAGGCGGAGCGCGCTGCGGGCCTGCGGTTGCAGGCGGAACGATCGTCGGAGCATCACTGAATGAACTGTGGGGCCCAATTGCCATGAACACGCCGGCGCGACTCTCGACACCGAAAGCCCGCTGGCATTCATGGATCGCGGCGGGCGTCATCGTCGCCGTCTCGGTGCTGGTCTATTGGCCGGCCCTGAGCGGCGGCCTGTTGTGGGATGACGCGGAGCACATCACCGGGCCCGAGCTGCGCTCGCTGCACGGGCTGGCCCGTATCTGGTTCGAGGTGGGGGCGACCCAGCAGTATTATCCGGTGCTGCACACGGCCTTCTGGGTGGAGCACGGCCTCTGGGGCAATGCCACCTTGGGCTACCATTTGGTCAACGTGTTGCTTCATGCCACGTCAGCCTGGCTGTTCGGCCTGAGCTTGCGGCGATTGGCGGTGCCCGGCACGTGGTGGGCGGCGCTGCTGTTCGCGCTGCACCCGGTGTGCGTCGAGTCGGTGGCATGGATCGCCGAACAGAAAAACACCTTGTCGCTCGCCTTTGCTCTCGCAGCGCTGCTGGTCTACCTCAGTTTCGACGGTCGACGAACCCGGGGATCCTATGGGTTGGCTTCGGGGTTATTCTTGCTGGCGCTGCTGAGCAAGTCCGTGACGGCCACGCTGCCGGCAGCCTTGCTGGTGATCCTCTGGTGGCGGCGCGGCAGCCTGGGCTGGCGGCGGGACGTGGCGCCCCTGATCCCGTGGCTGACTGCAGGCGCGGCCTTTGGACTGTTTACCGCGTGGGTGGAGCAGCGCTACATCCATGCAACGGGCGCCGCTTTCGACTTGAGTTTGGCCCAGCGCTGCCTGTTGGCGGGGCGCGCGATCTGGTCCTACCTTGGAAAACTGGTCTGGCCAGCAGATCTCAGCTTCATCTACCCGCGCTGGCGTCTGGATGCGGGTGCGGTGGGGCAGTATGGCTTTCCCTTGGCGGCGCTGGCTGTCCTGTTCGGGGTTTGGATGCTGCGGGCCCGGACTCGCGCACCGCTGGCGGCCGCGCTGCTGTTCGGCGGGACCCTCTTCCCGGCGCTGGGCTTCTTCAATGTCTATCCTTTCCGGTTCTCTTTCGTGGCCGATCACTTCCAGTACGGGGCGTGTCTGAGCATCATGGCGCTGGCGGGGGCCGGACTGGCATGGCTGGGGGCGGAGCGGAGGCGCTGGTTGGGTTGGACGCTCGGCATCCTGCTGCTGGGTGCGCTGGGCAAGCTCACCTGGTCGCAGGCTGGCATGTACCGGGACGCCGAGACGCTCTACCGCACGACACTGCAGCGGAACCCCGACTGCTGGCTGGCGCACAACAATCTGGGCGGCGTGCTGATGGCGGCCGGTCGCACTGCAGAGGCGGGGGGGCATTTCGAGCAGGCGCTGCGCCTGAACCCCCTTTATCTTGAGGCGCAATACAACCTGGCTGTGGCGCTGGGTGCGCTCGGACGGCGAGATGAAGCGATTGCAGCCTACACGGCCGTCGTGCAGTCGGCGGCCGGCTATGCCAATGCGGACTACAACCTCGGCATTCTGCTGCTCGATGCCGGGCGGCCGGGGGAGGCGCTGGTTCACTTTAAGGCAGCGCAGCGGATCCGCCCCGATGATCCTCAGGTCGCTTACCACGTGGGATTGACCTGGACCCAACTGGGTCAACCGGAAAAAGCCGAGGAACCGTTTGCGCAGGCACTGCAACTGCGGCCGGAATATGCTGAAGCCGAAAACGGCTGGGGCTACGCGCTCCTTGTGCAGGGGAGATACGAGGACGCGGCCGCCCGGTTCACGCGCGCCCTCCAGCTCTCGCCGGACCGGCCCGATTTCCACCTGAACCTTGGCTTGGCGCTGGCCGCGACCGGCCGGTTTGACCGGGCGATCGCCGAATTTCGGGCGGCGCTGCGCATCAACCCGGATTATCCGGAGGCGCACCAAGCCTTGGCGCTGATGCTCTCCGGGATGGGCCGCGGCGAGGACGCCGCGGCCGAGCGCGCCAAGGGATTGCGCCGGCAGGGTGGACCAACCGCTGGTCCGCCATGACCCGTCCTCCGATCTTCAACTAATCGATCCATGACGGATGCCGCTTCCACGACTGTTGCCGAAACCCGCCGTACCGCGCGTTGGGCGTGGCTTCTGATCGTGGCGGTCACACTGGTGGCGTACTTTCCCGCGCTCGGCGGCAGCCTGCTGTGGAACGACAGCGACTATGTCACAACGCCCGCCCTGCGGTCGCTGCACGGCCTAGGGCGCATCTGGTTTGAGCCAGGTGCGACGCAGCAATACTATCCCGTGCTCCACACGGCCTTCTGGGTTGAGCACCGGATGTGGGGGGACGCGACCTTCGGATATCATCTGGTCAACGTGCTGTTGCACGCGACGTCAGCATGCCTGTTGCTGCTAATTCTTCGCCGACTCGCGGTGCCCGGGGCCCTGTTCGCGGCCCTGCTCTTTGCCCTGCACCCAGTGTGCGTGGAATCCGTGGCGTGGATTTCGGAACAAAAGAACACGCTGTCGACTGCGTTGTATATGGCAGCCCTGCTCGTGTATCTGACTTTCGATGAACGGCGCGGCTGGAAGCAATATGCGCCTGCCACGGGCCTGTATCTGCTGGCGCTGCTGAGCAAGTCGGTCACGGCGTCGCTGCCGGCGGCGTTGCTGGTGATCATCTGGTGGCGGCGGGGCCGCATCGAGTGGCGGCGCGATGTAATTCCTTTGCTGCCGTGGTTCGTGGTGGGCGCGGCTGTGGGATTATTCACCGGTTGGGTTGAGCGCACCTACGTCGGCGCCGAAGGCGCTGATTTCAACCTGAGCCTGGCACAGCGGTTCCTCGTGGCCGGGCGGGCGGTGTGGTTCTATCTCGGCAAACTACTGTGGCCGGCGGACCTGATGTTCATTTACCCACGCTGGACGGTCGATGCCGCGGCCGTCTGGCAATATGCCTATCCGCTGGCGGCGCTCGGCGCGCTCGGCGCGCTGGGGTGGCTGCGCCATCGGACGCGCGCCCCTTTAGCCGCGGCGCTGCTTTTCAGCGGCACCCTTTTTCCGACCCTCGGGTTCTTTAATGTTTATGCCTTCATCTACTCTTACGTGGCCGACCACTGGCAGTACCTGGCTTGCCTCGGGGTGATTGCGCCGGCGGCGGCGGGGTTGACGAAGCTTTCCGGGCGGTGGCCGCAGGCGCTGCGGTGGACGCTGGCCACGGTGTTGGTGGGCGGCCTGGGCGTGCTCACCTGGCGGCAATGTGGCGGCTATCGTGACATTACGACCTTTTACCGCACCATCCTGGCCAGGAACCCCGAGTGCTGGCTGGCCCACAACAACTTGGGCAACCTCCTGTTGCGCGCGGGCCGCCCCCAGGAGGCGATACCCGAGTACGAGACGACATTGCGGCTGAAGCCGGATTTTCTCGGAGCCATCGTGAATCTGGCCGATGTTCTCCTTCAGCAGGGGGACCTGCCCGGCGCGGCGGCAAGGTATGAGCAGGCGCTCCGCGTCCGGCCGGATTTCGGGGGGTATCTCGCGTTGGCGCGACTGCTGGCACGTCTGAACCGGCCGGCGGACGCGGTCGCACACGTGCAGGCCGCCCTGCACCTGCAGCCGAACTCCGCCGAGGCGCATCGCGAACTCGGCGACCTGTTTCTCGCCGCTGGCCGGCGGGAGGCAGCGGTGGACGAATACCAGCAAGCGCTGCGATTCTCCCCCGACGACGCCAATCTGCACAACAATCTGGGCTTTGCCCTAATGGAGTGCGGTCGGTTGACCGAGGCGGCGGCCCAGTATGAGCGGGGCCTCCAGCTTCAACCGGATCTGACCCAAGCGCATGTCAATTTGGCTGTGGCCCTGGTTCGTCTCGGCCGCGTGCCCGAGGCGATTACGCATCTCCAGGCGGCAGAGCGCCTCCAGCCGAACCTGGCCCCTATCCACCGGCTCCTCGGCGACCTCCTGACCGAGGCCGGTCGGACGGAGGAAGCGCGCCTGGAGTACGAACTCGTCGGTTCAGGAGCAGCGCCGGCTCCCTGAACCAGGCGGAGGCGGGCCGACGTCCTCAGGGCTCCACGCACGAGTTCTCAACGAATGGTGCGAGCGTCGTGGCAATAGCCGGAAAACAAATCAGGCCCGCCGAAGAGCGGCGGGCCTGATGTTTTCCAGACGTTTAATCCAGCTAAACCCTACATTCGCAGTGAGACCTTGAAGGTGTAAGCAATCGGGTCCTGATAGGACACCGCGTTGGGCACGTTGCGTCGGGCTGGCGAGGTGTAGTCGTTGTTAAGCGGCCGCGCCGTGACGCTGTTGTCGGTGTAAACAATGCCGCGGTTATTGAATAGGTTGTTGATGATGAGATCGACGCTCAGCAGGTACTTGTTTTGAACCTTCCACGTGTAGTTAAGGGTCGCGGTCCAAAGGATGGTGCCCGGGGTGGTTACGACGTTGTGGGCATCGACCGTCGGATCGTCGATCGCCTTGGTGGGATTGTTCGGATCGACCATCGAGTCGGTGGTGCGGTAGCCCACGACGCGACGGCCGCGCCAGTTGAAGCCGATGCCGCCCCGGAGGCCCTTGAACTTGCCGGTCTGGAACGTGTAATCGGTGAACAGGTTGGCGTTATAGGGCACGGTGGTGGCGGCCTGGAGGTCGGGGATGAAACTGGCGAGGTTGTTGTAGATGTTGTTGTAAGCATTGACCGCGTTCTGGGCGTCGACGCCCCGGAGGGTGGGATCAGGATTCAAGACCGCCACGCCGTTGGTGCCGACGACGCCGCCAGCGTCCTGGAGGATCTGTTGGAAAAGGGACGCATGCTCCGCGACGTATTTGCGGGTGATCGGCGCGAACTGCTTCTGCCACACCTTCGGCAGGCCGACATTGGCGGTCAGGCGCCACGCGCGGCTGAGGTTGGCGATGATCTCCACTTCATAGCCATCCATGATGCGGGTGCGGGTGTCGCGCACGACGGTGGACATGGGTTGGCCGCCCCGGAGGTTGCCCTGATTGACCAGCGTGATCGGGTTGCCGTTGGCATCCACCCGGGGGGAGAAATTGTAGAGGTTGTTGATTTGGTTGGTGACCGAGGTGGGATCGATGTAATTGCCGAACTCCGTGTTGCTGTATTGGTTGGCTGCGACGTTGAGACGGTTGTTGAAGAACGTCAGCCGGAAGCCGGCATCCCAGCCGCTGCCCACCACAGGCGGCAGCAGGTTGTTATAGGGATCGGGAGCAGCCGATGTGTTGAAGGCGATGGCCCGTGAGTAGTTGTAGCTCAGGCCGAACCAATCCGTAACGTGAAGCACCGAGCCGACGGAGGGGGTCCATTTCCGGGCGATGACCTCCGGCGGGCCGAAGTCATCCTGGAAAAGATCGTTGGCATACTGGGCTTGGCCGATCGGAATTCCCAACGCGTTGGTGGTGCGGGGGCGCGTGGCCGCCGGCTGGGCGGGGCCGGTGGCAACGCCAGCTGAATTTTTGGGAACGTAGGTCAGGGTCGACCAGTTGGAGGGCGCGGGCGGGCGCCAGTAGATCGTTTGACCGTCCCAGCCCGTCGGATAGTCACCCCAGTTCTTCGTGTACAAAATGTCCTGGCGGGAGTTCTCGTGGCGCGCTGCGGCGAGAATGACCAAGTGGTCCTTGAGGTACTTGGCGTTCATCGCGATGAGGAAATAGTTGTAGTAGTTGTCCAGGTCGTTGAGGTTGTTGAAGCTGGTGGCCGAAAGCGCCCAGACTGGCGTCATTTGCTGGGAGAGCCCCGTGTTCGGGTCAACGTAGGTCATCGTCCGAACCGGCGGGGTGAACGGGTGAGGATCGTTCCAGTACTGGCGCACCTTGATGGCCCAAGCGTCATTGGCCAACACCCGCATGTCCGAGCCGCCGGCGGTCAGGGGGTTCATAAGGCTTAGGTAGCGCGTGCCGATGTACTGGTGGGTCAGACCGCCCATCACGTTGAAACTGTAGTTGCCCCACTTGCCGAGGTCCTTGACGTAGGCGAGAGCCGCGCGCACGGACTCGGCGTTGGTGTTTTTGACGGAGAACTGGTAGTTGCCGTCGCCGTAGGGTTGGAGGAAATGCGGGTTCGTTGAGCCGTCGGGCAGCTTCTGGTTGATGTCGATGTAGGTGTTGATCAAGCTGCCATCGACACGGTTGATGGCGGCGTGGACCCGATTGACGTCGCCCGCGACCTCAGCGTAGAGCGAGTCGGTGAACCGCTGGGTGAGCGTCAACTGCACGTCCTTGGACCGCTGGTCGAGCATCGGCGCGTTGGCGGCGTTGGTGAAGCTCTCCGTCGGGATCCGGAAATAGGAATTGGCGATCGCGTTGGCGAACCGGTCCGGCACGTTGAGCGCGTGGAGAATGCTCGCCCCGCTGTTGTTGAAGGATGCGTTGCTACCGAAGGTGTAGCCGCCGTCGTTGGTGACGGATTGGTTGCCTGCGCCCCGGGTCATCGGATCGTTGAAGTAATTCATCACCTCGGAGCCGTTGGCGAAGGGATTGAACACGAAGTAATTGGAGCCGCGCTTGTCCACGCCGGCCGCGTAGTAGGTGTTGCTGCTGGTGGAGGCCGTCAGCAGCCCGCTGTAGATGGTGTGGCCATCCCAGCCGCCGAACTGATCCTGGAGCTGGGCATAGGGAATGTGCTGCTGGATCTCGCCGGTCTCGCCTTCCAGCCGCAACTCGGTGTTGCGGCTGAGTTTGAAGGTGGACGTCGCAAACACCAGCTTGCGGTGTGACATCTGGTTTAGCCGCCAGCCCCCGCCGTCGCCGTAAACCGCGGCTACCCGCAGCGCCATCCAATCATTGACCGGGTGATTGGTGTCGACCTCCACACGCTCCGTGTGCCACGAGCCATAGCTGAGTGAGAACGCGTCGAAAGCCTGGTCCAATCGCGCCCGTTTCGTCATCGTAATCTGCGTGCCACCCGCGGTGCCGTTGCCGAACAGAATCTGATTGGGACCCCGGCCGAAATCAAAGCGCTCCACGTCGAAGGTGTCGCCGGTGGTGTAATACGGGAAAAAGTTGCGTTGGCGCAGCGGGTTGTTGCCGGAGATGCCACGCACGGCGATGGGACTGGTGATGTTGAACGTGGCGCCCCCGCCCTGGCCGTCCCAGAACTGGAAACTGTTGGTGGTCCAGTTCGCGGCCTGATTCAGGTCGGTGATGTTCAGCGCGTCGATCAGGTCGCGATTGATGACCGAATAGGCGATGGGGGTGTCCTTCAGGTCGGTGGCCAGCCGGCCGCCCGCGAGCGCACTCGTAACGGCAAAGCCGGTGTCCTTGTCGGTGTTCACCACGAAGGGCGACATCTTAACAACTTCTTCCGATCGGGCGCTGGGCGCCGCGGCGGCTGCGGGCGGGGTGGCGGCGCGCTGCGCGAATGTCGGGACCGAGGCAAGCACGAGTCCGGCAAGGACGGCGAGCGGGCGCGAGGCGATACTTGGTGTGTTCATGGCAGGTGGTCGGATGGGTTGAACCGGAGAGGAGGAGGGGACTTGGAGCGAAGGATCGCCGGCCGTCGCCGAGCGATTGCGGAAAGAACGTTGGCCGTAAGTGCGGACGAATGGCATGAGCAGGTCAAAATGGACCCACGGGACGCAGCGGATCGGTGCTTGGGGCTGCGAGGATCGCGGGCGGCAGGACCATGGCGGTCGGCAGAGCGGGGTTGGAGGCGGGGAACCGGCAGGGGTTCGAATCACCAGAGTCACACGGTCGCTCGCCGATCGCGGCGGAGCGGGGGTGCAACCTTGGTGATTGAATGCCATATTCGGCGCCCATCGGTGTTTTCAAACATCCCGTAGCTTACACTGGTAACCCATCGTGGCTCCCCGGCGTGAGGCGAACCGAAGGCCCGTCGCGCTGTGGCTGGACAACGAACGGCGTCAGGAGGGGACCGGGCCGGCCGCGGGTGCGGGAGCACCGCCGGACGTACGACCCCGGCGTTTGCGGTTGGCGACCGAGTAAAGGATGACGCCGATTGCCGCCACAATGCCGCCGACAAACAGGAAGCAGAAGCGGCCGATGGCATTGTTGGGGATCAACATCAGGCAGAGGATGAATGTCCCGTACACCATGCAAAGCAGGCCCAGCAGCCGATAGACAGGTTCGTCGGTGGCGTGCGCGTCTTCCGGCGCCAGCACGGGCACGCGCAGCTGGGTGAACAGGCGATTGACGCGCTCGAAATGGGCCGGCGTGCTCCTCCGGTAGAACAGGGACGAGCCGAAGAAGCCGAGGAGGCCGACCAGCGAAGTGCCCAGCACGGTCACCACCAAAAGCAAATCGCTTTTCTCGGCGGCTGACAGAGGCGTCCCTGCGCTGCCAATCAGATGCTGCACGACGACCGGGAGCCGGGAGAGAAAGCCCGGGTCCTCCAGCTGCCTGGCGAACCCGAAGTTGGCCCAGGCTGAGTAGCCAAAGCATGCCAAAGCGGTGCCCCAAGCCGACCAGGGCGGCGTCCGCCGGTAGAACAGGCCGAGAAAGATCGGAATCGTGAGAGGGATGCCGAGACTCACCATCACCTGATTCAACAGGGTGAACACGTCGGTTTGCCGGTAGGTGTTGATGAGCAGCGACAGCGTGATGATGATCGCGCCGAACGAGAGCGTACACACCTTGCCGGCGATCAGCAGGTGGCTCTCGGGGGCGTCGGGGCGAAGCACTGGCCGGTAGAAGCTGCGGACGAACACGCCCACCGCCTTGTTCACTCCGGCGTCCATGCTGGTGAGGGTCGCCCCGAACATCGCGCACATCAGCAGCCCGAGCAGCCCCACCGGCATGATCTTCAGCGCCACCGCCACAAACGCCCCCTCGGTGGGCATCGACAGGTCGGGGAAAATGCTTCCCAAGTTCGGGAACCAGACGGTTGCGGCCAGCGGGGGGACGATCCAAATCAGCGGCCCAATGATCCCCCCGACCAAGGGGATCAGCACCATCCACCGCGCATGCTTCTCGCTCTTGGCCATCAGGTACATGGTCGAGAACTCCATGCTGTTGAGCTCGGCGAACTTCACCCAGGTGAAGGCCAGGCCCCAACCCAGCAGGATCGAGGGGCGCCAGGCTAGCCACCAGCGGAAGTGGGCGGGATGGGCCTGACTCACCTTGTCGATCAGGCCGCGCAGCCCGCCGATGTCCGGCTGGCGCACGGTCAGAAACAGCGTCACCAGTGTGATGGTCATGACAAGGAACATCTGAATGAAGTCGCTCGCCAACACCGCGAAGGCTCCCCCGGCGAATGCCACGATTGTGATTGTGACACCGAGGACGGCGATCACCGCATTGATCTTCATTTGCAGCACCGCGGCCATGAACACGCTGATCGTCATGAGGTAGATGCCGGCCTTGATGAGTTCGATCGGCACCTTGATCCAGGTGTAGAACTGCTCGGAACCCGGGCCGAATCGCTCGCGCACGGCCTCCATCCAGGTCACCACCCGCAGGCGGCG
>Ga0335082_10002031_pt1 | contig 21754 bp, 15 predicted proteins | sample Lox_Sample_41_FD_206718 | JGI IMG/M metagenome (GOLD analysis project Ga0335082, IMG submission 206718) | Soil microbial communities from Loxahatchee National Wildlife Refuge, Florida, United States - Lox_Sample_4.1 | ecosystem: Environmental > Terrestrial > Soil > Wetlands | place: USA...
CGAACTGTGATTGGCATCTTGCCCCCCAGCTTTCGGCTCATATCGCCCGGCATCGCAGTCTGGGGCTTGATCGACCCGGCAGTACTGTTTACCAACTTTCAGCGCAGGATCGGAGCGGTGGCGCGCTTGCACGGCGAGGCCAGTGCGGCGGCCTTGCAGCGCGATCTGACGGACCTTACTGAGAGCGCCGGCTATGTTCATCCGTCCTCTGAACTTGTCGTCACGACGGTGGCACAACAGCTGCGGCACACCCTGCAGAACGCCATAGGGTTTGTGTTGGTGGCCACCGCCTGTGCTGTGTTCGTGGTGGTCCTTCGCCGTTCGTCCAATAGCTTCGGCCGCCTGCCCAGCGGAATCGCGGCGCGAACGGTCTGGCTTGGGTTCTTTGCGGCGAAGTCTATATTGTTGCTCACCATCATGGCGCTGATCGCATGGTGCCTCGTCCACGGGATCGCCACTTGGACGGTGGGTTCGACCTACCCGATGGTGGACGAGTACTCGCTCTGGTTATACCTGCCCATGGCTATCGCCGCCTTGTCGTGGTCGGTGCGCGACCAGCAAGGTCGGTGTCGCACATGCCTGCGGCGGCTGCAACTGCCCGTCGAGATTGGGCGTCCGGGGTCAGTGCTCTTGAATTGGGCCGGGACTGAGATGGTATGCCCTGAAGGACACGGGGTGCTGTACCAGCCAGATTCTGCCGCCAATTCCCTCGACCAGGACCGCTGGAACAAGCTGGATGAATCGTGGGAGAGTCTGTTTCGCCCAGGTTGAGTGGCATGCCGGTCAGCGCCGCCCGCCGCTCCCTACCCCAGGCTTTCAGGATGAAACAGCAATCGCATGGTGTAACGACGCCCGAGCCAGGGCTTCCTCGATCGCAGCCGAGAGCGCAGCCACACTGTAGGGCTTCTCCAGAAATACCCGACCGGATTCCATTAGGTCGCGGCGGAGAGCTGTGTCCTCGGTGTATCCAGAGGTAAACAGCAAATGGATCTGCGGAAACCGCCTTTCCAGTTCTCTCTCCAACTCCCGCCCTCCCATTCCAGGCATGACCAAGTCCGCCAGGATGAGATCAATCTTTGCGTGATTCGCTTGGCAAAATTGCAAAGCCTCGTCCCCGCTGGCGGCACCCCAGGTCTGATAGCCGAGCTGTTGCAGGCAGTCGCGAACATTGCTGCGAATTGCAGCATCATCCTCCACGACTAGAATCGTTCGGCCCTGATTGCACCTTGCCGTATCAAATTGCTGTATGGCCTGGCTTGCGGCTCCAGCGCTTACCGGGAAATACAGCTTGAATGTCGTGCCGCATCCGAACTCGCTATACACCCAGATATATCCGCCACACTGTTTTACGATTCCATATACGATCGATAGGCCCAGGCCCGTCCCCTTGCCCATTTCCTTGGTGGTGAAAAAGGGATCGAATATGCGCGGCAGGTCCGACTTGGCGATTCCCGTCCCCGTGTCGGTTACCGCCAGCATGACGTAAGTTCCCGGCTGAACCGGAGAGTGCGTAGCGCAATATGCTTCGTCGAGTTCGACGTTGGCGGTCTCGATATGTAGCGTTCCGCCGTTGGGCATGGCATCCCGGGAATTCACGGCCAGGTTCAGCACGACTTGCACAAGCTGGTCGGGATCTAGTTTGCAATTGGAAAGATCGTCCGCCAGCCGCGTGCCAACCTGGATGTCTTCGCCAATGATCCGGCGCAGCATGTGCAACGTCTCCGTAACTACCGAATTGATGTTGACGACGCGGGCCTGCATCACCTGCCGCCGGCTGAACGCCAGCATCTGTCGCGTAAGCGAGGCGGCACGATCGGCGGCCTGCGATACCTGCAGCAGCGGTTTGCTCAGTGGACTGTCGGGCGTAATCTGTTCCAGCATCATCTCGGTGGACAGCTTGATGACGACGAGGATGTTGTTGAAGTCGTGCGCTACTCCGCCAGCCAAGCGGCCGACCGCTTCCAGTTTCTGAACCGCTCGTATCTGCTGTTCGAGAGCGCTCTGCTCCGTCAAGTCTTCGATGTAAGCTTCGACGAGGTCGAATTCACCGTCATCATCCGCTGTCAAGAAGGCGGTTACGCGCACCCGCACCTGGCTCCCATCCTTGCGCTGCAGGAACGTCTCTTGCCCGTGCAACTTCCGGTCGCGCTTTAGCAACTCCATAAGTTCCGCGCGATTGGGTGCTTGAGCGTACAACTCTCGTGAGAGGGGGATCCCCAGCAACTCGGCATCAGAAAAGCCGAGCATCTGGCAAAGCGCCGGATTGACGTACTCGAAGCGGTCTCTGCTCAACGAAGAACGGCAGATCCCGAACGGGGCGCGATCAATCAGGGACCGAAGTGCTGCGCTGGAGTCGTGCACAATGTCTTTCACCCGGGGCCGCTCTTAGCAACGCCGCTGAATGAACCCACAGGGATGCGACATAAAATTGATCAACCATCTGTTTGTACCATCGCATAACCCAGACTGCAGTGACCTGCTGCACAAATGTGTGTGACGTGGTTCGTGAAGTTCCGCAACTCTGCAATTGTCCAAGATGAGGAATTCGGCAGCAGCTCGGATGAATTGCTTTCGCCCCCCACTTTTGTGTAGTGAAGCGCCGGTTGGCAGGCCAAGCCCGGGTCGGGCCGGCACCATTCATCGTTCCTCCGGAGCCTTTTCGCTAGCGCCGGTAGGCCGGCTGCGCGGGCGGTGTGTAACGGTTTCGCCTCACCAGCCAGACAATGAGCGCCACGACCAGGATGATGGGCAATAGCGGAATTACCACCAGCCCTAAAATCAGGCCCACAAATACGGCTGGCCCAGACTGGCTTATCATCTCGCCCTTGACGACTGCGTTGGGGTGCCGGTATAAACCTCGCCCAATTGCCACCGAATCGCCGGCTACGCTGGCGTCCTCGCCCAACTTCACGCCACCGCCGACCGAAACCACGTCTCCTTTCACGGTGCCGTCAACGAAGATGTCGCCCAGAATGGCAACTGTGTCGCCCGAAGTGCCCGCCATGTGAATTGAGCAAAACATGCAGACAACGGAGCCGACCGTCTCATCGGAGGTCACGTTGATGCTCTGAAAGAACTGCACCCGGTCGCCGCCGTCGTGCGCGAAGATTTGCGTGGGTGCCACAACCAGCAAAGCAAATAGCGATATGAGGATTCCGCGCCTACCGACGGTCATAACTTTCCTCCCCTGTCGGCGAAAGTACCCGATTGCCGAAATATACGGGAAATCATGGCGTTTTGTTCCTGTCCGGATTAGAGAGAAGCCGAATCGTCACCTGGGCTGAGGCAAAGTAAGCTGTTTGTTTATAGTGATTTATCCTCAAGAATAAGCGGGCTCGTCACAAGCTTTGTCGTCATCTCTGGGTTCATCCTCAAGAAAACACGCTGCCGCGGCATGTAACGAAATCCGAGCTGGCGAATCAATACGAATATTAGAGTAGGCGCAGCTCGCCGGGCCCACCAGGAGGCGTAGATGTTAATCAAAAAGCCGTCCGATATTCCTGCCCATGAAATTACCCCCAAACGCCTCTATCTCAGCCGCCGCAGATTTATCGCGGGTGCCGGCGTACTGGCCGGAGGCGCGCTGGCCGCAGGCCGGTTGGCCGATTTGGTTTCGCCCTCGGATTCAACGCTTGCCGCAACGACGCTGAATTTCAGTAAGAGTTCGTACAGCACCTCGGAAAAACAAACCCCGTTGAACGACATCACGCACTACAACAATTACTACGAGTTCAGCACCGACAAATACGAACCCGCGGACCTGGCCAAGAACTTCAATCCTCGTCCCTGGACCATCAAAGTGGAAGGGTTGGTGAACAAACCCAAGACCTTCGACATCGACTCCCTGCTCAAGTTGCAACTGGAAGAGCGCATTTACCGCATGCGCTGCGTGGAGGGTTGGTCGATGGTGATTCCGTGGATCGGCTTCCCGCTCAGCAGTTTGCTCAACCCGGCTGAGCCCAACTCAAAAGCGAAGTTCGTGGAGTTCACCACGCTCTACGATCCCAAGCGCTTTCCTGGGCAGCAGCGCAATGTTCTGGAATGGCCTTATGTCGAAGGGTTGCGGATGGACGAAGCCATGCATCCGCTGACGATCCTGGCTGTCGGACTGTATGGCGAGACCCTGCCCAACCAGGACGGCGCTCCTATACGTCTGGTCGTCCCCTGGAAATACGGCTTCAAGGGAATCAAAGCCATCGTGAAGATCAAGCTGGTCGAGCACCAGCCAACCTCGACCTGGACGAAGGCCGCACCTAACGAATACGGCTTTTACTCCAACGTAAACCCCAACGTGGATCACCCCCGCTGGAGCCAGGCCAAGGAGCGGCGCATCGGCGAGTTCTTCAAGCGGCCCACGCTCATGTACAACGGTTACGGAGACCAGGTGGCATCACTTTATACAGGGATGGACCTGAAGAAGAACTTCTAACGGCGGGATTCGTGAAGACAAGATATCTCAAACCGATCGTCTTTCTCGCCTGCCTCGTTCCTCTGGGCCGTCTGGCGTGGAAGGCTCTGAATTCCGCGCTGGGCGCCAATCCCATTCAGGTCATCACCTGGTCCACCGGCACTTGGACGCTGGTCTTCCTGATGGTAACGCTTTCCATTACGCCAGTCCGGAGGCTGACGAGGCAATACTGGCTCATTCAATTCCGGCGGATGCTAGGGCTGTTCGCGTTCTTCTACGGTTGTCTGCACTTTCTCACCTATCTATGGCTCGATCAGTTTTTCGACGTGCACAGCATCGTGAAGGATGTTGCCAAGCGGCCCTTCATAACAGCCGGCTTCACCGGATTTGTGCTGATGATTCCCCTGGCGCTCACCTCGACCCAGCGCGCCATTCGCAAGCTCGGCAAGCGGTGGCAAGCATTGCACCGACTGATCTATATCACCGCGACTGCGGGGGTGGTTCACTACATCTGGCTGGTAAAGAAGGATGTCCGTGTCCCGCTGATTTATGCCTCCATCCTCGGGGTGCTGCTTTTCTACCGCGTGGTGGTGGCGATCGCGCAAAGCCTCCCGGCGCGGGCTCCAGCCGAACCGGCTCGGCCGTCGCCCGACCGCGAGACTGTCGCCGGCGATTAGGCGCACCCGGCGGCAGTACGGGTTAATGCGGTATCATCGGAATGCCCGGCAGGCACGTGTCGGGACTGCTCTCCGCCCATGGACCAACGCCGTTTCAAAAGTCTTCTGCGCAGAACCGTGGCCGTGCCCGTGGCTCTGCTGGCTCTGCTGGTCGTCCTGCTCACAGTCGAAATCCTGAGTCTGACCTCCTCGCTGCGATGGGTCGATCACACCGAGGCAGTAATTGCCAATTCGCGGCAAATGATGCTTTACATGACCGATATGGAAACCGGCATCCGTGGCTACTACCTCACCGCGGACCGCCGTTTCCTGGAACCCTTCGTCGCCGCCAGACCGGGTGTGTTCGAGGAACTTGACCTGCTGCAACGACTCACCGCGGATGAGCCCGATGCGCAACGCAGGTTGTCTGAGCTTCGCCAGCTCGACGTTCGCTGGTTGGCTTACGCCGACCAGCTTCTGGAACAGCCGGTTGGCCGGCTGTCGACGCAGGAATACGCCGCGGGCGTCAATTTGATGGCTGACATACGGGCCAGGCAATTGGCGCTTCTGCACGGCGAGGAAGCCGCGCGGGATGACCGCATTCGACGCGTCGCCTTTCTGAACCGGATCTTGATTGGAACGGAGGTGGGGTTGTCGGCGCTGATTGCCGTGCTTCTGTTTACCCTGACCCGGCGCGAACTCAAGCAATTGTCCAGTTCCTACGAGCTGCACCTGCGCGCCGAGGAAGAAAAGAGCCGGCAATTGGCAGAAAGCCGCGAGCATTTTCAGACCACCCTGAACAGCCTCGGAGATGCCGTGATTGCCACCGACGCGGCCGGAAATGTCAGGTACATCAATCCCGTGGCGCAGCAATTGACGGGATGGGATGACTACCTGGAGGCAAGGGGCCGCTCCCTGATTGAAGTGGTCCGGCTCTTTGATGAACGCACGCGCAAGCTACTGCCCGATCCCATCGAGCTCGTGCGCCGGACAAAACAGGTCGTCAGTCTGTCGAATCACACATTGCTGGCCAGCCGTACCGGCCACGAATTTCCCGTCGAGATGAACGCCGCTCCGATGCTGAACCGCGACCGGGAACTTTCCGGCGTGGTGCTGGTGTTTCGCGACGTGACCCAACGCCGTCAAACCGAGCAGACACTGCGCGCCAGCGATCGCCTGGGGCAGGCGGGACGGTTGGCCGCCACCATCGCGCACGAGATCCGCAATCCACTGGACACGGTCACCAATCTGCTTTTTCTCTTGCGTCACGACAACTACCCCAATCCCGACACGCAACACTATCTGGAGCTGGCCACCGACGAGCTGGCCCGCATCACCCAGATCACCGGACAGCTTCTTACGTTTCACCGCGAGGCCCAGTCTCCCGTGCAGGTCGAACCGGTCAAGGTGCTGGAAAGCGTGCTCGCGCTGTACGCGCCGCAAATCAGCATGGCGGGAATCCTTGTCAGCAAGCGCTTCGAAACTTCGCGGTCGGTCCGCGGATTTCCCGGCGAATTGCGCCAGGTCTTCGCCAACCTGGTGGCAAATGCAATTCATAGCATGCCGAGTGGCGGGAAGTTGCTCCTCCACGTGTATGAGTCAAGCCTTCCGCCAGATCACAGCCGCAAGGGGATACGGGTAACGGTCCTGGACAACGGATCCGGCATCCCGCCCGGCGTGCGCATGAATCTTTTCGCGCCGTTCTACACCACCAAAGGAGAAAGCGGGACCGGACTGGGCTTGTGGGTCACCCGTGGCATCCTCGAAAAACACGAGGGCACGATCCACTTCATCAGCACTGTCCGTCCCGGCAGAAGCGGTACGGCGTTTTCAGTGTTTCTCCCCTTTGAGCAGGTGCTGGGCAAGCTGGACCTCCCCAGGCCGGAACCCTTGGTGAGCGTCGCCGAAACGCATTAAAAAAAACGCCGGGCGGTTGGCCCGGCATCGAGATCCGCCATTCATAGCGCTACTGAATGTCGAAGTTCTCCTGATGGAGCATCGGGTCGCTCTTGACCAGAACGGTCTTTCCGGTTAGCTCCTCCATCTCACTGATGAGCTTCCCATTATTGGCCTTCAGGGCTTTGGCCACCTCTGGATTCACCCGCAGAGAGATGTCGGTGCGGTCGTGTTCTTTGATCATCTTGCGCATCTCAATGTAGATCTCGTTGCACACCGTAGTGGCCGATTTCACGAAACCCGCTCCCGTGCAGTAAGGGCAGGGTTCGCCCAGGGTGCGCTCCAGGGACTGCTTGACCCGCTTGCGCGTAATCGCCACCAGTCCGAAATCGTTGAACTGTAGCGCCTTTGACGGCGCACGGTCCGAGCGCAGCGCCTCTTCCAGGGCCTGCATCACCCTCTGCCGGTTCTTGCGCTCGTCCATGTCGATGAAGTCGATTACGATGATGCCGCCCAGGTCGCGCAACCGGACTTGCCGCACGATTTCCTTGACCGCGTCGACGTTGGTCTTCACGATGGTATCTTCCAGCCGCTGGGTTTTGCCCACGTATTTGCCGGTGTTGATGTCGATCGCCACCAGGGCCTCGGTCTGGTTGATCACGATGTACCCACCCGTCTTCAGCCACACCTTGGACTTGAGCGCGTTGTTGATCTCTTCCTGAATGCCGAAATGCTCGTAAAGAGGTGTGGTCTTCGTGTACAGCTTGATGCGGCGCACCAGTGACGGCTGGAAGCGCTGCGCAAAGCGCACGATGCGCTCGTATTCCTCTTCCGTATCCACCCAGATCTGCGAGAAGTCGGCGTTCACCTGATCGCGCAGCACGCGCTCGACCAGGTTCAGGTCGTGGTAAATGAGCGCCGGAGACTTGCTGCTCTCGGCACGGTTCTTGATCTCGGCCCACAGATGCTTCAGGAAGCGAATGTCAGCCCGCAGCTCCTCTTCCTTGATGTTGGCGGCCGCGGTGCGCACGATGAAGCCGCCCAGTCCGTTCTCGCGTTCGCTGGTGACGATGCGCTTCAGCCGCTGGCGCTCCTCTTCGGAGTTGATCTTGCGCGACACACCCACGTGATTGACCGTCGGCATGTACACCAGGAAACGCCCCGGCAGGGCGATGTGGCTGGTGATGCGCGCGCCCTTCTTGGCGATAGGCTCCTTGGCAATCTGGATCAGGATTTCCTGGCCTTCTTTCAGCAGGTCGGAAATGAGCGGTTGCGGACGGTGCGGGTGTATGCGGACATTGTTGCGGCGGCCACGACGCCCGCGCTGACCCCGGCGGTCGTAACCGGGTCGTCCGGCCTGGCGCTGTTGATACGCAGCGGTTGGCGACGAGGCCCGCATCTCCGCCCGTCCGTTGGATTCTTCCTCGTCCTCCGGCTCGTCTTCTTCTTGTTCCTGCCCGGCGAGGAACCTGGTTTCGCCCCGCTCTTCGGCCGCCACCACCTCGTCCTCGTCGACATCCGCGACCTTCGGAATCCAGCGCTCCGAATCGCTGTCGAGCGTCTCTTCTTCCAGCTCCAGTTCCACGTCGCCGGCCACTTCACTGAGTGCCTCGATGTTTTCGGGCATGGGATGGAACTCCATCTCATCGTCTTCCAGCGTTTCGTGCTCCAGGGTGCGTCCCTCCGGCGCTTCCGACGGTGCGCTGTGCTGATGGGTCCCGCCGGCCACGGGCGCCTCGGAAGGCGATTCGTGGGTTTCGGCGTTGTTGCCCTCGATGGTGCTGATAGCTTCAATGGTTTCGTGCCCGGTGCTTTCGACCGGCTCGAAACCCGATATTGCTTCAACAGAAGTCCGCTCTTCGGCTTCCTCTTCCCGAGTCTCCGCCCCCTCAGTTGTCTCTGCCACCGGCCCAGAAGCAACGACAGCCGCCGCCTCGGCTGCCGCATATTTGTCCGTCGCTTCTTCACTTGCGGCGAAGGCCGACTCGCGTCGCTCGGGAACGGACTCAACGACCTCTTCGGTTTCTTGGAAAGCCGCATCCTCAGCGTCTGCCCCTTCAGTCGGCGGAAGAAAATCCTCAACCGGCACGGCCGCTACACTGTCGGTCGCCTCGGGCCGATCATCCTCCAGGTTAGTCTCTGCGCCTGGCGGAGTGCGGTTGCGGTACTTCGAGATCGATTCGCCCGGCAGAACCATCGGGGCATAGACATGCGGCGCGGGATGAGATTCACGCACTGGTTCCGCAGCTGCAGCCGGCTCACCGGGTTCCGGATGGTCAGTCCTCAGTTCCACATGCTGGTGCCGCTCGTCGCGGCCCGCGCGACGTCCGCCGCGGCGACGGCGGCCGCGCCAACGGCGGGCGCCTTCGGCCAGTCTTGCCTCTTCGTCTCCCGTCGCGCCAGATTCGCGGACCTCGGCTTCTTCCTCCAACTCTTCGGAAGCGTAATTTTCGACTGCGGCCGCGAATTCTGCCGGTTCTTCGGCCGAAACCCCTGCCGGCGCAGCGGCCGGTTCAGTTCCCGACTGCGGCGACACACTCAGCTTTACCGCGCTCGGCGGTGCGGGTATGTCCCCGAATTCTTCTGAATCTTCCTCGTCCGTAAGTTCGAGAAAGTCAGATACGTAGAGAAATGCATCCCGCTCCAGTCCGATATCGACAAAAGCGGATTGCATTCCGGGCAGGACCCGCGTGACACGGCCCTTGTAGATGGATCCAGCGAGGGTGTATTCGTTGTCGCGCTCGAAAAATATTTCAGCAAGTTGATCGTCTTCCACCAACGCCACTTTGGTTTCGTGGGGGGTGGAGGACACGTAAAGTTCTTTGTTCATGGACGCTCCGGTAAGCCGGCGCGCGTGCTCAGGAGGCCAACAAGGCAGGAATCATCGGTGTGATCATGCTGCGAAGACACTCCGGCGTCTGCCCGGATGCGCTCCCAGCCTGACTTTCATCACAGGAATCTTACGAATCTTATGCACCGTTAGTTTGGCAAGGGATTGAAGGTTTGTGACCACACCTTCCCTTCGTGGAAGGGGTCGTTACCCGCCTCTTTCTCGCTCGCCCTGCAATCCTGTCCGGCCACCTCCAAGTGCGGCCGACTCATGCCCTCGTTCGTGAGGGCGCCCGTAATCTTTTGTCACCCTTCGAAGACCCGCACCCCATTTGAGGCGGCCTTCCCGGCGAGTGAACCCGGCGTTTGCCAGCCCGCGTCTCAATGGCGCGATTTTCCGTGACCGGCAAAAACTCGAACGTTAGTTCACGAACCGACGCATGCGGACGTTCATCACAATCCCCAGCGCCAGAAACATGAACAGTACTGACGATCCCCCGTAACTCATTAATGGCAATGGGATACCCGTGACCGGCATGAACCCAACTACCATTCCTACGTTGACCAGGATGTGGAACGCCAAAACCGCCACTACACCCATGACGACGAAGGCACCTGCCCGGTCCGGGGCCGTCTGAGCGTTCTGAATCAGACGCATCAGCACGATAAAGTATAGCAGTAAAAGGCCCATAGCGCCGATGAATCCGTGTTCCTCGGCAAAAGCGGCGAAAATGAAGTCGGTGTGGGGGACCGGCAGGAACTGTCCCTGGGTCTGGCTCCCCTGCGCTGTTCCCTTGCCGAAAATGCCGCCCGCCCCCACCGCCACCAAGGACTGTATCAATTGGTAACCCCTGTGCTGCGGGTCGGCCTCCGGCTCCAGAAAGGTCGTTAGGCGGTCACGTTGGTACGGCTTTAGCACGTGCCAGCCCACCGGAGCCAGCAACGCCGCAATCAGTAAAATGACCAGCGCGTGCTTGCCTTTCATGCCGCCGAGGAACAGTCCCATGATGGCGATCGGCATGTATGTAAGTGCGGTGCCGAGGTCGGGTTGCGCCAGCACCATCACCATGGGAACTCCAACCAGCGCCCCGGCCTTCACGATGTCCTGCGTGTCGCAATCGCCCTTGTTGTCGGCGAAATATTTGGCCATCGCCAGAATCAGCACCAGCTTGACCCACTCCGACGGCTGGAAGTGGAATGACCCCATCTGCACCCAGCGTCGCGCTCCCAAATACTTTTTTCCGAAGATCTCAACCGCAAGCAAGGAGAGAATTGAAATGGCGTAGAACACCGGTACGCGCTCGATCAAGGCCTGATAGCTGATGATGCTCATGGCAAACATGAGCGCAACACCGCCCAGAATCCAGTAAATCTGCTTAATGTGCACGCCCATGAACTTGGTATTGAGCGTCGCACTGTAAATTTCAACTACACCCAGAGCGCAGATCAGCAGCACCAACGCCAGCAGCACCCAGTCGAAGTCGCGATAGGAAACGTAACGGCTCACTGGTCGCTCCTGCGAATCACGGCGGCAGCAGGCGAGACCGCCGGTTTGTCGGCTGGCTTCTTCGGACCGGGCTGCGACGGAGGATTGCCTGGGGTGGGCGACTCTTGCAGCTCCGGTCCCCCCGGTTGCACGGGCGGTGGAGTCTCCGCCTCAGGGTTGGCCATCTCGGTGTGCGACTCAGTCGCCTCCAGGGTTGACGCCGGCAAATTCGCTACGCCTCCCGATAACCCCGGAGCGGCGGTCACGGGCTTGCTTTTCGCATCCAAAGGAACGGTGAAGCGGCCGCCCTGCAACTTGTTGTCGCCGGGCTTGGCGTCGCCCTCATGCCAGACGGCTGCAACTTCGGCCTGGTTCGCGGCTGCAGCGTTCGCCTTGGCGACTTGCGTCTGTCGGTTGCGCTGCTTCTCGACGTAAGCCTTAATGATCTGCGCTGTCGCGCGCGCAGCGAAGAATCCGTGCTCGCCCTCTTCCAGCAGTACCGCAACCACCAACTCAGGATTGCGTCGCGGGGTTACCCCAACAAACCAGCCATTGTCCTTGAACTTACTCTTCTCGCTGGCCGACATCTTCTTCTTAAGTTCGTTGGACACTGTCTGCGCGCTGCCAGTCTTGCCGGCAAAGTCGATGCCCGGCAAATGTGCGCTGGCCGCCGTTCCTCCCGGCGAAACCACCAGCGCCATCGCGTCGGTAATGGTTACCCAGTTCTTTTCGTCGATGGGAATTTTGGTTTCGTCGTTGTAGTGGGCGACCTGCTTGAACTCCGGCGGAAACTGCTCGGGAAATGCAATGTGCGGGCGTCGGAGCGACCCATCGGTTGTGATCGCCCCAAACGCGCGGGCCAACTGGATTGGCGTTGTGGCCACAGCACCCTGACCGATTCCCACGGAAATCGTCTCGCCGGCGTACCACTTCTGCTTGAAGTTCTTGATCTTCCACTCTTCCGACGGCATCACTCCTGCGACCTCTTGAGGAAGATCGACACCGGTTTTCTGTCCCAAGCCGAGCATGGTCGCATATTTGGCGATGCGGCTGATGCCGAGCTTTTCCGCGAGAGTATAGAAGTACGAGTCGCAGGATTGATAAATCGCCTTACTAATATTCACGCTGCCATGAGTGCCGTGGGTCGACGCAATCCAGCACTTAAAAAAGCGGCCATAAAAGGTCTTACCACCGCCGCAATTCACAACCAGGTCCTGAGCGATGCCTTCCTGCATGCCGGCCGTCGCCATGATGATTTTGAACACCGATCCCGGTGCGAGTTGGGCCTGAATCGCTTTGTTCAATAGCGGCTTGCCTGGGTCCTCAATCAGCCGGTTCCACTCGTCGCGCGTAATACGCACGGCAAAGGCATTGGGATCAAAAGCCGGACGGCTGACCATCGCCAGAATTTCTCCCGTGCGTGGATCCATCGCCACGATGGCACCGGGCCTGCCTTCGAGCGCCTGTTCGGCCGCGATTTGCAAATCGAGATCGATGGTCAGCTTGAGCTGTTTCCCGGGAACAGCCGGAACATCGCTGAGCGTGCCGACTTCCTTCCCGCGACTGTTGACCAGCACCTGCCGCGAGCCGTTCTTGCCCATCAGAATATCGTTGTAGTACTGCTCGACGCCCGACATGCCGACCACGTCGCCGGGACTGTACAGTTCCCACTGTGGCTGCGTCAGCATCTCTTCGCTCACCTGACCGACGTAGCCGATGACGTGCGCCATGAATCCGTTCTTCGGATAGAGCCGGCGGTGGACGGTAATGATGTCGAGCTCCGGCAAGTCGGCGCGGTGCGACTCGATGAACGCCAACTCATCCGGCGTAATGTCGTCTTTGAGGAACAGCGGCTGATAGCCCGGCACCGCCGCCATGTGCTTCAGCCGCGTCCGCAAGTCGTCTGGCGGAATATGCAGCCCTTCCGCGATCTTCTCCGCGTCCACCTCGAGGTTGCGGTTCTGATCACGCAGCAGGAGCACCGAGAACGACGGGTAGTTGTCAACGATGATGCGGCCCTCGCGGTCGAGAATTTTCCCGCGGGGCGCCAGGATGGGGACCTGTTTGATGCGGTTCTGCTCGGCCAGCGAGGAGTAGTAATCGCTGCGCGCCACCTGCAGCCTCCACAGGCCGAACGCCAAAACGAGGAAGATTCCGAGCAGAATGTACTGCACGGCGGTCAGCCGGAATGGAGAAACCTTTTCCTCGCGACCAAACATCGATGTTTACGACTCTCGTCCGGTGTGGACGATCATTCGTTCACTCCTGACGCTCCACGGCACACTTCCGTCCCCGCACACCTCGCCCCTCCTGCATGTCTGCGAACGAGGTTCCCCATTTGTTGATCGGTAATCGTCACGTAGCTGGATGACCCGCGCAAGCCCTTACCCGTATTGTAGTCCGAATCGCTATCGGGTGGAGCCTCAAAACCCGCTGTAAATCTCGCTGCGTGAGTACACTGTGGGTTCGCTCTCCGGAGCGAATCTTCCCTGGCGGGTTATCGTTGCTTGAAGCGGTCCAGCATGCGGAATAGGAACACGGCGACTATCGCGTTCGCCAGGGCGGCAATAGCGACATGGCTCCAGCTCCACTGCAATGACTGGCGCAGCAGGCCCCGACCCACACCAAAGTACACCCCCTGGTGGATCACGAAGAAGGCATAAACGATCAAAAAGCGGGTCCCGGGGTTTTCGACATCGATCTTCACGCCCAGCGAGGAAGCCAGGTACCCAACGATGGTGTCAGTGACACCGTACATGCCGATGGGATGCGCCGGCCCGCCCAGCGCGTCCTGCAACAGGCCGATGATCGCGCCGGTAACGCATCCGCTGATGGGATTGCGCCGTGCCACCGCAAAGAAAATCACCACCATCATCGGCAGATCGAGGACCCCTAGCCAGCGCAGCTTCGCCGTGAAGAACGCCTGCACGAAGATGGCAATCAGAGGAATCAGGACGATGGCCAGCCAATTGAACTCATAGGCTGCCGCCTGTTCCCGTGAGGTGTAACTTCCCCTGAATGGCATGGTTGGGGCCGTCATCGCGGCGGAGTTTCCCCCGCGGAAGGCGGCGCCGTCGGCTGGGTGGATTGCGTGTCGGCCGGAACCGTGACTGGCGGCTTGCGCGCGGCCGGCTTGGGCGGAGCAGTCGAAGTTCCGTTGCCTTCGGTCTGCGTCGGCTTCGCGGTGGGCGAAGTTGTAGCAACGCCGGGCTTGCTGACCGATGCCGAACTCGGCTTCGCGGCTACCGGTCCGGACGCGGTGGCTGGTTTCCCTGCATTCGCTGCCGCGGCGGCACCCGGCGCCGTCGGCTGCACAGTCGCGCCCGTGGCGGGCTTGGACGTCGCCGCCCCTGAAACCGGGGTCGCCTGCCCAGAAGCGGAAGTTCCTCCCGCAGTCCCGGGGGCGCCCCCCGCAGCGTTGGTTTCCGGCGGCGCTGGTACGCCCGGAAGACGTTCACTCAGAATGTCCGAGGCGCGGATTGGCCCCAGGTCCTTCGCATCGGGAAACTTCTCCTCAATCTTTGTGACAATCAGGACCTCTTCGAGGCGATCAAGGCGCGCAGAGGGAATCACGCGGATGTTCAGGAACAGGTCCTTGCCCGGCTCGACCGCAGCGACTGTTCCGACCGGTAATCCCTTGGGGAAAATTCGATCGCCGCCGCTGGTAATCACCTGCTCGCCCGGCTTCACCGGCTCGTCGCTCATGATGTACTGCAAGGTCGTGGTGCCGCTCGGTCCGCCCTTCAGGATGCCCTGCAATCGCGAATCCTTCAGCGCCGCTCCTACGCCGCTCAATTGGTCATTGATGGGCAATACCTGCGCTGATCCCGGTGAAACCTGTACGATCTTGCCCACGATTCCGGTAGGCGTGATCACAGCCATGTCGGGCTTGATGCCGTCATCCGATCCCTTGTCGATATACAGCACACGTGATTGCTCGCTGCCGCTGGTACCGATCACCTGCGCCGCGACCGTGCTTTCGATGTACTGCTCTTTGAATGCCAGCAGGGTCTGAATGCGCCGCGCCATTTTGGCGTCTTCACTGAGTCGTGCCTGCTCCAGTTTCATGCGCTCGATCTCGCTGCGCAGTTCTTCATTCTCGCCGCGGACGTTGCGCAAGTACACATACCCCGCCCATTTGTCGTGGGCCCAACTCTGGCTGTGGACAACGGCCTTTTCGAAGGGAGTGACCGCGCCGATCGCCCAGACGCGAATCAGGCGAATTTCGCCCTCTTGCGTGGGGCGCTTCACCTGTACGGCCAACGCGATGATTTGCGCGAACAGAATGGCCGCCAGCACAATCAGGTTCTTATAGCGGCCGAGTATCGTGTCCATACCAAGGCCGGCGCTCGCTGGCCGGTAGAATCTTCCAGTGTCATCCTGAGCGGAGGTTCGCTTGTTTTGCGAACCGGAGTCAAAGGACCCCTATCGCGGCCCAGACTGCCGTTACTAGTCAATCGAAATCTTGCGCAGCAGTTTGAAGTCACTCAGCATTTTCCCCGTGCCCAGCACCACGCTGCACAACGGATCATCGGCAATCGAAACCGGCAATCCGGTTTCTTCACGAATGCGTTTGTCGAGGTTCTTGAGCATCGCGCCGCCACCGGTGAGCACGATACCGCGGTCGCTGATGTCGGCCGACAGCTCAGGTGGCGTTCGCTCCAGCGCGACGCGAATCGCGTTCATGATGGTGGACACGCATTCGCTCACTGCCTCGCGGACTTCGCTGTCGTCAATGGTGATGGTCTTGGGCACGCCCTCGATCAGGTTGCGGCCCTTGATCTCCATCGTCATCGGCTTCTCCAGCGGGTAGGCCGAGCCGATCTCGACCTTGATCTGCTCGGCGGTGCGCTCGCCGATCAGCAGGTTGTACTTCCGCTTCATGAAATTCATCACGGCTTCGTCCATCTGGTTGCCGGCCATCCGGACCGAGCGCGAGTACACGATACCGCTCAGCGAAATCACCGCGATATCGGTGGTGCCGCCGCCGATGTCCACCACCATGTTGCCGCTGGGCTCTGTGATCGGCAGACCCGCGCCGATCGCCGCCACCATCGCCTGTTCCACCAGGTGCACTTCGCTCGCCTTGGCGCGATAGGCCGAGTCCATGACCGCGCGCTTTTCCACCTGCGTGATCTCCGACGGCACCCCGATCACGATGCGCGGATGCACCAGCATCTTGCGGTTGTGCGCCTTCTGGATGAAGTAGTTCAGCATCTTCTCGGTGACCTTGAAGTCCGCGATGACGCCGTCCTTCATTGGCTTGATGGCGACGATGTTGCCCGGCGTGCGGCCAAGCATCTCCTTGGCTTCCTTGCCGACGGCTTCCACTTCTCCAGTGTTCTTGTTGATGGCGACGATGGACGGTTCGTTGACAACGATGCCCTTGCCGCGCGCGTACACCAGCGTGTTGGCGGTCCCGAGGTCGATGGCTAGATCGCTGGAGAACATGCTGAACAGCGAGCGTACGTTGCCGACGCGCGAAGTGCGATTATGAAATCCGTTCGATGACATTAAGACTGCTTCTCTCTAAATTAGGCCTTGGCTTCCAGAATTCTCCCATTCCCTGGCGTAGCATGCACGCAACCCTCTACCCTGATCCGTGAACGTATTGATGAGGGTCTAAGTGTTTCAGGGTCTTGCGCTTCCGGAGGTGCCGGCAGGCCAGTTCGCTGCTGGGACGGGAAACCTATGGTCGCACCGTATGTCAACAGAGTACCACCAGATGCCAAAACAGTGGAATAGCAGTGGAGTGCTACTTTGGCGGCAGAATTGCCCCCCCACAAGCCAGGTCGGGTGCTCCGTTCCAGCGGGCGCAGCGAGCTTGAGAGGAGGTCTGGCTTCGTCCAAGTTGCACTGTGGGTACCCCATCCTCTCGCCCGGTTCTGGCGAAAGGGTGGGATGGAAGGATGCACCAAGAGAAATGTACCGAGTCCGCAGGGCGGCATTTGTTTGAGCCGTGGGCGTCAGCCCGCCGTCCGAGCGGAAGAAATGTCTGAGCCGCGTAGGGGCGACACCCTGAGCCGATGACATGCTAACTCCATCATTGATGCGCCCGACGCAAGTCACCGCCATTTCCGCCTGTCCTTGTTACTATTGGCGTCGCACCAAACCAGGCTCGCGCATCTCGACCCAGGAGCGAACTTCCTTGTCCAAACAAAGAAATTTCCTTGTCCTTCTCTTCCTTTTTCTTCTTCTCGTTTGTATTTCCGCATCCGCCATCCCCATCCAAAAACAAGTCGTCCCTCTCACTTCCGGATGGGAATTCCACCAACTCCTCACCGGCCCCGTCGTTCAATCCGCCACTCCCTCGTCCAACGACGCGTCGCAATGGCATCCCGCCGTTGTCCCGGGTTGCGTGCATCTCGATCTATTGCGCAATAAATTGATACCCGATCCGTTTTACCGCGACAACGAAGCTAAGCTGCAATGGATCGAAAACGCCGACTGGGAGTATCGCACTACGATTCAGGCGACACCAGCTTTGCTCGCGCAAAAAAACATCGACCTGGTCTTCGAAGGCCTCGATGCCTACGCCAAGGTCTACCTCAACGACAAGCTCGTCCTGACCGCCGACAACATGTTCCGCGAGTGGCGCGGCAGCGTGAAGTCCGACCTCAAGCCGGGCGCAAATTCGCTGCGCGTGGTATTTCCTTCGCCGATCAAGGCCGCCTCCGAGATTGCAGCCAACGACCCGTGGCGCGAACGCACCCACGTCGAGCCCAAGACCTACATTCGCAAAGCTGCGTACGAATACGGCTGGGACTGGGGCCCGCGCTTCGTGACCAGCGGCATCTGGCGCCCCGCGCGGCTCGAAGGTTGGAATACGGCCCGCATCTCCAACGTTCACCTTCAGCAGCTCGACGTAAGCCCCTCCGTCGCCCATTTGCTTGCCGAAGTCGAAGTCACCGCCGCCGATTCCGGTAACGCCAACGTCGTCGTCGAATACGACCTCGCCACCGGCAAACACTCCGACGCCTCCCGCACCGTCCAGCTCCAGCCGGGCGTCAATCACGTCACCCTCCCGATCGACATTGCCAGTCCGCAGTTGTGGTATCCCGCGGGATACGGCGCTCAGCCCATCTACAAATTCAACGTGCAATTAAAGATGGGCAAGCAAGTGCAAGACGACTCCACCGCCAGGACCGGACTCCGCTCCGTCGTGCTCCGCCGCGAACCCGATCAATGGGGACGCTCGTTCGAGTTCGTCATCAATGGCATCCCCGTCTTCGGCAAGGGCGCCGACGTCATCCCCTTCGACAGCTTCCCCACACGCGTCACCACACAGCAGTACCGCCAGGTGTTGCAGTCGGCGGTTGACGCCAACATGAACATGATCCGCCACTGGGGCGGCGGTTACTACGAGACTGACGAGTTTTACGACCTCTGTGACGAGCTCGGCATCATGGTCTGGCAGGACTTCATGTTCGGCAACGACTGGCAACCCGGCACCTACGACTGGAAGCTCAACGTAGCGGCAGAGGCTGAGCACCAGCTCAAACGCCTGCGCGACCATCCCAGCATCGTCCTCTGGTGCGGCAACAACGAAACCGAAGCCGCGCTGGCCTGGAAAGACCGCGACAAGCTGCCCGCCGACGTCCGTTACCAGATGTGGCAGGACTACCTCACCACCTTCAGTGGCATCCTCGCCGCTGCGGTCAATCGCTATGCACCCGAGACGCCTTACTGGCCCAGTTCACCCAGCGCCGACTATGAGCAGCTCTCCGATAACTATCAATCCGGAGACATGCACGACTGGTCAGTATGGCACGGCCGCGTTCCCTTCACCGACTATGAGAAGCACAACCCGCGCTTCATGACCGAGTACGGCTTCCAGTCGTTCCCCGCAATGCGCACCGTCGAAACCTTCACCATTCCCGAAGACCGCATCAACATCTTCACACCCGTCATGCTGGCGCACCAGAAAAACACCGCCGGCAACGCCATCATCCGCGACTACATGCTGCGCGACTACCCCCAGCCCAAAGACTTCGCGTCGTTCCTCTATGCCAGCCAGGTTTTGCAGGCCGAAGGCATCAAGATCGGTGCCGAGCACCTGCGGCGCAATCGCCCGCGCACCATGGGTTCAATCTACTGGCAGCTCAATGATTGTTGGCCCGTCGCCTCATGGTCGAGCCTCGACTACTACGGACGCTGGAAGGCCCTGCATTATTACGCCCGCCGCTTCTACGCTCCCATCCTCGTCTCGCCGCATCAGGAGGCCGGCAACGTGGCGGTTTACATCGTCTCCGACAAAACCTCGCCGACCGTGGCCACCTTGCGCGTGCGCATCCTCAGCTTCGACGGAGCCGTCCTAAGCGACAAATCGCAGCCGGTGCAGATCGCGCCGCTCTCCAGCAAGGTGTACCTCACCCTTCCCATGCTCGACATCACCAACCTGCCGAACTGTGACCTCGGCAAAGTCTTCGCCGTCACCGATCTGCTCGTGGACAATAAGCTGCTATCCAGCAACGAGCTGTTCTTCGTGCCCAAGAAGGACGTGCAACTTCCGCAAGCGAAGATCGAAAGTACACTGACGCTGGGTGCCCCACCCTTGTCGCCCGCCGTTGGCGATAGGGTGGAATCGAATGCCTCCACCTCGGGGTCAATTTACATCCTTCACCTCTCGGCCCCGGTGCTGGCCCGCAGCGTTTACGTCAGCTTCGGCAATATCGACGCCAAACCGGCCGACAACTTCTTCGACCTGCTGCCCGGCCAGGCGATCGATCTACCCATCACCAGCGCAGCCTCGCTGGACGAACTGAGGTCGAATATGCGTGTGATCTCGCTGACCGACGCTTTCGCGCCGCATGAGGCGCAAGTTTCAGCAGCGGCGAACTAGCGAGGCAGTCCCGCGAGGGCCGAAGACTTCACCGCAGCGCTTTCGCCTGCTCGATGATCTGCTCGGGCCGCGCCCGCACCCGATAGTCTTCGGTGAGGTTCAGCCAGCGAATGGTTCCCGATGCATCCAGAAGGTATTCCGCGGGCCGGGCGATATCGTGTCCGTTGGGGCCCGCGCCGCGATGCAGAATGTCATAGCGGCGAATGACCTCCGCATTCGGGTCTGAGAGGAAAGTGTAGGTATATCCCGCCTTCGCACAAAGCTCGCGCGTCGTCTCCGGCGTGTCCACGCTGATGGCGATCGGCCGGACGCCCAGTTGTTCAAGTTCTGCCAGGTGTTTTTCGATACCCCGTAACTCGGAGTTACAGAACGGTCACCAGTAGCCGCGGTAGAAAACCAGCAACACTCCTTTGGGGGCCGTCTGCATTCCCGGCAATGGAGCCGACAACAGGCTCGAAAGCGCAACCGGATTATTGTTGGTATCGGTGAGCACAAACTCGGGTGCCTTCTGACCAACTTGCAACGCCGTGGAAGGCGGCGGCAACTGCTTGGTCATATAGAAGACGATGTAGCAAAAGAACCCCAACGCCAGGAGGCTCAGAGCACCCAGAATGGGCCCGAAGATCTTTCCCCGATATTGCTGCGCTTGTCCAAAGGCACGCTGCAAGCCGATTACAAGCAATATCCCGCCCACAGCGAAGAGCAGAAAGTTTGCCCACGGAACGTCGCGCGTCACGGGATACTCGGCAAAAACGAAAGGGTAGCTGCCAAAGCCCGCGAGGCAAAGTAGAAATCCAGCGTACAAGTGCCAGTTCCAACGTCGCTTCATCGAGACTCCTCCACACGATTCCGAATAGGCAATCCAAGCGTCGGTCAATCTTACTTCCGGACGATACACGTTAAACCGCAAAAGCGCTGCATACCCGATGAGCCTCACCCCCGTCAATGCCAAGCTGATGCTCTCCGGCAGTCGCAGAAACCCTAACAGCCGGGGGCACACCACCGACCATGAGACAATTCCGCCCTCTGACACGTATCCGAAGCCAGGAGATATCCGCCATGAAACTCTCCGCATACATTCTGATCCTGCTTTTGCTCGTCTGGCTGGCCGCCTGCGCTCCCGGCCCCAACAATTTGAAAGGCACCTCGACCGCCAAGAACTCCGTCGCCGGATTCTGGCTTGGCCTCTGGCAGGGCTTCATCGCGCCGTTCGTCTTCCTCATCTCGCTGTTCACCAGCGGGCTCAACATCTACGAGGTCCACAACAACGGCGCTTGGTACAACTTTGGATATTTGTTCGGAATGGCGTGTTTCTTCGGCGGCGGCAGCCACCGTGCTGGACGGCGCCACTAAACCTGGCTTCCGCCCTGACCTCCGCCATATCGGGCGTCAGGCTTGAAATACTCGGCAAGATATCGTCTTCCAATACAAAAGTCTGCGCATACACTCCGCGAATCTATGCTAAATTCTTCCCATTGGTGGGTCAGTGGGCCGGATTTGCGGCGATCGTGGGGGTGTACGTGCCAGTCCCAACCGCACAGAAGATCCGTTTTGGAGCATTTGAACTCGACCGGCAATCGGGCGAGTTGTTCAAGCACGGTACGAAGCTCAAGCTGCAAGGCCAGCCCATCGCTGTC
>Ga0335082_10002033_pt1 | contig 21748 bp, 21 predicted proteins | sample Lox_Sample_41_FD_206718 | JGI IMG/M metagenome (GOLD analysis project Ga0335082, IMG submission 206718) | Soil microbial communities from Loxahatchee National Wildlife Refuge, Florida, United States - Lox_Sample_4.1 | ecosystem: Environmental > Terrestrial > Soil > Wetlands | place: USA...
CTTCCTTGACACGGAAGAGGTCGGATGTTCGAGTCATCTCGGGCCCACCATTCAGAGTCACCGTCCGCTAAGCGAACGCCTTTCGGCTGTCGCCCGAGCCCAGCACGACGAGAGCGTAGATTCCCGCGAGAGTGCCCAGCGGAACACCGATCAGCCAGAAGATACCCATTCCGATGCCGAGCCTGCGGCCCCATCGCTTCCGCTTTCCCACACCCCACGCGGCCGCAGCAGTAAGGATGCCTGCCACGGCAAAGAATGCGAACAGGATCGCTGCCACACCCGGCGGCGCTTTCGGATCCGCGTTCATCTCCAGCGACGTCAGGCTTCCGAAGATGCCGTAGACGACCGCCAGAATGTAGAAGAATATCGTGACGCGCTTCAACCTGGAGCGGGCGTTCCGTTCTTTCTCCTCGATCTCGCGGCGGGCCGCCGCTTCCCGCAGCGCCGTCTGGCGGCGCTCCGTCTCCTGCTGCACGGCGGCTGCCTCGAAATGGAAGCCACAATAGCGGCATACCAGAGCCTCAGCCTTGATCCGCTCCGCGCACTGCGGGCACTTCTTCGAAAGCGAGGACAGAGAGTCCGAGACGCCGGCGTCCACCGGAGCCTGAAGTTTGCGGGCGGCGGCGATCGCAGAGTCCGTGAGCCCGATTTCCCTGGCAATCCGGCGCGGTTTTCGCCAGACGAGGAATAAGACGAAGAAGAGGGGGAGTCCGCCGAGTACCAGGGCGCCGGCGGAGACCAGAAGAATAATGTTGATTACGACGAGCGATATCCAAACGATCTTCGCCCGCTGGCCGGCCTCATCGGCCGCCTGTTTCCACAATTCGAACTTTTCGGGATCGACATCCGGAAAGTCCGCAGCGCACAGCTCACGGAACTTTCGCATGAAGGCAACTCGGTTTGGGGGAAGTATATCAACGCGGGGGCAGCATTGGGGTCCGGGGCCCCTACCCACAAAACACTATGGCGCGCCGTCTCCTGCCTGACGCACCATGGTAAGACTGCACCTATGGAACCGATGTTCTTGCGCGACGTTGAGGAGAACCCGGCCGAAAAGAGCGCGTTCGGCGATCTGATTCGCATGGCCCGCCAGAGCGCCGCGCCGTATCCGCAGATCTGGCACATGTTCGCGTTCAAGCCGGGGGTGACGAAGCATCTGGAGCGCTTCACGCAGGGCATCATGCGCGACCCCGCGCCGCTTTCGCCGGGGATTCGGGAGCTGATCGCCGCGCGGACCTCCGCACAGAATCAGTGCCCGTTTTGACTGAAGTCGCACGCCGCGGTCGCGGCGGAACTGTTGCAGGACGAGAAGCTGGTGGAAGAAGTGTTGCGCGACATCGAGACATCGCGGCTGCCGGAGCCGGAAAAGGCGCTGATGCGGTTCGTGGACAAGGTGAATCGGGATTCGGTGAGTATCGGGCCGCCGGACATCGAGGCGCTGCACGCGGTCGGTTACACCGATGAGGCCATCTATTATGCGATCACGGTGTGCGCGCTGTTCAATTTCTACAATCGCTGGATCGACGCGAGCGGCGTGCACGCGCTCCCGGACGAAGAGCATCGCAAGGGCGGGAAGCGGTCGGCGGGACACGGATACATCCGCACGCCGATAAACGAGTAATGATCGGACGCATCACCCACGGCTGGATTATTGTGGCGACGGCCGTGCTCGGCATCATGGTGAGCTTCGGCTCGCTGGTGGTGTTCTCGTTCGGCGTCTTCCTCAAGCCGTTGAGCGCGCAGTTCCACTGGGACCGGGCGGATATTTCGCTTGGGTTTTCGCTCTCGGCCTTGTCGGTGGCGCTGGCTTCGCCGCTGATCGGGCGGATTGTGGATCGGGTCGGCGCGCGGCGCGTGATTCTGCCTTGCGTGACTGTGTACGGGCTCGCGTTCTGCGCGCTGGCGATGCTGCACGGGGCGCTGTGGCAGTTCTACGCGACGTACATCGTGATCGGCGTGGTGGGCAACGGCACTACGCAGCTCTGTTACGCCAAGGTGATCACGGCGTGGTTCGACGACCGTCGCGGGATCGCGCTGGCAACGATGATGGCCGGTGTAGGCGTGGGCGCGATGGCCGTGCCGCCGCTGGCGACGTGGCTGATCGAAACGCTTGGGTGGCGCGATGCGTATCTGGCGCTGGGCGCCGCGATCCTGGTGCTGGGGATTCTGCCCGCGGCATTCTTCCTGCAGGAGCGGCCGCCGGGGGCGCGCGCGGAAAAGCATACCGCGGCGCACGCGATCGAGGGGCTGACCACGCGCGAGGCGGCGCGCACGGGTGTGTATCAACTTTTGCTGACAGCGTTCTTCCTGTTCTCGATCGCGGTGAACGGGACGGTGGCGCATCTGGTGCCGATGTTGACCGATCGCGGCTTTTCGCCCGAGCGCGCAGCGTTTGCGGCGAGCATCCTCGGCGGCGCGACACTGGCGGGCCGCCTCCTCACGGGCACACTGCTCGACCGCTTCCATGGCGCGCGCGTAGCCGGGCTGTTCTTCGGCATCGCATCGGTTGGCGTAGTGGTTGCGAGCCTCGCGCACACGCTCGCGGTCGCCTACGTGGGCACGACGCTGATCGGCTTCGGCATGGGCGCCGAGGCCGACGTGATGCCGTATCTGATCTCGCGGTATTTCGGACTGCGCTCTTTCTCGGAGCTGTTTGGCTATTCGTTCACCGCGTACGCGATTGCCGGAGCGCTGGGTCCATGGGTGATGGGCCGCAGTTACGATCAGTTCCATTCCTATTCGACGGCAATGCTGCTGCTGGGCGGCGCGATGTTTGCAGGCGCCACGATTCTGGCATGCCTGCCGCGCTACTCACGCACGCTGAAGGCCGCCGAGGCCGCGGCCTGACACCTCATTTGTCGCTCTTCTTCGCGGAATCCGGCATGAGTTCGAGCGGGAGCTTCAAATGCGCCAGCGTCGCGTTCATAGCGTTCTTCGCCGCTGCGTCGTCTTCGGCATTGCGGGCTTCGCGCATCAGCGCCTCCAGCCGAATCACGCCGGGCTTCCCTTTCGCGGCCACGTAAGCATCGGAGGCGAGACGGAAAGCGGCGAGGCGGTCTGCCGGTGCCGGCGCGTTCAAGGCCAGCAGACGCAGCGTCTGGGAGAATTCGTCCACATACAAGGCGTCAAGTCGCATGGTCGCGTTGTGAATCTCGCCGCGCCAACGCAGACGGTCCAGTCGCGCAAGCTGCTCCACGGAGACGGTCTTTTCCTCCAGCACCGCAGTCATGCGGTCCAGTTCCTTCTTCGCCCCTGCGCTAACGTCGGCGAACAGATCCAGCGCGAGCGCGAATCCTTGCGCCGCGGGCTGGCCCAGGTCCCGGTAACGTTTCTGAGCGGCCGCGCGGCTGAGGACCTCCTCCAGATCGTTGCAGCGAGACAGACGGTCACGATAGCTGTCCCAGGCTGGAATCTCGCGGCGAATGCGGTCACGATCCGGGAGGTCGTCGAGCTGCCCGCGAAACCTGGCGAACAGCTCCAGCCGGTCCTTCGTCCCCAGCGCCCGGAATCCCTCGTCCAGCGCCTTGGCTCGCTTTTCGGCGCGCTGTTGGGCTTCCACACGCCGCTGATTTTCCACCTTCCACCAGTACCCGCCCGCAGCGAGGGCCGCGGCGACCAGCACACCAGTGCCGATCGCGATGTATGTTTTCCCCGTCATGTCAAGGATGCCCAAAGGGATCTTATCCAGGGCAAAGCTCTGACACAAGCAGCCCGTCCGCCACGCTATAATCTACAAGCTGCACCCAAGGAGACCGTAATGACCGACCCTTCCCACGTGGCCGGCGCCGAGGCCTTTGAGCGCCTACAGTGCCAGTGGTGCCAGAGCATGAATGAGAAGGCAGCGCTGACCTGCCGAGCCTGCGGAGCGCCGCTGGACATCCGCAATCTGGTGAGCGAATCGGGCTGGCGCGAAGCGCCGCGCATTCGCGACATGACCGAGATCCAGTTCTCTTCCAGCACCTGCCAGGTGGAGGGAGAGATTGTGCCGGTGGCGGAGATTAACCTCGGCGCGAACGATTCCATCTTCTTCGAGCACCACGTTATGCTGTGGAAAGACGAACGCGTGCCGCTCACCGTGATGCAGCTCTCAGGCGGTTTGAAGCGAGCCTTCGCAGGCATGCCGTTCATCATCAGCGTGGCCACGGGGCCGGGGCGCATCGCCTTCTCACGCGACGCCACAGGCGAGCTGGTGGTGCTGCCGCTGCATCCGGGCATGGAGCTCGATGTGCGCGAGCACTCCTTCCTGCTGTGCTCGCATCAGATTGGCTATTCATTCATCCGCATCAAGGGACTGACGAACATCCTGTTCGGCGGCCAGGGCATGTACATGGATCGCTTCATCACCACAGGCGCGCCGGGCCTGCTCATTCTGCACGGCTACGGCAATGTCTTCGAACGCCGTCTGGCGGCGGGCGAGAGCATCATGGTGGAACCGGGGGCGTTCCTCTACAAGGACTCCACGGTCACGATGAACGTCGAATTCCAGAAACTCGGCACGGGATTCTTCGGTGGCACGAATATGAGTCTGGCGCGCATGACCGGACCGGGCCGCGTGGGAATTCAGTCGATGTACGTGCATCACCACACGGATTAAGGAGAGACCATGTTCTGCGGAAATTGTGGTTCCCCGGTCGCGGACAACGCGAATTTCTGTGGGCGATGCGGCGGCAAAGTGGCGGCTCCGGCGGCCGCGCCTCAGCAACCGGTACATCAGGTGCCCGCGCCTGTGTACCAGCAACCGGCCTCTCCATCGGCCTGGCAGCAACCAGTCCAGCAGCCGATGCCGCAACCGGTGTACCAGCAGCCTGCCTCGCCACCGCCGGCGCAGCATCAGCCCGTGGTGTCCTCGCCTGCTTCTACCGCGACGGCCATGTGCCAGTGGTGCCATGCGCAGGTGGACGCGGGCCAGTTGAGCTGCCCGATGTGCGGCGCCACGCTGAAGATCTCGGGTCCGATGCGCGATCGCGCGGGCTGGTCGAAGGTCCCTGGCCGCAAGGACATGGCCAAGATCCAGTTCGGCAACTCCTTCTGCCAGATCGAGGGCGCGTACGTGCCGGTGGCGGACATGAAGCTCGCGCCCGAGGACAAGATCTATTTCACGCATCACGTGCTGCTGTGGAAGGACCCGCAGGTGAACGTCACCGTGATGTCGCTCAAGGGCGGCTGGAAACGCCTGTTTGCGGGACTGCCGCTCATCATGACCGAAGCCCAGGGTCCCGGCCACATCGCGTTCTCCAAGGACGATCCCGGCGAGCTGCTGCCGATTCCGCTGCAACCCGGTCAGGCGATCGACGTGCGCGAGCACCTGTTCCTGACCGCCACCAACAGCGTGACCTACGACTGGTTCCAGACCAACATCTGGTTCAAGACGCGCAGCGGCGACGAGACCGAAACGTATTACCCGGTGGGCATGTTCATGGACCGCTTCATGGCGCCACAGACGCCGGGCCTGCTGCTGCTGCACGCGGGCGGCAACGTCTTCGTGCGCGAGCTCGCGCAAAACGAGACCATCCTCGTGAAGCCGACAGCCCTGATCTTCAAGGACCCGACGGTGCAAATGCACCTGCACTTCGAACATCCCTCCAGCTTTTTCAGCAGCTGGGGCTCGTGGGGAAACCGCTATCTCTGGCTGCGCCTGCTGGGGCCGGGCCGGGTCGCGATTCAGTCGGTCTTCGAGCGCATCGAAGGCGAGTCGCGCAACATGACCAATTATTCGTACGCGACCGAGATGCGCTGGTAGGCGGCCCCGGCCTTACTGAACTATGACGCCGACGATGCCGTCGGTCGGGTTGTAGGAGATCTGGCCGTAGTCGATCTCGCCGCCGGCGACAAGCGGCGCGGTAAACGTGGCCCTTGAGGTGTAGGCGCCGATCTGGATATTGCCCTGGTCCGTGGGCTGCAGCAAAGCCAGCGCCTCCGGCGGTATGGTGTACGCTCCCAGGCCGCCGTCCACGTCGCACTGCACCGCGACGTTCCGGGTGACTGGATCGTCAGCGGTGCCGCCGACCTGGACATTCGTCGCCACCTGAATACGCACCCTGTCCATGCCTAAGCCGGACCATGTCAGCATCAGCGGCTGCGTACGGTCAATCCGGTCGATCGAATCCAGGTTCGTCGCCGTGAAATCGGACGGGAATCTCACCGAGGCGCTGAAGGGCCCGATATCCGGGCCCCCGAGTCCCGTGATTGTGTACGTTCCCGCCCTGAGCGTGCCCGGCAGCAGCGAATCGCCATAGTACGGCCCCGTGATTCGCAGCAGGGAGGAACCGGCGGGCAAACCTGGGCCGGCAAACGGCAGGCTTGACCCGGCATCGAGGAGGCTGTCGGGAGCGGCCGGATACTTGCTGGCAGCAACGGCCTTGATATCGGTGACCAGGCAGGCCCCAAATCTCTGGCCGGCTTTTCTCAGGGCAACCTCAGTGGCAGCGTAGCGGCCAAACTGTCCGCTGGCCATCTCCTCGGTGGGGAACTTGTATAGGCCGAAGTCGGCCCCGACAATCGTACCTCCCGCATCCAGCTTCGCCAGCGATGCCGTGTTCAGCTGAGGGTCGGAGCAGGAGTCCTGGCCTGGAGGAGCAATCGCGATGGTCACCATGTTGCTTGTTGTGCCGGGCGCCGCCACCTGCACCGCGGCAAAACAATCCGGGGTAATATCCTGCGGCAGGTAGAAATTCACCTGCCAGAGGCCGGGGTAAAGGGTGGCCGTTCCGGAGTAGAACGGCGTGATCGTCACTCCGTCAACCAGCACTTTGAAATTGCCCGCGGCAGTCTGATCTCCCGATGAGCCGCCCGAATCGTTAGCGGGGTCAGCGCCGCCCCCCGTGCCCCACAAGACGATGGCGTCCCCCGGATGCGCCGGTGTCAGAGTCCATGTGAAGCCGGGACCGGGCAGAGTCCCGCTGGTAAAGCGAACCAGGGAGAGCCCGTTGTTCACGTTACCCACATTGGCCTGCGCCGGGCCGGACCCGCTGGTATCGACAGTGTCGATGCCCAGGCTTCTCGCCACGACCGCGACGTTTTGCGGTGCGCTGTTCACATTCCGATAGGTGACTGTGACCGCATAGGCGCCAGGGGCGATGGAAGAAGGCAGCAGACCGGCAACCTGCGTCGCGAGTGTGTAAACCAGGCGCGCCGGAATAACCGCACCACCGCCGACGGGTTTGAAACTGATTGAGGTGCCTGCGAGCGACGTCTGATAGTTCTGGCCGTCAGCGAAGGTCAGGGTGGCCGGTCCCAGGCCCGTGCCAAAAACCGCGAAGAGGCAATCCGGCGCGAGCGTGGTTTGATAGCCCATGGCATTCTGAATCCCGTTGACCGGACGAATCACCGGTTGAGCAGCCATCCATGGAACGGTAGAGAGAGCGAGCGCAAAGAACGTCCGGAACCTCATAAGGCACCTTCGGCGCGAGATCCCGCCGGCAGGTGCTTCAGAATAACATCTTCGAGGCGTTGGTGGAGAGGGGCTTCCGTTCGAGAACCCGATTCGACCGTGGGGCGCTGCGGGGCCAGAGAGATTGCGGATCGCAACGATGAACGGCGGAAACCAGCGCCGAAGGTCAGGACCTGTCGATAATTATGGACAAAACCGCCTTAGGAGCGGTCATTGCCTCGCGATTACAGCCTGCATCTGTATTCCCACTGAGTCGCCACGAGAGCTCGCGAACCCAACGCGGACGTCCAGGGGACTTGTTACAGTGATGATCTCAATCCTCTGATATTAAAAGAGCTCTGCTCAACCCGTGAATGCGGCATGGTCTCCCTCTCGAAACGAGCGAACTCTGGCAAATTCGATAGCCTCAGCGGCGACCGGTATCGGATCGGCAACAGGCTCTTTGAGGTCACGCAGCCCCGTATCACCTCCTATCGCTTTGACATTCGAGTCGCGTGCGCCAGTCGGAAGCGGATTCTGAGGCCATTTTGCCGCCTCACAGGCGGGGTGCTGAGCGGCGTTCCTCGTCGAGTTACCGACTACTTCGCCTCGCCCGAAGGAGAATCCACCAGTTTTCCGACTGTCACCGGCTGCCCGAAATTCGGCGTACCGTCGGCGTTCCAGTTGAAGCGCTGGGCTCGCGGAGAGCGATGTTCGCCGCAGCCCTGACCCCTTTCTGGATTGGCGTGATAAACGATCCAAGATTCGCGCCCATCGGGAGATTGGAAGAACCCGTTGTGGCCAGGGGCCCAGGCGTGCGCTTCCGGCGCGTAGGTGAAAACGGGCTGTGGGTGTTTCTTCCAGGTACGCGGCTCGAGCAGATCGCCGCCCGGCGTCGCCTCCAGCATCGCAAGCGAATAGAAATCGGTCCAGCAGCCGTTAGCCGAATAAACCAGGAACAACCTGCCGTCGTGTTGAAGAACCTCAGGCGCTTCGTTCACGTCCACATGCGTCGGCTCTACGGGATCCGCCGGTGGATAGTTACCGTTGACACGCGGAATGTCTCGGTCACCGATGTGCTCCCAAGGAAACTCCGGCGTGCCAATGCGGACCCGTTCGCTCTTTACCGTCCAGGGATTCGCCAACTCCGCCAGATAGATGTCCTGGCGACCATTGGTGTCGCCCGCCCATCCCGACCACGCCATGTAGAGGCGGCCGCTGGATTCAAACACCGTAGGATCGATGGCCCATTTATCGGTGCGATCCGTAACCTTGCCTTTGAACATCCATGTACCTTCGGTCGGATCCACGGAAGCGTTCTCGATCACGTAGATCCGATGCGTTATGTTGGTGCCCGCGTCTGCCGCGAAGTAGACGTACCATTTGCCGCGAATGAAGTGCAGTTCGGGCGCCCAGATGTCGTGGGAATACGGGCCGCTGGCGGGCGGCGTCCAGATCACGTGAGGCACAACTTCCGCCAGTTGGGCGAGGTGACGCGTCTTGCGGATGATCAAACTATTTTGTGTCGAGCACAGGAAATAATAAAATCCATTCCTGACGACGACCCATGGGTCCGGTCCACTGCTCAGCAGCGGATTTGTTAGCATTGTTTGCGCCGATGAAGGCGCCAGTGCGCGAACAAGAACCGCGCAGACGATGAGACGTCGCAGCATGTTATTTATCTTCAATGTACTCTTCACGTGATAACCTGGATTCAGTTCCCCGCGACGGCGGCCTCAACCGCCTGTCTGCTGCTGTGGAACTCTGAAGGCGTGATTGGACGTCATCGCCTAAGGGGCCGGTCGCAACTCTGCAGCCGGCCCTTTTTCGAAGCTCAGGTCATTTTCAGCGTGAGAATTGTCAGCGAGTGTTTGGGGAAGTTGTAAGTGAACCCGTTGTGGCTCAGGTCCACGTGAACGGTACGAGCCTCCGGCCGCACCTTCTTGTCGTTTTCGAAAGTGTTGACGGCCTTGAGATCGGCGTTGTCCATCTCCCACACCGCCACGTCGGGAACAAGCTGCCCCTCGACATTGTCGATCTGCGCTGAATAGTCCGAAGTCGCGCTGCGATTCAGCACGTTCAGGAACAGCGTGCGGGTCTTCGCATTCCACGTGCTCGACACATCCAAGTAGCCAATCTGTCTGCCGTTATATTCGTACTTCGGAGAATTCACTAACAGATCGAGTGACTGGTTCCCGCGCTGCTTGCCATATTCGAGTAGTGGCCAGTAGATGGTTTGCAGGAACATGCCGTTCTTGTCCGTAACGATGGGCGCGATCACGTTCACCAGTTGCGCCAGATTGGCCAGCTTCACGGTGTCAGCGTGACGCAGGAAGGCGTTTAGGAACATGCCCATGGCCAGAGCGTCCTCGAAGTTGTAGCGCTCCTCGAGGCCTTTACGGCCAATGGCAAATTCGCTGCTGGCCAGCGTGCGATACCAGACGTTCCACTCGTCAAAGGCAACGTATATAGGCCGATGAACGGTCTGCGAGTTCTGCGCGGCTTTGATCAGCCCGTTGACAATGTCAATGCGATTGTCGATGTCGGCACCCGCGCCCAGGAAACGCTCCAGGTTGTTTTCCGGGTTGCCAATGTAAGTGTGCAGCGAGATGTAGTCGATGTCGTTCTTGAGATAATCGAGCACCGTGCGGTTCCAGCCGATCCAGTCGTAGCCGGGGCGGAAATTGGAGGAGCCGCTGGCGATCAGCAGGATGTTCTCGTCGGCGCGGCGCATGGCCTTGGCTGCCTCGAGCGCGAACTTCGCGTAGTCCTCGGCGTTGCGGTGACCGAGCTGCCAGGGTCCGTCGATTTCATTGCCGAGCCCCCAGATGCGCACGTTCCACGGCTTGTCGTGGCCGTTGGCGCGGCGAAGATCGGCGTAGTATGTGTGCGCTGGCTCGTTGACGTACTCCACCCAGTGGCGCGCTTCGTCGATGGTTCCCAGTCCGGCATTGATGCAGATGTACGGTTCGGCGTGTACGCGCTCGCAGTAATTCAGAAAGTCATCGGTGCCGAAGCGGTTGGATTCGATGGCGCCCCACGCATCGTCCCGGCGCACCGGCCGCTTGTCCTTGGGGCCGATGCCGTCCTCCCAGTGATACCCGGAAACGAAGTTGCCGCCCGGCCAGCGGAGAACTGAGACGTTCAGATCGCGCACGGCCTGCATCACATCTTTGCGGAAGCCGTCGGCGTCCGAAAGCGCGTTGCCTTCGTCGTAGATGCCGCCGTAGATGCAGCGGCCGAGGTGCTCCGTGAAGTTGCCGAACAGGTGTGGGTCGACTTCGCCGACGGGGCGATCGGTGTCGATCTTAATGCGGGCCTGCGGCGGCTGAGCGACGGCGCGGCCGAGGGTGAATGCTGCGAGGGCGGCAAGAACGCACACCACTCGCTTCGTGGCGACGATCATGGAGCGATTCTCCTGCAAACGCTTTCAGAAGAATCGTACGCCCCACTCGCCGTTCGCGTCAAGTCGGAGATGCCATGCAAGAGGGCATTTCAGCAAATGAGTGCTGTGAGGTTCCATTCAAGGATGCCGCTATAATACGGTGAGTCGTCGGAACGTAATGCAAGTGCTACCAGTTCTGGGCCTCGTTGCCATCGTTGCCGCCGTTGCAGCCAGACCCGCACTTGCGCCCGTGGACACCGCCGTCAACTACCGGGTTGCCGGCATACCGGGTTCGCTCTGGCACTTCATTCCGGCGGAAGATGGCAGGTACGAAATTGTCGACGCCGGCAGCGGGCGGCTTGTCGTGGGTGGCGGAGAGGGGGGGATTCGAACCCCCGGTAGACTTTAAAGGCCTACGACGGTTTAGCAAACCGCTGCTTTCGACCACTCAGCCACCTCTCCGGTTTTTTGGGCTGGTCCTGGACTCAGGGTATCACAGCGAGTCGGTGAGGATCACTCGCAGCTCTTCGCCGGTCAGCACGATGGGATTGCCTTTCATACTGCTGCTGTGCGAGGCCTTGTCCACGGCGTCGGCGATGTGCTCGTCACGGATGCCCCACGTGCGCAAGCGCGGAATCTGGAGATCGCGGCAAAGGTCAGCCAGCCATGGCGTGAGCTCGTCGGCCGCGGAGTGCGGGTCGCCAGTGAGCATCCGCGCGGCTTCGGCGTAGCGGCGTAAAGCATCGCTTTCCGGCATCCGGGCACGCAGAGCAGTGATGTTCACACGCACAGCCTGCGGCAGCAGCGCGGCACAGATGGCGCCGTGCGGCGCATCGAACATGCCTCCCAGCGGCGCCGCAAAGCCGTGAACCGCCCCCAGCCCCGCGTTGGCGAGCGCCAGTCCGCTCAGCAACGCCGCCAGTGACATATCCGTCCGCGCCTCGATGTCGGAGCCATCCCGAAATGCGTGCCGCAGGGAGCGCGCCGCGCGCGGCAATCCCTCGGCACAGAAGCCATCGACAACCGGGTTCGCCCGCACCGAGACCCAGGCTTCCAGCAGTTGTGTCAGCGCGTCCAGCCCCGTGCTCGCGGTGACCGCCGGCGGAAGCGGCAAGGTCAGCTCCGGATCGACGACAGCCAGGCGCGCCAGCATGTGCGGGCTGCGAAGACTGGCCTTCACGCTGTGTTCGGGCGAAGCGAGCACTGCGTTTCGTGTGACCTCCGACCCCGTTCCGGCAGTAGTGGGTACTGCGATGAACGGCGCTGACGGGTGCGTGAGCGGCAGGCCGCGCCCGACGACCTCCAGGTAATCCAGCGGCTCCGCTCCGTTGCGTAGCAGCGCGGCGATGGCCTTGGCGGCGTCGATGGCGCTGCCCCCACCCATGCCGATCACAACGTCGGCTCTGCCTTGATGAGCCTGACGCACACCGTCGCGCACGGCGGCTACTGTGGGCTCCCCCTCGACGCGAAAGGCGGTGCAGACCATTTCGGCTAACTCAAGCTGGCCGATCAGCCCGGCAGCGCGATCAACGCCGCGGCCGGTCACCACGAGTGCGCGTGTACCCCACAGCCGCGCGGCCGGGGCCACTTCGCGCAACGATCCCGCGCCGAAGATAATGCGCGCGGCGGTTGCGAACTCGAATGACATCAGTGCGACTCTGGGAAGACGGCTTTGTATTCCACGCGCGACCGCGGCTCGGCCATCATGTCGGCAACCGTGTCGCGCCAGCGCGAGTAATGCGCCGTCGCCCGGTGCTCAGTCACGGATTCGGGCGCGCGATAGATCTCCACCAGAACGAACTGAGTCGGGTCGTCGGACTGCTGGATGCACTCGAACCGCAGGACGCCCGGCTCCTGCACGCTGTTACGGGCGTTTTCGATGGTGGCGGCGCGGAATGCTTCCACCGCATCGGGCCGCACGCGAACGTGGATGTGAGCGATCAACATGGCACTGTCCATTATGACGCCTGCTAAAATGAACACGAAATGAAAGGTTCGGGAGTCCTGTTGGTTCTTCCGCTGCTCGTCGGAGCGGGCGCATTCGCTGAAGATTACAAAGGACCGCTTCCGACGAAGGCCGACATCCCCTACCTGCTGCACGCCAGCGATCTGGTGTCCACTGAAGTGGTGCAGGCGTCCCAGGAGAATCAGAAAAAGTCGGCGGTCTACACGATCTCCGGTGCAGCCTCATCCGCGCGAACCCCGCTGGCCGAGCCGATCTTCATCATGCAAACGAAGCAGCTCGACCCGGCGACGCTGGAGTTGTGGCGATTCGAGGTCAAGAATGGCCAGCGCATGCTGGAACTCTCGGCCGGACGGCGCGGCAAGCTGAATTCCGGACCGTTTCATTTGTCGGTGACGAAGATCGGAGATCACCTGTACCGCATCGAGGTGCAGGACATGCTGGAGAACGGCGAGTATTCGCTCTCCGCCACCGGCTCGAACATCGCCTTCTGCTTCGAGATTTTTTAGGTCCGCCGCAACAGCAGCCGCAGCAATCCGAGATACTCGTGGACGGCCGCATCGGAATCGGCCAGGGTGCGCGCGCGGGGCAGCAGCCGGCTCATCGTAATGCGAGCGTGCTTGTGGACGCGCTGATCCACGGGAAACGCCGAGACCGAGAGCCCGGTTGCGCGAAAAAGCCGCACGGCACGCGGCATGTGCCAGGCCGAGGTCACCAGAACGATGTTCGAGATGCCACGGCCGCGGCACACCTCCGTCACGGCGCGCGCCTCCTGCGATGTCGTCGCCACTGCCGCGGTGATCAGGATCTGCGACGCGTCGATTCCCTGCTCCACGGCCGCGTCGCGCAGAATCTCGCCCTGCGACCTGCGTGCGTCATGCAATGACGGTGCCCCCGCGAGAATCAGCAGTGAGGCCTTGCCTTCCCGCATCAGGCGGACACCCTCGTGGAACCGGCTGGCCGCAGGCCCCCACTGCACGTCCGCGCGATTCACGCCATTGATGATGTTCCCGCTGACAACAACCACCGCATCGGCTTGGGGACAATCGACGGTCTTCACCGGCGCAAAGCGCCGCTCCAGGGGACCCAGAATCGCCTCGGACACTACGGGCGTGCTCAGCAGCCACAACAGAATTGCGCCCGCCAGGGTGATCGCAGGAACGCCGGACATAACACCGGCGATAACCAGAACGAGACCTAGACCGATGGGCTGAAGAAGTGTCCCGAGCAGCGCGCGCACGCAACCACTTTACGGGGAGGTTTGTTCGGGATCAAGGTAGGCGATTTCCTCGGTGATGAAACTGTCGAGTGTCTCCGGGATCCCGGCATGGTCGCGCAACACCGCCGTGGCCTCCGCGTTCTTGCAGAGCGCGCAATAGAAGACGAGATCGCGCACGAACTCGAGCTCACTCTTGACGTGCTGGCGACCCACCGCGCAGACGTGATCGACGGCGTCTGCCAGTTCTTCGCCGCACGCCGCTGCAGCTTCCAAATCGCCAGCCTCCATGCATCGGCGGAACTTCGCGCTGAGCGACCGCGAATCGGCACGGACCAGCTCGTAGGCGTCCGTGCGCCGCTGCATGTGCTTCAGATACTCGTCGATGACTGTCTCAATACCCCGCATAGTCAGGAAGGCGACCCTTAAGTGCTTCCACTTGTCTTATCGCCGATGCGGGTATCCCTTTTCGAGCCTCATTGGAGTACTAAGTGGAAAATCCATCTTCAGTGGTATTCAGTACCAGCAAATGCTCATGGAATTTCAACGTCCTGGAGGTCCCGGCAGCGCCGACGCAGCTCCGCCAGGCGTACGTTCAATCAGGTACCATCTCGAACCGGCGCAGCGTTTCCAGTCTGGCCGCATCAGGAAGCTTCCGGTCGAGCTGGTCGAGCCGTTCCAGTGGCGCACGGCGGCGGCGCCTCCCCTGCGTCGCTTCCGCGAAAATGCCGGAACATCAACCACAGCCTCTGCAACGGATTCCAAAAAAAAACAAATATCGAACAAAATGGTTCTCGGAATTTCGGGCAGCGGATAGCGCAGATGGCGGCTGGACAAGGCGGTAATACCGATTCGCCGCCGCCGGGATGATGTGGCTCTCGGGCACCGTTACAAAACAGCAAAACGCCGGACCACAGCAGCGCTCCGGGCAGCGCTCGCGCCGTCAGGCCTCGGCGGCAAGCTGGCGCAGTACGAAGGGCAGGATTCCGCCGTTGCGGTAATACTCGACCTCCATTGGCGTATCGAGCCGGACCTGCACCTGAAAGCTCCTTCCTTCTGCCTTCACGGTGGCGCGGCGGGAGCCGCCCGTGATCGCCGCAGCAAGTCCTTCGACGGCAACGAGCTCCTCGCCGGTCAGGCCCAGGCTTTCGCGGTCTTCTCCAGGCAGGAACTGGAGCGGCAGGACGCCCATGCCGACCAGATTCGACCGGTGGATGCGCTCGTAACTCTCTGCAATAACCGCCTTTACGCCGAGCAGCAGGGTGCCCTTGGCGGCCCAGTCGCGCGACGAGCCTGAGCCATACTCCTTCCCCGCGATGACAATCAGCGGCACGCCTTCCTGCTTGTATTTCACCGAGGCGTCATAGATGAACATCTTCGCGCCGTCGGGGAGGTGGCGCGTCCAGCCGCCCTCGGTGCCGGGCGCGAGCAGGTTGCGCAGGCGGATGTTGGCAAAGGTGCCGCGCACCATCACCTCGTGATTACCGCGGCGGGAGCCGTAGGAATTGTAGTCGACCGGCTTAACTCCCTGTGTGATCAGGTACTTGCCGGCCGGACTGTCGGCCGGGATAGAGCCGGCGGGCGAGATGTGGTCCGTTGTAACCGAATCGCCCAGCACTGCCAGCACCCGGGCACCTTCGATGTCCTCGATGGGCCGGCCGGGATCGACCATGTCGTCGAAATAGGGCGGCTTGCGGATGTAGGTGGAGGTGTCGTCCCACTGGTAGATTTCGCCGCCGGGGACGGCGATGCCGGTCCAGTTCGATTCGCCCTGGAAGACCTCGGAGTATTCCTTCTCGAAAAACTCGCGGCGGACCGAATTGCCGACGACCTTCGCCACCTCTTCGGGCGTCGGCCAGATTTCTGACAGAAATACGGAGCCGTTCGTGCCCTGGCCAATGGGTTCGTTTTGTATGTCGAGGTCGACCCGGCCAGCGAGCGCGTAGGCGACCACCAGCGGCGGGGAGGCGAGGTAGTTGGCTCGGACCAGCGAATTAATACGGCCCTCGAAGTTGCGGTTGCCGCTCAGGACCGCCGCGACCACGAGCTTTTCTTTCGAGACGGCGTCGGCTACGGGTTCGGGGAGGGGGCCGCTGTTGCCGATGCAGGTGGTGCAGCCGTAGCCGACCAGGTTGAACCTGAGGGCTTCGAGATACGGCATCAGCCCGGCGTCGGTCAGGTAGTCGAGGACGACTTTGGAGCCGGGCGCGAGACTGGTTTTGACCCAGGGTTTCGTGCGCAGGCCCTTCTCGACCGCCTTTTTCGCCAGCAGGCCCGCTGCGATCATCACCGACGGGTTTGACGTGTTGGTGCAGCTCGTAATCGCTGCAATCACGACGGAGCCGTCCTGGACCGCCGTTTTCTCGCCGTCCATGGTCACCTGAGCCGAGCGCGGGGCGGCGTTTAGGGTGCCGAGGAAATTCTCCTTCACCTTCGGCAGCTCGATGCGGTCCTGCGGGCGCTTCGGGCCGGCCAGGGAAGGCACCACGGAGGCGAGGTCGAGCTCGAGGCGGTCGGTGTATTCCGGCTCGGGCGAGTTCGCGGTGAGGAACAAACCCTGTTCACGCGCATAGGCTTCGACCAGCGCGATCTGGTGCGCGGGCCGGTTGGTCATGCGCAGATAGTCCAGCGTCTTGTCGTCAATCGGGAAGAAGCCGATGGTGGCGCCATACTCGGGGGCCATGTTGGCGATGGTGGCCCGATCGGCGAGGCTCAACGCGCTGACTCCGGGGCCGTAGAACTCGACGAACTTTCCGACAACGCCGCGCTTGCGCAGCATCTGAGTGACGGTCAGGACCAGATCTGTGGCGGTGGCGCCACCAGGCAGCTTGCCATGCAGTTTGAAGCCGACCACGTCGGGCAGCAGCATGGAAATCGGCTGGCCGAGCATGCAGGCCTCTGCCTCAATACCGCCGACGCCCCAGCCCACCACGCCGAGACCGTTCACCATGGTGGTGTGCGAATCGGTGCCCATCAGAGTATCGGGATACGCGAAACCATCCGCGACGAAGACAACAGAAGCCAGGTATTCGAGATTCACCTGATGGACGATACCCGTGTCGGGCGGAACCACGCGAAAGTTCTGGAAAGCGGTCTGACCCCACTTGAGGAACGCGTAGCGCTCGCGATTGCGCTGGAACTCGATCAGCGCGTTCAGACTGAAAGCATCGGCGGTACCGTAGCTGTCGACCTGCACGGAGTGGTCGATGACGAGATCAACCGGGATGAGTGGATTGGCGCGCTTAGGGTCTGTCTTGATCGCCGCAAGAGCGTCGCGCATGGCTGCCAGGTCCACCACGCACGGCACACCGGTGAAATCCTGGAGCAACACGCGCGCCGGCATGAAGCTGATCTCCTGTGCGGCGCCGCCGATCGTCCATTTCGCCACGTACTCGATGTCCGACGGTTTCACAGCGCGGTTGTCTTCAAGGCGCAGCAGGTTCTCGAGTAGTACGCGAATCGAATACGGTACACGCGATATGCTCGCGATGCCGCGTTTTTCAAGCGCATCGAGCCGGAAGATTCTGTATTCGCGGCCGCCGGCGCGAAGCGTGGATTCAGCTCCAAAGCTGTTCACGGATGTCATGCTCTTTCATTGTACGAAGCGGATCGGTTCGTCGATAAGGACCGTATGGAGAGTGTTTCCGTTGAACAGCCCGCTCGTTCTGTGCTCATTTTTCAGGGGGTGAGAGCGGCAGCCATCGGAGTCCTGGCGAATAGTGCTTTATGCCTCTGGTGGCCGGTACTGACGTCGCCCAGGAACTGGTTCCCCAACATTGCATTTGCCGTTTTCACCGTGCATCTTATGGGCTGGGTGTTCCGCGATTTTCTTGCGCGCCCGCGCATGGTTTCGGCCAACACGCTGGGCTTCGCTCTCGCGCTCGTGTTTCCACTGTGCTATTTATCGCCGGCGCTTTGAGGGGCGGCGCTAGCGCGCTAATATTCGATGTTCAACGCCCGCGCGGCGCTCCCAGCCGGCCCGTTCGAGCTCAGGCACATCGGTCTCCTCTTCGGGATAGCCGAGGCACAGATAAGCAGTGAACGACCAGCCCTCGGGGACGTCGAGAATGCAGGCAACCCTGGCCGGGTCGAGAATCGAAACCCAGCCGAGCCCCACGCCCACTGCGCGCGCAGCCAGCCACAGCGTATGGATAGCCGCGACGACCGAATAATCGAGCGTCTCGGGCATGGTGCGCCGGCCAAGCCCGTACCCCTTTCCGGTGCCGCGATCAGTGAACACCGCGAGATGCACAGGCGCTTCGCGCAGTCCGGCCAGCTTGAGCCGAGCGTAGAGCGCGGCACGGTCACCGGAGAGATCGGCGAGCGCTTCCGCGTTGGCGCGTTCGAACTCGGCGACGATATCTGCGCGCATGGCCGGAGTTTCGACGGAGACGAATCGCCACGGTTCGCTGAGACCCACGGACGGAGCCAGACAGGCCATAGCCACCAGCTCGTCGATCAGGCCCGCGGGCAGCGGCGTGCACTGAAAACGGCGGACATCGCGACGCCAGATCAGCAGCTCCCGGAACTTCCTGCGGAAATCATCGTCGAAGCGCGCCTCGCCATGCATCTCCTCTGAGTATGGCTCAGCAGCGGCGGTGACTCTCAGTCGGCGCCGGCGGACGAGACCTCACCCTGGAGGCTCGGAGACAGCTCACTGTGGGTTTCCGCGAGGCCGTCTTCAAACGCTTCAAGTTCGTGCCGTTCGATGCCGGCCGAAGGGCAGGCCAGCAGGTGCGCCGTCGCTCCCGCCGTGAGGGGCCGATAAAAATAGTAACCCTGAGAGAAATCGCAACCAGCTTCCTGAATCGCCTTCGCCTGTTGCTCGTTCTCGGCGCCCTCGGCGACCACAAACAAGCCGAGACTGTGCGCCATGACCACGATGGCCCGCACCACCGACGCCGTTCCCGCCGAGGCGTCGTTGATGTCGCGCACAAACGAGCGATCGATCTTGAGGCGATCGACCGGCAGGCGGTGCAGGTAGCTGAGCGAGGAATAGCCGGTGCCGAAGTCGTCGATCGAAATCCTGACACCGAGCTCGCGGATACGTTCAATCTGCTGGCTGGTCTCAATGGCATTCGATACGAACGACGATTCGGTAATCTCCAGCTCAAGATGCGCGGGGGCGAGATGCGACTCGGCCAGGCACTGCCGCACATGATCGGCAAAATCGGCGTGCGCCAGTTGTACGGCGGAAACGTTGACCGCGACGATGGGAACGTCGAGCCCGATATCCATCCACTCGCGGCACTGCTGGCAGGCGCGGCGCAGCACCCAGGCGCCCAGCGACACAATCAAACCGCTGGTCTCGGCCATGGGGATGAACCAGCCGGGCGAAACCACACCTTTGGTGCGGTGATTCCAGCGAGCCAGGGCCTCCAGTCCGCCAACACGTCCCTGCGCATCCACCTGCGGCTGATAGTAAAGCTCGAATTCCTCGCCCTCGATGGCGGCGCGAAGCTCAATCTCCAGCTCCAGACGGTCGCGTTCGGCGTCGGCCATCGACGAATCGAAAGCTTCCACACGGTTCTTGCCCAGCGCCTTGGCGCGGTACATGGCGATGTCGGCGCTTTTCACGACGGCAGTCACATCTTCGCCGTGATCCGGGTAGACGCTCACACCGATGCTGGCGCCGATCGAAAGGTCGTGGTTGGCCAGACGGAACGGCTGCCGCAGCACCTTCAGGAACTCTTCGGCGGCGGCCATGGCGGCGGAAAGGTCGCGGACGTCCTTCAGCACGACGGTGAACTCGTCGCCACCCAGCCGCGCCAGCGTGTCGGTCTCGCGCACACAGGCCTGCAGACGCTGCGAGGCCAGACGCAGCAACGTGTCGCCCGCACGATGGCCCAGCGTGTCGTTCACGCGCTTGAAGCCATCCAGATCGAGCCAAAGGATCGCGACCTTGGTGCGATAGCGCCGCGCGTGCGCCATGGCGTCGTGCAGGCGGTCGTGAAACATCAGGCGGTTGGGAAGCTCGGTCAACGCATCGAAGTGCGCCTGCTGCACCAGTTGCTCGTACAGTTTCGCATTTTCGATGGCCAGCGTAGCGGCCCGCTGCGCACGGTGAACCTGCACTTTTACGCGCGCACTCTCGGTCTCATACTTGTGGAAGACCACAATCCAGCCGCCGTCCTCATTGCCGCGCAGCCAGACGGGAGCGAAGCGGCAGGCTTCAAATCCTTCCGCCCTGGCGGCCTCGCGCAGCTCGTTCTTACAGACATCCACCGGATCCTTCGCCGCCATGCGCGTGGTGTAACGCTTCAGCGCCAGCACCAGGGTGTGGGAGACATTGCGCACCACCGCCGTGGGCACCGCATCCCGGAAAGCCACCACCGCGCAGCCCGTGGCCTGATCCGCCTGCTGTTGATGCAGCGCTTCCACGACGGCGTCGAGCACCCGGTCGAGCGGTTCCTTGCCGCTGATGAGTTCCAGCACGCGGTTGTGCTGGTGCTCGGTTTGCGCCTCGACACGCAGCGACTCATTCTTCTCCTCGAGCGCGTGCAGATGAGCCAGACGTCTCCGTGCCCGCAACAAACACAGCAAAAGATAAGCGATGGCGACGCAGCCGAGCAAGGCCAGCCCCGCCACGTCCAGAAGCGCTCTGTTCCGTTCCGCGTCCTTCGCATCGCGCAGATCGGCCTCGAGAAGCGGACCGATGCCCTCGAGTGTCGACCTTGCCTTCTCGAAGGACGCCGCGCCAAGCTCGACCTCCACCTTTAGCGCCGCGTCTCCTCGTTGTTGCGCCGCCAGAGCCAGCTCGCTGTCACGGACGGCAGTGTGCTGTTTCCATGCAACAACAAACCGCTGCAGCACGGCGCGAGCTTCGCCGTCGGGAAGGCGGCGGGAAGAGTTTCTCAATAAGGATTCGACCTGCCGGTCAGAGCGATGTAGCGGCTCCGCGGCCAGCCCCTGAGCCTCGTGACCTTCATCGGCGATCGCCCGCAGGAACGCGAAGCGATTCTCGAGCACCGCTCCGCGAATCTCCGCAACGAATCCCGACCCTTCCTGATACGCCGTCTCCGTCCGCCTGCTGCGGGACGCGGATGCAGCGATGTCCCACACCAGAACCAGGGCCAGCAGCGCCATCAGGGCCGCGGCGGACAACACGATCAGCCGGCGTCTCGACGAAGAAGCCGCGCGCGCCCGGAGCTTTTCCGCCAGGTTTGCGAGGAGAGTCGGCTTCACGATAGACATTCAGATCTATATCGATCCCGCGCGCGGGAAATTCCAGCGAATACGCCCCGGCCGGCAGCCGGCGAATGTAATCCGGCGCACGCCCCGGTACCGGTTTCATGGCCGCGCCAGCCCGAAAAACGGCGGACACACAATCCACTCGTATTGTTTTTTAATCGGAATGCGGGAGAGCTGTTTCGGAGGAGAACTGCGTGAAGTCAGGAATGACAATTGGCGCCAACTTCCCGCTAACTGCTGCTTTGCCGCGGGCGTTGATGGCTGTTCCGGGAATCGTATCTCTGTTGCCGATCGTGTCTCCGGCCGGTTCGTCGAGACGATTGTGAGCGATCCGCTGCCCGGAGTCTATTACATTTCACAGGTGGATTTCCTGATTTTTAGTTCCGCGGCGGCCGAGGAGCCGCACGCGCAGTCGGAGACACTTCTGGCGGTGGTGGGTCGGTTGAGAACGCTGGTCGGCGCGGGGTCCTCAAAGAACCCTTCGCGCCATGCCTCGCCGCTGTCCCGCGAAATCCCAGCGTTGTGAGACCCGCGTTTCGGGCCTAGGCCGGGGCGCTCTCCATAATTCCCTGCTGGAACGCTGCCAGATCGCGCGCCTCCGGCGTCGGGACAGGCTGCGCCAAC
>Ga0335082_10002034_pt1 | contig 21744 bp, 29 predicted proteins | sample Lox_Sample_41_FD_206718 | JGI IMG/M metagenome (GOLD analysis project Ga0335082, IMG submission 206718) | Soil microbial communities from Loxahatchee National Wildlife Refuge, Florida, United States - Lox_Sample_4.1 | ecosystem: Environmental > Terrestrial > Soil > Wetlands | place: USA...
AGTGCGTGCGCGAGGAGCTCGACGAATCGTTCCAACACCGGCGAGGTGTATGCGTCGCTGCAGGCGAACGTGCGGTGTTCGGTGCCGGTACGGGCGAGGATCGCGGACGCCGCGAGATCGGTCACGCGGTGATCTTCACATGCAGTGCGGTTGCCAACAAGGCATGTGATGAACCGTTCGCGCCGGCGTCACGTAGACGAGAGCGTGCGCAAGATCCGAACGGCGATCGTCGTGGCGTTGGCCCTGGTGGGGCTGGTCGCGTGCGGCTCGAAGTCGTCGCCCACGCCCGCGGGTTCGACGCCCAACGGCAAGACGACGACGTCCGTGCAGACGACCGGCGGGGGCGACGGCTACGGGTACTAGCGTCATGTGAGTGTCAGGTCGGCGCGCGCCCGCTCGTACACGCGCGGTGTCCTTCACGTGCTGTGGCCATGCCGCCATTGCCGGTACGCACGACAAGACCGTCGAGCTGACGCGCGACCCCGACATCACGCGCCGGGCCACGTGCGTGATAGGGGTTGCGAGCGACCACGACGACGCCGCGTTGCTGGGGCTGCGCGGTGAAGTCGACGTTCGGCTGACGTGCGGCGACTTCTCCGACGAGTTCACGGCCACGATCACCCCGTTCTTCGTCGGTGATCCGAGTCTCGTGTTCCGGTGCGGGCCGCCATTGCGGGGCCGGACGCTCGCGGGCGACGCGACGAAGAGCGCGGCCGATCTCGATCGCGCGTTGATACGCGCGCTCGCCGACCCCGCAGCGCGGCTCGGCGTGCAGATCACCGAGACGGGGCGCGGCGAACGAGCGGGCGCGTTGTTCGTCGTGGCGCTCCCGATCGGCAACGATGACGACCTGTCGCCCCGAGCCCGCGCCGTGCTTGCCGCCGCCGACGTCGTACTGGCCGAGGACACGCGCCGATTCCGCGAGCTCAGCGGCCGCGCCCGTCTCGCGACGCGCGCCTCGCTCCTGAGCTACTACGACCAGAACGAGGCCGCGCGGGCCGCCGAAGCCGTCGAGCGGATGCGCGAAGGTGCGCGCGTCGCGCTGGTCAGCGACGCCGGCACGCCGCTGTGCAGCGACCCCGGCTACGTCGTGGTGCGCGACGCGATCGACGCCGGGTTCGCGGTGAGCCCGGTTCCCGGCCCGTCGTCGCTCCTGGCGGTGCTCAGCGCCTCCGGGCTCGCCGTCGACCGCTTCACCTACGTCGGCTTCCTGCCTCGCCGATCGGCGGCCCGCCAGCGGGAGATCACGCAGCTGACCGAGCGGCGCGAAACCTTCGTCGTGCACGAAGCGCCGCACCGTGTGCACGCGCTGCTCGACGACCTCGCCCGCGTTTGTCCCGGGTGGCTCGTCTGTGTCGGCCGCGAGGTGACGAAGATCTTCGAGGAGTTCCGGCGCGGTCGCGTCGACGAGATCGCGCAGGAGTTGGCCGCAATCGAGCCGCGCGGTGAATACACGCTCGTCGTCGCGCCGCCGGACGGCGGAGAGGTCGCGCCCGCCGACGCGCTTGCGGCCGCGGGATGGGAGCCGGTCGTGCGCGCGCTTCTCGCCGACGGCGTCACGACGAAGACCATCGCCCGCGCGCTCGCGCAGCTGCCCGGACTCACGCGCCAGGAGGCGTACGCGCGGGTGCTCGCGCTGGCCGAGCTGCGATGACACTTCAGCGCGTCGTGGGCAAGGGACGCACCGAGCCGATGGCTGAAACCGAGTTCGAGGCGAGACACGCCGGGGCGGCGCGCACGGTGGTCGACGTGGGAACGGGTGACGCGCACTACCCCTACCGGCTCGCGCTCGCGCATCCCGAGTGGCTCGTGGTCGGCATTGACGCGCTCGATGAGCCGATGGGCGAGATCGCGCGCAAGGCGGGCCGCAAGCCGGTGAAGGGCGGCGTCACCAATCTCCTCCTGCTACGCGCCGCGGCCGAATCGCTGCCGAGCGAGTTGCGCGGCGTCGCTGACGAGGTCTCGGTGCTGCTGCCCTGGGGGCGTTTGCTCGAAGGGATCGTGCTCGCGCACGACGACGTGTTGCGCGGCCTCGCCGAGCTGCTGCGCGCATCGGGCCGGCTGGCGATCACGCTGAACGGTGAGATCTGGGTCGAGTCCTTACCGGTTCGTTACGAGCACGTTCCCGTTCCGACACCCGAGTACATCGGCGAGGTCGTCGCTCCCGCGTTCGCGCGCGCCGGCGTCGAGGTCGGCCCGGCGTCGTATCTTCCCGCCGACGCCGCGCTCGCGCTCCCGACGACATGGGCGCGCAAGCTCGCGCACGGACGTACACACCCGCGGTACGTGCATTTCGAGGGCGAAAAGCGCGCCTGACCACGCGCCGGGCTCTATCGTCACTCGCGACGAATCGGGAGGAATCATGGCTACTGCCGATGAGGTTCGTGACGCCCTGCTCGAACGCATCGCGTATCACACGGTCAGCGCGGACGTGAGCGAAGTCTTGATGTTGGCGAAGGCGTACGACCTGCTCGTCGACGGCGACAACGACGACGACGACGAAGAAGACGACGAGGACGACGACGACTACGACGGCTGAGAGGTGATCTCGCTCACGAACTGATCGGGATTCTCGGGCCCGACTACCAGCGTGAGCGACGGTGTGTGGATGATCACGTAGTCGTGTCCGCGGCGCGCGTACACCTTGAACGAGCCGAGGTCCTTGTTCCGGAAGTTTCCGTACGCACCGAACAATCCGCCGTTGCCACCCGTGCGGACGGTGAAGCCGAGACGATCTTGGCGCCGCGCCTCGAGGGGACGTTCGAGCGGGAACATCAACGGTCCGGCCGGACGGTGCACGATCAGCCGGTGCGGTTCGAGCGCGTAGCCCGTCGGCGCGAAGCGGTACGACAGTGCGGGAATCATGAAGATGCCGCCGGCGAGCGCAGCGAAGAACACCCGCATGAGTGGCATGTCGATCGAGACCATCAGCACGAGCATCAGGAGGATGACGCCCGTGAGGATGGCGCTCACCGCGATCGTGGTGGTGCGGACCGTGCTGTCGTAGGGCGCGCGGTACTCGGTCATCGGTGATCGATGCTCCCATATCCGGCCCGGCAATCGGGGCGACCCTCGCCTACACTGGCGGGCTTCCAGCGCTCGTAGCTCAATGGATAGAGCATCTGGCTACGGACCAGAAGGTTGGGGGTTCGAGTCCCTCCGAGCGCGCTGAACCTCTTGCCTGGTCAGCGGGGTGATTGCTCTCGCGCTGACATCCGTGGCGAAGACGTTTTGGCGGGTCGCGGGTGGCCTCGCCTTGCCACCCACGCGGGAGTCCCCGTCGTCGGCGTCACCGAAACCCGGCCGCCCACCGAAACCAACTACCAGAACTGGCAGCTCCACCACTCCAAGCGCTCCAACACGCACTCGGCACCTAACGAACTGGGAGACTCCAACCGATGCATGCCGTGCCTACCGACGACCTGCCACTGTCGGACGGCGTCGTGCAACTACGCGCCTACACACTCGGCGACGCCGAAGCTGTTGCCGCCGCGTGCGTCGACCCCGAAATCCCACGCTGGACGTTCATGGCCGAAAACCTCACCGTCGACCAGGCCCGCAGCTGGATCGAGGACAGCCACCGTCAACTCGCGCTCGCCACGAACGTCCGTCTCGCTATCGTCGATTCCGCGTCGGATGCGTTCATCGGTCAGATCGGAATCGGCCATTTCGATTGGCCCAACCAACGCGGCGAGATCTACTACTGGCTCGCCGCCCCCGAACGACACCACGGCTACACCACCCGCGCGGTGCGGCTCCTCACCACTTGGGGATTTCATCGCCTTGGCCTCGCCCGCATCGAACTGCTCATCGAACCCGACAACCATGCCTCGCAACGCGTCGCGCAACGCGCCGGTTACCATCACGAAGGCACCCTACGGTCCTACCAGGTCATCAAGAACCGACGCATGGACGCCGTCGTGTACTCCCGCCTCGCCACCGACCGCTAGCCCAATGCCACGACGTTCCACATCGCCAGCGATGTTGAACGCGACGAAGGCACTCCCCGCCACCACCCGTCGACGAAGACCAAGAACCAGCGCGCAATATCCGCGTTCGCGCACCCCGCCGTCTTGTCGCTGTCGCCAGTCCTGGTCACTCGCGTGGGGATCAGTCACGATGCGCGGGTGGTGAGCGATGCAAGGTACCGTCTCCGCCGAGGTGACACACCCGGCCGGTCTCGCCCTGACGCGTCGCTCCGCGTTCGCTTCGGCGGCAGCCCTGACCGCCGGTGTCGGTTTCGCGCTTGCGGTCGACACCCGGCAAACGACTCGCGCGTTCGTCGACCTCATTCTCGTGGTCATTGCGTTGATCACAGGCGCGGTCGTCGCGCGGGGCGCGGGCGGGCGTTTCCCGTTACGGGTTGCGGGGTCGATCGTCGCGCTGATCGCGATCTGGCTCTTGCCTCAACGGGCCGATGTCCCGTCCGCGCTGATCCTGGGGGTGTTGTTCGGGGCAGGCGTCGGACTGGTCGCCGGTCCGCTCGAGAAAGGCGCTGCGATCGGGCGTGTCGCGATCGGGCCGGTGGTTGTGCTCGTCGTCGCCCGCTTCACCGGCTCCGAAGACGCGCTCGTCGCGATCAGCGCAGTTCTTGTCATTGCGGCCGCTCAACTCGTCGAACGACCAGAACCCCCTCCGTCCCGGCGGCGGGGGAGGACCGGCGTAACGGCGACAGTGCTGATCATGTCGACCGTCGGCTTTGCCATGTACGTCGGCGCGGAGACCCCGAGCGTGCACTGGTTCGGTGGAGGCATAACCCACGGTCCGACGTCCGGCAACGAGGTCGCGTTGACGTTCGACGACGGGCCCAATCTCACCGCCACGATGCCTATCGTGCGCATCCTCGACGCCGCGGGAGTGAAGGCCACATTCTTCGAAGTCGGCCACGCAATCGACAAGGTGCCGAACATCACCCACACGCTCTACGTCGACGGCGAAGGGCTCGGCAACCACTCCTTCCACCACGACCAGTGGCGTTGGCTCGATCCCCGCTACCCCGAACTGGACCGCACGCAGGACGCGTTCCAAAAGGCGATCGGCATCTGCCCCGCCTTCTACCGACCGCCACACGGCGACCGCACACCCTTCGTCGCACACGTCGTTAACAGCCACCACATGCGCATGGTCCTTTGGGACGATTCCGCCGGAGACTGGGCCGAAAAAGACCCGAACGTCATCGCGCAACGGATCCTGCACGCCGCACACCCCGGTTCGATCATCGTGCTCCACGACGGCCTCAACGGAAACCCATTCGCGAACCGCACCGTATTGCTGCGCGCCCTGCCCATCATCCTCAAAGGCTTGCACGCCCGACACCTCGTACCCGTCCGCCTCGACAAACTCATCGGCGGCCCCGCCTTCATCCCCTGCCGCTGAGCGCGCCCGAACCGATCTCGCGCACACGGTCGATACGGGAGCTCGGGCAGAATGTGCGCCCATAACGCAGGCTCTTGCTCACGGGTTTGCGAACGCACGGCGCGGCACGCGCGAACGCGGTGTCGATGACGGTCTTCAGGTGGACATGACGGCGTGGGTGCTGGCAATGGAAGCGCTCCGGCTCGCCGGCGTCGGCATGCTCTCCCGCCCGACCGCCACGTGGTGGCTCGAGCGACCGTTGTGGCTCGTCGCGCCGGGCGCGGCCCTGCTGCTGATCAAGATCTTCGCTCGCTACGAGCTGCCGGGCAGGTCTGGGCGCGGCTGAAGCGGGCGGCATACGCTTGCACCGTGCGTCGGAGCAAGCCTGGATTCGTCTTGTTGACCGCCGCGAGTGCTCTGGCGCTCGTCACGACCGCGTGCGGCCGTTCGTCGCACGTCACGACGGCGCCGCCGAGCGGCGGCTCGAGCACCACCGCGTCGACGCCGTCGGGCAACTCGGTGGCGAAGACCGCCAAGACGCACACCTCGACCAAGAAGACGGGTACCGCGCCGGGCACGACCGCGACCGGCAGCACGACACTGACGACGATCGTCGGCGGGCACGCGCTGATCATCCCGGTCACCGGATCGTCGGGCACGATCGCCCATCAGGTTCCCGTCGTCGTCGCGCCGCAAGGTCCGGCGCCGACGGCCGCGACCACGACGCCGACGACGCGACCCAACACGACCACGACCGTGAAGCCGTACGATCCGGCCGACGGGATCGACTTGAGCGGCACCCCGGGCGAGACGCCCGCGCAAACCGCGGCCGCCGAGCACCTCGTGCGCGAGACGTTGAAGGACCTGCCGCGCTACTCCACCGAAGCCGCCGCGTACGCCGCCGGGTTCCGCACGATCGGCGACGCCTTCACCGGCGACGAGCACATGGTGAACTGGGCGTATCTCACTGACGAACACGTCCTCGACCCGATGTTCCCCGAGTCGCTCGTGTACAACACGCGCAACGGCACACCGACGCTCGAGGCCGCGATGTTCATGCTCTCGCTCGGCCAGCGCTTCTCCGACATCCCGCCGCTCTTCTCCGGCCCGCTCACGCAGTGGCACGTCCACAACAATCTCTGCTTCCGCGACCTGGGCGGGAATCCCGATCAGCAGGTCGTGGCCGGCCTCACCGACGGCAACGGCAACTGCCCGCCCGGCGAAGGGAAGTCGGTGCCGGTGCCGATGATCCACGTGTGGATCGTGAAGAACCCGTGCGGGCCGTTCGCGGCGCTCGAGGGTATCGGCGCCGGTGAGACCCAGAGCGGCACGCGCAATTGCGACACCGGCCACGCCGGTGTTCTCTGACGCTCGAAGAATCTTCTCGCGCCGTGTCGATTTCGTCGATTGCCGATCGACGTCACGGGTAACAACACGCGTACCCAAGGAGACGAGACGATGCGATTCATGATGTTCATGCTCCCCGGCATCGAAGCCGACGAGTGGATGCCGAGCGCCGAGGCCGTCGCGGAGATGGCGAAGTACAACCAGAAGTTGTCCGAGGCGGGCGTCTTGCTCGCGCTCGACGGGCTGCATCCGCAGACCGAAGGTGTGCGCGTGACCTTCGGTGAGCCGGGCCAGCACACGATCACCGACGGTCCGTTCACCGAGGCCAAAGAGGTGATCGGTGGCTACTGGCTGATCGACGTGAAGTCGAAGGAAGAGGCAGTCGAGTGGGCGAAGCGGTGTCCGGCCGGTCACTGCGCGATCGAAGTGCGCCAGATCTTCGACCTCGAGGAGTTCCCGCCCGACGTGCAGGCGGCCGCGGGCGAGCGCCTCGTCTGAGTCGTGGACGCGGAGACGCGCCGCACGATCGAAGCGGTCTCCCGCATCGAGTCGCCTCGGCTGATCGCAAGCCTGACGCGGCTCGTGCGTGACGTCGGCGTCGCCGAGGAGCTTGCGCAGGACGCCTTCGTCGCGGCGATGCGGCAATGGCCGGAGTCAGGCGTTCCCGACCAGCCGGGCGCCTGGCTCATGGCCACTGCGCGCCGGCGCGCCATCGACGTGTTGCGCCGCCGCTCGATGTCGGAACGGAAGTACGCGGAGGTCGTGCGCGCGCTCGAGGCCATGCCGGGTGTCGACGAGCAAGCCGCGGTCGACGACGCGCAGGCGGGCGAGGTCGGCGACGACTTGTTGCGCTTGATGTTCGTCGCGTGTCACCCGGTCCTGTCGACCGACGCACGGGTCGCGCTCACGCTGCGGCTGCTCGGCGGGCTCACGACCGACGAGATCGCCCGCGCGTTCCTCGTGAAGGAGTCGACGATCGCGCAGCGCATTGTGCGCGCCAAGCGCACGCTCGCGGAGGCGAACGTGCCGTTCGAAGTGCCGCACGGCGACGAGCTCACGTCGCGCCTGGCGTCGGTGCTCGGCGTGATCTATCTCATCTTCAACGAGGGCTACGCCGCCACGGCGGGCGACGACTGGATGCGCCCCGAGCTGTGCGCAGACGCGTTGCGGCTCGGGCGCGTGCTTGCCGAGCTGATGCCGTACGAGTCGGAGGTGCACGGGCTGGTTGCGCTCATGGAGCTCCAGGCCGCGCGCACCCGTGCCCGCGTCGGGCCCGACGGCGAACCGGTGCTGTTGCTCGACCAAGACCGCTCGCGCTGGGACTACTTCTTGGTGCAACGCGGGTTCGCGGCGCTCGCGCGCGCGCGGGCGCAGGGGCTCGCGCTCGGCCCGTACGCGCTGCAAGCCGCGATCGCGTCGTGCCATGCCCAAGCGCGCACCGCGGAATCGACCGACTGGCCGCGGATCGTCGCGCTGTACGACGCGCTCGCCCAGATCCAACCTTCACCGATCGTCGAGCTGAATCGTGCGGTCGCGGTGTCGATGGCCTTCGGTCCGGCCGCCGCGCTCGAGCTCGTCGATGCGCTGGCCGCCGAACCGGCGCTCGCCGGTTATCACCTGTTGCCGAGCGTGCGCGGCGATCTGCTCGCGAAGCTCGGCCGCACCGACGAGGCTCGGGTCGAGTTCGAACGGGCCGCGTCGCTGACGCGCAACGAGCGGGAGCGGGCACTGATGCTGGCCCGCGCCGCGAGCGTGGTAGTGCCGTGACCGGCAACGATGACGCGCACGAACCGTCATCAAAGTCGAAATGGTGGGCGAAATTCCGCACGTTTTCGGCTCTGATGGCAAGTCGTGCCTCAGCCCGACCTTGACCGACGCGGCAGTCCTACCCCGACCAGACGATGTGAGCGACGCAGCCGGGGCCGGGGGCGGACGTGACCAACCCGATCGAATCGGGACACACTGCGGGCCGTGGAAGGGCTGTTCGACGAGGTGGCCGACATCGTGCGCGGGATGGCACCGCCCGAGCTCGGCGAGGTGCGCGTGCGGGCGCGGCACTACGGCATCAAGGTGTGGTTCGGGACGGCCGAGCCCGGCCGCGAGCACTACGAGGCGCAAGTGATCGGCGCGCGCGAGGTGTTGGGTGCGAAACAGTGCGCGCTCGAAGTCGGCTTCCACAGCGAGTATCCGAAGACCGCGGAGAACGACGCCGTGCTCGCGACGATCGTCGCGAGCGAGCGGCAGTGGCGTCGAGTCGTGGGGAAGGAGGCGATCGCCGGACCGTTTCTCGGACGCGCCGACGTGTGGCGCCGCGTCTCGGAGACGTGGCCCGATCCCGATCTCGACGCGCCCGAGCTGCCCCTCGAGATCGCGTTGCGCCTCGTCGACTACGTGAGCGCGCTCGAACCCGTGCGGCGTGTACGCGCGTCAACGCGCACCCAGGTGTCGCAGCGCGCGGCGCGCAAGAAGTAAGCACACCAGCGCGAGCGGGATCTCGGCGCCGAACGCGGTCACGAGCGCGAGCGCGCGGTCACGGCCCGCACCCGCGGTCGTCACGTCGAACCACGCGTCGGCAAACAAGAGCGCGGCCGTCGCGGTCGCGGGCATGAGTGCGAGCGGGCTGCGGCGCCGTGCGAGCCAAGCGGTGCGCGCGAGCCCGAAGACCAACAACAGGTCGAATCCGACCCACGCGAGCCGCCAGTTCGCGGCGGCGTGATGAGAGGGCAGCATCGCCGCGAGCCCGGCGGTCCACAGCGCGAGCCCGGCCGCGAGCAGGCCGAAGGTCGGGCCGACCCACGCCGGGAAGCTGCGAAACGCCAGGTACCTCGCTTGCATGGGGAGAGCGTGCGGCTCGCCGCTGACGGCGGGCTGATCCCGCACTGACGCAGCGGAGGCGCGCGGGAGGGCGCGCCGCCGCGACGGAGCCGTTGGTACCGTGCGGCCGCAGCGAGGGAGCCATTGGTACCGTGCGCCGCGTGCGCGAGATTCCCGATCCGCCGTTCGCCGGCTGGACGCCGCCCGAGTACCACGTCGACGGAGACGGCAAGGTCGTGGGTGCGCAGCCCGGTCCGCATCACAACTGGGGCCGGTTCGGCGGGCTCGATCAGCTCGGGACCGCGAATCACCTGACGCCCGAGCGCGTCGTCGCGGCCGCCGCGTTGGTGCGCACCGGAAAGCGCTTCTCGCTCGCGCTTCCGATCGGACCGCCTACTCCCGGCGGCTACCGCGCCGAGCCGTTGCACTTCTACAAGTTCGCCGCGGGCGACGGCGTGCTCGGCAGCGGGCTCGGCGGCGCGCGCTACCAAGGATCTGACGACTACGTCGTGATGGCGTTGCAGGCGTCGACCCAACTCGACGGCTTCGGACATATCGGCGCCGACCACACGCTGTACAACGGGTACTGGGCCGGGCTCGTCACCGCGGCCGGCGGTGCGCGCCGGCTCGGCGTGCACCATCTCGCGCGCCACGGCATCGTCGGACGCGCGGTGTTGCTCGACATCGCGCGCCATCTCGGCGTCGAGCACTGCGAACCCGGGTTCCCCGTCGGACCCGACGAGCTCGACGGCGCAGCACGAGCACAGGGCGTCGACGTGCACGCGGGCGACATCGTGTTGGTGCGTACCGGCCACCTCGGTTGGAAGTCGGTGCTCCCCGCGGGCGCGCCCGAAGCGGCGAGCCGAAGCGAGCCCGGGATCTCGACGCGCGCCATTCCGTGGTTGCACGACCGCGATGCGGCGATGATCGCGACCGACACCGCGGCGTGTTCGGTGGTGCCGCCCGAACCCGGTGACGAATTCCTGACCTGGCACGTCGCGGCGCTGCGCGATCTCGGTCTCCTCGTCGGCGAGCTGTTCGACCTCGACGAGCTCGCGGCCGATTGCGCGGCGGACGGCCAGTGGGAAGGATTGTTCGTCGCGGCCCCGATGCCGATCGTCGGTGCAAGTGGTTCCCCCTTGAACCCGATCGTCGTCAAGTAGCGAACGGAGCTGACAGATGAAGACGATCCATCATCTCGTCGACGTCGACGCGCCACCCGAACGTGTGTGGGGCGCGCTGACCGACGCCACCGAGCTCGCAAGCTGGTGGAGCACGAAAGTTGATGCGCCCGACGCCGACGTCGGCACGCAGATCGTGTGGACCTTCGCGGGCGACTTCAATCCGGTCATGGAGATCACGGTTGCCGACGAGGCAAGGAGCTCGTCTGGAAGTGCGTGCGCGGTCATGATCCGTGGCAGAACTCGTTGTTCCGCTTCACGCTCGAGCCGTACGAAGCCAACCGGTGTCGGCTGCGGTTCTGGCAGGACTACGCGGTGGAGCTGAGCGACGACCTTTACGGCACCTACAACTTCAACTGGGGCTACTACCTCGAGAGCATTCGCTTGCTGTGCACCACCGGCACCGGAAAACCGTTCCGTCCGGAGGGATGATGCAGCGCGCGCGGCGCAGTGAGCCGAGCTCAGGCGTTCTCGACCGCAGCGACGATCTCGACGAAGTCGACGCGTGGCTTCACGCCGTACAGGCCGGTGACGCGTTCGACGAGCTGGTCGGAGAAGAACTCCCTTGCTGCCGCGTCGTCGTCCCAAACGTAGAAGTTCGTCGCGCGCCGCGCCGGTTCGTCGAGCGTGAAGAACTTGTAGCGCAGGCCCGGCATGCCCTCGAACATGCCGCGCGCTTCACTCGCGATTTTCTGCACGATCTCCGGATCGAACGCGTCGCCGGATTCGAACGTCACAAAGACTCCAATCATGGCGACGACGATACCTCCGGTGCGCGGTCGCCGTCAGAGCTCGATCGCGGCGAATGACGCGACCTCGTGGTGGTCGCCCACCCCGGTGCGCTCGTTGGGCTCGCCCGGCCGCCGGACGCCGATCGTGTGCCAGCCCGCGGCCCGCGCCGCGTCGAGCTCGGCGGTCAGGTCCGAGCAGAACAGCAGCGCGGCCGGCTCACGGCCGAGCGCGCTCGCGATCTTGCGGTAACTGTCGACCTCGCGTTTGGGGCCCGCGGTCTCGATGTCGAAGTTGTGCGCGATCAACGGGTTGAGGTCGCCCTCGTTGCCGTGACCGAACCACGCGCGCTGCGCAACCACCGATCCCGACGAGTACACCGCGAGCTCCAGACCCTCGGCATGCCACCGCCGCAGCGCGGGTGCGACGTCGGGATAGAAGTGCGCAACGAGGTCGCCGCGGGCGAAGCCCTCTTGCCAGATCCAGCCCTGGATGGCCTTGAGGGGTTCGATCTTGGCGTCGCCGTCGACCCACGCCTCGAGCTGCGCGACGACGAGCGTGTGGTCGGCACCGGGGTCACCGATCTCGGCGCGAACGTTCTCGAGCACGCGTTCGAGGTCGGGCTCGCCGCGGTGACGCTCGATGTACTCGGCGAAATGTGCCCGCGAGTACGGGAAGAGCGTGTCGGTGACGTACGCGGTCGCGCTCGTCGTTCCTTCGATGTCGAGGACGACCGTTCGGATCACGCGGTGAGCGTGTCGAACGTCGGGAAGCTGCTCGCGATCGCGTCGCCGGTGAAGTTGCCGACCCAACCTTCGGGATCGCGGAAGAGCCGCAGCGCGGTGAAACCCGGATTCGTTCCCATGTCGAACCAGTGCCGCGTGCCCGCGGGCACGCCGATGAGGTCGCCCGTCTCGCACAACACGATGTGCACGTGACGGTCGAGGCGAAGGTAGAAGGCGCCGCGGCCGTCGACGAAGTAGCGCACTTCGTCGTCGGCGTGGGTGTGCTCGGCGAGGAACTTCGCGCGCGCGCCGCCGGCCTTCGCGGCCCATTCGTCGTCGGATTCGCCACCGCGATGCAGTCGCGCGACGTCGACGGTCAGATAGCCGCCTTCGTTGCGGAGCCGGTCGATGTCGGACGCGTACGCCGCGAGGATCTCCTCGTCGGTTGCACTCGGCGCCAACGCCGTGGTCGGCCATTGCTCGAGCCGCACACCGACCGCTGCGAGCGCGGCGGTGATCTCGGTCCGCTTTTCCGTGTCGGTGACCACGTCGTTGGGGTTGTCGTCGGGAGCAATGACGAGCCGGGTCACGGCGTACCTCCGCGGTTCACGTAATCGATCACCCACGCAACGATCTCGGTGTGATGGCGGGCTTGCATCAGATCGTCGCCCCACGCGTACAAGCCGTGCCGCGCCACGATGACCGCCGGCGTGCGGTCTTCGTGCACCTTTTCGAAGCGGTCGCCGAGCTCGTGCATGTCCTGACTGTTCTCGATGACGGGGATCGTGACGAGATCGCCGTTGGCTTTGCGCGCGATTCCCTTCAACATCTCGAGGCCTTCGATCTCGACGCCGTGCGGATGACGGTCGGCCGCGAGCACCGCGCCGAGATGATGCACGTGCACGACCGCGCCTGCGCCAGTGCGCGCAACGATGCGCGCGTGGAACACGGCCTCGGCCGACGGCTTCGACGCGCCCGCGTCGACGGCTCGTCCGTCGCCGTCGACGACCACGACGTCGTACGGCGAGAGCTCGCCCTTGTCCTTCCCGCTCGCGGTCACCGCCAGCCGGAGCGGGTCGCGGGCAACCACCACCGACAGGTTCCCGGAGGTGCCCTGCATCCAGCCCCGGGCCGCGAACCGAGCTGATTCCCGGGCCAGATCGGCTCCCACGCCCTCGGGCAATGCGGTCGTCACGGGCGCCAGGATACGGGGCGCGGTCAAGAAATGGCCTGTGCCACAGCCCCACGGCTCAACCGTCGCTCCTCGTTCTCTGCCCCGGCGCGGCGCCAGCTCTCCGAGATCGTCGCGGTCGCAGCACGGATCTCGAACGCTTTCGTCCGCCCGATCGTCGCCGGCGAGGTCGCGGTGAGTCTCCGCGCGAGCGCGGGGGTCGCACCGGCCGACGACAACGATCTCGACGCACTCGTGACGGAGCGCGGACCGCGCGATGTACGCGTCGAAGCGCCAGGGAGCAGGCCGGCCCGTCGTGGCCGAGGCACTGTTCCGGCCCGGGATGTAAGGCCGGACGGCCCAGTTCGGGGCGGGCCCGTGGGGCAGTACCCTTGAATTGGCAGAGCCCAGGAGGCCGAGAGGCGGGAGCGGGCCCGGGACCGACGCGCGGTGGGCCGGAACAGTTTGGGGCGCGACATGGATGCCGACCAGCACGGCACGGAAACGGGCGGGATGTGGGCACGAGGCCGCGCGCGCCGGTTCGCGTTGGTTGGCGCGGTGATCGCCACGTTCGTCACGACCGGCGCCTTCATGCTCGTCAACGCATCGTCGGCCGCGCCTGCCCCCGTTCATCCTTTCGCGGTCGCAACGGCGTTGATCGAAGTCTCGAACTCGTGCCTGCCGGAGCCCGACCCGCCCACGCCGGTGTCGCTCACGTTCTGGGGCTCACACGTCGCGCCGAACGCGAACCTGTTCGTGGTCGACCAACGCGGGTATCTCGGCAGTGGCTTCGCGGTGACGTCGGATGCCAACGGCAACTTCGAGGCGACGGCCACGTTCACGCCGAATATCGATCTCCCGCCCACCGATTTCTTCGTGGTGAGACTCAACACCTTCACCTATGCGGGCTCGCGCCAGATCAGGTTCGCGATAGCCGGCATGCCGGCCTGCCCGACCACCACCCCGGCGGTGGCGCCGTGTCAACCGGCGAGCGCCGCGGTGCCACTCGAAGCCGACGGGATCCTCTCGCCGTTCTCGGGCTCGCTCGAGAAGTCGGACACGAAGTGGTTCCTCGACTACCCCGGGAACGGCAACTCGCCGACGCCGTTCGCGACGACCTTCGTGGTGAACGGCAACATCAGCGCGACACTGCCGGCGGGAGCTGCGACCGGCAACCACTTGATCACCGCGCACGTCGAGTACCAACCGGGCGTCTTCGCCCGCGACGACGCGTGGGTGTCTTGGCGGGTCGCGGTGTGTCCGCCGACGACCACCACGACGCCGCCGGCGACGACTACCACCACGACCACAACGGTGCCGAACAGTCCCAACGCGCAACTCACCGTCAATCCCGCCGCCGGCCCGACGGGTTCGGTGCCGTCGGTGCACGGCACCGGGTTCGCGCCCGGCGCAACGGTGGTGCTGCAGTGGCGGCCGGGGGTGGGCTCGGCGACGGTCGTGGCGGACGCATCGGGCTCGTTCACGGTGCAGATGCTCGTGATGCCGCACGACGTGATCGGGCCGCGCCAAGTCGTCGCGTTCGGTTACCCGCCCTCGGTCAGCGCCAACTTCCTCGCGGGCCTGGATTCGGCCGGACCTCCGAATCCCGATCCGGCCGCGATGTTGTTCCGGCAGTAGCGGGCTATTTCCGCGTGATGCGCCGCTTGGCGATCTCGCGGTACGCGGCGCCGGTGCTCAGCGGTTTGAACGCGTCGGACGCGGCCGTGAGCTCCGCGAGCTCCGATTGATCGAGTTCGAGATCGGCCGCCGCCGCGTTCGCTTCCAGCTGTGCGACGCTGCTCGCGCCGGGGATCGCGATCACGTTCGGACGGCTGATCAACCAGGCCAGCGCGACTTGGGCGGCCGTAGCGTCGTGCGTCTTGGCGATCGAACGCAACGTCTCGATGAGGTCGTGAGCGCGCGCGACGTTCTCGGGCACGAACAACGGATCGTTACGGCGGGCGGAGTCCTTCGGAAGGTTCGTCGCGTCGTATCGGCCGGAGAGGAGCCCTTTGGCGAGCGGGCTGTACGCGATCACGATCCGATCGTTCGCCTCGGCGTACGGGACGAGCTCCTGGTCGGGCTTGCGGACCGCGAGGCTGTACTGCACCTGGTTGGAGAGCACCGGCGAACCGAGCGCGGTCTCCGCTGCGCGCCACCGCGCAAGGGAGAAGTTGCTCACACCGACGTGGTCGATCACGCGCGCGCTCTGCAAACGCTTCATGCCTTCCATCTGTTGGGTGATCGGCACGACCGCGTTGGGCCAGTGGATCTGATACAGGTCGATCTTGTCGATCCCGAGCCGCTCCGCGCTCTTACGACCGTGCTTGTCGATCATCGACGCGGTCGGCATGATCGGGAAGAACTTCGTGGCGACGAACACGTCGGCCCGCCGGTGCGCGATGGCTCGTCCGACGATCGACTCCGAGCTCCCCCGCCCGTAGATCTCGGCCGTGTCGACGAAGTTGATACCGAGGTCGAGCGCGCGCGCGACGATGCGCCCCGCCTCGCCCTCGGCGTACTCGGTGCCGTAGCCCCACTCCTTCGAGCCGAACTGCCAGGTGCCGAGCCCGATCCGGGAGCATTTCACGCCGCTGACGTCGAGATACCGCATGGGAGGGAAGCGTATTCGCGATCATGGGGCCATGGGCAATGACAAACCGCCGCGCACGCAGTACAACAATCCCTCGACGCGGGTGACGGTCGCCTTCCCGTTCTCGAACATTCGTTTGAACGATCCGGACGAACGAATGAAGGAGCTCGCTGCCGTCGTGGTGGAGCTCGCCCGTGTGCTCGACGCGACGGTCCCGGGCGGCACCCGCGAGCTCGTCGAGCGCGCGGAGGCCTGCCGCGACGCGCTCGACGACTGACGCTGCGCCGCGCGAGCATCTGCGCCTTGGCCGATCCCGTGCTCTACGCCGTCGCCGATCACGTCGCGACGATCACGTACAACCGGCCCGATGCGCTGAACGCGATCAACGGCCAGATGCGTCGCGGTTTGAACGACGCCTTCGCTCGCTTCCGCGACGACGAGGGTGCTTGGGTCGCGATCGTCACTGGCGCCGGCCGCGCGTTTTGCGTCGGCGCCGATCTGCACGACGGCACCGGGGCAACGGGTGAGTTCGCGGGAACGTTCTGGGAGAAGCCGACCGCGAATTCGTTCGAGAGCGGATGGGAGATCTTCAAGCCGGTCATCGCGGCAGTCAACGGCTATTGCCTCGGCTACGGGCTGACGCTCGTGTCGTGGTGCGATTTCGTGATCGCGAGCGACCGCGCCGAGTTCGGCTTTCCCGAGGTGACGATCGGCGTACCGACGATCGTGGGCGCGATCCGCCTTCCGCAGAAGATCAATTGGCAGTTCGCGATGGAGCTGTTGCTGACGGGCGAGCGCATCGGCGCGGCGCGCGCCAAGGAGATCGGTCTCGCGGGCTGGGTCGTGCCCCACGACGAGCTGATGGCCGAAGCGCGGAAGCTCGCGACTCGTCTCGTCGCGGCGGCACCGCTCGCGGCTCGCGCGACGAAGGAAGTCGCGGTGCGTACGCGGTCGATGGCGAGCGTCGAAGCGATCCGCTTCGGCGAGACGATGCGTCGCGTTGCCGCGACGACCGAGGACGCGGCAGAAGGCATGCGCGCGTTCGCGGAGCGCCGCGCGCCGCGCTGGCAGGGCCGCTGACTAACCGAGGTGCTGCTGGATCGCCTTGACGGCCGGCTGGGTGCACACGTTCGCGGGCTGGTTCTTCGTCAGGTTGCAGATGGCGGCGATCATCGTGTTCGACGCGCCGATGGCACCCTTCGCCACGTCGGAGTTGGGATCGGACAGCGCGCCCGCGATCTGGTCGTGCGTCTTGTTCTGCAAGACGCCGGGGTCGTAGGTCGCGCCGCTGATCAGGTACTTCCCGCCGAACTGCAGGAACGGGATGGTGAGTTTGGGGTCGTACTGCTGCTGGATCGCGAGTTGCTCGGCGGTGGGCTGTTCGAGCGGCGCGCCGGTGCGCGTCGCCGTCTCCACCGACTCGAATGTGATGTAGGGGCTCGAATACGTGGATTGGTAGAACGACCACGTGGCCGTGTCGGCGTAGACGTCGGTGCTCGACGAGGTGGTCGTTTTCAAGCCGGCGAACGTGCCGAACTTCGACAGCGCCACCACCATCGGCCACCGTTCGGTCGCGCAGTACGGGCAGTACTCGGCGCCGATGTAGAGGACGAGTGGCTTGCCGCCGGCCGTGAGGGGTGTGCCGTTCACCGGTTGGGGCACCCCGGAGATCGTGCCCGTCCCGATGGTGTTGAACACCGAAGCCGGGACCGATGTCGTCTTGGTGACGAGCGCGGGCGACGCGGGCAACCGGTCGGGACTGGTGTTCTTCTTCGATCCGCCGCCGATCGCCAACGCCGCGACAAGCGCGACGACGATCACGACCGCGACGCCGCCCACGATCCAACCGAAGTGCGACCGCTGCTGACGCCGGGCCCGCTTGGCCGCGGCCTGCTTACGCGCCCGCGAGCTCGTCGGCCTGCTCATGTTCCCTCTCGTTCGCTCGGGCCACCAGCATCAACACGATGATGATGCTGAAGGCTGAGAGCGCCATGAATGGCAATGACACGAATCCGAACTCCCAGACGTAGCGGATCGTGCACGGCTCGACCGTGGTGCAGAAGGACGAATGCTGATCGGGGAACGCCTGGAGCTGGGTGTGGTAGATCGCGAAGCAGGAGCCGATCGCGGCCAGCGGCACGACGTAGCGCCAGATGGCTCGATCTCGGCGCACGGCCGCGATCGTCAGGATCAAGCTCAGCGGGTACATGCAGATGCGCTGGTACCAGCACAGCTCGCAGGGCGTGAAGTGCGCGATCTTCGAGTAGTAAAGGCTCCCGAGCGTGGTGACGACGGCGACGAGCGCGGCGATACCGAGAGCCGCGGGGGCGAGGTCGTCGAACAGCCGGGCCAGCCCCGACTCGGGTGCGCGCCAGTGCGCGACGAGCACCACGATGGCACCGAGAGTGCCGATCCAGGTTGCGAGCGCGAGCAGCGCGAAGAACACCGAGAACGAGTGCGTGCTCATCGCGCTGCCCGCGTTGATCTCAGGTCGTTGCTTTCTTCCGTGAGAGCACGATCGCGACGATTGCAACCACGAGTGCGGCGAGGCCCACGATCAATCCGATGATGCCGAGCGTCTTCGCGTTGTCGACGTCGCTCTTCTTCACGCTCGACGTCGTGGCCGCGGCCGCCGTGGTCGTCGGGGTGGTGGAGCCTTCGGCCGCCGTCAGCGTCAGCTCGGGGCGGGGATGATCCGGCTCCGGCCCGCCGGGAGGTGTTTCCTGGTTCCACTGCACCAGAGTCTTGTCGCTGTAGTACTGATCGGCAGGGAACGCGAGCGTGTCGGCATCGTCGGGAAGGCCGACCGCGACCGGGAACTGCTGGAAATCGCCGGGGGGTGTGCCGCCGCCCGTCGCCGTCCACGTGACGGTGTCGACCGCATCGTTGACGGGCCCGTTGTCGGTCTGGATTGGTGTCGTCGTGTGGAAGGTCGCGACGGTCGCCGTCCAGCCGGCCATTGGCTGCGTGGCCGCGTCCGCGATCGGGTGGTCGTGCGGGAAGTGCACGACGAGCTTCACGAAGTTCGCCTTGTCACTCTCGTTCGGTGCCACGAACGTGAGCACCGCGTCGCTTCCTTTGGGAGCTGATTCCGGGCTGATCTTGACGTGGGCCCACGCCGGTGATGCGAGCACGACGAGCGTGATCGCAGTCACGACGGAGGCTATGGCGAAACGACGCACGTTGTTTTTCCCCCTGTTGTTTCTTGCAACGACGAATGCGTAGGCCTACAGGACGCGCAGCTGCCTGCGCCTCCCGGCGCGGGGCGCGACGAGCAACCACAACAGCCAGGTGCCGATCAACGCGAGCAGGTGTGTGGTCTCGATCAGCGAGTTCGCGCGCCCGTCGAGCACGTCGATGATTGCGGTGGTGAGAAGTCCCGCCGACAAGGCAGCGGCGAACGGCAACATGCCGACGGCGCGAAGTGGCCGCCAGGCCGCGAAGAGGAAGCCAACGGCGAGGGCGATGCCCCACGCGCCGACCTCGTGCGCGACGTGGATCGGCGCCCCTTCGTCGCTGCCCAGGATGAGATCGGGCAGTGCCAGCGCGATCTGGATCACCGCGACCGCGACCAACCCGAGACGGAGGACGGCGACCGTCGGCTCTTGCCGCGTGCGAATCTGCGACGAGATCCTCGTCGCCAGGTCGGGTGCCGGTGCAACATCGCGCGCCAGCGCAGCCCGCAGGCTGCGGGCGTCGGCGGCGAACCGCCGGCACGGGCCACACGCGCGTAGGTGCTGCTCGATCGCGTGCGGCGAGAGCTCCGTGGTCTCGTTGTCGAGGACGGCGGAGCAGGCTTCCCGGATTCTGGCGCACTCCATGCCTCATCAGTCGTCGATCGGCCCGTTCAGTTCCCGGAAATCTCGGGTTCTAGCATCGGCGCCCGTGACCGACGACGAGCAGCTGCTCCGCGCCGCGATCGCCGGCGACCAAGTGGCGCTCACCTGGTTCGTCCGCGAGACCCAGGACCACGTCTGGCGGTACTGCGCGTATCTCGGGCGCGGCGAAGACGTCGCCGACCTCGTGCAGGAGACGTACGCCCGCGCCCTGCGCGCCCTGCCGCGCTTCGAGGGTCGGAGCGCGGTGCGCGTCTGGCTGCTCGCGATCGCGCGCCGGGTGTGCGCCGACGCGGTCCGCTCGGCGCGGCGGAGCCGTTCGCTGACCGAACGGTTGCGCGGCACGCCATTGATGCCCGACGCTTCGGAATGCATCAGCATCGAGATGCTGCTCCGCGACCTCCACCCCGAGCGCCGCGAGGCGTTCGTGCTCACACAACTTGTCGGGCTGCCGTACGCCGACGCGGCCGCGGTGTGCGGCGTGCCGGTCGGCACGATTCGGTCGCGTGTCGCGCGCGCCCGTGAAGACCTACAGGCTCGCTGGAGCGAGGCCGCGGGATGACGTTCGGCGGCGAGGTCATTGACCCCGATGCGACCTCGGAGCGCGCATCGGGGTCAGTGACCGCCGATCGTTTCTGGACGGACGCACGTCTCACTTCGTGCTCATCCCGACCCTCGCGGTCATCGCGATCGGAGTCGTGTGGGGGGCGTTCGAGTTGGCACGCCGGGCGCCGGTCGCGGGCCTCGCAATGGTCGTCGTGGCCGGAGCGCTGTTCGCGCACGGTGTCGCACCGTCTTGGCGCGACTTCGGGATGCCCGACGAAGACGTACGTTCCCAAGCTGCGTACGTCGCGCGCACGATGCATCCCAACGACATCGTCCTCGTGAGTTCATCGGGGAATTGGGGCTTCGCGTACTACTCACCGCACGATTCGGCGTTTGCGGCGAAGGACGAGACCGTGTCGACGGGCTTCGTCATGCGCGTGCGCGACCCGAACGTGATCATTGCGGCCGGACGAGATTCGGCATCCATCCGGGGTGCGTTGCGTGACGCGACCCGCCGGCAGCGAACCGCACCCGGAAGCCGCATCTTCGTGGTGTGCACGCACACGCTTCCGGCGGAGTCGCGCGCGTAGACCGATGTGTTCGTCGCGCTCATCGATCCGGTCGGCTGAGCAGCCTGACGCGAGTGGGCCCCGCCGTTGCCGGCGGGGCCCGAGCCGAGGGCCGAGTGGGGGTCGGGCCTCAGCATTCGCAAGCGAAGTTTACCCAGGGCGCGCCAATCGTGTCTCCCCGCGGCCGCGTCCCTGCCCCGAAAGCCACCTCTCGGGGCAGGCGCGCCCGGCCCCGACGCGAAACTCGGTCGAAGTCGTACCCGATAAGTGTCCGATCGGTAATCGTGCGAGTCGTCGCCCTTCGGTTCGCAAGAATGGCGCCGATGCGCATCACGTTCCTGGGCCACGTCGGGTTCTTCGTCGAGACGCGCGGCGGGTCGGTGTTGTGCGATCCGTGGTTCACACCCGCCTACTTCGGTTCGTGGTTCCCGTTCCCGCGCAACGACCGCCTCGACCCCAACGCGTTCGCGTCGCCCGACTACCTGTACATCTCGCACCTTCATCGCGACCACTTCGATCCCACGTGGCTCGCCGCGCACGTCGACCGGCGGGCGCGTGTACTGCTCCCGGAGTTCGGCATCGACCTCCTCGAGCGGGAGCTCCGCGGCCTCGGCTTCGAGCACTTCGTGCGGACGCGCAATGCCGAGCCCGTCGACCTCGACGGCCTCACTGCCACGATCTGCGCGTTCACCGCGCCCGCCGACGGCCCGCTCGGCGATTCGCTGATCGTGCTCGACGACGTCACCGCGCGTATTCTCAATCAGAACGACGCGCGACCGGGGAATCCCGACGAGCTGCGCGCGCTCGGACCTTTCAGCGCACAGATCGTGCAGTTCTCGGGCGCGATCTGGTACCCGATCGCGTACGACTTTCCGCCA
>Ga0335082_10002035_pt1 | contig 21737 bp, 26 predicted proteins | sample Lox_Sample_41_FD_206718 | JGI IMG/M metagenome (GOLD analysis project Ga0335082, IMG submission 206718) | Soil microbial communities from Loxahatchee National Wildlife Refuge, Florida, United States - Lox_Sample_4.1 | ecosystem: Environmental > Terrestrial > Soil > Wetlands | place: USA...
AGGATCAATACCCAGTTCCTTGGATAGCTTTCTCAGGCTCAATCCCTTCTGAATTCTATACTGTTTAATCCTTTCTCCAAGGGTGGTTGCGCTGCTTTGTAATGGATCGTATCCAAGGAATTTGATGATTCTGGGCAAGAGGTATAACCTTGGGCTATTTCGGTTCTTCTCCCAGTTGGTAACAGCTGAGGTGGTCGCGTCGACTAACGCCGCCACGTCCTTCTGAAGTAGCCCAAGGTCGAGGCGACGCTTTCTGATATGATCTCCTAGAGTTTTGAGGTGTTCAGGATATGCTGGATTGCGGGGTTTTCAGGTTCGGAGCGTCAGGTAGCAACAAGGCAACGCAACCATGTTTCTGTGGCAACTTCACAGATCCCTCAAAGGAATGTACATGCACTCCATTGCAGATACAAAAATACATGTCGAAAATTTCCGGACCGTTATTAGATCGCATCGATCTTCACATTGAAGTGCCTGCAGTGAAGTACAAGGAGCTCAGCAGTAAAGCGGAAGGAGAATCGTCACGACAAATCCGTGAGCGGGTTGTTGCCGCGAGAGAAATTCAGATGAAGAGATTTGCTGGAAGGAACGGAATGTACTGCAACGCTGATATGCAGTCGAAGGAGATTCAGATGTATTGCAAGCTGGATGCCGCAGGAGAAGAGTTATTGAAGATGGCAATTACAAAACTTGGACTCTCGGCTCGCGCGTACGATCGCATTCTGAAAGTCGCCCGCACAATTGCCGATCTTGTTTCCGCACCCTCAATCCGGCCTGAACATATCAGTGAAGCGATTCAGTATAGAAGTTTGGATAGGAATTTGTGGACAAACATTTGATTAATAAAAACACCAGGCTCTTTTTGTTATTTTGAAATAATTAAAATTCTATTTATACTGCATGAGAGTAATATTATAACCAAAGCATCATAACGAAATTGCAGTTCTTTCGAAATATTGTTCTTATCCTGATTGTTGCGACTATGCTGTTGCAGACATTTAACCGCGTTTTCATCGTGGCCGGTTTTTATATCAACAGGAATTACATCGTAACCAATCTTTGCGAACAGCGAGACTCTTCAAACAATTGCTGTCAGGGAAAGTGCCATCTCCGGAAAAGAATGAATGAAGAAGACCGCAAGGACCAGTCGGCATTTCCAAACAGTTCGAAAGAGCAAGAAGAGTTACAATACATACAAGATCGTTCTCCATCCGTTGCAGTACCACCTCCATTGTTAGGTCAAATCCTTATTATCAGCGAATCAATAGCCCAGGATCCGTCGGGCAGCGCAATTTTCCACCCTCCTCAATTTCTTAACTAAGTACTAAAGTAAATCTTTTATCGGCAACGGTGTCATTCAAGACACGGTGGTGCGTTATTTTATGTCCGACGAAATGATTTTATGTTAAGAACAGCGGGCTCTAATCCTGACCTCCGGTCATTACTTGGATTACTATGTCCCGGTTTTCCCTCAACATTGAAAAATAAGGAGAATAACCTTTGAATTATTTTAGATACCAAAGAATGAGTTATCTCGTTTTGGCCATGATCCTTTACACGCAAATTTCATCATCGCAACAACAAGATACCATGAAGACGGTAGTACTAAAAGAAATTACAATCGAAGCTACCACGGCAAAACCGTACGTAGATACCGTTTCGACTTCAGGCACACGGCTACCTTTGCGCCTCGTTGAAACCCCTCAGTCCATCCAGACGATCAACACCGAGGTCATGCGCGACCAACAATCCCAGAACCTCAATGATGTCGTGATGAACATGACAAACGTCATAAGCAACAGCATGTACACGTCCTACACGATGCGGGGATTCCTCAACAGTTATAATAATGAGTTCATCACATTCGACGGGTTTATTGGAAACATGTATTGGTGGAACCAAATGGTACAGTTGTACAACATCGAAAATGTTGAAGAAATTTCAGGACCTGCTTCCGCGTTGTACAGTACCGGAACCCCCGGAGGCGTTATTAATATGAATACAAAACGTCCGCTCGACCACCCTGCCTATGCTTTCAATATTACGACTGGCTCATGGGGCCTCGTGGACGCGTCAGCGGATTTGGGCGGTCCATTGACAAACGACAAGAAGTTACTGTACCGCTTCAACATCGGCGATAATTATGAGAACAGTTTCCGGCCGACACAATTTAACGAAAATTTCCTCATTGCGCCTTCACTCTCATACACATTCGATAGCGCTACGCGTGTCACACTCGATTACGTCAACGCATACAACAGAACACGATTTCAAGAAGATCATGGCGGTCTCCTGCTCATGAACAAGGACAGCAGTTATAACTGGAGTAATGTGAATATCAACTACCTGTTCAATAGTCCAGACGATTTCTCGATCATAGACAACAACACCGCAACACTACGGTTTGAACACACTTTTTCAGGCGGCGTTCAGCTTACATATATGTCGCGGGCGATCTGGACGAACTTGAATGAGGGTGAACATTTCGGGAATTATTACGCCAACAATTATTTTACAACGCTTCCGGATTCGATGCAGAGAGGGTATGACACGTGGGTGGACAAATGGTACAATTTTCAGAACAGTATTTTTTCTTCCTATTCGTTTGGCAACAAACAAATCCAACAGACTCTCCTCGCAGGAGCGGACTTCCAACTGTACGGCGACTGGAAGAATCGCTACATCACAGGAAATGCCCCCTCGGTTTCGTTTGTGAATCCGAATTATAACAATGACAATTTCAATTATCCCATCGATTCATCCACCTACGTTTGGGATGTGAGGACGTATAACCGCCAAATAGGCGTGTACATGCAAGATCTCATCGACATCGGCGACCGAGTGAAACTGCTGCTTGCCGGACGCTACGAGAATTTTTTGTGGACCATTCGTCCGAATTCGAGTGACACCTACGTCACCAATGACACTTCGACCGCCAATGTTTTCCTTCCACGATTCGGCGCTGTGTACAATCTGAATGAGAACAGTTCCGTGTACGCAAGTTATTGCCAGTCATTCATCCCACAGTACGATAATATGCGCTCTGCAGGCGGACCGTTCCCACCGCAAAAAGGAAAACAATATGAGGCGGGCTATAAAGGATTGTACTTTGGAGGACAGCTGCTGGCATCCCTCGCGCTCTATACCATAGACTATGTCAACATTCTTGCCACGGATCCGACTGATCCCACCGGCGTGCGCCAAATCGTGGTGCCCGGCTTAATCAGCAATGGCGCTGAATGCACCCTTCAAGGAAATATCGGCCGGCTCAGCATAATCGCAGGGTACGCATATAACCATGTTGTGTTTTCGGATAATAGTCCGCTCGGACCCAAGGGCGGAAGATATGACAACGCCCCTGACAACATTGCAAACGCATGGATCAAATATTCATTTGCCGAAAAATCCGATCTTCGTGGTTTCGCAGTTTCGCTCGGCGGAAAGTACGTCGGCGATCGTGTCGGCGCGGCGTCAAACCAACATTTCCTGATGCCTGCGTACTTCATCATGGACGGGGCTGTCACTTACAAGGTTAACCGGTTCAATTTCGGGTTGAACGGATTTAACATTTTGGATGAGAAGTACGTGCTGGGATATTACGCGTCTGATCTCATGGTGCAGGTCGGAACGCCGGCAAACTGGAAATTCAGCATCGGCTACGATATCGATTGAATACCGACTTTCCACATCATTCCATGAAAGGAAAGAAGATGAGAACGTTTCATCTTACACGGACATTCTTCACCCTTCACAGTTGGCTCGGCTTGTTCAACGGACTCTGGCTGCTGATTCTGGGCATCAGCGGCTCTCTGCTTGTCTATACGATGGAGCTTGACAAATGGATAAACAAGGATATTTTAACGGTGCCAGCCGGCGTACACCGGTTGCCATTAAATACCCTCTACGACATCGTACGCGCAAAATATCCACAGGCCGACGGCGCCAACATCACACGATTCCCCGTAGCGGAAACCGACTGCATAAGTTTCAGGGCGTACGTCAATGACGGAAGCAAACCCATGAAAGATTGGTATGAGAATTATCATGTGGATATTAATCCCTATACCGGAAAGATATTACGCGCCGGATCTGACACCGATATTCGAAGTTCGTTCCTGATGTGGTCGGGCGATTTTCACTGGTGCTTAAATTACGGGGAAGTCGGAGAATTGATCGTCACAATCGCGGGAATACTTCTCTTCATCAACATACTGACGGGAATAATCATTTATAGGAAATATTTTTTTCGTGTTCTTATTTTCCGCGCACCCATCCAATGGCGTAATTGGAGAACCGGAATGTCGGGACTTCACCGCTATATTGGTGTGTGGTCGATCATCCTCAACATCCTCATTTTTTACAGCGGCTTACAAATGACCTGGGGTGTTTTCGATAAGAGCGGATGGGAACCTCCTGTAGCGACGCCAAGAAACACCGAGCCGTACGCAAGTATCGATACTATGTTTGCGAAGGTACAAGCTATCTATCCCGGTTTTGAATACCGCTATTTCTATGTCCCGTTTAACAAAGTTATTGAGAACGGAGTAAATACTGCTCAAGCGATAGCAATGGGTTGGATCCCCGGCACTCCCACCATAGTTCCGCTCAGTAGCAGCATGGTCAATTTCAACGTTAATACTGGCGAGGTCATGAGCACAACCAATGCGAACGAGGAACTTCAGAAGATGAACCTATGGGATCAATTCAATTACATCGCGTTTAGTTTTCATGCGGGGACGTTTGCCGGCGAATTTTCGCGTATTCTGTATGTCATTATGGGTTTAACTCCGGCATGTCTCGCCATAAGCGGATTTTTGCTTTGGTGGAGAAGAAAATGATATCTGCAAATGTCCATGGCTCTTGATCAAAGCTTTATCATGATGTGGCAAGCGTTACCAACAAAGCTCACGGCTTTTTCAATACAAGATGAAAGGTTTAAAAGATGAGAACCACGTTCAGATTATTGACCGCTTTTACCGCCCTTTCTCTTTTATTCACACAATGCAGAGATGCGCGCATTGTGAAAGGAAATCAGGCGCCTGAATTCATTGCGAAGAGCATTGATGGAAACGAGGTCAGGCTTTCTTATTACCGCGGAAAAATTGTTGTCGTGCTCTTTTGGGCAAGTTGCTGTACCGATTTCACAGTTGCATTTCCTCGGTTACAAAACGCATATCAAGAGTTGATGTCCGATGACTTTGTATTGCTCACCGTAAACGTCGGAGAAACAAAACCTATTGCAAAATTCGCGGCAAACCTTCAGGGCATTAAGTTTCCGATTCTTCTGGACGAACAATCGGAAATAGCAAAGCTCTATGCAATAACGTCAATACCGGTCGGCTTCATCATATCAAAGGACGGTAAGGTTGCAGATAAAATCCTCGGCTGGCCAAGTCAGGAATATCTACGCAATAGTATTAACAGGCTGCGCTCCGAAGGAAAGGACAGATGATATGAAACTCAGATCATCGATTCCGGCAATTGCAATAGTCATCTGTATTCTTGTTCAGAACCTTGCATCTTCTGCCCAAACAACATGCGTCCCAAAAGAGCCGGGTACTAAGGATAAATGCCCTGTCTGTGGAATGTTTGTTCAAAAATATGCTCGCTGGTGGTCTGAAATCCTATTTGCAGACGGAACATGCCGGTTCTTTGATGGCCCGAAAGACATGTTCAAGTTCTATTTACGCCCCGAGAAATATGGTGGGTCGAATAAAAAAAAGATTTGCAAAATATATGTTCGTGACTATTATTCGCTCGATTGGCTGGATGCAAAAGATCCGTTTTACGTCATCGAAAGCGACATCGATGGTCCCATGGGCCGTGAATTAGTTCCCTTAAAATCCATAGAAGATGCCCAAGAATTCAAGGATGACCATCACGGCACAAAGGTTTTGCGTTTCAAGGATGTCGGTTGGGAACTCGTTTTAAGACTCTCTCTTGGAGAGAATATGTAATTACTAAATCACTAATCCATCAACGTGTTCGAAAGGAAAAGTAACATGCGAAAGCTATCAATTATATTTGCAATACTGCTGGTTGCTGTCAGCGCTCAATTTCTCATCGCGCAAAACAAATCCGACATCCTTAAACCTGAATTGGGGAGCAAAATCGGCGAGTGCCCTATTTGCGGTATGGATGTATTCGAAAATATGCTGACCCGAACAGATCTTATTCATGGAGGCACCATTAAGCATGCATGCTCACTGGGTTGTGCATCAGAGATGAATAAGGAATTTCAATACGATACAATACTCGTTCACGACTGTGAGACCATGAGGATGGTGCCGGCAATGAATGCGTACTTTGTCTTCGGAAGCAGGTTGATCCCTGCCAGAGCTATGATGGCTGCGGTACCATTTGCCTCCAAACAAAGCGCGGAGCAATTTCAACGACTTCATGGCGGCACAGTCTTGGTCGGTAAGGAAGCATTCGAAACTGCCGCTGCAATTGTGCGAGAGCGCATGGAAGCTAAAAAGAAGACTTCTGATAAGAAAAATTAAACTGAGAATCTATGACTACTCATCCCTCGAAGATCGGAACAGTCATCATCTTGTTATTCATTGTTGAAGTGGCACTTTTTGCCGGATTGCTGTTCCATGATCGGTTTCGAACAGCACAAGCACAGCGGCTGCAAGATGAAGCTGATGTTATGCAAGAGCTACGGCTCACCGATCTCTGTCTGGCAACGGAATCCCGGCACACAAGAAATATCGCCCTGCCGGACCTGATGGCACCGTTCCAGGACGTGCCGGGGTACTATGATCATTTTCCATCTTCGACATTTTTGAAGCCACCCAAAGGAATCGGAGGATTCAGCAGATGAGTCGATGGATTAATATCCTCGGGTTCACCACTCTACTTCTGAAGAGATATTGGCGAAGCACGCTTAGCCTTATTATCGTGTATTCCATTATCGTTTTTGCATTTGCAAGTGTCCTGATGTTCATCCAATCACTCTCGTATGAGGCCGGAATTGTTTTGCGCTCACTGCCCGAAGTGTGGGTTCAACGTGTCATCGGCGGACGCCTTCTTCCCATTGACAATGACTTGACAGCCGGACTTGCGAAAATCCGTGGAGTCAGCTGCGTCCATCAACGAGTTTGGGGTTACTATTTTGATGAAGGCACTGGAGGAGTATTCACAATCGTGGGTTCAGATTCGATTCCTGACGGTCTCACCATATTTGCCGGAAAAGGTTTAACATCCTTTGATACAGCGGGTGTTGCTGTTTGCGGAACCGGATACCTTGAGTTGCATGGCGTTTCAATAGGGTCAGATATAATTCTAACCGATACTGAAAGACATCTCCGCACACTGCGAATAACCGGAGTTTTTACTTCTTCATCGGATCTCATAACAAGGGATCTCATTGTTGTTCCATATGGAGAGGCCCGACGTCTCCTTGGCATCGGAAACACATCCTCGACGGATATTTCTATTGATGTGACAAATCCGGACGAGGTAGAAACAGTGGTCAGAAAAATCAGCCAACGGATCCCGAATGTGCGGGTAGTGACCAGAGAGCAGTTGATCTCAACCTACCAATCTCTGTTCGGATACCGTGGGAGTCTGTTCTTGTTTGGCCTTATGATTTCATTGCTTGCATTCATGATTCTCGCATGGCAAAAGGCAAGCGGACTTTCATCGAAGGAACAACGCGAGATTGGTATACAGAAAGCGGTCGGATGGAGCATCCCCGATATTATGATACAGAAGTTTTGCGAAGGGACAATCATTTCCTTCAACGCAACTCTTCTCGGTCTGATTGCTGCCTATTGTCATGTATTTTTCTTCGGTGCCCCGCTCTTAAAGCCGTTTCTCGTTGGATGGTCGGTCGTGTATCCCGACTTCCATCTTCTATCGCACCTTGAACTGAGTTCAATCGTTCTCGTTTTTTTCCTCTCAGTAATTCCCTACCTTGCTGCGACCGTCATTCCTTCATGGAAGGCAGCAATCAGCGATCCCTCGGAGATTATGCATGCCTGAAAAAATTATCGTAGCCGACAATATTGTCAAGACCTTTGATGAAGGGCAGCCAAATGAAGTGCGAGCTGTGCAAAGTGTAAGTCTTTGCGTTTTTGAAGGAGAGATAGTGGCGTTTCGCGGTCCATCGGGTTCGGGAAAAACAACCCTCCTCTCTCTTCTTGGGTGCATGTGTAAACCAACGTCGGGCGAAATCATCGTATGTGGAGAGCGCATTACCAAATGGTCGGAACATTTCTTAACGATGTTCAGACGAAAGCATATAGGATTTGTTTTCCAGAATTTCAATCTCATCGAACATCTTACGGCCTACCAAAATATTACAGTCCCGGCGATACCGTTAGGATTATCTTCACGCGAAATGAAGTTGCGTGTACATAAATGGGCACAGATCCTACGGATCAATCACCGGCTGGCATTCCCGATCAATTTGCTTTCCGGAGGCGAAATACAGCGTGTCGCAATCGCAAGAGCGTTAATGGCGGAACCGGAACTTATTTTCGCCGACGAGCCGACAGCACATCTCGACACGAAGCTCTCGAATGAACTTATTGAAATCTTCAGCAATTTAAAAGATTATGGTAAAACTCTGCTGATCGCCACACATGACCCTATCGTTTATGGGTCGAAAATTGTCTCTCGGATAATAGATTTTCGCGACGGGCATATTGTTGAGTCGGGCGCCTGACGATGATCAAAGATTCGTGGATTATATCTCTTTTGCTGGCGGAATTTATTAGCATAGCTCTCATGCTTAGTGCGGCGATCCTGGCTATTCGCATCGCCAGGAAATGGAATATCACCTCAAGCGCAAAGGAACAGCTTGTCCTTGAACGCCAAAGTTATCTTATTTCAACAATAATGATGTATGTGTTCTCGTTTGAGATGGTCTCGATGTGGCTGTTTGTCATTATTGTCAATGATCATCTTCCCCCCATCATCAAAGGGGCAATGTGCGGCACCGGGTCGCTCAATGCCAACCAATTTGGTTGGATTGCATTGGACTTGAAAAGTGCAGAATTTATTTTCTTGGCACTATGGCTTATACTTCACCATTTGGACCGAAAAATTCCAGAGTACCCGTTAACCCGCGAAAAAAATATTTTTCTGCTGTTGCTCGCTCCATTGGTCTGTATCACATTTTTTGTAGAAGTCTTATACTTCTCGAACATCAATCCCAATATTATAACCACGTGTTGCAGTATTACCTTCGATACCACTGCGGCGGGTTCCTCTTCAGTCGGAATCTTCTCAACCCTACCGGAAGAAGTAATCGTTCGGATTTTTCATGTACTGAGCGTGGCAGTCTTAATGACCGATGGGCTGGTACTGTATTCGAAGCGATGGATGCAAACGACAGGGTATGTACTTGCTCCAATAACGGGAGTCGCACAGTTCATTATTGTATTTCTCGCGATAGTGCATCATTATGCAAAATATATTTATGGCATGCCAAATCATCACTGCCCATTTGATATGCTATGGAAAGAGTACTTTTTCGTTGGATATTTTATCTACGCACTGCTTTTTCTTTCGTTAATATCTTCATTAAGTATCGGCGTGATGGGTATTGCCAGTAAGAAACAAGTGATTCGTTCCGAAGCAACTTCTTTCTCCGGCAAAGCCGCAATTTGGAATGCCGGATCGACGGTTGCTTTATTTGTTCTTCTGGTATGCGTAGAATGGATTTGGAATGCTACAGCACTACAGATACAGTGAAAGCTCAAAAATATTCACATTTTGAATTCTCGGTAAGCCGAAAAATTACATTGAAAATACCTAAGTCTGAGTTTTTCAAGAAACAAAGTCAGACGCTCTTTAAGCTTTCCCCGTGGCTCACTGTTTCCCTTTTCCCACGTCGCAAGTGTCCCCGGATCAACATCCAATTCCTTAGCCAATTTCCTCAGACTTAACCCGTTCTGAAATCTGTATTGTTTGATCTTCTCCCCGAACCTGGTTGCGTTGCTTTGCAACGGATCGTACCCAAGAAAATTGAAGATTTTGGGCAAGAGATATAGCTTTGGGCGATTTCGGTTCTTTTCCCAGTTGGTAACTGTTGAGGTGGTTGCGTTGACTAACACCGCCACGTCCTTCTGATGCAGCCCGAGGTCGAGTCGGCGCTGTCGGATGTGATCCCCTAAAGTCATGAGGTGCTCAGGATACGCTGGATTGCGAGGTTTCTGAGATCGGAGGGTCAGGTGTGTAAATGGCAACGCAACCATGTTTCTGTGGTAACTTCACAGATCCCTCAAAGGAATGTACATGCACTCCATTGCAGATACAAAAATACATGTCGAAAATTTCCGGACCGTTATTGGATCGCATCGATCTTCACATTGAAGTGCCTGCAGTGAAGTACAAGGAGCTCAGTAGCAAAGCGGAGGGAGAATCGTCTAAGCAGATTCGTGAGCGTGTCGTTTTGGCTCGCGGAATTCAAATGAAAAGATTTGCGGGTCGAAAAGGAATGTACTCTAATGCTGACATGCAATCCAGGGATATTCAGAACTGCTGTAAACTAGACTTAGCTGGAGAAGAATTGCTCAAAATGGCAATTACAAAACTCGGGTTTTCAGCTCGCGCATATGATCGCATCCTCAAGGTCGGAAGGACAATTGCCGATCTGGCTTCTTCAAATGATATTAGACCAGAGCATATCAGTGAGGCAATACAATATCGAAGTCTTGATAGGAATCTTTGGCAAACGTAACCAAGAATTCCTTTTTATACCTTCTTCTCTCCTAGTTTTTCCTTCACCAACTCGCTCTCCAAGCCATTGACAGTTTTTTTAGGACACGGTTCTTCAACGACAGCTTGGTGACCAGTGCCTTCAGTTGATCGTATTCCTACCGTAAACCAATAACCTCCGTGCTTGTCGCCTCCCGTTCCGTATCCTGTGCAATCGCATTTTCCAGGCGTTCAAGAATTCGTTACTCCACTTGTAGTGCACGTTTGGATAGATCCCCTCCCTTCGGCATATCTGCACAATACTCGCTTCTTCTTTTAACCCTTCCAAGACTATGCGGATTTTCTCTTCCTCACTGTAACGCTTCCTTGTCCTAGGTTTGATCTCGCGTACAACTTTTTAAATTCTATCCCTCATTAGTCCGGCAGGATTTGAACCGCGACAAATGCAGATGATGCAACTGGCACGAATTTCAACCCAGTGTCGCGGAACACCTGCCTGATGTAATCCGCACAAAGAAGTCTGGTCCGTTCTACAACTTGTACTTTTTTCTCTGATTTAATAAATTAGGCCGATAAACTATAAACATGAAAACGGATCAATGCACGAATCGCTTATTCAGCACATCAGGAGCCAATCGGCAACACCACTTGCCAGCAAAGACATCGACCTGCTGAAAGAGACCTTTATTCCGAAGAAATTCAGAAGGAGACAGTATTTCTTGCAGGAGGGGGAGGTCTGTGTGTACGGGGCCTTCATTGTAAAAGGGGCAATGCGTAAATACACTGTTGATGAGAAAGGTGAAGAACACGTTGTGGAATTGCTCATTGAAAACTGGTGGGCAAACGACAGAGAAAGCCAAATAAAAGAAGTTCCCTCTAGATTTTTTATCGATTGTTGGGAGGATACTGACGCATTGCTTACTACAAAACAGAGTATGTATGATCTCATTGATCGAATCCCAGCCTTAAAAGAATGGAGAGCAAAGATATCGGAGAACTACCATATAGCTAGTCAAAAAAGAATTAACGATGCGATTAGCCTTTCAGCCGAGCAACGTTACCGCGAGCTTGAAAAGACCTATCCGGAATTCATTCAGCGTTTCCCGCAACACATCATCGCTTCCTACCTCGGCATCAGTAAAGAAACACTTAGCCGTATCCGACATCAAGCAGCAAAAAAATAGACCACTGTTCACTCCACCGTCTCTCTCCTTCCTCGTTTTTTTTCTTTTCACATCTTTCTCCACCTTCTACTCTCTTTTGTTTTCGCGCAAGTGCTAGACGTTGATATTTATCAACGTTTTTTTTTGGCATTTGTCATCGTTTTTCTCCCTCCCGTTGATGTAGATTGACCTAAAGTTTTAAACACAAATCACATATATCAAAAACCAAGGAGATCTTATGGATAAATCATTTTTAGAACCGTTCACCCCAGAGAATACCACCATTATGATGGTTGACTACTCCTCAGGATTTGTGAACAGCTTTCGTTCACACAACACGAACGAACACGTTACAGCTACTGTTGCACTGGCAAAAACTGCCCTGGGGCTTAAATCAGGTTTGGTTGTCAATTTAGGTGCAGGACAAACGCCTTACCCGCAACTTGTTCAGGCGTTAGGCAAACATCCTATTATTTATCGTGGAGGAGAGTACAATGCCTTCGACAATGCCGGAGTAAGGAAAGCGGTTGAAGCAACCGGCCGCAAGAACCTTGCTATCGCAGGGATTTCTACCGATGGTTGTGTTATTCAAACAGTGCTTGGTGCCATGCGACTTGGGTATAAGGTTGCAATTGTTGAAGATGCAACCGCAGGGCTTACTCTTGAAGCACATCAAATTTCTGTTCGCAGAATGGTACAGGCAGGCGCAATCCCGGTGAGCTGGCTCGCCCTCGCTACCGAGTTTCAAATGAACTGGGAAAGAAAAGATACAGCACAAGCGTATTTCGGTTTGATTGCAGAGGCTGCGCCTGGGTTGACTATGAGCATTCAAGCTGAACACGCAGCAGTTGAACGCAAATAGGCCAAAACGATAGGAAATGTATGCCGCAGTTTCTAATCCAATTTAGTTACGCATCACGCTCCATACGGGGCATGGTTGAGAGGCCGGACACGGACCGAGTTGCTCAAGCTTCAGCGATGGTTGCATCACTGGGGGGGAAGCTACTTGGCTACTGGTTCGCGTTCGGCCATTTCGATGGAGTGGTACTGATGGAAGCGCCCGACCATAATGTAGCTGCTGCGGTTACTATGGCAATCGGCGCCACAGGAGAAGTATCCCGCATCGAAACGACAGTCCTTCTCACCATGGAAGAAGCGCACAAAGCGTTGAGTAATGCCGCCTCTGCCACTCATTTGCCTCCCGGGGAGAAATGAAACCGATGAACACTGAAATGCACCAATTCAAAGCCCCAATCGTAGATATCACTGCAATCAAAGAAATCACTGAAGGCGTGTTTGTCATACCCGACTCTGATCACACCTTGCTTGTGCCAAACATCGGGATCATTGTCGGGTCAAAAGCTACACTCGTGATTGACACAGGCTTTGGTTCAGAAAATGCGCGCGCTATCATCCAAAAGGCGAAACAACTCAGTGGTGGGCGCGAGATCTTTCTCACCCACACTCATTGCCACCCCGAGCATGGCTTTGGCGCCAATGTCATTGCCGGAGAAGTAACACTACTCTACAACGGAGCACAGTGGATTGAGCTGCAAGAAAAAGGCGCCACCCTCCTGCAACTGTTCAGGAATCAGATTCCTGCGCTTGCACCAATGCTCGATGGGGTCGAATTCGTTCGCCCCGACATCCTATACGCGGGTTCGTTACTACTGAATCTTGGCGACCGACTCATTGTAGAGTTTGTCGAATGCGGAGGGGCTCATTCACGAGGCGATCAGGCGATCTTCATTCGTGGGGAATCCTCAGTGCTGTTCACCGGCGACTTAGTAGAGGAGGGTTACTTTGGGATACTTGGAGATCACGAATCACACGTAATTCCATGGATTGAACGGCTGAAGGGGCTCGAGCGACTCGATCCTGATCTCGTGATACCAGGACATGGCCACGCTGGGGAAAGAGAGTTGATCACAAACTTTCAAATATACTTTGAGCTTGCCAAGCATCGCGTTAATGAGTTCCGGGCAGCGGGCAAGTTATCAGAGTCCGAAATAGTAGAAAAGGTAGCCTCTGAGTTGCTCGATCTGCACCCTGATTGGGGGAACCGGGACTGGGCCAAAAAAACTGTCCTAGATCTCTCTTGGCCAGCTCGCAGATGATTTCATTCAGATCAACAATTCAACCAAATGGTGAACTGGCGAATTTTGAAAATGTGATGAAGACGGACAAAGGTTTTTTGGAAGACCCCCAAGGAACAACGTTTTGATTAGATGATAATAATTTTTTAGGAGTTAAAACATGGATATTACCATAATTGGCGTTAGTGATACATTTGCACGCAACATCGCAGATTGGGCAATTGAGGCCGGACACAACATAACTTTTGTAGGTCCAAATCTTTCTCAGGCTGTCGCATTCGTCAACGAATTGGGAGTTGGAAACCAGTAGGTCCTGAATCCCCACTCACTGATAAGATAACATTCATTGCAATCCCATATATATGTCTTCAGCCAGTTTTGCAAACTTATGCGAAGGAAATGGGCGGAAAAATAGTGGTTGATTTTCTTACCCCAATTGACCTCGACACTTTTCAACTTATTCATCCCAAAGCTGGATCAACATCGCGTGAAATAATGACGTCGTGGTCCAAATCAAAGGTTGTTAAAGCCTTCAATATCCAATTTGCCGGTCAGTTGCTGACGAAGAGAAATACAAAAGCCATTTCACATGATGTATTTCTTGCCAGTGATGACGGCGAAGCACAAAAGTTAGTGTCGCAACTATTTGATGAAAGTGGCTTCAGAACAATCAACGTCGGCTCGCTGGATAAGGCAAGTGAGTTGGAGGGAATGGGTTATATGCAATTCAAAGAATCATTAGACAACAATACGTATTAATTATGAAAATAGGAATCATCATCGGAAGCACCAGACCCAATCGCAATGGTGAAGCAGTTGCGAAATGGGTTTACGAACGATGTGCAACAAGAACTGAAGCAGAATTTACTCTTGTTGATTTAAGAGATTTTAATCTGCCATTACTTGATGAACCCATGTCTGCTTCAATGGGACAATACACTCATCTACATACAAAAAGATGGGCGAAAACTATCGCTTCTCTTGATGCTTTTGTTTTCGTGACGCCGGAATATAATCACTCCACTTCGGGAGCGTTAAAGAATGCCATCGACTATTTGTCCAATGAATGGAAGAATAAATCTGCTGGCTTTGTTGGATACGGAGGTTTAGGTGCAGCAAGGGCGGTTGAGCATTTGCGCTGCATGATGGGAGAACTTTCTATAGCTGATGTTAGAACACAGGTCGGATTGTCACTCATGTCAGATTTTGAAAACTTCCACATCTTCAAACCCGCGCCATATCACGAAAAAATCTTGCAGAAAATGGTTGATGAAGTCGTCGCCTGGGGAAAAGCTCTTAAGGAACTTCGAGAAGAGAATGCAGTCGCAGCATTGGGGAAATATTAAAATCACTGGAATTTGTATCGGAAGAATCAATGAGCCAATCACTCTCAAGAATCAACACAATTAATTAACAATACAAAAGAAAGGAGAAACACATGTCAAAGCTAAACAGATGGCTGATCGTATCGTTGGTAATCCTTGTTGTAGCTCCCCCTCATGAGGGGAAAAGCCAGCAGCGCGTGGCAAGTCCGACCGTTCGGAATCAGGTCAAAGACCATTTGCTCACACCCAAGAACTGCGCGTTGCTCATCATCGATTACCAACCGATTGCGATAGGCTCAATTCAATCTATGGATCGTCACGAGATGGTTGAAAACATTGTGCGTGTGGCCAGGACTGCCAAAGCGTATGGCATTCCGATCATCCTTTCAACGACCGGTGTGAATACGGTCGGCAATAAACCAACGATCCCGGAGTTACAAGCAGTGCTCGGCGATATTAAGGCGATAGACCGAACCACGCTCAATGCATGGGAAGATCCGGCATTCGTGGCAGCCGTCAAAGCCACAGGTCGCCGGAAACTCGTCATGACAGCGCTGTGGACAGAAGTGTGTCTCGAATTCCCTGCGCTCGACGCTCTGAAGGAGGGTTATGAGGTTTACCCAGTCGTTGACGCCGTCGGTGGCACTTCGGTAGAAGCACACAGGGCGGGACTGGAACGCATATACCAGGCGGGTGGTCATCCGACAGGCTGGGTACAATTCATCAGCGAGCTGCAACGCGATACACGAAGGAGTGAAACGATGAAGCCATTTATGGAGATTCTGTTTGACCCTCATGTCCCGTTTGTTCGTGCCGCACAGCAGGCCGATTCGAGTGGAACGCATTAAGGAGGTGTGATGAACACAACGACAAGCTGCATTTGCCTTGCTGTGGTTGCGGTTCTTCTCCTTACCGCCACTATAGATGAGCTTTCGGCACAGGTAACTGAGTCGGGACAAAATGCTCCCGAAAATCCGGAGCGTCCTGAGATCAATTGGCATTATCGTTGGCAGGAGGATTGGTCTATTCTGTCCGATACCACACTCCGCACCGACCCCTTCGACCCTATCAAGTACATCCGGATTGGCCCAAATCCGCAATCGTATCTCTCGTTTGGAGCCACGATTCGGGGACGATTCGAGTCGGTATCTTACAGACTCGGGCTTTTTCAGCCCGACGATTACCTTATCGACCGGACGCAGTTGCACGCCGACTTGCACCTCGGCACATATCTCAGGATTTTCACTCAGGTTGTTGATGCACGGGCTTTTGGAAAAACACTCGTTGGGCCAATTGATCAGGACCGCCTGGATCTTGAGCAGGCCTTCGCCTCTTTCACGCTTCCGGTCGGAACAGACAAATTCACGATCACTGCTGGGCGACAGGAGCCCAAACTTGATTTGCAACGATTTGCTGATATTCGCGATGGTCCCAACGTGCGCCAACCGTTCAATTCTGTTGCAGCCGATTACACAAGCAAGAACTGGCAAGCGATAGGCTTCTATAGCCAGCCGGTCTTCACGGTCGACGAGAAACTGTTTGACGATTTCAGCAACAAAAACTTCACCATCACTGGTGTTCGCTTTGAGCATCATAATATCGGGCCCGGAACTCTGTCGCTGTTCGCAGCACAGCTACTCAACGATAACGCCTTCTATTTAATCGAAGCGGGAAGTGAACGGCGGAATGTCCTCGACATGCGTTACACAGGACGATCAGCCGGATGGGATTGGGATGTGGAGGGCATGGACCAGTGGGGCGACATCGAAACGAAGAAAATTAACGCATGGGGAGTCGGCGGTCTGATCGGCTACTCATGGGCGACCCACCCTTGGTCACCAAGGCTTGGACTTCAGATTGACGCCGCCTCAGGGACTGACAATCCGAACGGCAACACGTTGGGAACTTTCAACCCCCTTTTCCCAAGTGGCTTCTATGAACTCCTCGCTGGCTACCCTGGCTACGCCAATTTCGTACACTTGAAGTTGTCGGCGCGGATGCTTCCTCTGAAAACGCTCTCAGTACTGCTCACTGCTGGCTCCATGTGGCGCGAGACGACAGCCGATGCGGTGTACCTTCTGCCAGCGATCCCCATTTTGGGGACAGCTGGCACCGGCAACGCGTACTCGGGCTCTTATTACCAAGTGCGATTCGACTGGACGATCTCTCCCCATCTGGCAAGCGCCATTGACGCAGAGTACTTCGCGCACAGCCAATCGCTTCACCAGGCGGGCGCAAGCAATGGTCGCTTTGTTGGAGTAGAACTCCGATTTGGAATCTGAATTTACTAACTATCAATTTATTTGTATATGGATAAACTGATTATCGATTGGTCGCATATACCGACCTATACAACCATCATGGGCATTTGTGCAGGTAGTTCTCTTATTTCCATATCAAGCGTGGGAAAGAAACTCTTGAGGAAGGAACTAAACCCCGCAGGGTGGTCGCTTAATTTCGCGGCCTTGGGTAGTGTGCTTTTGGTGACGGGCGCACATATGGCGCTCACCTGGCCACTGGCCATACCCTTCGACAATATCGTCTTTGGTGAAACTTCATTTGCGCTTGGGGTATTGAATCTTGTTTTGGCATTTTATTTATGGAAGAGAGGAGCCGCCTTTAATGACCCGGATAGTGTGCCTATACATATTGTCAGCAAAGAGCTCTCTCCTTTCAGGACTGTGCTCGTAGGGTTGGGACTCGGGATTATCTCGATTGGCTGCGCGGCACTCCAATTCAGATTTTTCATAGCTCCTCCACAAGAGCCGATTGGGGGAGATGTTGCTTCTACATTTCCTGTCGCAGAAAATGTGGTCATATCATCTATCTTTCTTTGTGTCGGTTTGGCTGCCCTGCTGACGACCATATTCTTGACGGACTATAGCGAAGGCAAAGGTGTTGTAAGATGGTATCATAAAGCAAACTACGTTTTACTTCAAGTTACAGGATGTTTTTTCCTGATTTCAGGCGCCATTGTTTATTACACCCACATCGGATTGATCATCCACACCATGAAATAAATACAACGGTTAAAGAGCTCAAATTTTATGCAATGATATTTGTCGAAATGTTTTTCAACTCTTGTACGATGTTAATTTGTAGCTAAGTATAAAAAATGAAGAGGATCTTAATAATATGGAATTCATCACATTTGGCCCAGTGCATTTAAATGTTACCGACTTGGACAAGTCAATTCATTTCTATCGTAATATCGCGGGGATGCAGGTGAGAAAATCCGGCAACCCAACTCATGTAGGCACGTCGGAGCGAACACTTCTAGTGCTGCATTCTGATGCAAAAACTCCTTTTAGAAAACGGCACAGCGGACTTTACCATGTTGCCATTCACATACCGACTGAACGAGAACTTGCGCAGGTGCTTATTCGCTTGAACACAAAGGGGTGGAAGGTCGGACCTACGGACCACATTATAGCCAAGTCACTCTATGTACACGACCCTGACGAAATCCTTATTGAGCTTGCAGTTGAAACTCCAAACAGAGTTGTTGAATACAAAATCTCCGATTTTGATTTGAAAGTAATCGATGATAAAGGCCGTCTAAGAAGCCCGATTGAGCCGTTAGATGTTCAGGAACTGCTTTCTCATTTGACTGACAATAATACCGAAGCATCGTTCCCTGAAAAAGCAATAGTTGGACATCTGAATCTTCATGTGCCTAATCTTCAGAGTGCTTATGACTTCTACAGAAATATCGGCTTCACCGAGCATTTCAATTTGCCCCGTCAGGGCTGGGGAGATTTGGGAGCGGGCGGAATTGTTGACCATCGAATTGCAGTAAATGTTTGGGCTGGCGTCAATGCACCGCAAGCACCGGCAGGGACAGCGGGATTGAAATACTTCATCTTGAAGTATGACACAAAGGACCGTCTCAACAGAGCATTGCATAGCCTTGCGATATCAGAGACGAAAGATGAAAGCTATTTAGTTGATGACCCGGCCGGGAATAAAATCATACTGTCATTAAACAACAGTTGATGCCATTTAAAAATGCAGCAGTGCAAAAATAGTTTCCCACTCAAGTCCAAGCCTGCTTCTACCCTCGTTATCGTATTTGCACCTCTTTCTCCGTCTCCAGCCGTCATATTCAACGCGAATACTAGACGTTGATATTTATCATCGTTTTTTTTTAGCATTAATCATCGTTTTTTGCCCTTCCGCCGTTGTATCTTTGTACAGTTAAACGAGTCGAACCGCAGTAAATGTGCACTGCTGGTATTCTGTTAAAAGATAAAGAATGGAGCTAATAAATATGAAGTACGCAGCGTTGTACGGAAGGATCTTCTACTCAGGATTTTTTGTCTTATCGGGCCTAGGCCATTTTTCATACAAGACGATTGGCTATGCTGCCTCCCAAGGAGTGCCGTTCCCTTCAATTCTGGTTCCCGTCTCCGGGATCATGGCAATCGTGGGAGGACTCAGCGTCGCGCTCGGGTTCAAGGCCAAATATGGCGCCTGGATCCTCGCGATCTTTCTGGTACCGGTTACAATTTTTATGCACAACTTCTGGTCGATTCCAGATTACAACGGCATTCAGCAGGCGATGTTCATGAAGAACGTGTCATTGATGGGTGGTGCGCTTATCATTGCATACTTCGGGCCCGGCCCCCTGAGCCTTGACTCCGCCCACCGGTTCCGGCAAAACTTTGCATTCATGCGAAAACATGCTGTGCGGGTTGATTGAATCAAAACATGATACTGATCCCTCTCAGAGAATTGAACTTCACAGAACTACTTCGTCGTTTACACAGGAGAAACTTCTATGTCATATGAATGGACTAAAAAAGATTTCAAGGATACACGATCATCGAAAACGCTGAATATCATGCTTTGGATCGCACAATGCCTATTAGGAATCTTCTTTCTCATGGGTGGTGCTTACGTTTTGTTCCAACCCGTTGGGGCGTTAGCGGATAAGATGTCATTCGTGAACTACTACTCAGCGCCGATGGTAAAGTTCATTGCACTCAGCGAGATGTTAGGAGCAATCGGCTTAATTCTCCCGTCGTTGCTGAGAATCAAGCCATCACTGACACCTGCAGCCGCAGTAGGTTTAGCAATCATAATGGTCCTTGCGACGAACTATCACTTTACCCACGGCGAGGCAATTGCTACGCCAGTGACCATCATTTTGGGGGTCATTGCATTATTCATTGCATGGGGAAGATGGAAAATATCTCCGATTCTATCCAAGATGCGTACTACTTTCGCCGTGACACGAGAAGAGGGCTTCGGGCTATGAACGTTACTATTATCAGCGCAAGCAAGATGAGTACTAAGACACAAACAATGCCGACACCATTATGGTACCTCAGAATAATAATGCCACTGGCACTAATTGTTCTTTCGCTTACTTCATCACCTGCTTTCGCCCAACAATCGCTTGAGACTTTCCTTCGTCACGCAAAGGAATACAACTTCGATAATCGCGAAGCGCAAACGTTGGTGAAGCAGAGAATGCATGAGGCGACTCAAGCGTGGGCGCATCTTCTGCCGTCGCTCTCCATACAGACCGATTACATTCGAAATCAATATCTCGGTGCTGCAGATATACCCACGGGAGAGCCAGCAACAGGTGGAATTCTGCCTACGCGCCAAGTCATCATTACACCCAACGATCAACGGGATGTAAGTCTTTCAGCTACCCTTCCGTTAGTCAATTTCTCAACATGGGCAGATATTGGTACCGCCGCAGCTAACCGCGATGCTCAGCAGGCTCGTCTCGCTGCCACGGAATTAGACGTGGAGAAAACTGTGGCACAGACATACTATCAGTTCGTCGGTGCCAGAGAGGTCGCACGGGCTGCTCGCCGCACGCTGACTGCCGCTGAAGATAACGTGCGCTACATTGATACCCGCGCCAAGGCTGGCCTAGCATTGGATTTGGACTCGAAACGGGCGCTCGCGGAGGTGGAACGCGATCGTCAGGCGATCGAGGACGCAGACTATTCAGTGACCACATTACGCCGTTCGCTTGAAACCCTCACCGGAATTCGTGTTGAGGAAGACTCGACTTCAATTCCACTTGAATTTCCTAAAGACACTCTTTACAACGACACAACCCTCAACAACTGGTTACAGAGTTTGGATACGTTGCCATCCGTCCAAGCAGCACTGTATGATCAACACGCAGCAAATCATACAGCTTCGAGTTCCGAGGCTGCGCTTTACCCCTCCCTATCGTTGCAGTTTGCTGAAACATTTACGAACGCCACCGGATTTGGAGAATCCCCCTACTACTCGGTTAAACTGCTCGCGTCCTGGAAAATCGACTTTAGCAGTTCTAAATCGGCTGACGCCCAAAAAGCCGCCGCTGAGGCTAGTACAGTACGCTATGAACGTGACCTGCCCCCGTTTTATGTGCCAACTGGAAGTTTAGTTATTTCACTGTTCAGATCCAATTGTTTCATCTGAACAGGGAGTAGCGCTTCGGGTGCCGGTGGTTTGTAACCCAACGCACTGTG
>Ga0335082_10002036_pt1 | contig 21729 bp, 21 predicted proteins | sample Lox_Sample_41_FD_206718 | JGI IMG/M metagenome (GOLD analysis project Ga0335082, IMG submission 206718) | Soil microbial communities from Loxahatchee National Wildlife Refuge, Florida, United States - Lox_Sample_4.1 | ecosystem: Environmental > Terrestrial > Soil > Wetlands | place: USA...
ACTGCCCACCGCCTTATTTTCTAGCTACGTTCTTGCCGCTGGCAGGCGACGTGCAAACCCTCCAGCCGCAGGAGGAGCTATGTTAGTCGAACTGACCATCAATCCGCTCGGCCGAGACACTCATCTGCTGGCCCCGAAGGTCATCGGCTAGGCCCAAACTCCAATCCGCTGAAGAGTCTGAATTTCCGTTCTGGAGGCTAAGTATCATGACTTTGCCAATCCAAATTAGTTTTCGAAACATCGAGCATTCCGACCGGATCGAAGCGCAGATCCGCAAGGAAGCCGATAAGCTGGAAAAATTCTATTCGCCGATCATGAGTTGCCGTGTAGTTGTAGAGGTGCCGGAGCACCGCCGGCGATACGGTAGCCTGCATCACATCCGGATCGAACTGGGCGTACCGGGCGGGGAACTCGTGGTCAAGAACGAACCGAGTCTGCATGGCTCGATTCCAGAAAACGAACCCAAAACCTCCAAGCAACTCGATCTTTCGGCGCCGCACAGACGAGTCGATGTCGCCATTCGTGATGCCTTTCGATCCGCGCGCCGGCAATTGCAGGACTACGCCCAGCGCCAACGGCGTGACGTGAAGGTCCATGAAGAGCCACAAGGTCGTGTCGCAGCGTTGTTTCCGGCCAAGGGATACGGGTTTCTAGAAGCACACGATGGCCGGCAAATCTACTTTCACCAGAATAGTGTTCTGAATGGGTCTTTCGATCGAATCAAACTCGGGACGACTGTAGCTTACGCCGAGGAACAAGGTGAACATGGACCTCAGGCGAGCACGGTAAGAATTGTCCGTTAGGTGATCTTATGAAGCTGGATATTCCCTATCGAAATCGAAGCGAAGCTGGCCGTTTCTTGGCGCAGGCGCTTTCAAATTACAAATCGAAGCCAGATGTCGTGGTGTTAGGGCTTACACGTGGTGGAGTCCCTGTTGCCGCCGAAGTTGCTAGCGCCCTGCAGGCGCCTCTCGATGTGGTCGTCGTACGGAAACTCGGCGTTCCTTCTCAGCCGGAACTGGCCATGGGCGCGTTTTCAGGAGACGGCGCACAAGTGCTGGATCAAGAGATTGTTCATGCATTTGGCCTGCGCGACAAGGATGTCGACGAGGTCGTGAAACGGGAGAGCGCCGAGGTTGACCGCCGCGAGGTCCTCTATCGTAGCGGGCGCCCTCCGCTCGATTTGAAAGAGCACACAGCCATCTTGGTTGACGATGGGCTCGCGACAGGTGCAACCATGCTCGCCGCCGTCGCCTTCATCAGAAAACGGCTAGCGAAGAAGATCGTGATGGCCGTTCCAGTCGCCTCGGTTGAAGCGCTCGGCAAATTACGCGCGAAAGTGGATGAATGCGTTTGTCTGGCCGCGCCCGACCCATTCTATGCAGTCGGCGAGTGGTATTGGAATTTCCTTCCGGTGACCGACGCTGAGGTCGTTAAGCTCCTTGAGGACACCGCCAAGCGAACTCTGACTCGCTCGGCGGCCTGATTATTCAAACGCTAGCGCCTCTTCTGCCGCGAACGCGATCAAATTCGGCCGGACCAGCCGCGCAAAATCTGCGTAGAACATCCGGATCAGTTCGCGGTGCGTTCCGGCGTTAAAGGCAATCTCCTTGTCTTTGCTTAAGCTTTCATCGACGAAGACAGGCACCTCGTAGAGATTGCCGAAAGGAGGCATGGCGCCGGTTTCACAACCCGGAAACGAATAGCGGAAGTCTGCTTCGCTGGCTAGCACCACATTCTTCGCTTTCGCGGCCGTCTTCAGTAGCGCGAGATCCACATGGCGAGATGCGGGGAGAACGGCCATCGCCATTTGGCCGTCTATTTTGACCATCACCGTCTTCGCCAATTCTTGACCTTTGATATGAACCAACGAGGCGATCTCTTGAGCGGTATAGGCCGTGGAATGCGCGAGAACCGTGTACTTGACCTTGTTCGCGTCCAGGAACTCTTTTAGTTTGGCAGCAGGCATATAATCCTCCGCTTGTCTCCGGTGCAGGTTCGTGGCCAATGTACCTCTCCCTCGAAAGCTCTCAGCAATTTGGCCGGATTGTTGCTAGGACGATAAGTGGTGCACCATGAAAATTCTCTTAGCAGTAGACCCCCCGGAGGCCAAAGAAGCCCCGATCTTGGAGGTCGCGAAACGACCCTGGCCACCGAATACGACTGTGGAGGTTCTCAGTGTCGTTGAACCCTCTCAAGTGTGGGATGTGCCATCTCTACTGGAGGGAATCAAGGAGGCGGCAAAAGATACAGCCAGCTCTGTCGCTGAGCAATTGCGTTCAGCGGGGCTCGGTGCCACTGCCCTTGTGCTTTGTGGCGATCCGAAGGCCGTCATCGTAGACCATGCCCGAAAGACGGGCGCTGACTTTGTGGTAGTCGGCTCGCGCGACCCAACTGGCATCGCGCGATTCCTGCTGGGCAGTGTGGCCGCTGCGGTCGCTCGCTTCGCACCCTGTTCGGTGGAGATCGTTCGTCGCCCGCCATCCGACGAAGAACCAAGGCCCGTCGCGATGAAGATACTTCTGGCAACGGATGGGTCGGAGTGTTCCCAGCTAGCCGCGCGATCGATCGCCGAGCGACCCTGGCCGAAAGGGACTGAGGTCCGCGTACTCAGTGTGGCGGAGCTTTCCGTGCCGCTGCTGCAAATGCCCTATTTCAGCCATACCGCCATGGAGCAACTTCGTGGCGAGTCCATGGCGAGAGCGGAGCAGGCGGAAATGGCCGCCGAGAAGATCCTCGCCGACGCTGGAATCGAGGAGTCAGGAACGGTTGCCGTCCCGACTGCAACCGCGAAAGAGCTCATCCTTCAGAACGCCGAGGAGTGGGGAGCGGATCTGATCGTCTGTGGGTCGCATGGCCGCCGGGGTGTGAGCCGATTCTTGCTCGGCAGCGTATCGGAAGCCGTCGCCTCGCACGCGAAGTGCTCGGTGGAGATTATTCGCTGGCCTGCGGCGTGAAGACCTAGAGCTCCGCGGCAGCGGCCGACAGTTGCAACAGGCCCACCGCCCGCTCATTTCAATGGACCTGCGTTTGCAGTTAACGCAGAGAATCATACAGCTAAAGGAGCAATCATGCCCGCCAAACAATTCCAATTTCATGCTGAGGCCCGCCAGAGCATTCTGCGCGGCGCTACAGTTCTCGCCGATGCCGTGCGCCTGACCTTGGGACCAAAATCGAAGTGCGTGCTGATCGAGAAAAAATTCGGCCGCCCGATAGTCTGCGACGACGGAGTCACTATCGCCAAAGAAGTCGAACTCAAGGATCCGGAAGAAAACCTAGGAGCGCAGATGGTTCGCGAAGCCGCGGAACGGACCGGCGACGCGGTTGGGGATGGCACCACTACAGCAACACTTCTCGCACACGCCATCCTCGTCGAAGGAGTTCGAAATGTAGCCGCCGGAGCTAGCGCCGTCGATTTGAAGCGAGGTTTGAATCGCGGTCTCAAAACCGCCGTGGATTGCATCCGCGCTCTGTCCCGCCCCGTAACCAGCAAGCGCGAGAAAGCCCAAGTGGCCACGATTTCCGCGCACAACAACTCCATGGTCGGCGACATGGTCGCCGAAGCCGTCGAGAAGGTTGGCGCCGAGGGTGCGATCACCGTGGAGGAATCGAAGACCACCGAAACGGTGCTCGACATCGTTGAGGGCATGCAGTTCGATCGTGGCTTCATTTCTCCATACTTTGTTACTGACCCGGAAGGTATGGAGGCGGCATTCGACGAGCCGCTGATCCTGCTCCATGAAAAGAAGATCTCCAACGTGAAGGATATGCTGCCGCTTCTGGAGCAGATTGTTCGGGCCGGTAAGCCTCTGGTTATCATCTCCGAGGACGTCGAAGCGGAGGCGCTGGCGACCCTGGTGTTGAACAAGATTCGCGGGACGCTTCCCTGCGCTGCGGTCAAAGCTCCCGGCTTTGGGGACCGGCGCAAAGCGATGCTGCAGGACATCGCCATCCTCACCGGCGGGCAACTCATCGCCGAAGAGTTGGGAATCAAACTGGAGAACGTAGGAATGGACCAACTCGGCAAGGCCAAGCGCATCGTGATTGACAAAGACACGACGACGATTGTCGGCGGGGCTGGGGAAAAATCCGCCATCGACGGCCGCTGCCGGGAACTGCGCAAACAGATCGAGGAGACAACCTCCGATTACGACAAAGAGAAACTGCGAGAGCGTTTGGCCAAGTTGACCGGCGGAGTGGCCGTGATTCGTGTTGGCGCCCCTTCCGAAGCCGAGGTCAAGAAGCTCAAGGAAGCTTTCGAAGACGCTATCAGCGCTACGAAAGCAGCCGTTGCCGAAGGGGTACTGCCTGGCGCGGGCCTGGCTCTGCTGCGCGCAATTGATGCCGTCGACGCGGAAGAAGCCAAATGCGAGGAGGATGAGAAGACCGGCTTACGAATCCTCAAGAGAGCGCTCGAAGCCCCCACCCGTCAGATTGCGGAGAACTCCGCTCTCGATGGCGGAGTCGTAGTGGATCGCATGCGTACTTCCAAGGGGAACTACGGTCTGGATGCTTCCTACGGCAAGTTTGTGGACTTGATTGAAGCGGGCATCATCGATGCGACGAAGGTCGTCCGGGTCGCGCTCGAAAACGCAGTTTCGGTCGCGAGCACACTCCTGTTAACGGAGGCGACACTCACCGAGGAACGGGAAAGGAAGCCGGAACGAACGCCGGCGCCGGAGTTCGCGGAATAGCCCAAGCGGGCAGTGCGATGGAATTGTTGCTCTTCTGAAAGTTTGGCAGTGTAAGCCGCAGTTGCGCGAAAGGCACACCCTGACCAGGGTCAAAGTGCGCGTTCGCGTCTAGTGCACCAAGATGGACGCAATCCGGCTCCACCGGCCGTGAAGTCGTCAAATCCGAAAGGTGAGCTGAAAAAGAAGTCATCAAGAAACTGGAGCCACCCGCCGGGGTTGAACCGGCGACCTGCTGATCGAATGTGGGGAACGATTTGTTTCCAAGACTTAGAAGATTCAGCAGTTTACGGATAACTCTTTTATCTGCTGTGACTTACCTGCTTCTAGTCGGTCGATCTAAACGAAAAATCGCAGGTGAAGCCATCCGTTCGCTGCGCGAGCACCTGGGCATCAGCCTGAATAGGCTGTCTCGAATGATTGATGAGCCAACGGGCAAAGACACTACCGATTAAGGCAGCGTCAACCAATGGGAGCATGCCAAAGCGCTACCACATGCCTTGGAAACGAGACCCGCTCGCGCAGATCGCGGAGCAGAACGGCCGGCGCGATTTAGCCGACGCCTTCCGCGATCCCGACGAGTACTGGCGCCGATGCTGCGCTCGAAGGACAGTTGCGGTTCGAGCTCATCACGCTGCTCGAAATCTGCGCGCTCAATCAGCACGACCTCGGTGGAGATAGCATCTTCAGGTACGCTCACCCTATGCGGGTATCGGCTAGGGTGTGTCGCGCAGTCGGTCCACCTCAATCACCGCGACGCTGCGCAGGACCGCCAGATCGTGACGCACGGTGCGCCAGATCAGTCTTTCGTCAACACCCTCGTATTCGTGCCGGTAGACATTGCCGGCCGCAGCCACAGCGATCCAATCGATATCGGGGTGGCGGTCCTTGAGTTCCGTCGGCAACTTCCGCGTCGCCTCCGATATGATCTCCAGCGCGCGGACGACAGCGTATACGGTCTTTCGATCCGCGGCGAAGGCCTCGAACTCCATGCCAGCAGCGAAAGCCGCGATTGCGTCGATGTTGTCCACGACGTCGCGGAGGCGTTGGGCGGGACTTTTAGAAGACATGGACCGCGTCGCGCAGGATGCTGTCGCGGAGTAACGGCTTGAGCGTTCTGCGATTCACCACGTCGCCGGCGCCGTCGAGGATCTCGTTGATGTAGATCTTCAGCCTGGCGTATTCGAAGATCCCCAGCGGGCGATCTTGATCGAGTTCCACCAGCACGTCGACGTCGCTATCCGTTCTGGCTTCTCCTCGCGCGACCGAGCCGAACACCGCAGCATGGGACACGCCTAGCCGCCGCAACTCGCTTTCGTGAGTGCGCAGCGTGTCGAGGACATTGCCCAGGGTGCCGATCATCGTTCCACCACGAGTTTACCAAACAGGCGTTGGTGGGCTCCAATCCGGCCAGTGACTCGCCCCCAATCGATTATTGGCTCACTTGTAAGTAGTTGTGTTTTTATGAAGCTATGGAGCCACCCGCCGGGATCGAACCGGCGACCTGCTGATTACGAAATCTCGTATCGCGGTCTATGCTATTCATTCTGTGTTCGGCGGCTACCCGCGCACGATGGTGATTTCGGCTTGGTCGTCGCGGATTGAACCCGATTTTGAACCTAACATGGCCGAGATGCTTTCCTTTTCTTCATACGCCCCCTTGCCATGTTCAAAACCAAATTTCCTGATCGCCGGGCAACGGCGCGAAGGCTTGAGCAATTACTGCAGATCCTTCGATTTCGGTTGGGCGAGGTTTGCACCTAAGCTCTCGACGAGCACCATGCAGGCTTCGACAGCATTTGCTTGGTAGAGTTGCTCGCACCTGCTGATTTCAAGATCTTTCAGTGCTAGAGCGTTCGGATCCCACAGATCACGCACGGCTCCGATCGGAAGATCATCGGTTTCGCTGTCGATTGCAACGAACGGAATAAATCGATCTCTTACGTCATCCCCAAGTTCCCAGCGCATGGAGGAGAGAGCACGGCAACCTTCGATCAGTCCGATTTCCCCCGCCAAGATCCTTCTTGCAACAGCGATTGCACGCTCGGGAGCATCATTGACCCATGGACGCCCACCAGCGTAATTGTCCATGACCTTGCGCGCAAAGTCGCGCCTTGCGATTCGGTCGCTCCATGCCGAAGAACTTATGTCAAGTGCATCCTCTGCTGAAAGCGGGGTCATACCAGTCTCAGCAAGAGACTGCTCTGAAGGTCCATCAAAGCCGCGGCAATAGGCCAGCACCAGCATGTCCGGACTTCGTTCCCCCCATATGATCCAACGTAAAGACGGCGGAAACCAAACCAGTAAGAATGAATTCACGGCAAGAGAGTCAGCGGGAGACGACTCCGGGCTGCTCTCCATCTGCGCACGATAGTTTTCCCAGGATTCGTCAGCTCCGATTTCGAGAGCCGCGAAATTGCCGAAGTTCTTGTAAAAGTATGCCTCGGGGTCCGGTTCGAGCACGATAAGATTCGTCTGGGTGTCGCGGCTTGATTCCATCAGCCGTTGCAAAAGCGCCAGGAATTCCGGGTTAGGAAAAAGAGCAAATTCCAGAAAACGGAACCGGTCGTACTGAGATCTAAGAACCTGCGCAGGTAACCTTTCGGCAGGCAGAGCCGCTGACGACAGAATATCGAACATCCTTCGGAACTGACCGGGATCAGTAATCATTGGAAATAGTCACTTGCGACGGACTCATCTCGAAGGTTAGCATCTTGCGCTACCCTCCGATCTGGCCACCTATTCTGACGCTCGGTATCGAGCGGATGCCGCCACAGTCCCAAGCCGCTACACGAGCTCGATCGTAACGCGGCGGCCCACCATCGCTGCCGCTCGCTGCAAACTCGACAGCGTGATGTCGTCCTTTGCGCTGAGGAGCCGGTCAACCTGCGTGCGGCTTGTCTTCAGCAGCGTTGCCATCTTGTTCTTCGAAATCTTTTTCTTCTTCATCGCCTCGGCGAGTTGCCACGCTACGACTTCCTTGACCGCCTGCGCTTGCGCCTCCTCGAAAATGCCCTCCTCTTTGAGGAAGTCATCGACGCTTGAACCCATGTGTTTCTTGCTCATTGCTCCAACTCCTTCTTGCGCTTTCGCGCCAGCGCCAAATCCCCATCTGGCATTGCGCGAGTTTTCTTGATGAATCCGTGCAGTGCGACCAGGTGCTCACGGTAAACACAGAGCAACACGCGCGCTGTGCGCTTCGTAGGCAGGTCCGTCCGAATTTCCCAGAGGCCGCTTCCCAGTGCGCGGCACAGCGGCATTCCAACCGGCCAACGCCATTTTGCTCGCAACAGGTCCTTGCCTATCGCCTGCCTTTCTTCTTCCGGCAGCTCCTTCAGCCACTCCCGTACGGGCTCACTGCCGGTTACCGTGCGGAAGAAGATCAGCACGATTTTCTTCGGCTGAGGACCATCCGCCATCGCATGTACCGTACTTAGTACAGTGTACCTTAAAATGTGCAGCCACCGTTATGGCCGCTCGAGATCGCCGACGACATTCCTCTTGGTCTTAAATCGGAGTTGGACAGAGGCGAGGCCAAAGCCAAGCTGCGCGAGGTCATTGCACGCGAGACGAAGGATGTCGCTCCTGCGCCGGTCAACGTCACACTTCGCTGGTTCTACGAAAACCGCTTCCTGCCGCAGAAGGAGCAGCAGTGGAAGGTCACGTCACGGCCCAAGACGAAGCGCTTCATCGAGAACTATCTGCTGAAGCGATTCGGAGACACGCTCCTCGGCGATCTGGACAAGTTTACGTTGCAGACGTACCTCAACGAGATGGCGCCGAAATACTCGAAGAGTGTCCTGTCTAAAATCCGCGTGTACTTCAATTCAATGCTCGACGAAGGTCGAATTGGAGATGTTGCCGAAAAATCCCGCCGCCAAACTCGCAGTACCGAAGTCCGGAAAACGCAGGGAACGAAGCACCTCACGCCTGAAGAGATTCCGCAAATCCTGTTCCACCTGAGCGACCGTGACCGGCTCATCGTCCGCATGTTCCTGGTTCTCGGGTTGCGCCCCGGCGAGATGTTCGCGCTGCGGTGGAATGACAAGCAGGGGAACAGTCTTCGTATCGACAGCAGCATCACGGATGGCCATGGAGGTCGAGACCAAAACGGAGGTCAGCGATTCGTTCGTTTGGCTCCCGGCCTCCATCGACACGGAACTGGAATTCTGGCGCGGCACATCGACCGCCGCGACGCCGGGGGCGTTCATTTTCCCCTCAAGCCGCGGCACCGCGATTATCACGAACAACTTTCTTTTCCGGGTCCTCAAGGAAGCCGGCCGCAATGCCGGCATCGACGGCGTGACGCACCAGATGCTCCGGCGGACCTGCTCGACGTACATGGCGCAGATCACGAGCGTAAAGGACGTGCAGACCCACCTGCGGCACACGAACGCCAAGACCACACTGGAGCACTACATCAAATCGGTACCCGAGAGCTTCCGCGTCGCGGTTGAATCCTTGGATCAGTTGTTGAAGAAGAAGCCGAGCGGTTCAGAAACGCCAGCGAATTGAACCCCTTGAACCCAACTCGCTCGCGGCACGGCGTGAAAGTGATTGAAAAAATGGAGCCACCCGCCGGGATCGAACCGGCGACCTGCTGATTACGAATCAGCCGCTCTACCAACTGAGCTAGGGTGGCTTTTGATTCAACTACTTACGGGAACAGGACCAGTTTTGAGGTGTTGACATCGACCTGTTTGACCGTTTCTTGCAAGAACAAACCTACCTGAAGGGAGTATCGTCAGAGACACGGCGCTACTTCAGAGGGTTCGTCGAGCCTTCCCTCCATCTTAACAGAGCCAACAAAGCACGGCATGACGGAAGCCGTAGAACGGCTACCTTGCGGACCGAGTCTCCTATCAACACAGGCTTCGGGGTCTGAAGCCATAGGACCAGGGGTAGTCGTCATCGCGTTTGTGACCAGCCCCCTCGCGCTTTGTTGGAATTCTGTTCGCTAGGTCTACTTGGCACTGTGCCGCATTGTTATTTGGGTCGCGCGCCTCGCCCACGGTACGGTCGCAACCAAGGCGAGTGGCCCAAGTATCATCACCGCTATAGCCCCCCAGTCGAGCCCCTGGCCACGCATGACCACCGCGGACGTCACCACCGATATTAGACCGTAGCCGGTGAGCAGAATCCGGCGGTATCGGTCGGGCACCTGCGAACTTTGACGCAGCTCGCGCATTAACCGCCGGTCGAAATCCGGTGGCAGCTCGGGGCAGGCGTGGCCATGGAACGCCGCAGCAAACTATCGATCCCGGCTTCGCGAGGTTCCATCTCAGTCACAAGAATATCCTTTCTCTTTCAGCATGCCATGGAGAAGCTGGCGCGCGCGATGCAGGTACGATTTGGCGGCATTCTCGGGAACGCCAAGCAGCACGGCCACCTCGCCAACTCCTGCGCCGAGCCAATAGTACAGCCGTAAGGCCGATTGGTAGACCTCGGGGAGCGTTCGAATGCACTCCGCAAGGGCTTGATCGCGCCGCGCCGTCTCAGCCTGCCGGTCCGGCCCAGGCTCCGGAGTCACCGCGCGAATAAGAACCGTCTCGTCCGCGTGTGGACTTCGGAAGCGAACCCGCGCTCACGGCTTGATTGAACGTGATCCGGTAGATCCAGGAGCTAAGTTCAGCTTCGCCACGAAACGACACGATCGCGTGGTGAACCTTGAGAAACACTTCTTGCGCGACGTCTTCCGCTTCTGGAATGAACTCACGGCCCAGAATCGAAACCGCAAGGCGAAATACGGGAGCACTATGCCGGCGAACCAGCTCAGCGAAAGCTTGCTGGTCGCCGCTCTGCGCGCTGGCCACGAGTTGGGAATCGCTGTCCACCAGCGTCAACGACCAGGCTCGCGCTTCAGGAAATGGTATTCCCTTTTCCATTGCCGCCATCCGCTCCTGATGAATGATCTCGATCCTCTTCTGCCGAGTCCGGTGCGTCACATAAACATAACCAACAATGCCCGCCGCCAATGCGGGCGCAGCCATACCATCGCCGATTGAGTAGCTCATTTCTCTCTCACTTCGCCTTTAGGACAAGGTGTGCCGTCGCGCGGTTGCGGCCGGGCGAACAAAAATTCGGGTTTCGCTTGACCGGCGGTGGGGTCGGGAACCAAGTTCGACTGCACGTGGGGTGATTACGGTGCGCGGATCGGTCCAGGGGGCGTAGGGCTGACACCCCTCCCTAGCGGACCAGCGCGGGACGAAATCCACCACTGGTCCCGCGTATCGTGCGGAACCCAACCGAAGGTTCGTTGCTCCATGTCCAGCTGAACCGGAACACTACCGGCGGGAAGCTCATGCGAGACCGGATATGCTGCGAAGTCGTTGTCTTGCCCAAAGAGAACCGCACAGCTCGAATATCACCACCACCATGCGCTTCATCAAGCGACAACCTTGCGTCGTGACCTCGCCGGAAAAACTTGAGTACTAGTTACGCGCCGAGCGGCGACGCATGAAGAAACCCAGCAGCAACAGCGCCGGCGCGACGAAAGCCCACGTTCCCGGCTCGGGCACGAAGCTGCCGTCACCCATGAAGAACGCGTTCCCGCAGTCGGCGGAGGAGTCGAAGATGGTGAAAGGGCCGTTCAGAAAATTGGACGGCGCGCTAAAGGTCACTACGATCGTGAACTCCGCGAAGGTCGTGCCGTAACCGGGTTGGCCTGGCATTCCGTTTTGCGAAGCAGTCACCGTTCCCGTGCCGAGCAGCGTCCCACCGGCATTCAGGTAGACCGGATTGTCGGTGAAGTGAATCGCCTTCTGGAATCCGTCGCTCTGATAAAGATCGCCCTGCGTGTAGATGTGCCCCATCGTGTCGGTATCGTTGGGATTGTCGTGCGTGTGGATTACGATGCCGTAGAAGTTGTTGCCCTGTTGGATCAGAAAGTCAGACATCGCGTAGACAATCTGCGGCTGGCCCGGCAAGGTGAAATCAGGCACTACATTGTTGGGGTCCGGTTGCCCATTCTTCATTCCCGGCAATGTGGTTCCGTAGTTCGTGTCAATTTGCAGCGTCCAAAGACCGCCCGGCATGGCCGGCGAAGTCAGAATCGCATCTTTGATGTCGAATATGGACTGGGGGCCGATCACGTTGTCGTCTTTGCCTACTCCGAACGGTCCGTCAAACTGGATGCTCGTCGCAAATGACGCGATCGCTGTCGCGACGAATAACAACAAAGACCGGCTCAATAAGGACACGGATTGGCCCCTCCATTGAGAAGAATAAGAGCGCGAGTGTGGGTTGGGCCCTAGACTCTTGGTTCTGGGACGTACCGGCAAAGCGGCGTACTGAAAACGTCAAAATCGTTCCATTGCCGGGTAGTACTGAATACGACGCAGGCGTCTGTCTCCGTTATCTGCGCGCGCCGCCGCAGCCTCGCCCACTAAAATAGAAGAATGAAGTACACATTCCTTGTGCTGGCAGTGTGTGGCATCGTCGCACTCTGCGCGGATCAAAAGGTGAACAAGATCACTTACCCGAACGCAAAGAAAAGCGATGTCGTCGACAATTACCATGGCACCAAGATCGCGGACCCGTACCGCTGGCTCGAAGATACGAATTCGGCCGAAACCGCTGCCTGGGTAGAAGAAGAAAACAAAGTGACCCAGGCCTATCTGGCGCAGATCCCCGAGCGGGACCGCATTCGGAAGCGCTTAACCGAGCTTTTCAACTATGATCGCTACACCAACGCGTTCGAGGTGGCGGGAAAATACTTCCTTTTCCACAACGATGGTCTCCAGAACCAGGATGTGCTGTACGTGCTCGACGCAGTGGATGGGCAGGAACGGGTTTTGCTCGACCCCAACACGTTACGCGCTGACGGAACCGCTGCGCTATCGGGTCTCTCGGTCGACCGCGAAGGAAAGCGGGCCGCCTACGCGATCGCCCAAGCTGGTTCCGACTGGTCGGAATGGCATGTCCGGGATGTCGCGACAGGGCAAGATCTCGAGGATTCCGTCCAGTGGACCAAATTCACCAATGCGGAATGGACCGCGGACGGCAGCGCATTTTATTATCAGCGCTTCCCGCAGCCGGACGACAAAGCCACGCTCACCGCATCGAATCAGAACGCGCAGATCTATTTGCATCGCCTTGGTCAACCGCAGTCGTCCGACCAGTTGGTTTACGAGCGGCCAGATCAGCCGCGTTGGTTGTATACACCGGCAGTCAGCGATGATGGGCGTTATCTCCTGATCGAGGTCTTCACGGGAGACGAGAGTAAGAATCTGGTGTTTTATCAGGACCTGAAAGCTCTGAAACGGGAGACCACGGAACTCATCAGCCAACTGACGGCGCAGTACAATTTTCTCGAGAACAGAGGCACGCAGTTTTATTTCAAGACCACCGATAACGCACCGCGCGGGCGCGTCATAGCGATCGATATCACTCAACCAGAGCGGGAACATTGGCGCGAGATTGTTCCGGAGCAGAAGGACGCGCTCAGTGCGGCGCAAATCTTGGGTAATAAGGTGGTCCTCAGCTATCTCAAGGACGCCCATTCCGACGAAAGAATCGCCGATTTGGACGGCCAGATCGTTCGTGACGTGCCGATTCCAGGGCTCGGAAGCGTTGTCTGGTCGCCTACGCACCAGGGCGATAAGGAACTGATCTACAGCTTCACCAGTTTTACCGCGCCGACGTCGGTTTATCGCTACGATCCAGGCTCGAACAAGAGCACACTGTTTCGTCAAAGCAAGCTGAGCTTCGACCCTTCGGGCTACGAGACCGAGCAAGTGAAGTACACCAGCAAGGATGGCACCAAGATTCCCATGTTCCTGGTGCATCGCAAGGGACTGAAACGGGATGGCGAGAATCCGACGATCCTTTACGGCTATGGCGGCTTCAATATCGCTATGACGCCGTCTTTCAATCCGATTTATGCGGCTTGGATGGAGATGGGCGGGATTTTCGCGGTCGCAAATCTGCGGGGCGGCTCGGAATACGGCGAGGCTTGGCACCAGGCGGGCGCCAAGCTGCATAAGCAGAACGTGTTCGACGATTTCATCTCGGCCGCGGGATGGTTGATCGCCAACGACTACACCTCCGCGCCAAAATTGGCGATTCACGGCGGCAGCAACGGTGGCTTGCTAATCGGCGCCGTTCTGAATCAGCGGCCGGATTTATTCGGCGCTGCCATGCCTGCGGTTGGCGTGATGGACATGCTGCGGTTCAACAAGTTCACCATCGGCGCGGCTTGGGAGGGCGACTATGGATCGCCCGAGAACCCCGAGGAATTCAAGGCTTTGCGAGCCTATTCTCCACTGCACAACATCAAACCGCGAGGCCATTATCCGGCTACGCTGATCACTACCTCGGATCACGACGATCGTGTCGTCCCCGGCCATAGCTTCAAGTACGCTGCCACGCTACAGGCTGCGCAGGTTGGTCCAGCGCCGATTCTGATCCGGATTGAAACCCGTGCCGGTCACGGAGCGGGCAAGCCGACAACCAAGCGCATTGATGAGGCAGCCGACCGCTTCGCATTCCTGGTGCGGGAACTGCATATGAAGTTGTAGCCTGGAATGGTGAAACGCCTGACCGCGGAGGAGATCGTAGGAAGTGAGTGGGCGGAGTGGTATTCGCTAAGCCCGGCGGAGCGTTTCCTTGAGTCCGCAAAGCTGTGGGAAACCTATATCGCTCTTGGAGGATCACTTGAGCCAGAGCCCGATTCTCAAAGCCCTTTCTTCGATCCGGAGGAGTGGCGCGAGAACGCTGCTCATGGGCGGCCAGGCGTGCGTGTTCTACGGCGCCGCGGAATTTAGCCGCGACATCGACCTGCTGATTCTCGCGGATCCAACGAATCTGGCAAAAATGTCAGAGGCGCTCGGCGCGCTGCATGCCGAAGCAATCGCCGTTCCCGCCTTGGAACAGCGGCACCTGTTGCGGGGACACGCGGTCCATTTCCGTTGCCGCCGGGACGACGTTGCCGGTCTGCGCATCGATCTAATGTCATCGCTGCGAACTGCCGCCAGTTTCGAGGAACTCTGGGCGCGCCGCACGACCATCGAGGTTGGCGGTGAGTCAATCGATTTGCTGGCGATGGAAGACCTTGTCCGCGCCAAGAAAACCCAGCGCGACAAGGACTGGCCAATGATCCGGCGCCTGGTTGAGGAGAGCTACTTCACGCGCTCAGCGCAAGCGACGGAGGACGTGATACGGTTCTGGCTGCGAGAACTGCGGACCCCGCAATTGTTACTGGAGGTAGCGGCTGACTATCCGGAATTGTCGCGAGCCGAGGCAGAATTGCGCCCGGCGGTCCAAGCCGCGCTGTTAGGGAGCGCTGACCGCGTCAGCGAAGCCCTTGAGACCGAGGAACTCGAGGAACGCCGCAAGGATCAGGTGTATTGGGCTCCCCTCAAGCGAGAACTGGCAGAGTTTCGTTCGAACCGAAGGAAGAAATGAGAAGCAACCTTCTTACAGCGTGGCTAATCTGCCGAGTGACCGCGCCGAGTTGGAAAAGAAGCTGGAAGCCGAGGAGGGCGAAGACGAATGATCGAAGATATGGCGCAAGTCCACATGAGCGAAGCAGAACTGGCGCGCGACATCGGGGCAGTGCTCGATCGGGGACAGTCCGGAACTGAAATCGTGATCGAGCGCAATGCGCGGGCGGTCGCTGTGTTACGGCCGGCCGAACCGAGGCGGCGGAAGTTATCGGAGATCATGGCCTCGCTCGATGAAACCTCGACGGCGACGATCGATCCGGACTTCGCCGCGGATGTGCAGGCGTTCAACGATCGCCACCGCGAGCCGCTCAACCCGCCGGATTGGGATTAACGGGCGGTGGGAATCGTTCTGGACTCGACGTCCTGATTGCCGTTGAACGCGCCGGGCAAAAATCCTCGCGCTGTGGTAGGCGGCACTTCCAGATGACTCCGAATTTGGTAGTGAACCAGCTCTGAAAGAAACAATTGTGCTCACCGCGCTCACGCGGTTGTGTTGGTTGCTCGCTCGCTCGTGTTTTTTGAAAGCAGCTCCCGTCCACTGGCGGGCAAAACCGCTCCACAGCGCCACCCCTCCTTTTACGGTAGCGGTAAACAACTCGACGCTCGCCCTCGATTTCTTCGCAAAGTACTGTCGGGGCACGCTGGCCGCCATCAAAGCCCGGAAAACTTGACCCGCCACGTTACACTCAGACGAAGGAAACCCGTGCCAAACGTCCCCTCAGGCTAAGAAAGATCATCCCAATACCGAACACTTGGCTTCGTTTTGCAAAACACGACAGCAAACTAACAATCGAAAATCGTGATGCGCCACAAACCGCCTCTAACTCCCATATAATCATCGACTTCCACCCAGGGCGCATCTGCATCGTCCCGGCGTAAGCCGCGCGTCCGCAACCCGCTAACGGGAAAAAACAACTACACGAACGCTCGACCCCATCGGCCCCGAATTGCATCTCGCATTCACCACCCCCGCCCCTGGGATAGAATGAATGCCATGAATCCTGCCACTTCGCGTCGCACCTTTCTCACCGCGTCAGCCGCTATGTTCGCGGCGTCCCGCATGGAATTTGGCGCCACGGCCGACGACCCTCGTGAGTTCAAGATCGGCGTGGCCAGCTATTCCCTGCGCAAATTCTCCCGCGCGCAGGCGATCCCGATGCTCAAGCAAATGAATGTTCGCTGGGTCAATATCAAGGACTTTCATTTGCCGCTAAACTCCACCCCCGAAGAGATCAAGACGGCGCGAAAAGAGTTCGACGACGCTGGCCTGATCCTGGAGGGCTGTGGGAACGTCACATTCAACAAAACCGATGACGACGATATTCGTAGCAAGTTCGAATACGCGAAGTTGGCCGGCTTTCCGCTCATCGTGTGCGCGCCCACTCACGAGACCTTGCCCAGGATGGAGAAATTCGTCAAGGAATACAACATCAAAATCGCGGTTCACAATCATGGCCCGGAGGACAAACACTTTCCCACTCCGCAGAGCGTCCTGGACGTGGTAAAGAATATGGACCCGAGATGCGGTCTGTGCATCGACATCGGGCACACGTCGCGTACCGGCGTCGACATTGTGGAATCCATCCGCCAGGCGGGGCCCCGGCTGCACAGCATGCATGTGAAAGATCTGTCAAGTACCACGGCGAAGGAAAGCCAGTGCGATATCGGCGATGGAATCCTGCCCTTCGTGGCCATTTTCAAACAGCTCCACAAGATGAATTACACCGGCGGCGTGATGCTAGAATACGAGATCCATGAAACCGACCCCATGATGGGGATGCAAAAAAGTCTGGCCTTCGAGCGTGGACTCATGGCCGGCCTGAAAGGATAAGCGAGGAGAAATGGACGAACACGCGCCCGCGGTTGCCTCCAACATGGTGACCACCGCGTTCAAATTGGATGGCTACAAGATTGAGCGGAATCTGGGGATCGTGCGGGGAATCATCGTGCGCTCGCGCTCCATCTTCGGCACGGTAGGAGCGAGCCTGCAGACGCTCGTGGGCGGCGACATCACACTCTTCTCGAAGCTCTGCGAAGACACGCGCACCCATGCTTACGAGCGGATGACGCAGCATGCCGCCGAAATCGGCGCGAATGCCATCATCGGCGTGCGTTATGACGCGACCGAGATCATGCAAGGGGTCACGGAAGTTTTGTGCTACGGCACGGCCGTTGTTGCAAAGCAGGCGTAGCATAAAGCTCCGTCCTGTCATCTAACAAACCGGGGGTTTGTTTCCAGGATTGATGCGCTACCTTTGTATTCACGGGCACTTCTATCAGCCACCTCGGGAGAATCCCTGGCTGGAAGCGATCGAGCAGCAGGACTCAGCTCATCCTTATCACGATTGGAATGAGCGGATCACCGCCGAGTGTTACGCCCCGAACGGCGCCTCCCGGATTCTCGATTCCGAGCATCGAATCGCGAAGATCGTCAACAACTACTCCAGCATCAACTTCAATTTTGGCCCCACACTGCTTTCCTGGCTCGCCGATAAAGCGCCCGAAACCTACCGCGATATCCAGGACGCCGATCGCGCCAGTGCCGAACGTTTCTCCGGTCACGGATCGGCCATCGCCCAGTGCTACAACCACATGATCATGCCTCTCGCCAACTCGCGAGATAAGCTGACACAGGTTCGCTGGGGCATCGAGGATTTTAAGCATCGCTTTGGCCGCGATCCGGAAGGGATGTGGCTGCCCGAAACCGCCGTCGATCTCGAGACGCTCGAGATCCTGGCGCAGCATGGCATTCGCTACACCTTGCTTGCTCCGTCGCAGGCCAAAACCATGGACGGCGAAGATGTCAGCGGCGATCGCATCGATCCTTCCCGCGCCTACCTGTTGAAACTAGCCTCCGGCCGCAGCATCAATCTGTTCTTCTATGACGGACCCATCTCGCGGGCGGTCGCATTCGAAGGGTTGCTGAATAATGGCGAGAACTTCGCGAATCGTCTGCTCACTGCCTTTTCCGACCACCGCGACTGGCCGCAACTGGCGCACATCGCCACCGATGGCGAGACCTACGGACATCATCATGCCCATGGCGATATGGCGCTCGCCTATGCCCTCGAGTACATCGGATCCAAGGAACTGATCCAGATCACCAATTACGGCGAGTTTCTGGCGCTTCAGCCCCCAACGCATGAAGTAGAGATTCTGGAGAATACGGCCTGGAGCTGTGTGCACGGTGTCGGGCGCTGGACGGCCAATTGCGGCTGCAATTCGGGCGGCCATCCGGAGTGGAACCAGGAGTGGCGTTTGCCGCTGCGCCAGGCTCTGGACTGGTTGCGAGATGAGGTCGCGCCCGCATACGAGAGTGCCGCGTCTCGCTTTCTGAAAGATCCGTGGGCCGCGCGAGACGACTATATTCAAGTGATTCTCGACCGCTCCCTTGAAAGCCAGGAGCGCTTTGCCGCATGGCACTTCCGCCGGAAGAATCTCTCTCGCGCCGAACGCATCCTGGCATGGAAACTGCTGGAACTTCAGCGCCACGCCATGCTGATGTACACCAGTTGTGGCTGGTTCTTCGATGAGCTTTCGGGTCTCGAGACCGTGCAGGTGATTCAGTATGCCGGGCGGGTAGTGCAACTGGCGCAGGAGCTCTTCGGCGATGCCATCGAGCCGCATTTTCTTGAGAAGTTGGCGCTGGCGAAGAGCAACATCCCCGAACACCAGGACGGCGCAGCGATCTATCGTAAGTTCGTGAAACCGGCAATGGTGGACTTGCTGAGACTCGGCGCCCACTATGCCATCCGTTCGCTGTTCGAACAGTATCCGGAGACGGCAGGGATCTATTGCTACTCGGCGGCAAGCAAGGATTATCGTTCCAAGAAAACCGGGAAAATGCGGCTGGCATTCGGCCGGGTGCGGATGACTTCGGAAATCACGCAGGAATCGGAGACATTGATGTTCGGTGTGATCCACATGGGGGATCACAACCTGCACGGCGGCGTCGCCGTTGTTACCAGCGAAGACACGTATCGCGATCTGGCGAAATCAGTTCGGGACGCCTTCAGCACATCCGACTTACCGGGCACGATTCACTTGATCGACCAAGGGTTCGGCGGACGGACCTACTCGCTGCGGGATCTGTTCAAGGATGAACAGCGCAGGGTCATGCAGGAAATTCTCAAGCCTGCCTTAAGGGCCACCGAGGCCACCGTCCGGCAGCTTTATGATAGTCAGGCTCCGCTGTTGCAATTCATGCACGATTGCTACATTCCGATACCGAAAGCAATGAGCGCCACGGCTGAAATTGTGCTCAACAGTCTCTTGCGGCGTACCCTCGAAGCTTCGGATCCAAACAGCGAAGATGTGCGTGGACTTCTCGAAGATCTGCGCGTTTCTTCAGCGCCACTGGATACAGAGACGCTAGAGATGACCGTTCGCCGCAACATGGAGCGGAACTCGCAGGCGCTCTTCGAGAACCCGAGAGATCTGGAGCAGCTTCGTAAGTTTCGGGACTTGGTGGCTGCGGTGAAGACCTTACCGTTTCCAGTAGTCTTGTGGTCAGCTCAGAACCATGCCTACGACGTACTGAAGAACGTCTATCCAGCGATGCGGGATCAAGGCCAGTCCGAATGGGTAGCGGACTTCGAGCAGTTGGCAGGCCTACTGGATTTGCGAGTATGACCGCCCGCGTACCTACACCACTATTGGCAGAGTGACATCGCCCCGCGCCAGTAGGGCGTCCACTTGCGCGCGCTGGAGCGACGGCCCGTAAACGTGGCCTTGGACCTTGTCGCAGCCGAGCACCCGGACCAGGTCTAGTTCGGCGACGGTCTCCACTCCCTCGGCGACCACGGTGAGATTCATGCCGTGCGCCAGGCGTACAATGCTGTGAACTACCGGTAAGGAGCCTTCGGGCTCTTGCAGGCTGCGCAGGAACGACTGGTCGATCTTGAGCGAGTCCACCGGGAGCTTATTGAGATAGCTAAGAGAGGAGTAGCCCGTTCCGAAATCGTCGATCGAGATGCTTACTCCCAGATCGCGGATGCGAGTCATCCTTGGCAGCGACTCGGGAAGGTCTCTCATGACGTAGCTCTCCGTCAGTTCGAGTTCGAGATCGTGCGGCGGGAATCCACTATAAGCCAAAGCGGCGGCCACCGTCTCCACAAAGTCGCGCCGCACGAACTGGAGAGCGGACACGTTCACCGAGATGCGTACGGAGCGGCAGCCGGCCTTTCGCCAGCGCGCGCCATCGAGACAGGCTTCGCGGACGACCCATGATCCAATGGGTACGATCAAGCCGGTCTCCTCGGCGATGGGAATGAATTGCTTCGGCGAAATAGTCCCGTAAATTGGATGCTTCCAGGTGAGCAGGGCCTCGAGACCGACGATCTTTCCGTCGACATCGACCACCGGCTGATAGAGCAGATCGAATTCGCGGTTTTCCAGCGCGCGCCGCAGGGCGTTTTCCAGGCGCAGTCGCTCCAGCCCGGAGACATGGTTTCCTGCGACGAAGACGTCGAGTTCGTTCTTGCCGCTGTTCTTCGCGTGGTACATTGCGGAATCGGCATTGTGCAGCAGGTCACCCGCGTTTTCACCGTGCCGGGGAAAGATGGCGACGCCGAGGCTGGCAGTGACGAACAGTTCGTTACCGCCGATGTGCAACGGCATGCGCAGCGCGTTGAGAAACTCCTGGCAGGCTTGGATCGCGGTTTGTTCATCGGGCTGCCGGGTAAGGACAACGGTAAATTCATCTCCGCCCATGCGGCCGGCAAGGTCGTGTTTGGAAAGCATGCGCCGCAGCCGGGCGCTCACCTCCTCAAGCAAGCGATCTCCCATCGAGTGACCGAGCGTGTCATTGATGTGCTTGAAGCGATCCAGGTCGATGAACATGACCGCCAGAATTCCCGACCGGTCCCTCGCCTCCTTCAGAGCCGATTCGAGCAGCTCGACGAAGTAGGCCCGGTTGGGCAGGCCGGTGAGCGAATCGTGACGCGCCTGGAAGGTCAGACGTTCGGTGAGACTTCGCTGCTCGACCACCTGGCCAAGGCTGCGCGCCATCAAGTCCAGGACTTCCCTTTCAGCGGGCGAAAGGGTGCGCGAAGGATCCGCGGGAGAGCAGAATCCGAGCATCCCGAAAGTGCCTCCGCCTACCGGAATCGGAGTTTCAATCGGCGGCGGTTCTGCAGCGTCAGAGACGCGAGCGCCAGACGGATCTTTATAGGAGGCGAGAACGATTCTCGAATCCCCTTCCAGCCGCAGGATCGCGCCCTTATGCATTCCGAACAACCTGCAACCTGTTCTCAGGTGGTCCTTGAAAGCGTCATCGAGCGAGTCGTAACGCGTGGTGCTGAGCCGATGGAGTTGTCTCCAATGCCCGGCGAGCGTGGCCAGGTCTGTTGAGGCATGAAACGCTTGATCCGCCAGAACGAAGTCAGGGGAGAGTGACATCCGTATCTATTTCTAACTTGAAAGTGCTTACAGCACAATGGGCACTTGGCCCAGAACTGTCATTACTAAGCACCAAGGGAATACAAGCGATACTTGCGCCCGAACCGATCGCAGCGCGCTGTTGGGCGTACCGGTTCCTACAGGAGCAGTAGTACGCTATCGCGCCGTGTGAACGATCGCTCGCGTTCCCAGGA
>Ga0335082_10002037_pt1 | contig 21725 bp, 26 predicted proteins | sample Lox_Sample_41_FD_206718 | JGI IMG/M metagenome (GOLD analysis project Ga0335082, IMG submission 206718) | Soil microbial communities from Loxahatchee National Wildlife Refuge, Florida, United States - Lox_Sample_4.1 | ecosystem: Environmental > Terrestrial > Soil > Wetlands | place: USA...
GGATTCCTGGCAGAGCGCCGTCTTCGTCCCCACCTACGCTTCGCGCGAAGAAGCGGCGCAAGCGATGCGCGAGCAGGCCGCCGCGCTCGGCGGCAACGGCGTGATCAATTTCGCCTGCTACCCGAAGTACGACGAGGACTCGCTCGGCTGCAACGGCACCGTCGTGCGCTTCCAGTAGCCGCCAGCGCTCCCGCAGGAAGAAGCGTGCCCTAGGCCCGCTTGCCGAGCGCCGCGGCGCGCAATCCCGACAGGGTCGCCGTCGGCGTGATCGCCTCGGGATCGATCCTCAGCTCGACGACGGCCGGCTTGCCGGAAGCGACGGCGCGCTGAAACGCGGGCGCAAAATCCGCGGTGCGCTCGACCGTTTCGCCGTGGCCGCCGAACGCGCGCGCGTAGGCGGCGAAATCCGGGTTCTTCAGCTCCGTGCCGCTCACCCGCGCCGGGAACTCCCGCTCCTGGTGCATGCGGATCGTCCCGTACATGCCGTTGTTCACGACCAGCACCACGATCGACGCGCCGTGCTGCACGGCGGTGGCGAGCTCCTGGCCGTTCATGAGGAACTCGCCGTCGCCCGCCACCGCGACCACCGTGCGCTTGGGATGCAGGATCTTCGCCGCGACCGCCGCCGGGACGCTGTAGCCCATCGAGCCGCTGGTGGGCGCGAGCTGCGTGCGCGCGCCGCCCTGCCAGCCCCTGTAGCGGAAGTGGCGGTGCAGCCAGCTCGCGAAGTTGCCCGCGCCGTTGGTGACGATCGCGTCCTCCGGCAGGTGCGCCGACAGCCACGCGATCACCTCACCGTAGTGCAGCGCCCCTGGCATGGAAACAGGTCGATTCCACTCCAGATACGCCTCATGTATTTCTCTCGTGTTTTCCTGCCAATTCGATTTCAAGTTCAAAGCGGAAAGAGCAAGCACGAATTCCTCGTAGCTCGAGACGATCGGCAGCGTGGCCTGGTAGACCCTGCCGAGCTCCTCGGCACCGGCGTGCACGTGCACGAGCTTCTGGCGCGGCACCGGCACCTCGAGCAGCGTGTAGCCGCTGGTGGTCATCTCGCCCAGGCGCGCGCCGATGACGAGCAGCAGGTCGGCCTCCTTCACGCGCTGCGCGAGCTTCGGGTTCAGGCCGATGCCGACGTCGCCCGCGTAGTTCGGGTGCCGGTTGTCGAAGTAGTCCTGGCAGCGGAACGAGGCGCCGACCGGGATGCCGGTCTTCTCCGCCCAGCCGCGCAACGCGTCGATCGCGCGGCTCGTCCAGCCGCCGCCGCCGACGAGGACGAGCGGATTCTTCGCGGCGCCGAGCAGGCGCTCGAGCTCCTGCAGGTCGGCGGGCGCCGGCGCGGCCTTCGGCGCGCGGTAGCGCGGCGCGTCGGCCACGACGGCCTCGGAGAACAGCATGTCCTCGGGCAGCGCGAGCAGCACCGGGCCGGGGCGGCCCGAGGTCGCGACGTGAAACGCGTGGCTCACGTACTCCGGGATGCGCTCGGCGCGGTCGATCTGCGCCACCCATTTGGTGAGCGGTCCGTACATGCGCCGATAGTCGATCTCCTGGAACGCCTCGCGCTCGACGAACTCGTTGCCGACCTGCCCCACCAGGACCAGCATCGGCGAGGAGTCCTGGAACGCAGTGTGCACGCCGACCGAGCCGTTGGTCGCGCCCGGCCCGCGAGTGACAAACAGCACTCCGGGTTCCCCCGTCAGCTTCGCCCAGGCCTCGGCCATGTACGACGCGCCGCCTTCCTGGCGGCAGATCACGAACTTCAGGCGCTCCTTCAGGTCGTGCAGGCCGTCGAGCACCGGCAGGAAGCTCTCGCCGGGCACCCCGAACGCGGCGCGCACGCCGTGGCCGGCGAGCGCGTCGGCGAGGATCCTGCCGCCGTGACGCGCCTTGAGATCGGATCTCACTTGCCCCAGGCCTTCCTCAGCGCGGCGGCGCAATCGGCGAGCGCGACGTTGGCGGTGTCCACGACTCGGCCCATCGTGATGAAGCCATGCACCATGTCCGGGTAATTCCTGTATTCCACCTGCACGCCGTCTTTTTGCATGCGCTCCGCGTATTCCCTGCCCTCGTCGACCAGCGGGTCGAAGCCCGCGGTGAGCACGTAGGCGGGCGGCAAGCCCTTCAGCGTCCTGGCGAGCAGCGGCGAGACGCGCCAGTCCTGCCAGTCCGCCGGGTTCGGCACATAGTGGCCGCGGAAGTAGAGCATGACCTTCTCGGTGAGCAGGTAGCCCTCGCCGTTGCGCTTGATGGACGGGTGTTGCATGCGCATGTCGGCGCCCGGATAGATCAGCACCTGGAAGGAAATCTCCGGCGCGCCGGCCTCGCGCGCCATGAGCGCCATCACGGTGGCGAGATTTCCGCCCGCGCTGTCGCCGCCGACGGCCAATTGTTTGGCATTTATCTTCAATTGCCTTTCCCCCTGGGAAACAAAACTCAGGGCTGAAAAACAATCCTCAACCGCCGCGGGAAACGGCGACTCCGGCGCCTTGCGATACTCGACCGACAACACCGCGCAGCGCGCGCCGTTGGCGAGCGAGCGGCAAACGGCGTCGTGCGTATCCAGGTCGCCGATCACCCAGCCGCCGCCATGGAAGTAGACGAGCGCGGGCAGCACCTCGTCCTTGCCGGCGCCCTTGGGCCGGTAGGCTCGCACCGGCACGGGGCCCGCCTTGCCCGGCGCAAGCAGCAGGCGCACCGACTCCACTTCCGGCGGATCGGGGCTCAGCGGACCTCGGGCATCGCGGTAGAAACGGCGGGCGACCGCGGGCGGCACCTCGTGGTACGGCGGCAACGGCGAATTCGCCACCAGCTCCAGAATCGCTGCGACCTGCGGATGCGGCGCGGCCATCGGCGCTATTTGACCGCGGCGAGCATCTTCATCAGGCGCTCGACGAAGAACGGCGCGCACTTCATGATGCGCGTCTCCTGCGCGACCATGAACGGCCGGTTCTTGCCGAGGTACACGGCCCAGTCGGGATCGGCCTGCATCGCGGCGCGGCACTTGTCGCGCTGGTTGAGGTCGTCGTAGGCCCAGAGATGGATCACCTTGTTGAGCTCGCCCACCTCGGTCACGTAGTAGCCGACCATGTGCGGCAGGTGCCGCAACTGCACCTTCATGCCGAATTCCTCGTAGTTCTTGAAGTACTGCGCCGCAGTGCCGACCTGCAGCGTGTACACGCGCTCTTCGACGACCATGGCTCGCTCCTCCGGGGGGTTGAGTTCGATTATAGTGGCCGCCATGAGCACCGCGCGCGAAATCCCCGTGGACGACATCAACACGCTGCGCCGCATATTGAAAGAGTGCCGCGTGCTCGCGGTGGTGGGGCTTTCGGCGCAATGGCACCGGCCGAGCTATTTCGCGGCGAAGTACATGCTCGAGCACGGCTACCGCGTGATCCCGGTCAACCCGCAGTACAAGCAGGTGCTCGGCCAGAAGTGCTACGCGAGCCTGCGCGAGATCCCGGAAAAGGTGGATCTCGTCGACGTGTTCCGCAAGACCGCAGACGTGCTGCCGATCGCGCACGAGGCGATCGCCATCGGCGCCCGGGTGCTCTGGCAGCAGCTCGGCGTGAAGAACGAGGCCGCCGCCGCCGCGGCGCGCGCGGCGGGACTCGACGCGGTCATGGACCGCTGCGTGAAGATCGAGCACGCGCGCCTTTTCGGCGGCCTGAACTGGGTGGGGGTCAACACCCGGGTGATCTCGGCCAAGCGGCCCCGCTGGCTGGCGTACTGACCCCCGGTTTTTGGGGCCGCCGAGAGGCCCCCTAGTCAAGCTCCGGGCCAGCCGCTAAGCTGTTTCGCATGTCCCGTCCTATCCGGGTTTTCGATGGCAGCTTCGGGCGCCTGCAGCTCATCGAGGCGGTGGCGGGCGACGTCCCCCAGGCGAGCCCCGTTCCCCAGATCGTGGTGAAGCAGGACGGCGCCGACCTCGACCTGCGCGTGGACGGCGAGCTGCTGCGCCTGACGCGCGACAGCCTGCTGTTCGTCAGCCCCAACGCCGCCTGCGAAGCGGTATTCGCGACCGCCAACGAGTCGGCCCAGCTGCTCTGGTACCAGGCGTCGGCCGATTGGCTGCGCGGCAGCTTCCCGGCGGTGTTCGACGCGGGCAGCGAGGCCTTCGGCTCGACGCGCGAGGCGATCACGCCGCGCATCCGCCAGCTCGCCGACACGCTGGTGGTCGAGGTGCTCAACGACCAGTTCCTGTCGCACGAGCGGCTGGAGTTCATGCTGCAGGAGCTGATGCTGTCGATCGTGGAGACCTACCTCGCGCGGCGCCAGGCCGGCGCGCGCCTGTGGCGCGGCTCGCCGTTCGCCGACAACCGCATCCGCAAGGCGCTCGCGCTGCTGCGCGCGCACCCGAACAAGGAGCTCAATATGAACGACCTGGCCAACCAGGTCGGGCTGTCGCGCTCCCGCTTCTACGATTTGTTCCAGACCAGCACCGGGCGCTCGCCGCGCTCCTACCTCGACCTGTTGTGCGTAGAGACGGCGATCGCCAAGCTTTCCTCGGGCAGCGCCAAGATCGCCGAGGTCTCGGCCGAGCTCGGCTTCTCGGCGCAATCGAACTTCACGCGCTTCTTCCAGCAGCAGGTGGGCATTCCGCCCTCCGAATACCGGCGCGCGGCCGGCAAGCCGAACACCGACCCCCAGGACGATCCGCAGGAATCCTAGCGTTTCGACGCCGCGCCGAGCGGCTCGCCTAGCCGCCGCTCAGCGCCTGCACGATCATCACCTCGTCCGCGGCGCCGAGACGCGCGCCGAGAGCGCGCACCTGCTCGCCGTTGACGAAGATGCGGATGTGGCGCCGGATGCCGTCCTGCTCGTCGATCATGCGGAATCGTATTCCCGGGAAGCGCCGGTCGAGATCCGCAAGCAGCTCTCCGAGCGTGCCGCCCTCGCCCTGCACTTCGTGCCGCTCGCCGGTATACGAGCGCAGCGGCGTCGGAACCAGCACGTTCATGCGGCCGCCTCCACCGCGTACACGTGAGGAAGGTGGCGCGCGATGCAGGCCCAGCGGCCGCCTTCGTCGCGGCTCGCCCAGACTTCGCCGTTGGTCGTGCCGAAGTACACGCCGACCGGCTCGCCCCCATCCGCGCACATCGCCTGGCGCTTCACCGTGAGCCAGGCGTCGCGCCGCGGCAGGCCCTGCGCGAGGCGCTGCCAGGACTTGCCGCCATTGCGCGTGCGGTAGGCCGCCGGCCTTCCCTGCGGGCTGGTGCGCGGCCACACGCTGCCGCCGTCCATCGGGAACACCCAGGCGGTCTGCGGATCACGCGGGTGCAGCACCATCGGGAAGCCGATGTCGCCGACCGTCTTCGGCATGTTCTCGCCGATGCGCCGCCAGCGGCCTTCGGGCCGGTGCATGCGGTAGATGCCGCAGTGGTTCTGCTGGAAGAGCACATCGGGCGCGAGCGGATGCAGCCGCAGGCAGTGCGGGTCGTGGCCGTACTCGGGATATTTCTCCGGCAGGAAATCGGCGAGGCAGCCGGCGTTGAGCGGATGCCAGCTCGCGCCCTGGTCGCGCGTCTCGAACACGCCGCCGCTCGACATGCCGATGTACATGTGCGCGCGGTCCCGAGGATCGACGAGCACCGAGTGCAGCTTCGGTCCGTCGGGCGTCCCGTCCTGCGCGCCGCCGGTCCACGTGTCCAGCATCGGGTGATCGTTGAAGCCGGCGACCGGCGCCCAGGTATCGCCGCCGTCCTCGCTGCGGAACAGGCCCTGCGGCGAGCTGCCCGCGTACCACACCCCCGGCTCGCTCGCGTGGCCCGGCGCGAGCCAGAAGACGTGGTCGAGCACGCGGCCCTTCTCGCCATCGGCCGCCTTGCGGAACGCCGCGGGCCGCGAAGCCTCCTTCCAGCTCCGGCCGCGGTCGAGCGAGCGGAACACCGTAGGCCCGAGGTGCCCGGTGCGCGCCGCGGCGAGCAGCGTGCGCCGGTCGCGCGGGTCGAGCACCATGTGGTGAACCGTGTGGCCGAGGAACATCGGCGCGGACAGCTTCCAGCGGCGCCGCGACCGGTCCGACTTCAGCGTGAACGCGCCCTTGCGGGTCGCGACGAGCAGCAGTGTCATGACGTCCTCCTCGCTCCGTTCTGTAGAATTCCCGCATGGCCGACCGGAAATTCGGGTTCGAGACGCTCTGCCTTCACGCCGGCCAGATTCCCGACCCGGCCACGGGCGCGCGCGCAGCGCCAATCTACCAGACCACGTCCTTCGTCTTCGATTCCGCGGACCACGCCGCGAGCCTGTTCAACCTGCAGACTTTCGGCAACGTCTACTCGCGCATCTCCAATCCGACCGTGGCGGTGCTCGAGGAGCGCATGGCGGCGCTCGAGAACGGCCGCGCCGCGCTCGCCTGCGCCACCGGCCAGGCCGCCGAGGCGACCGCGATCCTCACGCTGTGCAAGGGCGGCGACCACATCGTCTCCGCGTCCACGCTGTACGGCGGCACGCACACGCTGCTCGGCGTGAATTTGCAGAAGTTGGGCATAGAGACGACTTTTGTTCACCCGGATTCGCCGGGGAAATTCGCCGAGGCGATCAAGCCCAACACCAAGCTCATCTTCGCCGAAACGCTCGGCAACCCGCTCATCAACGTCGTCGACATCGAAGCGCTCGCGAAGATCGCGCACGGGGTGCAGGTCCCGCTCGTCGTCGACAACACGGTGCCGTCGCCTTACCTCTGCCGGCCGATGGACTGGGGCGCGGACATCGTCGTGCACTCGGCCACCAAGTACATCGGCGGCCACGGCACCACCATGGGCGGGGTGATCGTAGAGTCCGGGAAATTCGACTGGGGCAACGGCAAGTTCCCCGAGTTCACGACGCCCTCGCCCGGCTACCACGGCGTGATCTTCCACGAGACCTTCGGCGACTTCGGCTACACCATGAAGGCGCGCATGGAGATCATGCGCACCTTCGGGCCGGCGCTCTCGCCGATGAACGCCTGGCTGCTGCTGCAGGGCCTGGAGTCGCTGCCCGTGCGCATGGATCGCCATTGCGCGAACGCGCTGGCCGTCGCGCGTTTCCTGAAGGATCATCCGAAGGTGGCGTGGGTGAATTACCCCGGCCTGCCGGGCAGCAAGTATCACGCTCTGGCAAACAGGTATTTCCCGAAGGGCGCCTCGGGCCTGCTCAACTTCGGCATAAAAGGGGAAAACCCGCGGGCGGCGGCGCGTGCGGGCGAGCGCTTCATCGAGGCCGCGCAGTTCATGAGCCACCTCGCCAACATCGGCGACGCGAAGACGCTCATCATCCACCCGGCCTCGACCACGCACCGGCAGATGAGCGAGGAAGACCAGGCGAAGGCGGGCGTCACGCCCGACATGATCCGCATCTCGGTCGGTCTCGAGTCGATCGACGACATTCTTTGGGATATCGATCAATCCTTGAACGAAGCGGGGAAAGCATGATCAGCTACGACATCATCGAGCACGGCCGGCCGCTGCAGAAAGTCGTCAAGGACACGCCCAGGCCCGCCGGCACGGAAGTCCTCGTGCGCATCACGCGCTCGGGGGTCTGCCACTCGGACCTGCACATCTGGGACGGCTACTTCGACCTGGGCGGCGGCAAGCGCTTCTACGTGAAGGATCGCGGCTGCGTACCGCCCTTTACGCTGGGACATGAGCCCTTTGGAGTCGTTGAGGCGGTGGGACCCAGGGCGAAGGGCGTGAAGGTCGGCCAGAAGCGCATCGTCTTCCCGTGGATCGGCTGCGGCAAGTGCGCGCTGTGCACGGAAGGGCAGGACAACATGTGCACGGCGATGCGCACCATCGGCGTGCTGCGGCCCGGCGCCTACGCGTCGCATCTGCTCGTGCCGCACCCGAAATACCTCGTCGATGCGACCGGCGTCGACGAATCGTTCGCCGCGACGCTCGCCTGTTCCGGGGTCACCGCCTACAGCGCGTACTGCAAGCTCCCGAAGCTGCCCGCCCGCGATGCGGTCGCGGTGATCGGCTGCGGCGGCGTGGGCCTCGCGACGATCTCCGTCTTGCGAGCCAAGGGCCTGCGCAACGTCATCGCCTGCGACGTCGACGAGGCGAAGCTCGCGGCCGCGCGGCAGTTCGGCGCGAAGCTGACGCTCGACACGCGCGCGCCGGACGCGGTTCAGAAGCTGCAGGCGCTCGCCAAGGGCAGCCTCGGCGGCGTCATCGACCTGGTCGGCATGCCGGCCACGGCGGCCCTCGGCATCGCGGCGCTGAGAAAAGGCGGGCGCTACGTCATCTGCGGCCTGTTTGGCGGCGAGATCACGCTGCCGCTGCCGTCCTTCCCGCTGCGCGCGCTCAGCATCGCGGGCTCCTACGTGGGCAACCTGCAGGAGCTGAAGGAAGTGGTCGCGCTGGCGAAGAAGAAGAAGCTGAAACCCCTGCCGCTCGCAACGCGCCCCGCCGACGAGGTCAACGCGATCCTCGAGGACCTCAAGGCGGGCAAGGTGCTCGGGCGAGTGGTGCTCGCGCCCTAGCGCGGGCCGGCGTGGCCGAGCAACGCTTCGTAGACCGCCAGGTCCCCGGCGGAGAAGCAGCAAAAGGTCGCTGCCTCGATCGCGGGCAGCCGCGCGAGCGTTTCGCGCACGGTGGCGACCGCGACGCGCGCAGCCGCATCGACCGGGTAGCCGAAGACGCCGGTGCTGATCGCCGGGAACGCGATCGTGCGCGCGCCCGCGGCCGCGGCGACTTCGAGCGAGCGCCGGTAGCAGGAGGCGAGCAGCGCGGGCTCGCCCTCGTCGCCGCCACGCCAGACCGGGCCCACGGTATGCACGACGAACTTCGCCTTGAGGCGATAGCCCTTCGTCAGCTTCGCCTCTCCCGTGCGGCAGCCGCCGAGCGTGCGGCACTCGGCGAGCAGCTGCGGGCCCGCGGCGCGGTGGATCGCGCCATCCACCCCGCCGCCGCCGAGCAGCGACTCGTTTGCCGCGTTGACGATCGCGTCCACCGCGAGCGTGGTGAGGTCGGCCCGAAGCGCGCGCAGCACGTCAGTCCCTCGGCTCCTTGAGCGCCTTGTCCTCCCGGCAGGCTTTCAGCGGCCGCGCCTTGGCGCTGACGATCCGCTGCACTTCGCGCGTCGCCGGATCCGCGACGACCTTGAGGCACGCGCAGCCGTGGCCGTAGCTGCGGTTCGTGGCGACCCATTCGCCCTTCCTGAAGCGCGGCCAGTCCCCCTCGGCCTGATTGCCGCCCTGCATCCCAATCGTCCATTCGCCGTCGCGATCGGTAAGCGTCGCGTTGCCCGGAGTCGGATTCTCAAACCAGCCGCAGCGCAGGACGGGCGCCGGCGCCTGCGCGAAGGCCGTGCCGATCGCACCGGCAAGCAGGTATGAAACGAGGATCCAGGAACGGCTCACGCGATCAGGAACGGCGGACGTTGAAATCAGGCGGCACTCCGGCTACTCCCATCCACCCCAATTCAGGCTGGGGGGCGAAGGCTCCATGACCGATACCGGATAGCGAGCAAGCCCGGGGTACAGCCGGCTCCAAACGACGGCACACGCAGCGAGGGCGGCCACGCCGGCGAGAACCGGATAGAGCAGCGCCGACCAATGCGAATGGGCATAGACCATGATGATCGGATTCGCCCCGGCCGGCGGATGCACGCTGCGGGTTGCAAGCATCAGCGCAAGCGCCCCAGCAACCGCGCAGGCATAAGCCGGCAAGCTCGCACCCAGGATCTGGAACGCGGCGATTCCCGAGAGAGCGCCGAGGAGGTGACCGCCAAAAAGCGCGCGCGGCTGAGCCGCAGGCGCCCGCGTAAGGCCAAACAGGAAGACAGCGCTCCCGCCAAGAGAGGCGAAGACGAACGCGAGATGCGGTGGCCCGACCACGAACAGCGCAAGCGCGATTGCACATGCGGCACCGAACAGACACCAGGCAAGGCGAGCGAACGGGTGGCGGTGCATGCGCCGTCTAACTCGAGAATCGGCGCACGAGCAGATTGTAGAGCCAGCCAAACACCGCACCACCAACGCCCCCGTCCACCAACCCGTAAAGCGTTCCCGTGACGACCGGGCCGGCGCCCGGGCCGGGATGGTAGCCCGGGTAGATCGACGCCGCCAGATCGAGGAACGCGCGCCCGTAGCCCGGCCAGGCCAGATTTGCCAGGGCGACGAAGAGGATCGCCGCGCTCCAGAACACTCCAGAGGTCAACGCAAGTGCGGGGACACTGAGTTTCATGGGGCCTCCGTTCGAACCAGCGCCCGGCTCACGCCGGCATCCGTCGCGGCGCGAGCCACAGGCGCTCGGTGAGAACGCACTTTACACCGTCGTTCAGCACCAGCGAGCAGACGGCCGCGCGCGCCTACGCGCAACAGCCCTTTTGCAGCTGAACGGGCGGACACTTGACTCAGCAGCTTGCGGCAGCCCTTGCATTCATAGAAGAAGACACAAGCGTCGACCGGCATTTCCTCCTCCGACGCAGTCCCGCATCCGGGGCACGTGATCGTCGATCGGAGGATCGCTTCCATGCGGCCTCAAATGAGGTCTAACGTGGAAGTGTGCGGCGTGCGGCTCGGACACTCAATGCGCCGCTGCGCCTTCCGCACGCCCGCACAACTGCCAGGTTAGGCTGCACCACCGTCTCCGCCCTTTGATCCGTAGAAGATGACCCATACGGTGAGGTCTTCCGTGAAATCCTCGAAGTGATGTTCGACTCCGGCCGCCACGAACATCGCGTCACCAGCCGAGAACCGATCGCGTTTCCCGTCATGGAAAAGAACGCCGCTCCCCTGCACGACGACATACAACTCGTCTTGGTCGTGAGGCGACTGCACGTTGGGAGGCAGAGGCCGAGAACAGAGAAGGCGCAGGGTGCCGCGTTCGGCGACCGTCGCAAAGCGCTTGCCACGGACGAGCTTGATATCGCTCCGGGCGCGGGCGAAAGGGAACACGGCGCTTCGCATTTCGATCCCCATGTGCATACTCCCGGTGTTCGCCGCTATACGCCTTCGGTCGCGGTTGTGGTGCAGCCTAACGTGGTGTTGTGCGGCGGGCCACGCGGTTGGCAGCCAAGCGCACATTGCTTGTGGCCCGTCCGCACCAACTAATGGTTCGATGCCGACGCACGGCTATCTCGAAAGGTAAAGGGCGACCAAAGGAACCAAGTTCAGCAGGATTATCCCGATCTTGTAGACGGACATGCCCGCGTAGTGCAAAGCGTCAAAGATTTCAACCGAAAGCTTGAACCAGCGTGTATGCAGCCGATACATCCAGCCGTGGGCGAAGACGAAGGCTCCAAACCAAATTAGCAGCACGCCATAGTTAATCCCGAGGCACCAGAGCAGGACGTCCTTGAGCTCACTCGATGTCATGGCATCTAACGTGTATTGGTTGACATTTTTAGTTGACGAATTGGCAACTAAATCAGGGCCATTTTGCGCCTGACGGCCGTCATCCTTCAACCGCCTCCGCACGTTAGCGAATTCTGAGGCGACGAAAAGGTATGACATGGCATCTGATTCGGAGATAGGCGAGCCCGCGCGCCCTCCCAGGCTGCTCGATGTCGTGCGCGATTGCATCCGCCGCAAGCACTACAGCCTGCGCACGGAGCAGACGTATGTCCACTGAATCAGGCGCTTCATCTATTTTCACGGCAAGCGCCACCCGCTCGAGCTGGGCGAGGCCGAGGTGACGGCGTTCCTGAACCATCTCTCGCGGGAGCGCAACGTGGCGGCGGCGACGCAGAACCAGGCGCGCTCCGCACTGCTCTTCCTGTACAAGGAGGCGCTGAAGCGGCCGCTCGCGTGACTGGACGGGCTCGAGCGCGCCAAGCGCCCGGCTCGCGTCCCGACCGTGCTGACGCGCCGCGAAGCGCAGCACCTGCTCGCGAACCTGCACGGCACGCGCTGGCTGATGGCAAGCCTGCTTTACGGCGCGGGGCTGCGACTGCGCGAATGCCTCAAGCTGCGCGTGAAGGACGTCGATTTCGAGTACGGCCAGATCGTCGTGCGCGACGGCAAGGGCGCGAAGGACCGGGTCACCATGCTGCCGGCCTCCGCCGCGGAGGCGATGAAGCTGCAGCTCGCGCACGCCCGCAGGGTGCACGAGCGCGACCTGGCGGCCGGCTACGGGGACGTCGAGCTGCCCGAGGCGCCGGCGCATCGGCTTCCTGCAGCGAAATTGCGCGCGGTCAAGCGGGTCGTGCGGGGCGCCCGCTTAGAATGACGCCCCATGAGCGTTCCGTTCGACTGGAAATTCCCCTACCCCTGGCCGCGCAAGCCGCTGTTTGCGAAGAACGTGGTCTGCACTTCGCAGCCGCTCGCCGCGCAGGCCGGGCTGCAGATGCTCGCCGCGGGCGGCAGCGCGGTGGATGCGATCCTCGCCACCGCGATCACCCTCACGCTCGTGGAACCCGTCTCCAACGGCATCGGCTCGGACGCCTACGCGATCGTCTGGGACGGCAGGCAGCTGCACGGCCTCAACGCCTCGGGGCGCTCGCCCGCCGCCTGGTCGCCAGAGTACTTCGCCAAGCACGGCAAGGTGCCGGTGCGCGGCTGGGACTCGGTGAGCGTGCCGGGGTGCGTCGCGGCCTGGGTGGACCTGCACGCCAAGTTCGGCAGGCTGCCGTTCGAGAAGCTCTTCGAGGCGGCGATCCGCTACGGGCGCGAGGGCTTCATGGTCTCGCCGACGATCGCGGGACAGTGGGCCAAGCAGGTTCCCGAGCTGAAGGTGCAGCCGGGGTTCGCGGAAGCGTTCCTGCCGAACGGCAGGCCGCCGGCGACGGGAGAAGTGTTCAAGTGGCCCGATCACGCGGCGACGCTGGAGAAAATCGCCGCTACGCGCGGCAAGGACTTCTACAGCGGCGGCATCGCCGAGAAGATCGAGGCGCACGCCAGGCAGCACAGCGCCGCGATGAGGGTCGCCGACTTCGCGGCGCACAAGTCCGAGTGGGTAGGGACGCTGCAGCACGACTACCGCGGCTATACGATCCACGAGATCCCGCCCAACGGCCAGGGCATCGTCGCGCTGATCGCGCTCGGCATCCTCGAGCACTTCGACCTGAAGTCGATCCCGGTGGATTCCACCGAGAGCTTCCACCTGCAGATCGAGGCGCTGAAGCTCGCCTTTGCCGATGCCCTTGCCTATGTCGCGGATATCGATTACATGCCTTTCCCGCCGGGGAGGTTCTTGGATTCTCAATACTTGAAGGAACGAGCAAAGAAGATCGATCGAAAGAAAGCTCAACCATTTTCCGCCGGCAAGCCGCCGCAGGGCGGCACGGTGTACCTCACGGCGGCGGATGTCTCCGGCATGATGGTGTCGATGATCCAGTCGAACTACATGGGCTTCGGCTCCGGCGTCGTGGTGCCCGGCACGGGCGTGTCGCTGCAGAACCGCGCCGCGACCTTCGTCATGGCCGAGGGCCACCCGAACCGCGTGGGGCCGAAGAAGAAGCCCTACCAGACGATCATCCCGGGCTTCGTGACCAAGGGCGGCCTGCCGGTCATGAGCTTCGGCGTGATGGGCGGCACCATGCAGCCGCAGGGCCACGCGCAGGTACTGGTGAGAATTGCGGATTACGGCCAGAACCCGCAGGCGGCCTGCGACGGGCCGCGCTTCCGCTGGGTGCAGGGCATGGACGTCTCGGTCGAGGACAACTTCCCGCCGAAAGCGGTCGAGGGGCTGCGCGCGCTCGGCCACCGCATCGTCACCGTGGACGACTACAACCAGTTCGGCAGCTCCCAGATGATCTGGAAGATGGACGGAGGCTGGCTCGCCGCGAGCGATCCTCGCCGCGACGGCCAGGCAGCGGGCTTCTAGAAAGCACTCATGATCCGGATCTGGGGACGCACGAACTCGGTGAACGTGAAGAAAGCGCTCTGGTGCCTGGACGAGCTCGGGCTGGAGTACGAGCGCACCGACGCCGGCATGCAGTACGGCGTCGTCAACACGCCCGAGTACCGGAAGATGAACCCGAACGGCCTCGTGCCGACCCTGGACGAGGACGGTTTCATCCTCTGGGAGTCGCATACCATCGTGCGCTACCTGGCCGACAAGTACGGCAAGGGCGTGCTCAGGCCGATGGAGCTGGAGACGCGCTCGATCGCCAACCAGTGGATGGACTGGGCGTTCAGCTTCCAGGGCGGCGTGCGCGACGCGTTCTGGAACCTCATCCGCACGCCGGCCGAGAAGCGCGACGCCAGGGCGATCGAGGCCTCGCGCGCAAGATCGGGCGAACTCGCGAAGATCCTCGACGCGGCGCTGGCCGACCGCCTGTACGTCGCCGGCCCCTTCTCCATGGGCGACATCCCGATCGGCTGCGAGGTGCAGCGCTGGATGCGCCTGCCGATGCAGCGGCCGCGGCTGCCCAACCTGGAGGCGTGGTTCGAACGCCTCTGCGCGCGCCCGGCGTTCAAGAAGAACGTCGACCTGCCGCTCACATGATGCCGAAGTTCGCCCTCGTCACGGGGTCGGCTTCGACAATGGACCCCGGTTGGACGGCGGGCTGGCGGCGTAGCGCTTCACCTGGGCGTAGAAGCGCGCCAGGTCGCCGTTGTTCTCCCGCAGGATCTCCTCGAACTCGTTGACGAGCTCGGTGTAGGTCGCGAACGAGGCCAGGAAGGCGTTGTTCGGGACGATGTCCCGGGTGCGCCCCCCTTCTTGCAGCTTCTCCTTCAGCGCGGCGAGCTCGCGCTGCTTGCGCTCGCGCATCGCCTCGACTGCGATGCGCGAGCGGTAGAGCCGCTCCAGGCGCGCGCGCGCCTGCTGGATCTCCGCCACGGCCTGGCGCTGCCGCTCCTCCGCCTCGAGCCATCCTTCCAGGCCGCGCCCCGTCGCGAGCAGCCAGCGGCGCACGCCCTCGCGCTCGACCGTGACCGCGAACGATTCGTTGAAGGTCGAATCGTCCTTCACGTAGGCGACCTGGTGCGCGAGCTCGTGGAAGATGAGGCGCGCGAGCTCGGCGTCGGGAGAGCGGATGAAGCTGGAGAGCAGCGGGTCGTCGAAGCTGCCGAGCGTGGAGTAGGCGGCCACGCCGTAGACGAACACGTCGTAGCCCTGCGCGCGCAGCCCCGCCGCGTAATGCTCGGCATCGGCCTGCGCGAAGAAGCCGCGGTAGGCCACGCAGCCGGCCACCGGGAAGCAGGATTGCAGCGGCGCGAGCGCGAACTCGGGCGCCGCGACCACGTTCCAGACCGCGTAAGGCCGGCCGATGTCGGCGTAGCTGCGGTAGCTGCCGTTGTCCGGAAGCTTGAGCTCCCGGCTCGCGTAATCGCGGATCGAGCGCGCGAGCAGCAGTCGCTCGCGCAGCGGCGCGGGGGTCGACTTGTCGGCCAGCAGCGCGTCCACGGGGCGCGTGCTCGCCATGAGCGACACCTGGCCGCTCACCGCCTGCGCGTAGTAGGCGAGCGTCTCGCAGCCCGAGAGGCAAAGCGCGAGGAGGATGCTAGCGATGGTTCTCGGGAAATGTCCCATGCTCGAGGAATGCAGCGACGTTCGCGGCCACGCGGGCCGACACGAGCATCGCGCTGTGACCCACGGGCAGCGTCGCGCGCTCGGTCATGCCCGCCACCGCGGTTTCCTGCACGCTCACCACGCCGTCGTTGGCGCCGGGCAGCGGACCGAACAGCCGGCCGAGTCCGAGCGGCATGCTGCCCGCGATGACGCCGAGCGGCTCGGGCCTCGCCCAGCGCGCCGCGCGCCCCTCGCGCCATAGGTCCTCGCTTTCGCCGAGCAGCCAGCGCCCCCCGGGATAGCGGGCGAGACGCCGGCCCGCAAAGCAACCCCGGGCCGGCGTGCCAAGCAGCACCACGCTGCCGGCCTGCATGCCGGGCTCGCGCTGCAGCGCCTCGAGGATCACGAGGCCGCCGAGGCTGTGCCCCACGAAGTGCGCGGGCCCCTGGCTGGCGAGAAGCGCGCGCGCGAAGCGCGCCAGTCGCTCCGCATGCGCCTCGAGCGGCTTGCCCGCCCCCATGTAGGAAAAGATATGGCAGCGGTAGCCTGCGCGCGCGAGGCGCGCGGCGAGCGGCTGCATCACCACGCCGGGCACCCACAGCCCATGGGCGAGGATCACGTCGCGCATCTAGCTCTCCGCAGGCGCATCGGGCGCCGCGGGGCGCGTCCTCGCCATCCTGAAATTCGCGCTGATGCGCGCGACCGGCTGGCCGTTCGCGAGCAGATGGCCCACGGCCGAGGCCGTGCGCGCGCCCGCGTTCAGCACCCTCACCTCGGACTGCACCCAGTCGCCGGCCCGCGTGCTCGCGAGGTACTGGACCTGGAGATCGATGGTGACGAAGTTCTTGCCGCCGCCCTCTGCGGCGCTGGCGGCGGCGCAGGCGTAGCCGAGCGCGATGTCGGCGAGCGTCGCGATCAGCCCGCCATGGCCGGTGCCGCGGTTGTTGAGATGCCGCTCCTCGATGCGCAGGCCAAGGGAGATCTCGCGCCCGTCGCGCTTGGCGTAGAACGGGCCGGCCAGCCCCGCGAAGGTATGCGGCTGGATGCGCTGCACGGGCTCGAAGCCCTCCGGAATGTCGCTCATGGCCCCGGAATTCTAGCGAGCAGCCAGGCGCCCACCGCGAGCGCGGGCGCGGCGAACGCCGCGTACGCGACCGCATAGCCGCCGGTCAGGCCGAGCGCCACGTTGAACGCGGGCGGCGTGACCACCACGCCGAGGAACGTGAAGAACAGCGCGCCGCCGGTGGCGGCGCTCGCGCGGCCCTCGGGCGCGAGGCGCGCGACTTCGGCGAGATAGACGCCATTCCAGCCGACCGCGGTCGCGCCGAACGCGGAGGCATAGACGCACAGCAGCCACACCGGCCATTGCGGGCCGGCCGCGAGCGCGACGAGCGCCGAGGCGCCCATGCCTAGGCCGAGCAGCCCCAGCATGGTGCGCCGCCTCACCGCCCGGTCGGCGAGGATGCCCCAGAGCACGCGTCCCGTGACGCTCGCCACCTGCGCCACCGCCATCACCAGGCCCGCGAGCACCAGCGACAGGCCGAAGCTCTCGACGAGGAAGCTGACGAGATAGGTGACCAGCGTGATCTGCACGCCGCCGTAGACGAAGCCCGCGACGCAGAGCTGGCGCAGGCGCCGGTCGCGCAGCGCCAGTCCCACCGGCGCGAACGCCGAGCGCAGCGACACCGGCGCGCGCGGGTCGAGATCGCGGTCGTAGTGCGTGCGCACGAGCCCGATGCCCGCCGCGAGCGCGAGGCAGGCGCCGCCGATCGCGAGCGCGCCCTCCTGCCAGCCGAAGGCGAGGATCAGCGTCGGCACGAGCAGGCCGGCGAGCGCGCCGCCCGCGGGCACGCCGGTCTGCTTGATCGAGAAGATGAGCGAGAAATAGCGCGGCGGCGTGCGCACGAGGATCGAGGAGCTCGCCGGCGTGGTCGGCCCGTAGCCCAGGCCGACGATGAAGCCGCCCAGCACGACGACGGGGAGCCAGCCGCTCGCCGCGAGCGATAGCCCGAAAAAGCAAAGCGCCAGAGCGGCCTGGCTCACGCGGATCGGGCCGAAGCGCGCCACCCACCCGCCCGCCGCCGCCGAGGCGAGCATGCTGCCGAGGTAGCTCGCGGCGATGTAGTAGCCGACGCCGGCCGCCGGCACGCCGAGCGCGGGGCCGGCGATCGGCGCCATCACCGGCGCGCTGTAGACGGCGAAGGCGACCAGGGTCTGGATCGCGAAGGTGATTGCAAGCGAGATCGGCACCGAATCGGCGACCGGCGCCGCCGCGCGATTCCGCGGCGCGCTCATTTGAGGATCTTGCGCGCGTCCCAGGCCGGGTACGGCTGCCACTTCGCGGTCGCGAGCGCCTCGGGCCAGACGATCTCGAGACGGCCGCGCTGCACCTGCACGAGCAGTGGCTGCGCGCCGATTTGCGCGCCCGTGCGGTCCACCTTGTAGGTCCCGAGCGGCGTCTGCGTCTCCAGCGCGGCGAGCGCCGCGCGCAGCTTCTCCTGATCGAGCCCGCCGGCGCGCCGCACGCCTTCCTCGAGCACCTTGCCCGCGGCGTAGCCCTCGGCGGCGAGCACGCCGGGCTCGGCGGACCACTTCGCAGAGTAATCGCGCACGAACTCGGCGTTACCGCGCGTGCGCGCGCGGGGATCGTAGGCCGTCATGCCGAGCGCGAATTCGGCATCCTGGCCGACCCGCTTCACGAAGTCGCTCGCCGAGGCGCCCTGCGCGGCGAACAGCCGCGGCGCGTAGTTCAGCTTGCGGAACGTCTTCACCATCTCGGCGGCGTCGTGCGGCAGGCCGAAGGCGATCCACGCTTCGCCGCCGGCGGCGCGCGCGTGCAGCACCTGCGGCGTGAAATCGTCTGCCGACGCCGGATAGACCTCCACTTCGCCCACCGTGAGGCCCTGCGCGACCGCCTGCTCGCGCGTCCGGCTCGCCGTCTCGCGCGAGGTCGGGTCGTCACGCGCGAGCAGGACGATGTGCTTGAGCCCCTGCTCGCGCGCGGCCGCCAGCGCGCCCGCCGCCCAGGCTGAGAGCGGCGTCGCGGTCTGGAACACGTAGCGGAAATTCGGCTTCTGCGTCCCGCGCGCGGCGCCCGTGCCGTTGATGAGCACGCGCCGGTGGCGCTCGGCCGCGGCCACGGCGCCGAGCGTGGCTGCCGAGCCGAACGGCCCGATCAGCAGGTCCGCTTTGTTTTCCCTGATGATCTGCTCGTAGAGCCTGCCCGCGTCGCCGGATTCCGAGTGATCGTCGACGATGAGCAGCTCGACGCGCCGGCCGGCCAGGCCGCCGGCGGCATTCACCTGCTCCTGCCAGAGCAGCAGCGCCTTGCGGTAGTCGGCCGCGAGATCGGCGAGGATGCCCGATTCGGGCAACGCGACGCCGACCGTCACGCTCTGCGGCGCCGCGGGCTGCGCGTACGCCGGCGCGGCGAGGAGCAGGAACAGTGCGAGGAGCCGGCGCATGCCTGCGCCAAGTTAAGCTGTGGGAAAATCGTCGTCAAGAACATGCGCAACGACCTGCTCGGCGCGCTCGCGGCGATCGTCGGCGAGAAGAACGTCCTCGCCGGCGAGCGCGAGGCCGCGCCCTATCTCACCGACTGGCGCAGGCAGTTCAGCGGCCCCGCCGCCTGCGTGGTGCGGCCGGCGAGCACCGCGGAGGTCTCGGACGCGGTGCGCCTGTGCGCGCAGGCGGGCGTGGCGATCGTGCCGCAGGGCGGCAACACGGGCCTGGTCGGCGGCTCGGTGCCGACCGGCGCGCGCCCCGAGATCGTGCTGCAGCTCGGGCGCATGAACCGCATCCGCGCGCTCGACACGCTCAACGATACCGTCACCGCGGAGGCGGGCTGCGTGCTCGCCGACCTGCAGCGCGCCGCCGAGGAGGCCGGGCGCCTGTTCGCGCTCTCGCTCGCCGCCGAGGGCAGCTGCCAGATCGGCGGCAACCTCGCCACCAACGCGGGCGGCGTCAACGTCTTGCGCTACGGCAACGCGCGCGACCAGGTGCTCGGCCTCGAGGCGGTGCTGCCCGACGGCCGCGTCTGGGACGGCCTGCGCGGCCTGCGCAAGGACAACACGGGCTACGACCTGAAGCAGCTTTTCGTCGGCGCCGAGGGCACGCTCGGCGTCATCACCGCCGCGGTGCTGAAGCTGCACCCGAAGCCGACCGCCTCGGCGACCGCGTGGATCGCGGCCGAGGATCCCGCGCGCGTCGTCGCGCTGCTCGGCCATATCCGCGCCGCATGCGGCGACCGGCTCAGCGCGTTCGAGCTCGTGTCGAGGAACTGCGTCGACGCCGTGCTCGCGCACCGGCAGGGCATCGCGGACCCCCTGCCCGCGCGGCAGGCGCAGTGGTTCGTGCTCGCGCAGCTGGACGACTCGGGCACGCACTCGGCGCTCGGCGCGCGCCTCGAGCAGGCGATCGCCGAGGCGATCGAGCGCTCGATCGCGCGCGATGCGGCGATCGCGAAGAACGAGGACCAGCGGCGCCGGCTGTGGTCGATCCGCGAGTCGATTCCCGAGGCGCAGTTCACCAACGTGAAGCACGACGTCTCGGTGCCGATCTCCCGGATACCCGCTTTCGTGGAGCGTTGCGGCGCCGCGCTCGGCCGGGCGTTTCCCGGCGAGCCGGTGTATTGCTTCGGCCACGTGGGCGACGGCAACCTGCATTACAACGTCGGCCGCCCGGCGCTCGTGGCGCGCCGCGACGAGGTCAACCGGATCGTCTACGAGGCGGTGGACGCGCTCGGCGGCTCGATCTCCGCGGAGCACGGCCTCGGGCAGCTCAAGCGCGACGAGATCGCGCGGCACAAGCCGGCGATCGAGCTCGAGCTCATGCGCGCGGTGAAGCGCGCGCTCGACCCCCAGGGGCTCATGAACCCGGGGAAGGTGCTCTAGCTACTTGTTGCGCACGGCCATGCCGGCCGCGCGCTCCGCCAGGCCCGAGAGCAGCGCCGAGCCGAAGGCGGGGCTCGTCTTCACGAGCTGCAGGAACGCCGCGCGGTTGATGGCGAGCAGCTTCACGTCCGTCTCGGCCACCGCCGTCGCCGCGCGCGTCCCCTGGTCGACGAGCGCCATTTCCCCGAACACGCCGCCGGGCCCCGCGCGGCCCACGAGGCCGCCCTTGATGGTGATCGCCACCTTGCCCTCGAGCACGACGTACATGAAGGCGCCGCCCGCGCCTTCCTGCATGATCATCTTGCCCTGCGGGTAGAGCGCCGGCTCCTGGCCGCTCATGAGGTTGGCGAGGCCCGCGAGCAGCTTCTTGTCGAAGATCGTGGCCTCCTTCGCCTCGCCCGCGTGCAGCGAGCCGCTCGCGCGCAGCCGGGCGATGGTCCTGCGCAGCCGTTCGTTGATGATGCTCATCAGCATCAGCGCGAACTCGGGCTTCGCCTGCAGCGCCTGCTCGTACTGCTTCGCGTCCAGGCCGATCAGCGTGCACTTGGTCTTCGCGCGCGCGGTCGCGGTGCGCGGCGCCTTGGCGATCACCGCCATCTCGCCGAAGGTTTCCCCGGCCTTGACGCTGCCGATGACCTGGTTCTGCGCGAGCATCTCGACCTCGCCGAGGATGAGCACGTACATCTTCGGGCTCTTGAACAGCCCCCCCGTTTCGTCCTCGGCGAAGATCGTCGCGCCCGCCTCGAAGCTCTCGGGCTTGCCCGCCGACTTGAAGAACTCCATCGCCATCGCCGCGTTGTAGACCGGGGGCGGCGGGGGCGCCGCAGGCTGCGCCGCCGGCTTCATCGGCGCGGTATTGGAGAAATCCAGGTCGCTCATCGCAGTGCTATCGAACCGCAATCCGGCGCGAAACGCAATCCTACCCCCGGCGATAGACCGGCGCGGGCACTCGCTGAATCGCGATGTTGACGCAAGCGGCCCGGCCCGCGCCCGCCGCGCGCGCCAGGGCCGGCGCGAGCTGCGCGGGCCGCTCCACGAGCTCGCCGTGGGCGCCGAACGCGGCCGCCACCTGGTCGTAGCGGGTGGGCAGCAGGTCCAGGCCTTTCGCTCGCGCCGCGCCGTAGCTGCGCAGCTGGATCTGGTACTCGGCGTTCCAGCATCGGTCATTGCCTATGACCGCGACGTACGCGAGCCGTTCGCGCACCGCGGTGTCCATCTCCGAGGCGTGGAAGCCGAACGTGCCGTCGCCCAGCATCGCCACCACCGTCGCACCCGGGAGCGCGAGCTTTGCCGCCGCCGCGAACGGCAGCGCCGAGCCGATGGCGCCCGCGACGCCGTTGATCACGCGGTGCGGGGCGGTCACGGTGGCCTGCGCCCACTGGCCGAACTCGCCGCCGTCGGCGACCAGCACGGCTTCCGGGCCGGCGAGCAGCTTCCGCACCTCGCGGCCGACCTC
>Ga0335082_10002038_pt1 | contig 21717 bp, 18 predicted proteins | sample Lox_Sample_41_FD_206718 | JGI IMG/M metagenome (GOLD analysis project Ga0335082, IMG submission 206718) | Soil microbial communities from Loxahatchee National Wildlife Refuge, Florida, United States - Lox_Sample_4.1 | ecosystem: Environmental > Terrestrial > Soil > Wetlands | place: USA...
GCTTGCCACCAGGAGGGCTTGCAGGGCGAGTCGCGGCTTAGTGCGCGCCCGAGAGCGCGGCCGTCTTCTGGGCCACACCGTTCAACAACGACGTGAAGGAGGCAATGAATTTCTGGACGCCTTCCTGCTCGAGCTCGGTCGTGGCCTGCTCGAGGTTGATGCCCACCGTCGCGAGCTTGGCGATCTGCTCCTTCGCCTCGCGGATCGCCTGCGGCGTGATGCGGACCTCGGGTTTGCCGTGGTCGCGGTACGCAGCGAGGGTCTCGGGCGGCAGCGTATTGACGGTATCCTTGGCGATCAATGCCTCGACGTAGTACACGTCGGGGAGGGTGGGATCCTTGGTGCTGGTCGATGCCCAGAGGGGGCGCTGCACTCGCGCGCCCTCTTTCGCGAGCGCGTCCCAGCGCGGCCCGCGGAACACCTGCTGGAACGCGTCGTACGCCACGAGCGCGTTCGCGATGGCGATCTTGCCGCGCAGCGACTTGGCCGTCGCGTTTCCCTTATCGAGCATGGGATCGAGCTTCGTGTCGACGCGGCTCACGAAGAAGCTCGCGACCGACGCGATGCGGTTGACGGGCTCGCGCTTCGCCCGCCGCTGCTCGAGCGCCGCGAGATACGCCTCCATGACCTGGCGATGCCGCTCGACCGAAAAGAGCAGGGTGATGTTCACGTTGATGCCGCGGGCCAGCGAGCGCGTGATGGCCGGCAACCCTTCGGCCGTGCCGGGAATCTTGATCATCACGTTCGGGCGGGCCACCGCGGTCCAGAGGCGTTGCGCCTGCTCCACCGTGGCTTCGGTGTTGTTGGCGAGGTCGGGCGACACTTCGATCGACACGAAGCCGTCCTGCCCTTCAGTGCGGTGATACAGCGGCAGGAAGCGGTCGCACGCGGCCCGCACGTCGGCGACGGCCATTTGCTCGAACACGTCGGCGGGTTTCCGTCCTTCGTCCGTCAGCCGCCGGATGTCGGCATCGTAGCGGTCGCCCGTGGCGACGGACTTCTCGAAGATCGTCGGGTTGGTGGTCATCCCGCGGAGTCCGTCTTTGTCGATCAGGCGCTGGAGCTCACCGCTCTGCAGCAGATCGCGCGTGATGTAGTCGAGCCAGGGACTCTGGCCCAGCTCGCCCAAGCGCACCAGCGGATTCATGGTCTCGTCCTCCCGGGGTGGTTAACGCAGGCCGCCGGCGACCGCCAGGTCGGCATCCTGGAGCATGCGCTCTTGCTTCAGCGCGAGCGCGCTCGCCTTCACTAGATAATACGTCAGCACGAGCTGCGTTACGGCCAGCGGGTTCGAGCGGCGTTTCCGTTCGCCGTCGTTGAACACGCCGAGCTGGTCGGAGCGCAAATGCTTGGCCGCCGGCATGTGGTCCCACATGCGATCCTCGATCATCCGCGTGGCCTCATCGGAGATATTGCCGCTGATCTCGAGCAAGTCGGTTCCTTCCTCGCCGCGCTCGAGGCGCAGGTACGACGCGTTGCCGTTCTGCTTTCCGTCGGCCGCGGCGAACGCCTCCTCCAGATCGGGGAGCGGAATCGGGTGGCGCAGGATGATCCGCACGTTGAGCTTCGTGTTGTCCCCGGTCTTCCGGTATTCGGGGCCGGGATAGAACGAGATCACCATGTCGGCCTTGTCGCGCTGCGGCATGACGTAGGTCTCGGAGTCGTGCCGTCGATGCTCCAGCTGTTTCATCACCTCGTCACGCGTGTACCCGCGCTTCGAGGTGTCGCGGTTCACCTTCCAGGCGATGCGCAGCTCGGGATCGGGATCGAGGAACACCGACACGTCCCACTGGCGCCGCAGCTCCGCATTGAACAGGCCGTGCAGTCCGTGCATCATCACGATCTGCCGGGGTTGCACGATCTCCGGCTTGCCGAACGTGCCATCGGTGTGATCGTAAATCGGCTTGAAGATCATCTCGCCGCGGCGCAGCAGGGCCACGTGCTGCGCCATCAGGTCGAGGTGATTGCACGCGGGATCGAGCGCCGTGATTTGCTTCGCGGTGCGGCCGATCCGGTCGAGCGAGTGGTAATCGTCCATGCAGATGTCGGTGACACGCTCCTCGCCCAGGATGGAGACGCATCCGTTCGTGAGCGTGGATTTCCCCGCGCCTGAATCCCCGACGAGGCACAGCATGATGGGACGTCCCGCACGGAATGGCATGGCCACCTCGCAGTATGGAACTGACTTCGTGAAATAATTCACAAGTAGGATGTGCCACGCAAGGACCCGGCGCTACGGGCAATCGGGTTAGGAAGAACGGGTGGGGAGGCGAGCGGGGACGCGGGAGACGGGATGGGTGACGCGGGATGCGGCTGCGAACCCACGCATCCTCCATTCCCATCGCCTCTCACCGGTCCCCGACATCTCGCCCGTTTTCCCCGGATTGACGTCCGGCCTACGGGCGCTACTCTTGTGAAGCTGCGCAATGCTTTAGCACGGGCCATCCCGAGCCGCTCGCGATCCTACAGTCCACGTGAGCGACCCGGCGTGTGTCGTCACCACCCTTTTTGGGGGGATCGCCATCCCCCCGGGCCCATGCGGTAAGGCAGGTTGCGCGTCGCGCTTGCTTATCGATATCGTAGTGCACGCTTGTGAAAGAATTCACATACTTGGAGGCCTTCCAATGGCTGGGTCGGGAAACAACAAGAACGTCAAGAAGAGCCGCTGGTCGGCCGGCGTCACGCCGTATGCCGAGATGGGCTACTACAAGCCCGAATACGAGCCCGCGGATAGCGACATCCTGTGCGCGTTCCGGCTCGTCCCCCAGGAAGGGGTCGAACCCATCGAGGCAAGCGCCGCGGTCGCCGGCGAGTCGTCCACCGCGACGTGGACCGTCGTATGGACCGACCGGCTGACGGCATACGAGAACTATCAGGCGAAATGCTACAAGGTCGAGCCGGTCCCCGGCACGAACCAGTACATCGCCTACATCGCCTACAAGATCGACCTCTTCGAAGAGGGCTCGATCGCGAACCTGACGTCTTCCATCATCGGCAATGTGTTCGGGTTCAAGGCGCTGAAATCGCTGCGGCTCGAGGACATGCGCATCCCGCCGCATTACACGAAGACGTTCCAGGGCCCCGCGCACGGCGTCATCATGGAGCGCGAATACCTGAACAAATACGGGCGCCCGCTGCTCGGCGCGACCGTAAAGCCCAAGCTCGGCCTCTCCGCGCGCAACTACGGCCGCGTGGTGTACGAGGCCCTCCGCGGCGGTCTCGACTTCACGAAGGATGACGAGAACATCAACAGCCAGCCGTTCATGCGGTGGCGTGACCGCTTCCTCTTCAGCATGGAAGGCGTGGCGCGCGCGATGGCCGAGACGGGGGAGATCAAGGGCCATTACATGAACGTGACCGCGGGCACGATGGAAGAGATGTATGAGCGGGCCGAGTTCGCAAAGGCCATTGGCAGCGTGATCTGCATGATCGATCTCACCATCGGGTATACCGCGATTCAGTCCATGTCCAAGTGGGCGCGCGCGAACGGACTGATCCTGCACCTGCACCGCGCGGGCCACGGGACGTACACACGCCAGAAGACGCACGGCGTGAGCTTCCGCGTGATCGCGAAGTGGATGCGGCTCGCCGGGGTCGATCACATTCACGCCGGCACCGTGGTCGGCAAGCTCGAGGGCGATCCCAACGCGACGCGCGGCTTCTACCGCACGCTGCTGTGCGATCAGACCAAGGCCGACCCCACGCTGGGTCTCTATTTCGAGCAGGATTGGCACTCGATGCCGGGCACGATGCCGGTGGCGTCAGGCGGCATCCACGCCGGCCAAATGCATCAGCTGCTGCACTATCTGGGCGATGATGTCGTGCTCCAGTTCGGCGGTGGCACGATCGGTCACCCCGACGGTATCGCCGAAGGCGCGGCCGCCAATCGGGTCGCGGTCGAGGCGATGGTGCAGGCGCGCAATGAAGGACGGGACTACCTCAACGAGGGCCCGGACATTCTCGCGAAGGCCGCCAAATGGTCGCCGAGCTTGAACAAGGCGCTTGAGGTTTGGAAGGACATCACGTTCAATTTCGAGTCGACCGACGTGCCCGACGCGGTCGCTACGCCCAGCCTGGTCTGAGACCTAGGAGCCGACGATCATGAAAGTCACTCAGGGTACGTTTTCGTACCTGCCCGATTTGACGGACGCGCAGATCAAGGCGCAAATCCAGTACTGTCTCGACAACGAATGGGCGATTTCGATCGAGCACACCGACGACCCGCATCCCCGGAACTCGTACTGGGAAATGTGGGGGCTGCCGATGTTCGATCTGAAGGACCCGGCCGCTATCATGCTCGAGCTCAATTCGTGCCGGAAGACGTTCCCGAACCGGTACATCAAGGTGAACGGCTACGACCGCCGCTATACGAAGCAGACGGTGGCGTTGAGCTTCATCGTCAATCGTCCCGCGGAAGAGCCCGGGTTCCGGCTCGACCGCCAGGAGAGCGCGGACCGCCAGGTTCGCTACACCCTGCACTCGTACGCGACGGAACGCCCGAGCGGCAAGCGGTACGGCGAAGGGTAGCCGATGAAAGAAGTCACAGCGGTCGGCACGGCGCCGGAGACCCTCCCGACGGCGCCGGGGAGCCCTTCCGAAATTGTCGACCTCGACGCGGCTTACCGCGGCTCGAATATCCAGCAGGTCCTGGATGAGCTCGAGAAGGAGCTGATCGGGCTCGGGACCATCAAGGGCCGGATCCGCGAGATCGCGTCCCTCCTGCTCATCGCCCGGTTGCGGGAAGAACAGGGGCTGACGACCGACAAGCCGACGCTCCACATGTCCTTCACGGGCCATCCGGGGACCGGCAAGACCACGGTCGCGCTGCAGATGGCCAAGATCCTTCACCAGCTCGGCTATGTGCGCAAAGGCCATCTCGTCGTGGCGACGCGCGACGACTTGGTCGGTCAGTACGTCGGCCACACCGCCCCGAAGACCAAGGAAGCGATCAAGAAGGCGATGGGCGGCGTCCTGTTCATCGACGAGGCGTATTACCTGTACCGGCCGGAAAACGAGCGGGACTACGGGCAGGAAGCCATCGAAATGCTGCTGCAGTCAATGGAAAACCAGCGCGACGACCTGGTCGTGATCCTTGCCGGCTACAAGGAGCGGATGCACACGTTCTTCCAGGCGAATCCGGGCTTTCACTCCCGGGTTGGCAATCACCTGGACTTCCCGGATTACACGCTCGAAGAGCTGATGAAAATCGCCGAGCTGATGGTCCAGAGGCAGCACTACGACTTCGACGAAAAGGCGCGGCGGGCCTTCCGGGAATATCTCGTGCTGCGGATGCGCCAGCCGCATTTCGCGAACGCCCGCAGCGTGCGGAACGCGCTCGACCGGATCAAGCTGCGCCAGGCGGCACGGTTGATCGCCCGTGGCGGCAGGATCCCGCGCGACGAGCTGGCGCACCTGGCCGAGGTGGACGTTCGGGCGAGCCGCGTTTTCCAGGCCGGCACCGCCGGCACGAACGAAGACTAGGAGACCGTCATGCAATTCTGGGCCGGACGTCCGCTCATGCTGTGTCTCGTGGGCGATTCGGGGGCGGGGAAGTCTACGCTGTCGAACGGCTGCGTGACGCTGCTCGGCCAGGATCGCGTCACCGACATCTGTCTCGACGATTACCACTCACTCGATCGGGTCGGACGCGCGGCGAAGAAGATCACGGCCCTGCACCCGGACTGCAATTATCTCGATCTCATTGCGCAGCACATGCGTCTGCTGCGCACCGGCCAGCGCGTGTTCAAGCCCGTCTATGATCATTCCGACGGGACGTTCGGGCCACCGGAGTTCGCGGTGCCGCGCGACATCGTGCTGGTCCACGGTCTCCACGCGTTGTACACGCCGGCGCTGCGGCAGATCTGGGATGTGTCGGTGTTCCTCGATCCCGATCCCGAGCTTCGGATCGACTGGAAGATCAAGCGCGACGTCTCGAAGCGCGGCTACACCCGCGATGAGGTGGTCCAGCAGCTCGAAGAGCGGCGGCACGATTCCGAGGCGTACGTGATGCCGCAGCGCGAGAAGGCCGACATGGTAATCTCGTTCTGTCCCTCGGCCGAGTACCGCAAAACCAAGGATTCGTCGCGGCTGAACGTGCAGATCACGTTGCGGCATCCCATTCCGCTGCCGGACGTGGAAGACGCCTTCCGCGTTACCGGGGAGGCCAACGGCGAGCCCCCGCTCAAGCTGCACCGCGGCGCCGAGGGCACGGACCGGCTCGAGATCTCAGGCACGATTTCAGACGCGGTCACGCAGGAAGTCGAGCGCCGCATGTGGAATCACATGCCCACCGCGCGGCATCTCAAGTCCGACCGTCTCGGGGTCTTCATGGACGGCACGGTGGAGCGCCGCTCGAACCCGCTCGCCGTCACCCAGCTCGTGCTGACCTACTACCTCGTCAAGATGACCGCCCTGATCCTGAAGCAGGAGCAGCTGCGCCAGGAAGCAGTGGCGTCGGGCGGGCCCACACTCCACTAGCTCTCGGGAAGCACGCCGGACCTCACGGTTATCTTCATCACCGTGACGTCCGGCGCGCTTTCGTCTTCACCGTCCCGCTCTCCCTCGCTCGGGCCGCCACCGAACGAAGAGATCCGTCAGGCCCAGCTCGACGCGATGAAGCGCCGGGCTACCGGCCTGCTCGCGGTCGCGGCGGTGGTCTTCGCGGTCGCCAGCATCCTCGAGGCACGCCATCCCTGGCTGGGCTACGTGCGAGCCACGGCCGAGGCCTCGCTCGTGGGTGGGCTGGCGGACTGGTTCGCCGTGACGGCGCTGTTCCGGCATCCCCTCGGCATTCCGATTCCCCATACGGCGATCATCGCGACGCGCAAAGAGCGGATCGGCCGTATCCTCGGCAACTTCGTGCAAAGCCACTTTCTCTCACGTGACGTGATCGCCGCCAACCTGCGCGCCGTGCGGCCCGCCGCGCGGGCGGCGCGCTGGATCGCGGACGTGGACCACAGCCGGCGCGTGTCGCAGCAGATCGCGGCGGGTCTCGTGAGAACGCTCGAAGCGCTGCCCGACGCGGAGCTGCGCGACGTGGTCCACGAGCTCGTGAGCGCGCGCCTCCGCGCCACGCGCGTCGCGCCTGCCCTGGGGAAGACGCTCGCCCTCGTGCTGGCCGGGGATCGCGAGCGCGGGTTGTTCAACGAAGCGCTGCGGCTCACCTCCGAGGCGGTCGACCGCAATCGCGAGGTGATCCGGCAAAAGGTGCGCGCCGAGAGTCCGTGGTGGCTGCCGGGCGTCGTCGACGAGAAGATCTATGAGCGCGTGATCGGCGCCATCGACAGCCTGCTGGCCGACGTGCGCGCGGACCCGGACCACCCGCTCCGACTCACCTTCGACAAAGCCGTGCACGACCTCATCGAGCGGTTGCAGCACTCGCCCGAGATCATCGCCAAGGCGGAAACGCTCAAGGATGAGTGGCTCGCCGATCCCGGGGTGGAGGAGCTGGCCGGGCGACTGTGGGAAGCCATGCGGGCCGCGATCGAACGCTATGCCGCTCGAGCGGACGGAGCCGTGGCGGGTCCGTTCGAGCGCGGGCTCGCGGAGCTCGGCAAGACGCTGCTCGCGAACGAGGCCGTGCTCACCGAGGTGGACGGGTTGGTGATCGATCTCGCGTCGAGCGTGGTCGAACGGTATCGCATCGAGATCGGCGACTTGATCGCGCTCACGGTCGCGGGGTGGGATCCCGAGGCCACGTCGCGGCGCTTCGAGCTGGCGGTGGGACGAGATTTGCAATTCGTGCGAATCAATGGGACCCTGGTCGGGGGACTCGTGGGGTTGGCGATCTATGCGTTGTCACGGGCACTCGGTTAGAAAACGCGTTCCGTCCGCCGGTCAGCTCATCGAGCACGCCTTCTTCAAGGCCATTCTGCCGGGGTTCGAGCGCCAGGTGGCCGCCCAGCATCGTTGAACCGGGCCCGCCCTATCAGGTGGACTTGATTCCGCGTGGAAGACGGCTAGTGTTCATGGACGCAACGCAAAGACTTTGCGATGCGCTGGCGAAGAGGTTGACCCCCGTGGAGCGATCCCGGGGGTCTTCGTTTGCTACATCCGCTTCCGGACGGCATAGCTCACGACGATCGCGTCCGCGATTTCGTGCAGCGATTTCCGCCGATCCTGACTTTCCCGCTGCATCATCTGGTCCGCCAGATCGTCGGTGATATCGAGCTCCATGCGCAGGATTTCCTTTGCCCGCTCGATCACTCGCGCGCTCTCGAGCCGATCCGCGAGCAACGTGTTTTCGGTGGCGAGGCGCGCGCGCTCGACCTCCGCGCCGGCCAGGAACCCCAGGGTCGCCACGATGCTGATTTCGCGCTCGGAGTACGCATGGGGCACGCGGTCCTGCAGGTTGATCACCCCGACCAGGCGACCGCCCGAGAACAGCGGCACGGACAGGAATGCCTCATAGCGATCTTCGGGGAGCTCGTTGAACCGCTTGAAGCGGGGATCGGCGTAGGCGCCGCGCGACAACACGACCGGCTCGCGGTGCTCCGCGACCCATCCGGTGATCCCCTGGCCCATCGGGATAGTGAGGCGACCCACGACATCAGGGTGAGGGTTTTTCGAGGCGCGGAGCACGAGCGCATCCTGTTCGAGGACATAGATGAAACAGGAATCGCACTTCACGACGGTCAGAATGAACGCGACCACGTCTTGCAGCACCTCGTCCAGCGGTGCAGCAGTCGCGATGCGACGGGCTACGCGATTGATCAGCGCGAGCGCGGAATCGTCCGCCAAGGCGTCTACTGGGGTCATGGATCCTCCACCCAAGAAACTCGAGGTGCGCGTTGACTATAGAATCACGCATATATTGCGTGAATCATTAATCAATTTGCACGAAATGCACCTAAAACGCCATATATGAACTATTAATGTTGTAGCACATGCACAGACAGCTTGACACAGGGGATATCCCGGCCTTATCATACTTATCGTGGCTGCAGGGAGGCAACGGGCCCGGTCCTGTGTACCGACACTTCCCCTCGTCGGGAAACAGGCGCAAGGCGTGGGGGCGCGCCGGGCGCTTCCGCGTTCCGGGTTTGTGGTGCGGACCTTTAGGTAGTCAGGCGACGACGAGCCGCCGTGCGAATGCACGAACGCGGAAGGCGAGCATGATCTGCACGATTCCGATGCCTAGTGCGAACCAGGCAATCAGTGCGAGCACCGTGAGCAGGGTCAAGCCCGGATAAGCGATGGCGGCGACAGCCAGCGCCACGCACAGGATCCCCGCCAGCGTACTCCACACACTCGAGATCCCCATGCGGCGCTGCATGCCAGAGAGCATGAACAGCGCGGCTCCCCCGAACACCATCCACGCCGCTACCCACACAACGACGAAGATCAGCGAAAGCACGGGGTGAATAAACGCGATCACGCCGAATGCCGCGCTGATGAGCCCCTGAATCAACAGGATCCACCATCGCGGGAAAATGGCGCGCAGCCGGAGTGCGTAGACGATCGCCACGACGCCATCGAACAGCGCGTAGGCGGCGATGAAGGCGGTGAGCGCGACGAGCGTCGCATGCGGCCAGCCGAGCGTGAGGATCCCAAACGCGATCGCGAGGAGACCGCGCACGAGGAACAGCCACCAGTGGTGGCGCGCCGCGGAGGCGATCTCGGCCGGTAGCATGGTCGCCATGCATGAGGAAATACACGCTATTTGTTCTGCCGCCAGAGACCGAGTTGTAACGATTTGGTGGTAGTGATGCGCCACCGCAACACCGGAGCTGCCACAGTCGCTCGCCGTTCCCTGACCGAACCCTGGTTTCCGCGATAGCTTAGTGGCCACCGAATTCACACTGCGAGGTCGTGGTATGTCGTTTCGCCGGCTGATGACTGCACTCGCGCTGGCGCTGTGCACTGCGCGATGCGCTGATCATCCTACGGCCGCTGTGCTCTCGTCGGCTGCCGGCCCACATTTCCTGCGCTGGGCGACGAAGTCCGCTCCGCAATTCAAAGCGAGCGGCGCGGCCTTGGCGTCTCCGCTCAGTCTCGATCTGTATACGGTCTCGTTCTGGGCGGTGCGCGGCCAGTCACGGTCGGTGCAACTGAATTACCGGGACGTGTCGGGCGGTACCAGCCACCCGTTCCTGATCCTCACGATTTCAGACCCGGAATTCGTTCCCGATTCCGCTGTGCCTGCCGGCGGTGATTCCCTCGTGGATTCCACGGTGGTTCCCGCCGGGGATTCCCTCGCGGATTCCACGGTGGTTCCGGCGGCTGATTCCGGTGCGAGCTCCGGGGGTGATCCCGCCGTGGATTCCAGTGCGCTCGAAGCGGGTCACACGCTGCCGGAGCGCTTCGCGCGCGCCAGCCGCCGTTCTGTCTCGCGTTCCGGCACGCTCGCGGAGGGTGATTCGGTCCTAATTACACTCACCATCGATACCACGAAGATCGGGGTATTGCTCGAGCCGACGGGATTGCGTTTCGGCACGCCGGCCCGGCTGCAGATCTGGTATGACGGCGCCGGCGGCGATCTCAACGGTGACGGTGTGGTGGATGAGACGGATAGCTATATCGAGAGCCAGCTGTTGTCGATGTGGTACCGCGAAGGATCGGACGGCGTGTGGGAACCGATCTCTGCGGACCACCTGATCGAGGACAAGGCGTTCATTGTCGACCTGCCGCATTTCTCCGAGTACGCAGTGTCCTGGTGACCTGAAAGGTTACACCCTACGATCGATGCCACTGTGGTTGAAAAAGCACGCGCGTTGTCGGCGGTCGGCCATCATGCCGAAGTCGTCGCATATCTGGGCACGCGCACCAGTCGCGAGCTGACGGAGTCTCCCAACCTGGCGCTGCTGTACGGGACAGCCCAGGCGCGACTGGGGCGGCACGAAGAAGCGCTGCGGTGGGTGGAGCTGGCGATCCAGCAGGCGCGCACGCAGGACGAGCCGGCGCTCGAGCGGCACGCGCTCAACGTGCGAGGTGCGATTGCGCTGGTCAGCGGGCGGCTGGACGAGGCCGCCGAGTACTTCACGCAGGCGCTCATGGCCGCGAGCCGCGACGGAGATCACGCCACCACCGGCCGCTGCTCCAACAACATGGGGATCATCAGCAGCCTGCGCGGTCGGCATGCCGAGGCACTCGGCTCGTGGGAATTGGCGCTCGCGGCGTTCACGAGCGCGGGGCTGGCGCAGGGAGTGGCGGAGTGCCATCACAATATCGGCATCGCCTACCGCGACCAGGGGACGCTCGGCGAGGCACTCGCCGCGTCCGACCGGGCGGTTGCGGAGGCGCAAGCGGCGGGAGATCAGACGCTGTGCGCCCTGACGTTGCGGGGCCGGGCCGAGATTCGGGTTGCGCAGGGCGAGCTGGAGCTGGCGCGGCGCGAGCTGGCCCGGGTGCACGAGATTCGGCGCCACGTGCCCGATCTGTTGAGCGAGGCCGAGGACATGCGTGTCGCGGCCGCGGTGGTCGCCGCCGAGGGCGACCTGACGGCCGCCGAGCTGCTCCTCCGGGAGGTCATTGCTCGCGCCGAGCCGAAGGACCGCGCACAGCTCATGGCCGAAGCCACACGCGATCTCGCGCTCGTGCTGCGCCGCGCCGGGCGTACCAGCGAGGCGCAATCGGCGGCGCGGACCGCGCAGGCGGTATTCACGCGTCTCGGCGCGGAAGGGCAGATCCGCGCGCTGGCGGGCCACGAATGGGATGGCGCATTCCAGGAGGCGCTGCGCGGCTCCATGGCGCCGCTGCATGTGGCGCAACAGCTGGCGGATGCGGGTCACTACGTGCAGCTCTTGACGTACTTGAACGAACGATCACAGGACGAGCTCGAGCAGTCGCCGATGCTGACATTGCTGTGCGGTATCGCGCACAGCCGCCTCGGCCGTCTCGATCTGGGTCAGCACTGGGCCGTCGTGGCGCAACTCCGGGCGCGCACGCTGCGCGACCGAGCGCTGGAAGTGCGAGCGCTCAACGTCTGCGGCGCGATTGCGGTCGAGCGGGGCGGGATCGACGAAGCGGGCTATTTCTTCACGCGGGCGCAGGAAGAGGCGCGGTGGGAGAATGACGTCGCGACGGTGGGACGCTGCGCGAACAATCTCGGCATCATCGCGAACATGCGCGGCGATCACGACCGCGCGGTCCTCGCCTACGAGGCCGCGATCGACGCGTATGGCCAGGCTGGATACGAGCGGGGCATCGTCGAATCGCAGCACAACCTCGCGATCACGTACCGGGACCAGGGGCAGCTGGATGACGCACGGGCCCTGGCCGAGAGCACCGTGGCCGCGGCCGCGCGATTGGGCGACCGGCAGCTCGAGGCGCAGGCGCTCGCCGGATTGGCCGAGATCGAAGTGGAAGCCGGCAACACGGCAGCGGCGATCCCTCTGGTCGAGCAGGCGATTGCGGTGCACCGCGCGCTCAAGGACGAGGTGCGCGAGGCCGAAGACCTGCGCATTCTGGCGCTGGCGCTGGGGAGGGGCGGGGGCGGCAACGCGGCGGAGGCGGAAGATCTGTTTCGACAAGTGATCGCGCGCGCGACGGAACACAAGCGACCGCTGCTCGTCGCGACGGCGCAGCGCGATCTGGCAGAGCTGCTGCTCTCCCTCCAGCGGGTGTTCGATGCGCGCGCCGAGGCGGACGAGGCCCGGGCGACGTTCGAGCGTATGGGAGTATGGGTCGAGGTAGCGAAGGTGGATGCGCTGTTCGAGGTGGATGGCGCCGAGGCCGCCACGCCGCCGCCGACGGCGAAGCAGCCGCGCAGCGGTTGGCGGACGCCACGGCGCTCGCGAACCAAGCCGACATCCGAGTGATGATTGTGCGCCCTCCGCTGCTCGCGCTCCTCGCCCTCCTCGCCGTGGCTGCGTGCACGAACCTCCCGACAGAGGTTCGGCTCGCCGCGCCGCAGGGGCCGGCCGCGAGTATCCCCACGTCTACACCCTCCTCCGCTTCTACCGCTCACGTGCCAGCGTACAAGCCGTGGAATTACGCTATCGCGTGGTAGCCTCCCCCCGCACGCAATAGCCTCCCGCTATCTTTTAGCGCTCTGGGGGCGGTAGCTCAGTTGGGAGAGCACCTGGTTTGCAACCAGGGGGTCGTGGGTTCGAATCCCATCCGCTCCACCTGTATCAACAGGCTGCGCCAATGAGTCGCTGGGCGTCTTCGGCTCGCCCCTTGCCCCACCGCCGGACGTGTTCGAACGCACGTGGGGAGCGAAGGCGCAACCGTGTTTCACCTCCTCCGGACCTCGGAATTTCGCTGATTGGCGTACTTGCCACTCATGCGTTGGGGCTCCATGATAGCCCGGTTCCCGGGGTCCCCAAGTCGCCCTGACGCCGCGGTTCCGACGCCACTCCGATCCGGACCCTCCTGTCCGTTCAGCCGAGCTGAGGAGGTCGTGATGCGAAGAACGTCCTTTGGGTGGATTCCGCTGCTGCTCCTCGCCTGTAATACCAATGATACGGTGCAGTCGACGACGCCTCCTGCGCCGTGCACGTCGAATGGGGTCTCGTTCGCGCTGTTGTGCGCGATCAAGGTGACAGGGAACCCGCTCGTGAGCGTCGCAAAGGTATGGACCGATACGACCAACGGCAGTGTCTACGTCGACGATCAATCCAATTCGGGCGTCGACGTGCTCAGCGCCACGAATTACACGTATGTGGGCCGCGTGCCGGGTTTCGTGGGAGCGGCGGTGGGGGCGAGCGGGGGCACGATCTCCTATGGCGGCGGCACGCCCACCACGAATGGCCAGGGCCCGAACAGCCTCGTCCCGATCGGCAATGGGAAAATCTGGGTCTCGGACGGGAATACCATGGTGCGGGTCGTGACCATTGCCTCACTCTCGATCGATACGTCGATCAGCCTGGCCGTGGCGGGGTGCGACGGGGGCACGGCCACGACGCATTTCTGCGGGCGCAACAACGAGATGACGTACGATCCCGACGATAAGATCGTGGTGGTCGAGACGCCCAACCCGCTCGATCTCGCGTACTGTCAGGCCAATGCGGCCACGTGCGCCACGCAGGCCGCGGTGAGCTATCCGACGACGACGCCACTGACCCAGGCGTCGTATGCCACGTTCATCTCGGCGACTCCGCCCTATCCGATCCTCGGCCGCATCTCGTTCACCGACGTCAAGGGCACGCCTGAAGCGCCGGTATGGGATCCGCAGGTGGGCGGGACCGGCCGCTTCCTCTTTCCGGTGCCGACCTGCAGCGGCACGACCGGAGCGACCGCGTGCGCGGGCAGTCCGGCGAATGCCACGCAGTACATCGCGGTTGTCGATCCCAAGAATCTCGGTACGTATGGCGGGGTGTACACGAGCGCCACGGCGGGGACATACCTCATCCCGAGCTGCGATCAGTTGGGCTCGGCCGGTCAGAGCGGCATGATCAACGACGAGTCCTTCGATCTGGCGGATCATACCCTGATCATGCCCGCATGCGGGCATGAGGTTGTCGTGAACACCCTGACCGGGGCCGTGCTCAACAATACGGCCATCCAGCAGGTGGGCGCGAGCGACGAAACCAGCTTCAATCCAGGCGACGGCAACTTCTATGTCGTCGGCGCGATTCCGGCGGGTCAACCGTCGGCGGGATTCACCGCGCTTGGCCAGGTCAGTGGCAAGACGGGGCTGTGGATCCAGAACGTCGTGAACACGGGAGGGAGAACCCCCTCGGCGTATTCGAAGACGAACCGTGTCTTCACGGTTTCGGGCGTCTCGACCGGACAAGTCGCGAACACGGCGACCGACACCACGTCGTGCGTCGCGTTCGGATACAAAGGAACGGGGTGTGTGACCGTGTTCGGCAAGTAACCGCCCTCTCCCAGTGAAATTGTGGCGCCGGGTCCACTCGACCGGCGCCATTTTTCAACGTCGAGAGCGAGAGACGTGACGCGTCTCTCGCTCTCTGTGTGTTGCGGTAGGACAACCCCGGCGTCAGCGAATATCCGAGATGCCGAGCTCGTTATGACAGCCCACCACCCCAGGAACCGCTCGGGCGGTCCGTTCGGCGGCAAGCCGCTCGCGAAAGCTGTGGACGGTCCCCGACAGCGTGGCCACGCGTCCATCCATGTCGACGTGCACGTCCGATGCGTCGAGCAGTGGTTCGGCCGCCAGCTCATCGCATACTGCCTGTTGCAGCTCGCTCTCGAGCACGCGCAAACCGTCTTCGGCGAGCCACATTTCGATGCTCATGCCACCGCCCATGGTATCCCCCAGGTTGGCAGGCACACGCATCATAGACGATTGTAGATGAAGAAAGGGTTAGCCCCGCTGCAAGATTACTCGTGATTCGGTGCCGTGCGGCGGTGCCGCGCGTTGCAAATGATGCGGCGGAGCAGGCGGCGGTTCGGTGACTTCGGCGTCCATGTCGGTATCGTCAGGCGCACAGCGTGGCGCCACGAGCGCCGCACCCCAGGCCAGGGCAATGGCCAGGACGGGGACCCACCAGCGCGGCTTGGCGTTCGTGGCAGCGAAACGCGATGTTTGCACGTGCGCGTTCCGTAGCAGGAAGCATGCCCTTGGCCCGCGCCTGCCCGTTCCGAGTCCGAGGAGCATGAGCGTCGTTTCGGTGCGACGGTCCCGTCATCAGGAAGAGACGCCGCCGTTTCGTCCCCACAACGGTCGGACATGACCCAAACGAGCGGTTGATCGGCAAACCAGCCGCGGCATGTTTCGGCACCGGCGACGATCGCTGAAATGTTCTAAGAACCTTCATGCCTCGTTCTCGCTCGTTTCAGACCCCTTGGCGCATCCTTACCTACGACTTGGGAAGGGGGAAGGGCCATGAAATGGGTTGTCGTGACAGTCGCGGCACTGCTCGCGGGGGCATGCGGGTCCGCTGGTAATCCCAACGCGCCGGCATATTCGAGTTGCGGCGCGTGGCACAGTGTGTATCTGGTGGACAGTATGGGCGTGTCGAACGGGGACACCGCGATCTGTATCCAGCCGCAATAGCGGGGGAGCGCGGCCCGAACCTGCGTAGAACAGGTCTCGTCCCCGTACAGCGAGCCGGGAAGTGGCACACGGTCCGGATTTTCCTCCCACGCCTGGAAGGCAGCATGCGGCTTGACGTCATACCGCGCTGACGCTATGAGCAGAACATGCCCGTTGGTCCGGCGCTGTTCGTGCTTGCCCTGCTCATCCAGGGGCCTGTCGTAACGGAGTATCCGCTTCCGAGAAGTGGGGCGTTCCCACACGATCCCGCCGTCGCCACAGACGGTACGGTCTGGTTCACCGATCAACGCAACAGTTTCATCGGCCGGCTCGATCCGCAGACCGGGCGCGTCGTCGACGTTCCTACGCCCACGCCCAGGGCCGGGCCGCACGGCATCGTCGTCGCCCCCCTGGGCACGGTGTGGTTCACGGAGAACGCGATCGGGCGAATCGGCCGACTCGATCCCGCGACCGGAGCGATTCGGGAATACGCGCTGCCCGCTCGGGCGCGCGACCCCCACACGCCGCTCGTGTTCGGCGCGAAGATCTGGTTCACCGCGCAGGGCGCGAATCTGTACGGGTGGCTCGACCCGACCACCGGCGCCACCCGGGTGTTTCCGCTGAGCATTGCGCACGCGCATCCCTACGGACTCGTTGCCGGACCCGGCCCCGCGATCTGGATGGCGTTGTTCGGCACCAATCGCATCGGGCGCATCGATCCCGCCGACGGCTCGCTGCGTCTGTTCACTCTGCCCGAACCGGATGCGCGGCCGCGGCGGCTGATCGTCGATCGGGAGGGAATCGTGTGGTTTACGGACTATCCGCGCGGATGCCTCGGCCGGCTCGACCCCAGGTCCGGCGCCGTGCAGGAGTTTTTATCGCCCGGCGGCCCGAACAGCGCGCCATATGGAATCGCGCTCGGACCCGACGGGCTCGTGTGGTACGATGAATCGTCGACGGGTCAGATGATTGCGTTCGATCCCGCGTCGCACCGCACATTGGTGGCGACGATTCCCACTCCTGGAGCGATCGTCCGTAACATCGCGGTCGATTCCACCCGCGGGCGCATCTGGCTCGCGCTCTCGGGCACCTCGCGTATCGGAGTGATCCAGCTCTCGAAGAAGGACTAGCCAGCAGGAGCGAATGTGGTTCTACATCCGATGGATGAGGCGTTCTAATCCTGACGAAGCAACGCCGGAGCGGGGGCACGGCGGTCGCGCTGGTCGAACAGGCGATCGAAGCGGATGCCCGCGCCCAATAACGCTGGGGAATCCGACTGTGAGGCTCGACACAGCGGAAGCCGCATAGCGATCACCGTGTTCCGGCGGGTGCCTCCTGTGGCGCCGACGTGCTACATTAGGCGTGCGTCTCATGCCGCGTTCAGTCCGATGTTCCGTATTCCTGCTGCTCCTGTTGTTTTTCGGTGTGCCCGGTCGGGCGGCGGCGCAGCACGACAGTGACGCTGTCGTGAGCCCCACCGACGTTCCGGCGCCAGCGCCGCAGACCGTCATTACAGGAATAGTCCAGGACTCGCTGTCGGAGCGTCCCCTCCGGGTGGCCGTGGTGCGCATCGTCGAGACCGGCGTGTCCACGCTCACCGACGACGGGGGCCGCTACCGGCTGACCGCCCCGACAGGACCGGTCACGATCGAGGTCCGACGGATCGGCTATGAGCCGCTCACCCTGCCGATCACGCTGCGCGGGCGGTTCATGATGCTGGACATAGCGCTGCGGCCCGTCGCAATCGGGCTCGAGGCCGTCACGGTCACCGACGTGGACGAGTTCGCGCGCCGGCTCATGCAACGCGTCATCGCCCGCAAGCACGAAGTCTTCCACGATGCCCACGACTTCAAGTACGAGACGTACGTCAAATTCGTCATCCGCGATTTGGACCAGCACCCCGACTCGGCCCAATCGGTGCTCCTCATCACGGAGACGCGGACCACGGCGTATTGGGAGGAGCCGAACCATTTTCAGGAACGGATCATCGCCCGACGCCAGACGAGCAATCTCTCGGCGTTCAACAATCTGATCGGCGGCGGCGAGCTCGCGAATTTTAGCCGCGACCGGATCGAGATCCCCAAGTACTCGATTGTCTCGCCCATCGCGGATGATGCGTTCGACTATTACGACTACCATCTCCTCGACACGCTCGAGGTCGACGGTCATCGCGTCTATCGGGTGGGCATCGAGCCCAGGACCCAGGTCACCCCCTTGTTCGTGGGCATGATCGACATCGCGGATTCGACGTACGATATCCTGCAGATGGACGTGCGCGGCAACGACGTCGTGCGCGTGAACGGCACGAAGAACCTGCGCTACCGGCAGCGCTTCAGGGATGTGGGCGGCGGCCGCTGGATGCCGTATGACATCTCGTTTACCGGTGAAGTCCTCATCCTCCCGTTGCCGGGGGTGCCGACGCACATGGCGTTCGAGCACCACGCGCTGCTGGATGGATTCGAGTTCGATTTGCGGTCACGGCCCGCCGGCCTCAAGGAATTCCGGCTCGTCGTCGACGACGCGGCGGACCATCCCGATTCCAGCCGCTGGACGGGTCCCGGCGCGATCCCGCTCACCCACGCGGAGCAGGCCGCATGGCAGCGAATCGATTCGATCGCCAACCTCCCGCCCGATCTGTCGTACCGGGTGCTGCGGGGCATGGGAACCGCGTATCGGCTCTCCAAGGACCCCGAGTTTTTCCACTTCAACCGGGTCGACGGGACGTATCTCGGCGCCGGCGGAATCTGGGACAAGCGTCCGGAACTGAGGATCGACGGAAAGCTCGGGTACGCGACGGGGAGCGACATTTGGCAATATCGGGTGGGTGGAGGATTCCGAATTTCGGAGTCGCAGCGAACCTGGCTCGAAGCGCACTACTACGACGAGACGCTCAATCGCCCGACGTTCATTTCCCGGGACTATAACCCCACGTACCGGGCGCTCTTTTTCCGGCTGGACCCGCTGGATTACTACCGCGAGAACGGGGTGGTGGTCGCGCTCAACACCAAGCTGTTCGATTTCACGGACTTCACCCTGCGCTACCGCGACGCACGGCAATCCAACCTGTCGGTCATCACCGATTATTCCCTGTTCTCGGTGGAACGGCCGCAGCGCCCCAACCCGGCCATTTTCGAGGGCCGGATGCGCGCCCTCTCGGCATCGTTCGCCTACGACTCCCGGCCACTGCTCCGGTCCAAAGGGCAGGACTTTTACCTCGAGCAGTATGCGCGCAACCGCACCCGGATCGCTTTGCAGGTGGAGGTTTCGGACCCGGCGATCATTCCGAGTGATTTCGATTATCAGCGCTATGCCATCCAGATCGAGCGGCGCCAGCGGACCTTCAATCTCGGCGTGACCACGATTGTCGCGGCCGCCGGTCTCGCGACGGGGGACGTTCCCCCGCAGCGGTACTTCGTGGTGGACTACGGCATGAAGGCCCTGACATTCCAGGGGAACGGCTTCAACACGCTGAGCGAAACGAATTACATGGGCACCCGCGGGGCGATGATCACCGTCCGTCACAACTTCGACCGGCTGCTGTTCGCGAAGAGCCGCATCCCGGTGATTCGGGATCTCCCGTTCACATTGAGCATCCACGGTGGCGCGTTCTGGACATCGTTTGCGAGCGCCGACAACCCGCCGCCGCTCGCCAATCTGCCCAGTATTTCCGCGCAGCATCCCTACACCGAGGTGGGGTTCGGGCTCGGCAATCTCACGCCGTTCCTCGCGCCGCTGAACTTTGCCGCGCACTTCACCTGGCAGCTGTCGTCGTATCCCACCAATCGATTCACGTTTGGCTTCGGTCTGACTCCACCGTAACTCGCGTTTAGACTAGCTTCCCTCGTCTCGTATCGGTGAGGAGCGTCCGTTGACCGACTCCATTGCATCGTTGGTCCTGGCGCTCGCGGTCATCCTGATTGCAGGGAAGCTCGGGGGCAGTCTTGCGGCCCGGTTCGGGCAGCCCGAGGTGCTCGGCGAGCTCGTGGCCGGGATTCTCCTCGGCAACGTGGGCCTCCACGGGAACTTCTGGTTCCGGGGGATCGGCGCCGATCATACAGTCGATGCCCTCGCGCAGCTTGGAGCGATCCTGCTGTTGTTCGAGGTCGGGGTCGACTCCACGGTTGGCGACATGCTCAAGATCGGCGTGCGAGCGGCGGCCGTCGCGATCCTCGGGATCGGCGCCACCTGGGCGCTCGGTTCCGCCACGGCCGTGCTGCTTGTGCCGGATCGCAGCGTTCTGGTCTACGCCTTCGTGGGCGCCACCCTCACCGCGACCAGCATCGGGATCACGGTGCGGGTGTTCCGGGACTTCGACCGGTCGCGGTCTCCGGAGGCGCGCCTGGTACTGGGTGCCGCCGTGATCGACGATGTCGTAGGGCTCGTGGTGCTCGCCGTGCTGACGAGCGCGATTACCGCGGCCGACCGCGGGACGGCCATGGACGGATCGGCGATCGTGTGGACCGTCGCGAAAGCGGTCGGATTTCTGGTCGGTGCGTTGACCATCGGCGTGCTCACGTCACGGCCCCTCTTCGCATTGGTTGCGCGGCTCGCGGCACGCGATCTGTTGCTCGTCACCGCGCTGGCATTCTGTTTCGTTCTCGCCTACTGCGCCTGGCTCGTCGGCCTCGCCCCGATCATCGGGGCATTCGCCGCGGGGCTCATTCTCGAGGACGGGCACAGCGAGCTGTTCGCGAGCCGAGGCGAGCGGCCGCTCCCCGAGCTGCTGCATCCCATCGGTAGTGTATTCTTTCCCCTCTTCTTCGTCGTCACGGGGTTGCGCGTAGATCTCGGTGCCTTCGCGGATACCCGGGTGCTTGGCCTCGCGGCCCTGCTCCTCGTGGCGGCCGTGCTCGGCAAGCAGGCCTGCGCGCTCGGAACGCTTGGGGCGCCCATCAATCGTTGGACCGTCGCGCTGGGCATGGTGCCGCGCGGCGAGGTCCAGCTCATCTATGCGAATCTGGCGCTCGGGCTGGCCGTCCGGAGTACGCCGATTTTTGACAGCGGACTGTTCTCGGCGGTTGTCTTTGTGGTGGTCAGCACGTCTCTCATGACCCCCGCGGCGCTCAAGTGGAGCTTCACGCGCGACCCGCGCGCACCTTAGACCCGTGAGGGCTGCTCCGCCACCGCCACCCTCGGCGTCAGGAGACGGCGCAGGCGTCCGAGCATCGCGGACGGGCCCTTGTAGCCGCCGCGCTGCATGCCCTGCTGCATCATCTCGCGCAGCTTCGCCGCCTGCCGTCGCGCCAGCTCCGCCTGCGCGGGATTGCGCGCGAGCAGTCTGGCCTGTCGCGTATGCTCCTCGGCCTTGGGCATCACGCGCAGTCGCATCCATAACTCTCCTGCCTTGAGCTGGGCGATGTAGCTCGTGGGCTCGAGCTGCACGGCGGTGCGCAGCTCCTCGATCGCCTGCTGCACGTCGAGGTCCACACACAGCGCCATCCCTAAAAGCACGCGGAGGTCTGATACTTGGGGGTAGGACTCCACCGCGGCACGCAACTCGTCCACGAGCGTTTTCCGCTCGGCCGGTTCGAGCAAATGCGGATCTGCGAACATCCGGGTCAGGAGTCCACGAGATTCACGGGTAATAGCGGTGGCGGGGCCCGTGGAAATTTCGAGCTCCGCGCTCCGTATGACGATCGACTCACTCATGGGTGATGCTCTTTCCTTTGGATTGGGGGACAGCCGCCGGCAGGCAAGGCGCCAGTCCTTGCCTGCCGGTTTATCTGCCTGTTAGGCGACCGCGAACTGCTTCTCGGCCTGGATCATGACGTCGGGCTCCGGCACCAGCACGAACTCCGGATAGCCCAGCTGGCCCATTTCGGGAAGATCGAGTC
>Ga0335082_10002039_pt1 | contig 21711 bp, 15 predicted proteins | sample Lox_Sample_41_FD_206718 | JGI IMG/M metagenome (GOLD analysis project Ga0335082, IMG submission 206718) | Soil microbial communities from Loxahatchee National Wildlife Refuge, Florida, United States - Lox_Sample_4.1 | ecosystem: Environmental > Terrestrial > Soil > Wetlands | place: USA...
TGATCGACTTCACCGCGAACGCGACGTGCACGGCCTTCCGCGTTGAGATCGGCGCCAAGGAGCATACCTTTCACTTCCCGCTGCCGGCCCGCCCGCAGATGGTGCGCATCGACCCCGGCAATTGGATCGTCAAGAAGTGCGACTTCAAGGCGGCGAAGGATCTGTTGCTCCATCAGCTCGAGCACGATGACCAGGTGATGGGACGCGTCTTCGCGGCGCACGGGCTCGGCAAGGAAGGCGACGCCGCTTCGATCGCGGCGCTGCGCCAGGCGCTGCTGCACGACGCCTTCTGGGGTGTCCAGGCCGAGGCGGCCGCCGCGCTGGGCAAGATCCGCTCGAGCGCGGCGCTCGAGGCGCTGCTCGACGGGCGCCGCGTGACGCATCCGAAGGCGCGGCGCGCCGTGATGCGAGCTCTGGGGGAGTTCCGCGACGAACGCGCCGCGGCGGCGCTGCTCGACGTCCTCAGCGGCGGCGACGACAGCTACTTCGTCGAAGCGCAAGCGGCGGCGGCACTGGGAAAGACCAAGTCGCCGCGCGCCTATGACGGCCTTCTGCAAGCGTTGGAGAAGCCGTCGTACCTCGAAACCATCCGCGCCCAAGCGTTCGCCGGGCTCGGTGAGTTGAGGGATGCGCGCGCCATCGACGTGGCCAAAGCATGGAGCGGCTACGGCAAGCCGCTGCGGGCACGCGTCGGCGCCGTCGGCTGCCTCGGCAAGCTCGGCGAGGCGCATCCCGCCCGCAGCAGCGAGATCGTCGAGTTCCTCGGCGCGCTGACGACGGACCCGGAATTTCGTGTCCGCCTCAATCTCCCCGACGCCTTCGAGGCGCTCAAGGCAGTCGAGGGCATCCCGCACCTGCAGCGCCTGCTCGATCAGGAGCTCGACGGCCGCATTCGCCGCCGGGCGCGCGTCGCCATCGAGGCGCTCAAGGAAGGGCGCGGTCGGACCGACGAGGTCAAGAGCCTGCGGCGCGACCTCGAAGCGCTGCAGGACGAGCACCGGCAGCTGCGCGATCGGCTCGACCGCATCGATGTCGCGTTGAAGCAGTCGGGGCGCGACAGCTGATGCCGCGCGTTTCGACCGCGCTCCTGCAGCGGGTCGCCATCCACATTCCCGCACAGCCGGCGTCGCCCGTCCGGTTCGCCGCCGCCGAGCTGCAACAGTACCTGGAGCGACTCGTTGGTGCGCGTCCGCCGGTGATCGAGACCGCCGCTCTGCAGCCGCGACCGGTGCTGGCGCTCAGCGCCGGCGTCCCGCGCGCCGCGCCACCACCCGCCGAGGCGGAACGCTTCACGATCGGTCCGGGCGACGATGGGGTCGCCCTCGCCGCCGGCTCGCCACGCGCGCTGCTTGATGCGGCCTACGCGTTGCTCGAGCAGCTTGGCTGTCGCTGGTCGCTGCACGGTACGGCGGAGGAGGTGGTCCCACGACTCGCTGCCGACACCGGCGTCGATCTCGACCCGATCGAGTGCGTCCCGCCGTTTCGCCTGCGTGGCTACACCACCGACATCATGACCTGGCACTACACGCAGCCGGAGTACTTCGACAGCCGCTTGGACGATGATCGTCGCTTCATCGACTGGATGGGGAAGAGCGGCGCCAACACGTTCTTCTACATCCGGCATCCGTTCGATACGCAGCTGACGATTCCCGAGTTGTTGCCCGAGTTGGAGCGCCGCGGCATCGCCGTCGAGTACGGCGGCCATGTCCTGCCGCTGCTGTTGCCGCGCGAGCACTTTCAGGCGCATCCGGAGTACTTTCCCGAAGCTCCCAACGGCAGCCGAACCGACCACGGCAATCTGTGCACCAGCAGCGCCGGTGCACTCGCTGTGGTGCGGGCGAACGCGGTGCAATACGTGCGTGAGTACCCGGAAATGCGGGCGCTCCACGTGTGGGGTGCGGACCTGTGGCACGGTGGCTGGTGCCATTGCGGCGCGTGCCGCTCGATGTCGGTCCAGGATCAGAGCCTGCGCGTGTGCAACGCCGTGGCCAGCGGACTGGCGGAGGCCGGATGCGCGCGGCCGGTGTGTTACCTGGCGTATCACGACACCATCGAGCCGGCGCTGACACTGCGGCCCGCGCCCGACGTGGTGGCCGAGTTCGCGCCGCGCGAGCGCTGCTATGGGCACGCGCTGAACGACCCGGCGTGCGTGACGAATCGCCGCTATGCTGCGGCGCTGGAGCGCCACGTCGAACTGTTTGCCGGGCGCGTCCGGCTCTTCGAGTATTACGGCGACGCCATCTTGTTTTTCGGATGTGCGGTACCGCTGACGCGTGTGATCGCTGCCGACCTGGCCTACTACCGCGCCCTTGGCATTCGCGAGATCCTCATGCTGCAGTTCGGCACCTTCAGCCAGTGGGCCTACCCGCTCAACTTCGCGAGCTTCGCCGCCGCGACGCGGGGGACGGCTGCCGGCGACGCGTGCACCACGTACTGTCGACGCTTCGCGCCGCACGACGCCCAAGCCGGCGCGCTGTTCGCCGAGCTCGAATCGATCATGGGCGACGTCGTCACCTACGGCGACGTCAGGCGCCCGCCGGGCGCCGCCGATGCGGCGGCACGCCTGCGCCCGCGCCTCGAGCAGGCGGTGACTCGCCTGTTCGCCGTCGCCGCGGCGCTGGATCGACTCGGCGACGAGCGCTTGCAGGCGCAGGCGGCGCTGTTGCACTACACGGGCGCGGTGCTGACCGGCGTGTGCCAGCAGTTGGCGGACGGTGGCGCGGATTCGGCGCGTGCTGACGCGATCTACACCGATGCCCTGCAAGTCGTCGACGCGGTGGACCGTCGCATCAAGGGCTTGTGGGGAGCCGTCGACTTGCCCATCATCCACAGCCTGTTCAGGGCCGCGGCTCACGCGCAGTAGGCGGCAGGGAGTGACAGCATGCGCAAGCGTATCCGCAAGATCCTCATTCTGCTCGTGGTAATCGGCGTCGTGGCGCTGATCGTCCGCAGCCACTTCCGCGAGCCGCCGATCAAGGCCGGCAGCTATTTGCTGCTCGATATAGGGGGCACGTACGTCGAAGCCCCACCGCAAGATCTCCTCGGCCGCCTGCTGGCGCGTGACGAGCGCACGCTCATCGATCTGCTGTCGACGATCCGCAAAGCGCAGGTGGACACGCGCATCAAGGGCGTCATCGCGCGCATCAAACTGATCGAGACCGGCTGGGCGAAGGTGCAAGACATCCGCGACCAGCTCGCCGAGTTCAAGACCTCGGAGAAGCCGCTCATCGCGCTGCTCGAGCAGGAAGCCGTCAGCAGCAACAAGGAGTACTACCTCGCCAGCATCGCCGATCGCATCTACCTGGCGCCGAATGTGACGGCGCCGCTCAACGGCCTGGCGGCGCAGTTCCTCTTTCTCGGCGGCGTCTGGGACAAGCTCGACATTCAAATGGATGTCGAGAAGATCCGCGAGTACAAAACCTTCGGCGACATGCTGGCGAACAAGGAGATGACGCCGGCGCACCGCGAGATGGCGAACTCGCTGCTCGACAGCGTCGACGCCCAATTCGTCGACACGGTGGCGCGGGCGCGCGGGCTGGAGCCGGCGCGGGTGCGGGCGCTGATCGACGAATGCCCGGTGACGCCGACGGAGTTCGAAGCCGCGCATCTGAGCGACGGCAGCCGCTATCTACAGGATCTGCACGAGGAGATCGGCGGCGAGCAGACGCCGCTGGTGGAGACCAAGGACTACGCGCAAGTGCGCGCCAGCGCGCTGGGCCTCGGGGCCGGCCCGAAGATCGCCGTCGTCTACGGCGTCGGCGCCATCGTCACCGGCGAGAGCGGCAGCAGCGTGCAAGGGCAGATGCTCGGCGCCGACAGCGTGACGCACGCGCTCGAAGAAGCCGCCGATGATGACGACGTCCGCGCCGTCGTCTTTCGCGTCGACAGCCCCGGCGGGTCGGCGTTGGCGTCGGACCTGGTGTGGCGGGCCACGCAACGGGTGCGTGCCAAGAAGCCACTCATCGTCTCGATGTCCGACGTCGCCGGCTCGGGCGGGTACTACATCGCCGCCGGTGCCAATCGCATCGTCGCGCAGCCCGAAACGATGACCGGCTCGATCGGCGTGGTCTTCGCGCGTCCGACCATCAAGGGATTGCTGGCGCGCTTCGGGGTCAACACCGAGACTATCAGCCGCGGCAAGTTTGCCGCGCTCGACGACCTCACCACGCCGCTCAGCGCCGAGGGTCGCCAGAAGCTGGTGACGGAGATGACCTACATCTACGACGTCTTCGTCGATCGCGTCGCCAAGGGCCGCAATCTGACCAAGGAGCAGGTGAACGAGATCGGTCGTGGCCGGGTGTGGACGGGGACGCAGGCCAAGGAGAACGGCCTGGTGGATGAGCTCGGCGGCTTCCGCGCCGCCATTCGGGCGGCCAAGACGGCGGTCGGTCTCGAGCCGACGCAAGAGGTCGAGCTGATCTTCTTCCCGAAACAGAAGTCGCTGTTCGAACGCCTCGGCGAGCTCGCCAACGCCCGCATGGCCGTGCAACTGCCTCGATCGTGGCAGGAGATCCTGCGCGCCGCGGCGCCGCCGTTCGCGGACGGCACGCTGCTCACGCTGATGCCCGAAAGCGTCGAGGTGCGTTGAGGCGAAGCGCACCGCATCCAACACCCAGCACCCATAACCCAACACCCGTCCTCCGTCTCCTTGAAACCGAGCTGCCAACCTGTCATACCGTGCAACACTTCGTGAGATGAGCACACCTGACAAGTTGCCACCCAAGCGCCGGCTAGCCATGTTGGCGCGTACGTTGCGCGCCGTCATGACGGGGTCGGAGGCGCGCACGTTCCCGGCGCTGACGGAGACGCTGTTGCCGCCGATGCGCGGCCGGGTCGAGCTGATCCGCGACGCGCACGGGATTCCGCACATCTACGCCGAGCACGAGCCCGATCTGTACGCGGCACTCGGCTATCTCCAGGCGGCGGACCGCTTCGTGTTGCTCGACGTGGTGCGGCATCTCGGCGCCGGCCGATTGTGCGAGCTGTTGGCGAACCTGCGGGCGCCGAAGAGCAACGAGATGTTCGGCGGCAAGCGCGTCAGCGATCTCGACGGCTTCGTGCGTCCGCTCGGATTCGAAGCGCAGTGCGAGCGCGATCTGGCACGGCTCGACGCCCGCGGCCGGGATTGCGTGGAAGCGTTCGCGGCGGGCATCAACGCGGCGCTCGTGGCGATACGCGGGGTGTACCCACCCGAGTACCTGGTGCTCGGAGCACCGCGACCCTGGCGGGCCAGCGATGCGTTGCTGGCGGCGCGCACTTGTGCGTTCTGCGTGGCACTGTCCCCGCTCGAGGCGGAGCTCAACTTCGATGCGATCCGTGGGCACCTCGGCGACGAGGCGGCGCGACGCTTCTTTCCCGAGGCGCCGTGGGAGCAGGTGCCGACGACCTATGCGGCCGTCGATGGTCCGGAGCCCGAGCCGCCGCTGCATCTGGCGGCCAGCGGCAGCAACAACTGGGCGGTGAGCGCGGCGCGCTCCGCGTCGGGCGCCCCGATCGTCGCCAACGATCCGCACGTGCCGCTCGTCCCGTTGCCGACCTTCTGGTACCACGCGCACCTCGAGTGTCCGCAGTATCGCGTGCAAGGCGGCCTGATGCTGGGCTGTCCGATCTTCGGATACGGGCACAACGGGTATCTGGCGTGGGGTGTGACCACCGCGTATCGCGACGGCTGGGATCTGTATCGTATCCATCGTGTGCCGTCGGATCCGACACGCTATCGCACCGTCGGGGGGACGGGCGTGATCACCCGGCACCACGAGCCGCATCGTGTTCGTCTTGGGCGCGACGTCGCGCTCGAATGGGAGAGCTGCGAGCACGGCATCATCTACCCGGGATGGAAGCACCACGACGGCGTAGATCTGGCCGTGCGGCTGGTGTCGTCGGATCTGGCGAGTTACTTTCAGGGATACCTGGCGCTGGCGGAGTCGAAGACGGTGGCGGAGCATCAAGCGGCGCTGCGGCAGATCAACGAAGGGCCATTCGACTTCAACCATCTCTACGGTCACAAGGACGGGCACATCGCCTGGGAGCCGTTTGGAAGGCTGCCGCGGCGGCGCGGCGATGGGCTGTTCGTGCGTGACGCGCACGATCCGGCGGCGCAGTGGGACGGCATCGTCCCGTTCGCCGAAATGCCGAAGCGCATCAACCCGAAGTCCGGCGTGGTGGCCTCGGCGAACTCGCTAACCGACCCGGAGAACTACGCGGTGGCGACGACGCGGGTACACGTCGAGCCGCGCCATCGGCAGAATCGTATCGAGTCGGTGCTGGGGCGCAGCACGGCGCATACGGCAGAGACCTTCGCGACGCTGCAGCGTGACCTCGGCTCGGAGTACAGTCTACCGATGCGCGACGGGCTGCTGCGGCTGTCTGCCGGTCTGGCCGGGCGCAGCGATGCCGTCGGCACGGCGTTGCGAGTCTTTGCGGCGTGGGACGGAGAGTTCCGTTGTGATGCAGCGGGAGCGCCATTGTTGTCGTTCACGCAACAGGAGCTGGCCACGCGCGCCTTCGATCCGCTGCTCGGCAAGCCGTTGAGCCGGCGGTTTCTGAACAGTCGGCGTGCCGTGTTTCGCGTCCAGCGGCTGGTGCTCGATCCCAGCGATGCGCTGCATGGCGACGTCGAGCGCGCCACCGGCCTGCCGTTCGCCGAGCTGGCATCGTCCGCCTTCGCGGCGGCGGTGGCGCGGATCGTCGAGCGCTGCGGTCCTGATCCGCAGCAGTGGCAGTGGAGCAAGTTCCAGCGCGTGCGGTTGGGGACGCTATTGGCGGCGCTGCCCATCGTTGGCCGTCACTTCGTCGCCCTCGACGCCCCGTTCCCCGGCGACATCTATACCGTCAGCCCGTCGGTCCCGGCGCCGATCGGCACCGAGCTGCGCGCCATCGTCGGTGCGACCAGCCGTTTCATCTGCGACCTGAGCAGGCCGGAAGAAGCGCTGTTCGCGCACTCCTCGGGACCCAGCGGCGACATCGGCGCATTGTACTTCGGCCACGATCTCGCGCAGGCATGGTCGCGCTTCGAATACTTCCGCTCGGCGTTGTGGCCGGCCGACGAAGTGCCGGCCCCGGTGGAGCGGTTGGTCATTGACCCGCGCGGCGCGTAGTGTGCTGGCTCGATTGTTGTTCGCCGGCGCTGCTCGGCGCCGGCACGCTCGAAGAGATTGCTAAGATTTCCGGCGACGGCCTGGCGCAAATGCCGGCGACGCCAACCTCGCCGGCCGGGTTTGAAGGCCTCCGGCAAGCGACAATCCATCAATGGAAACCTTGCAGCGTTCGTAGCCTCATGTTCGGTTCGACGTTGCATACACAACCACGGTGTGCGCCACGGATCCGGCACTGCTGCCCCGAGGTTGAAATCCAGCATACGTCCGTGGCAATGTCCAAACATGGCGACTCTTCGCGAAGCGCCGATCCAACCCCTCGATATCATCCTCTTCCACGGCATCGATCCCGTGAGTCACGCGATCTGTTTCGTGGAAGCCAAGAAGTTTGGGCACGGTGACTTCTCGCACGCCGGCGTCGCCATCACGCGAGAGGTGCTCGACCTGCCGTTCCTGGAGCCGGGCAAGGTCTACGTCTGGGAATCCACCCTGAGCGCACCCGCGGGCTTCTGGGCGCGCTTCACGGACAAGGTACCCGACGCCGAGACCAAAGGCCTACGCTTCGGCGTGCAGATTCGCGATTTGGAGCTCGTCATCCCGGGGTATTCGGTGGGTGGTGGCAAGGTGGCATGGTGCGCCTTCCGCGGCGAGCGGCCACCGATAGAGGAGACGCGCAAACACCTCCTCGCGCTACACGAGGAGTACGGTCACGCCCCATACACGGCGAACCTCCTCGATGTGTTCGCGGTCGCCTTCCCGGCGTTGCGGACGACGCGCGACCGGTTCGATCGCGCCGAAGATCGGCTGGCGCACTTCATGAATTACGTCCTCGAGCGCGCCCGCACGCACAAGCGTCTCGTGGATGCCGAGCACCACGTGTTCTGCTCGGAATGGGCGGGAATCATCTATAAGCGCCTCGGATTAGCAGCGCTCCCCGATTTCGACCCGCGTCTCGCCGCCCCCGTCAACCCGCTTAGGTGGCCGGACCGCTTTGCGGAACCAGTCTTGCTCGAGCCTGAAGACACGACGCCTCAGAAGTCGTAACCCATTGCGGATTGCGGAATGGGGATTGCGGAATCCGCAATCCGAAATTCTTGCCGCCACGCGACGACTTTTCGCAATAGTAGTATAGGGGGACAGCCATGACGTCAGCACGCGATCACATTGCGCCCCGCTTCCCCGTCTTGCAGGGGGTGCTGCCGATCACGGCCGCTCGGATCCCGGCTGAAATACTTGCCGGTGTCACGCTGGCCGCAATCGCCGTCCCCGAGGTGATGGGCTACACCAAGATCGCCGGCACGCCGGTGATCACCGGCCTCTACACCATGCTCATCCCCACGGCGCTGTTCGCCGTGTTCGGCTCCTCACGGCACCTGGTGGTGGGCGCCGATTCGGCGACGGCGGCCCTCCTCGCCAGCGCGCTGGTGGGGATCGCCGCCACCGGCTCGGAGCAGTACCTGGCGTTGGCCGGCGTGCTGGCGTTGATGGCCGCGGGTTTCTTGATTCTGGCGCGCCTCATGCGTGTGGGATTCCTGGCCGACTTTCTCTCGCGCACCGTGTTGATCGGCTTCCTGACCGGGGTCGGCATTCAGGTCGCGCTGGGGCAGATCCACGGCATGCTGGGCCTGAAAGCGGGCGGCCACGGCACGCTGGGGAAGTTATGGAACGACCTTCAGCAACTCGGACAGGTCAACCGCTACGAAATGACGATCGCGCTCGCCGCGCTGGTGGTCATCGTCAGCCTCGAGAAGGTATCAAAGAAGATTCCGGGGGCCCTGATCGCGGCGATCGGCGCCCTGGTCGGAAGTTGGGCATTCGGACTCGACAAGCACGTGCAGGTGATCGGAGCCGTTCCGAGTGGTCTGCCACTCCTGGGTCTGCCCAAGGTGGACTGGAGCTGGCCAGTGATGGCGACATTGATTCCCACGGCCTTTGCGATGTTCGTGGTCATCCTGGCGCAGAGCGCGGCGACTTCCCGCGCCTTTGCCACGCGCTACGACGAGAGTTTCAACGAGAACACCGACCTGGTCGGTCTGGCCCTGGCCAATATTGGCGCCGCCCTGTCCGGCACCTTCGTGGTCAACGGCAGCCCAACGAAGACGCAAATCGTCGACAGCGCCGGCGGCCGCAGCCAGCTATCGCTCCTGGTGATGGCGGCGATCGTCTTGATGGTCCTGCTCTTCCTGACCGGACCGTTGGCGTACATGCCGGAAGCGGCCTTGTCGGCCATCGTGTTTCTGATCGGCGTCGGCCTGATCGACCGCGCCGGGATGCGGCGGGTCTTCGAGCAACGGCGCTCGGAGTTCTGGGTGGCACTGATCACCACTCTCACGGTCGTGGTGGTTGGCGTCGAACAGGGGATCCTGCTCGCCATCACGTTGTCGCTCATCGAGCACACCCGGCACGGATATCGACCGAAGAACGCGGTGCTCGTGCCGGGCGGAGCGGGCGGCCGGCAACCGGAGCCCGTGGCCACGGCCGCGCAGGCCGCGCCCGGCCTGGTCATCTACCGATTCTCGCACAGCTTGTACTACGCGAATTGTCAGCAGTTCGCGGATGAGGTCGCGTTTCTTGCGGACACCAAGGAGCCACCCGTGCGCTGGCTCTGCCTCGACGCGTCGGCGATCGACGACGTCGACTACTCCGCCGCAGAGACCCTGCGGTCGGTTTACGCAAAGTTGAAGGCGAGAGGCATACGCCTGGTCGTTGCGGAGGAAATGGAGGACTTCAAAGGCAGGGCACACTATCAGTTACGGGAGCTGTTCGGCGAGGATGCTTTCTACGACCATCTGGAGGACGTCGTGAAGCACTATCGGCAGCAGTGCAACGTCGCAGCTCCGTCCAAGCAGTCAGACCCGACTCCTGGGGGAGTTGATCCGAGCGCGTGACGACCGTGGTGCGCCGGCATGATCCGAACCCGGCCGACCCGGCCGACTCGTCGGCCCCGAAGCAGCCAAGCCAGTCGCGCCAGGGCCCTGAGCCGACGAGTGCCAGCCGCTCACCGATGCGGCCAGCAGCGAGGAGGGGCCCCCCGCGGGGCAGTCCGTCCTTCGAGCCGCCGGCCGTACCGCACTTCACGCCGGAGGAGCGGGCGGCGAGGGGGAAGGCCGAACGGGCGAAGGTGCCGCGTTCGATCCACTGCGAGTGGGAGCCCGCGCCGAACCGGCGCGATCCGGTCGACCTGCTCGAGGAGCAAGCGGCGACGCGCGTGCAAGAGCTCATCCCGATTCGCTACGGACGGATGCTCGTGTCGCCGTTCACGTTCTTCCGTGGAGCCGCCTGCCTGATGGCGTCGGATCTCGCGCGCGTACCGAGGACGGGGTTGCACGTCCAGCTCTGCGGGGACGCGCATCTCTCCAACTTCGGGATGTACGCCTCGCCCGACCGCCGGCTCGTCTTCGGCGTCAACGATTTCGACGAGACACTGCCGGGCCCGTTCGAGTGGGATCTGAAGCGCCTCGTCGCCAGCTTCGCCGTCGCCGGCCGCGACCGCGGTTTCCACGTCAAGCAGCGCCGGGCGATCAACCGTGCAGTGACCCGCTCGTACCGGGAGAAGATGAAGGGCTTCGCGGACATGGGCACGCTCGCGCTCTGGTACGCGCGGATCGACGTGGAGCAGATCACGCAGCTCTTCAGCCGGCACGCGAGCAAGAAGGAGATGGAGCTGCTCACGCGCGACGTAGCAAGAACCCGGACGAAGAGCAGCCTCAAGGCGTTCGCGAAACTGACGCACGTCGTCAACGGCGAGCCGCGAATCGTCAGCGACCCGCCACTGATCGTTCCGGTCGAGGAGCTCGCGCCGGCGGGCCAGCTCAGCTGGCACGACGACCACCTGCACGGTCTCATCCGCTCCTACCGGCGCACGCTGCCGGGTGACCGCCGGCGATTGCTCGAGCGCTTCCGGTACGTGCATTCGGCGCGCAAGGTCGTCGGCGTCGGCAGCGTGGGGACACGCGCCTGGATCGTGCTCCTGCTCGGCCGCGACGAGGGCGATCCGCTGTTCCTCCAGATCAAAGAGGCAGAGGCATCGGTGCTCGAGCCGTTCCTGGGCAAGAGCACTGTCTCCAATCACGGTCAGCGGGTTGTGGAGGGCCAGCGGCTGACCCAAGCCGCGAGCGACATCATGCTCGGCTGGCTGCGTGCGGCCGACGTCGACGGCGTCGACCGTGACTTCTACGTCCGCCAGCTCTGGGACGCGAAGGGATCGGCGGTCGTCGAGATGATGAGTGTGCAGTCGATGGAGATGTATGCCAAGGCGTGCGGCGCCGCGCTCGCCATGAGCCACGCACGGTCCGGGGACGCGATCGCGATCGCGAGCTACGTCGGAGCGTCCGATACGATCGATCGCGCCCTGGCCGCGTTCGCCGAGGCGTACGCGGACCAGAACGACCGCGACTACAAGGCGCTCCAGGCCGCGGTGGCATCCGGCCGCATCAAGGCTGAGACGGGCGTGTGACGGACAACCCCAGGGCGACCAATAGCGCGCGATCGCTGTCCGCTCCTCCGATTGACGGCGGATTTGGATACGCCCGGAACGAGGAAAATCACACGGACCGGTTCGTCGGGCTCGCTGAAGATCCCTGAAGGCCTCCCGCCTCCACGCCACTGACGACCTCGTTGGCAGGCAGCGTGTCCGGCACCAGGACACTTGGTTTCATCGCGGCACTCTCGGCGCGCGCCTCGGCTGGACGCTTCTTCACTGGACGCGTCTTCACTGCAGGCTTCCTTGCCGGTGTCTTCTTCACGGGTGGCTTCTTTGCTGGACGTTCCTGCGCTGCAAGTTTCTTTGCCGGACGCTTCTTTGATGCCTTACGACTCGGCGCCGCCGGCGCGGGCGCGGGCGCGGATTTTGCGGCGGTAACCGGCGTACGGTCATGTGCCTTGCGTTCCTTCGCTGCGGCCCTGCGCAGCGCTTTGCGGGCCTTGCGCAGCTTCTTTCTTTGCACCAGTACCGCGTTCAACGCGACGCGGGCGGCCTTCTCGACCTCGCGGGCTTGTGGGCTCCCGACGTCGGCTCTTTTCAGGGCCATGAGCGCAGCATCGAGCTCGCTGCTGCGCGCCTGGAAATTTTGCTGCACCTTCGTCTGCCGCGCGCTCGCTTTCTTCTTGGCCTTGGCGGCTCGCCGCAGCGCTCCGCGGGGCCCGGTCTCGGCCTTCTTCTTCGCGTCGTTGACCGTGCTGGCATCCGCCTTCGGCCTTCTCTTGTTACCCATCGGATCCTCCCTCATGGCTGTGAGACAGGTGACGTGAGTCGTTGTGTCGTATGAAGCCGGGAAGCGGTGTTGGCCAGGAACTTTACCTGCCCATGACCGGCGCGGCGCACTGCTGCTTGCCGCCGAGCAACACCCGCTTCGCGGCGGCAAGCTCCTTCAGCTTGGCTTTGCTGACCTTCGGATAGCGCAGATCGAGTCCGTCCAACGCCTCGATGATCGCGGCGGCCACCACGATGCGGGTGAAACCACTTGGTGTCGGCGGGCACCACGTACCAGGGTGCGTCCGAGGAGGCGGTATTGCGCATCATGTCCTCATAGGCCTTCATATAGTCGTTTCAGAAGGCGCGCTCCTTGATGTCGTTGGCCGAGAACTTCCAGTTCTTCTCCGGGTTCTCGAGCCGTTCGAGAAAGCGCCGCTTCTGCTCGCCCTTGGAAACGTGGAGGAAGAACTTGCGAATGAGCACGCCGTTGCGCGTCACGGTTCTTTGAAACCGGCCCGGTACTTCTCGAAGATCGCCTTGATCTGCTTCGCCATCATGCCGCGGCCGATCGACTGCTTGACTGACGCACCGAAACCGCCGAGTTGATCGGTGGTGGTGCGCGCCACGTACACAACCACGGTCCCGTCTGCAACCGGAAGCAGGCCGGCGACAGCTTGCGTGTCGTTGTACCCGGAGCTCACGTAGAAGTCGCGATCGGCGACCACGTAGGCATCGTCGAGCGGCATCGCGAGGCGATGCCGGAGGGCGAAGTTCGGCCGGCCGTCCATTCCGTAGCGGATGCAGAAGAAGCGCTGCTTCAGCCCGGCCGGGGTGCCTTGCGGAAAGTTCATGAGGACATCTTCGAAGGCCGCAGCGTATTTCTTGATCCCCTTGGCGGCTTGCGTCGCACGCCGCAGGTCGTCTGCAGGCTGCGAGGCCTTGTCCTCACCGCGGGCGTACGGTGCAATGCCGGCCAACCCCTTGTCGTGATAGGCCTGGTAGCGGGCGAGGAGCAGCTGGCGCACCGCGTCTTCGACTTGCGGCTGTCCGGCGCCTGAGGCCTTGAGTGCGGCGAACGTGGCGATCTCGGCCACGGAAAGATTCAACGTGTCGCCGGGCTCCGCGTTGAGATAGCGCTGCGTTTCCTTGTCGCCGCCCGGTTGGAGTACGACCGACTTCGGCGCGGCGAAAGCGCCCGCGGTGGTGATCTCGGTCACCGACTGAATCTGCGGATCGTTGCGCGAGCTCGGGCCGGCTTTGAGGGAGGCGACCAACTTCTGCACCGGAGCTTTGACGAGAAACAGCATGACCACGGCGAGCTCGCGATCCGACGTCTCCTTCGTGGTCGTGTTGACCAACTCCCCGCTGCGCACCCGCTGTACGTCGTCCGCGCTGAGGCCGAATTCGGTCGCCAGCTCGTCGAGCGTTGGTGCGGCGAACGCCCGCGCCCCGGCGCCGCAGAGGGCGACGAACGCGCACAGGACCGCGATGACGAAGCGCCGCGGGCCCACCGCCAGCTTGCGTGTCGATCGACTTTGCATATCTCCTCCTTTCGTCGGGTGAGGGGTTGATGCTTGTGCTTCGTTCATATCAGCGGTGTCCTTTCCTCGGTGAGTTTGTTGATTGTGAGGTACCTCTCGACAGCCTGTTCCAGGTTAAAGAGCATTCGTTCCCGGCCCAGCCGTTCTCCCAGGCCGGAACGCTGAACGACCTCGAGCACCTCGGGATTCAGTGCCACCAGCCAGAGCATGATTCCATCCTGACGCAGTTTCTCCTCGGCTTCGATCAGCATCCTGAGCGCCGTGAACTCTAGATTAGCCACCGCGCCCAGGTCCAGGGCCACCACCTTAGGGGCAGCCGCGAGGCGCAGTTCGACCATCTGCTGAGCAAGATGGGCGACGTTGCCAAAGTAGATCAGACCTTCAGGCCGCAGCAGCAACAGCCCGGGGAAGGTTTCGTCCTCAGGATGCTCCGGAGAGCGGGGACGGAACACATTGGTGCCGGGCTTCCGTACAAGGACATGGAGAGGATAACGATTGGCGTGGTGGATGAGGGCTACCATCGAGACCAGCACCGCCACCAGAACTCCGTCCAGGGTACCGAGCAACACCACTCCAATCACGGCGACGAGTGCCCACCGAAATTCCATGTAGCGGATTCGCCGGATGGCGAGGAATTGTGCCGGGCTGCACAGGCCGATACTGGCGACGATGACGACGGCGGCCAGGGTGGCATGGGGCATCAGGGCAAAGAGGGGGGCGAGGAACAGCAGCGTGGCCATGACCACCGCGGCGGTCACAACGCCCGCGAGCTGGCTGCGGGCTCCGGCGCCATCGTTCACGGCCGTCTGCGTCGTTCCGCCACCGGCTGGCATGATGTGAAAGAAGCTGCCGGCAAGGTTTGCCATGCCGGTTGCCACCAGTTCAGTGTCGGCATTGGGGGTGGACTCTCCCTTATGGAGGAAGGCACGACCCGCCGCAGCAGATTCGACGAAACTCATCAGGGCGATACCGAGGGCTGCCGGCCACAGCTGTTGCAGCAGGGAAAGGTCGGGAAGAGCGAACGACGGCAGCCCCCCTTGAAGCGTTCCCACCACCGACACGCCCGCCTTGTCGAGCCCCAAGAATGCCGAGGCGGCAATACCGAGCGCCACGGTGACCAGTGCCGCCGGCACCTTGGGGGCGAAATGTTCCAGGCCCAGCATGAGGGCCAGCATCACGACACCGAGAATCAGAGTCGGGATTGATGTGTGCGGGAGGTGCATGACGATGGACCAGACGTCCTGGAAGAATCCAGCCTTGGTGATGTGTATCCCGAGGAGCTTGGGAAGCTGATCCAATATGATCACCAGGCCAACTCCGGCTTTGAAACCCGTCAGCACCGGCTCCGAAATGAGGTTGGCGACTGCACCGAGGCGAAACAGGCCAGCCAACAGCAGGAATGCTCCCACCAGCAGTGACAATGTGGCCGATGCAGAGAGCAGCGCTGCGGGGTCTCCGCCGGAGGCCGCCTGGCCGAGGATGCCAACTGCCATGATCGCTATGGTCGAGGAGGTCGTGACGCTCAGAGGGCGGGACGTGCCCAACACAGCGTACACCACCAGCGGGATGAGTGAGGTGTACAGACCCACCTCCAGCGGGAGGCCGGCAATGGCGGCGTACGCCATCGCCTTGGGAATGACCACGGCCGCCGTGGTGAGACCGGCGACCAGATCGAAGCGGAGCCATTCGCTTTGATAGGAGCTCAACCATGCCAGCGCCGGAACCCAGCGAACGAGCAAGGCTGGCTTCGACCCGGAGTCGAGTGTCTGGGGGGACATCGCGTTTGGGGTGGGTTGATCGTTCAATACTTCTCCGGCACGAGCCTTCGGCCCTTGAGCGACGCTTGATCGTCGTACGCGCCTTTCATCGAGCGCTTCGGCAGCTTGATTTTTTCGCGCGCGACTTTCTTGTACGGAATCAGGCTCAAGACATGGCGGATGGCGTTGAGCCGGGCGCGCTTCTTGTCGTCGGAGCGCAGGATGTACCACGGCGCCCATTCCGTGTCGCTGGCATCGAGCATCCTGTCGCGGGCGCGCGAGTACTCGAACCACTTGCTGCGGGACGGCAGATCCATCGGGCTCAGCTTCCATTGGCGCAGCGGATCGTCGATGCGGGCCTCAAAACGCCGCTTCTGCTCTGCGTCGCTCGATTCGAGCCAGATCTTGATGAGTTGGATCCCGGCGCCCGTGATGTAGCTCTCCACCACCGGGCAGTGTTTGAGAAACCCCTGGTACTGCTCCTTGGTGCAAAAGCCCATCACGTGCTCGACGCCGGCGCGGTTGTACCAACTCCGATCAAAGATGACGACTTCGCCCGCCGCCGGAAAATGCTGCAGGTAGCGCTGCATGTACATCTGCGTCTTTTCGCGGTCGGATGGCGCGGGCAACGCCACCAGGCGGAACACCCGCGGGCTGACGCGCTCGGTGATGGCCTTGATGGTGCCGCCTTTGCCGGCGGCGTCACGGCCCTCGAAGACGATGATGACGCGGAGTCCTTTCAACTTCACCCATTCCTGGAGATGGCACAGCTCGGCCTGGAGCTTGCGCAACTCCTTCAGGTATTTCTTGCCCTTCATCTTCTCAGCGCCATTGGGTTCTGATTTCTTGCTCATACGTCCTCCTCTGGTTTGTTGGCCTGGCTGGGCTTGCTGGTGCGTTCACCCGCCAAGGCGGTCCTTGAATCACCCTCGCGTCTAGGTCACATTGCCGCCTCCGTCAAACTGAAGACACTTGATGTATTGTTTCGCTCAGAACACCACCTGCCACCGGAGACCGAGGACCGTCGCCGTGCCGATGTTTTCCGGCGCGAGGACACGCAGGCCATGGGAATCGTGGCCGAGAGGGTGCTTTTGACTTGGCCCGACGACCTGAACATCGGGTGTCACCAGCAGCCAGGGCGTGAGCGCAACGTTGTAGTACGCCTCGAAACCCCACTCGTCGCGCAGGAACGACTGCGTCCCGCGAATCGGAAGTTCCAGCGTCGGGTTGCGGATACTCGAGTAGAAGTACCCGATGCCGAATTGATCGCGGTCGCGGGTGGGGATGAGACCTTTACCGCCGATCCCGAGGCTGTAGAAGTACTGCACCGGAACCGGCTGGCCTGCCGATGCACCAAACCGTCCGAACACCCCGACACCCTTTTCGGCATGCTTGTCGGTCTCGTACAGAAACTGGTCGAAGTTGTAGTACACGACCCACGTGTCGCGCTTCGTTGCCAGCGCTTGGCCTTCGATCACGGAGCTGAGGCGTTGATCCAGCGACGTGTATTTCTTGTTCGCGTAGACGCCGCCGAGCAGCTGGTGCCCGCCGAGGTCGAGGAAGTTGGTCCGCACTCGACCTTCAGCGTCGAAGAGCGCCCCGTGAAAATCATCGAACCCGGCGGTGCTGGCTTTGCCGTTGGCCGAGAGCACCAGAAGCTTGACGATGGCCTGGTTGGGGTCTTGGGTGGGCAGGACTATGGCGCCCGCACCCAACGGCGAGTACGGCACCACGAGGAGAGCCGGGTCGACGTTCAGCGACACGTTGAGGAACTGGGCATCGCCTTTGCCGTGGGCAAACGCGTTGGGATCGCCTGCCAGGGTGTCGAACTTGCCGGCGACCACACCCGCATAGGGTGAGACGAACTGCGCGAAGGTCAATTGAGGCAGCGCGACGTTCTCGCCACCGGGTAGTGGAAAGAGCGCATTGGTATTCACCGGGCTGAGAGCGCCGGTCTTGGCGTTGACGGAATCGGCCCAATTACCCTCGAGCTCGACGGTGAGAAATCCGCCGGGCCACAACCCGAGCTTCTGGGTGTCGACGTTGGTAATGAGGTTGCCGCGCCCGCCGTACTCCCAGCCGCCGTTCTTGCCGCCGCTGACGACGCCCTGCTCGATCTCGGTTACGCTCGCATCGAAGGTCACGCCCTTTGCCAACGCGTCGTTGCGAACACCACCCCAATCACCCGTGAGCGTCGAGCGCGTCAACAGATCGCCCGAGTATGGCTCCGGAGAGGCCGCCTCCGCCACTCTCACCGGTGTCGTAAGAATAGAAACGCCGAGCAGCGCCAGCGCACCTACGGCAATTGTTGGCCACTTCCTCATCAGGCAGCATCCCCTCTGGCTGGTTGCGGATATGTCAGCTCGTCGGGAACAGCAGCGTGTACTCGAAGCGAAGGCCCCAGTCGGGTGCGCCGGTCGGGCCTTCGACGTACAGCTTGGGACCGATTCGGAACTGCATCGCCTGGCCGCCGATCCTGACCAACTGTGCCACCAGCAGGTGCAGCGGAACCGTCCACTTGGCGGCCTCCCAATCGTAGGTGGATTCGGTGTTCAGGGAGAACGTGGTACGCGTCCTGGTGGTAAACGACAGGAACGGCTGGAAGAAGGTCTGGTTGACGTCCTCGGTGCTGTGCGTGCCGCCGAACGACACGAGGTGATAGTTCAGCATGCCGTAGGTCCACCCCGACTGTTGGCGCAGGAACACATGGGTTGGGCCGATCGCAAACTTCTGCGCACCCAGGTGGTCCTCGGTCGATGTCGGCAAGAGGATGGCCGGTCCGAGGCCCCAAATCAGCCCGCCGACACCGGGTGCCTTCGGCGAAAAGAACAGACTTTGCAGGATGTCGCCGACACCGGCTTGCGAGCTGTTGGGCACGACATCGTCCTGCTCAATGACCGGCAGGATCGTGCGCGAGATCAGATTCCAGTCCTCCGAGATCGAGACCGGGATGACCGGTTGAATGTTGAGCGTGTACTTGAAGCCTTCACTGCCTGGTCCACCGCCCCACTCGAAGTTGCTCTGGAACGGCACGCTGATCAGCGCCGCGATCGGGTTCTGCAGCTTCATGGCAAGGGCATGCTCGGTGTCGTGGCCCGCTTCCTGGCCAACCGCGCTGCTTCCCGCCAGCGCGCCAACCATCACGACGGTGCCCAGTGTCTTCAGAAGCGTGTACCTCATCATGAATCTCCTCGTGTCCCTGGTGTCTTCGGGTGCATGTCGGGACTGCCGCGTCTCACGGTTTCAGATCCCACTGTTTCAGTTGCTTCGCCGCGGTGCCGAACGGGCCGAGCTGATAGACAGCCGCGCCCGCGGGCGAGAAGGTGAACGGCTCAAACGGTTCGGCCAGCATCTGGTCGAGGTACTCCTTGGGAGCGACCCCCGTGCTGACGTGCGGATTGAAGTTCTCGCCGCTCATCTTCGGCACGAATGTCGACACGTATTGAATGATGGCCACGTCGGTGGCGGGATCGTCGTGCGGGGCGGTGAACGCGCCGATGGGGCCAGTCGCCTGCATGAACGGCTTTGCCGCGGCGATGACGTCCGCCTGCAGCTTGAGGATTTCGGGCGCCGGCTTCGCGCAGATGCCGGCGACGCCCGTCGCGCCGGTCGGCGCGTAGTAATACTTGAACGCCTCCAGCTTCAGCGCGGTAACCTTGGCGGCGGCGAACACCGCTTCTTCAGCGGCATAAAGCTTGTCCAGGTCCGCCGTGTGGACGAAGCACTGCAGCAGCGTAATGTGCGGGGTGTGCGTCGCATCCAGGGCGAAACCTTTCGGGAAGGCCGACAGCAGACGCTGGTTGTTGGCGGCGGCATGCTTGAGCATGGTAGCGTCCGGCTGCAGCAGAATGTCGATCGCGGTGATCTCGGACTGCGCCGCAGGGAAGACCGTCTTCCAGTCGTCCTTCATGCTGACGACCGTCCAGCCCTTCACGGCAGCTTCGTCGAGACCCTTGTCGAGCCGGGCCAAGGTGTCCTTGCGGTCGTACGCATATTCGCGCTCGGCGTCGTCGTGGTGGACGTAGAGACAGAAACGCGCGCCGCTGCCGGCGCAGGTGTATTGCAGCATCTGGAGGTCGCCGTCGGAATTGCCGAACGCCATGACGGGTCGGCGGCCGATCTGCCGGTTGATGCCGACGGGCTTGCCGCCTTTGTCGTCGTTGAAGTTCAACTCCGGCAGACGCACGATCACCGGCTGGCCGTCGCGCAGCTCGAACTTCGTCTTCACGCTGCTGCCGACGACCTGTTCCGGCGGGATGCCGTAGACCTGCTCCATCCACGGGCGCATGAACTCGATGCCGCCGCCGGAGACCACGAAGGTCTTGAAGCCGTTGGCGCGCAGATAGGCGAGCACTTCGAGCATCGGCTGATAGACCATCTGGATGTAGAGCTTGCCGGTCTTCGGATGCTTCGCCGTCGCGATCCAGTCCTTGACGATCTTCTCGAATTCCACCGTCGTCATGCCCGTATGCGTGGCCATGATGATCTCGAGCACGGCGCGCTCCCCGCCGGCCATCGCGCCCTTGAGGTCGCCCTTGAGCAGCGAGGCGAAGGGTTCCTTGGTCTTCCACTCGGGATGCTGCGGCGCCAGCGCCTTCACGCGGTCGAGCACGAAGTACAATTGGACGGGCAGCGGCTTCTCGCACCACAGCGTGCCGTCGTTGTCGAAGGTGGCGATGCGTTCCGGGACGGGGACGAAATCCGGTGAACCGGGTTTGGTGACCTTCTCGACGAAGGCGATGATGGATTGCTTGGGCGCGCCGTCATTCCACGAGGGCAGCGGATCGGCCGCGCGGGCGCTGGTCGCGGTGAAAGCCACCGCGGCGAGGAACACCGCAGCGACGAGGCCTGTTGTGCGTGTGGGCTTCAAGGTTTTGTTCTCCCTTTCATGAAGTTGTTCATCCACCGGTTGACGACCGCGAAGAACAGCCCGGTCGAGAGCCCGCACATGAGAATGCCGGTCAATGTCTCTACCGGTGCGAGCATCCGCCACGGCGCGGGCAACAGGAGATCGCCGTAGCCAAGGGTCGTGTAGGTGGAGCCGGAAAAATAGAACGCAGACTCGGCATCGGGCATGCAGCCCTGCCAGACATAGAACAGCCCCCAGACGGAAATCTCGATCAGGTGGATCAGCATCAGCCAGGACGTCAAGCCGATCACCCACCGGGCGACGGGCCAGAAGCCCGTCTTGTCCAGGGCGTGCGACCACGCAATGGCCCGCAGCAGGACGGAGAACCCGGCGGCATGGATGACCACGGTGACCACCACCAGAACAACCGCGAAGAGCAGTTTCAGCAGGCCACCAGAGCTGAGGATTTCAATGAGCACGCTAACCTCTCATCTCGATGAGACAATTTACGCGGGCTGAACGCGGAGACACCATCTCTCCTCTCCGTGTCTCCGCGTCTTGCTCGTCACAGGCCGGACAGCCTTTCGAAGAATTTCGCGGCCAGATCCGCGAAGGGATACTTGCCGGTGCAGCGGTCTCCCGAGCAGCGAAAAGTCTTCGATACCTTCCTGCTGTTCCATGCAATGTCAGGTTCGCGGATTGAGTTCGGGCAAGGCAGATGCAGCCGTGTGGGAGAAACTGGCTTTCGCCGCAGCCGGATTTTCGTTGAAGGCGCGGACGAGATCGTCTCCACGCCACGGGGCGGCAGGCACGGGGCCAAAGAGTTGGCGCTGCAAACCGAGGATGGCGGCACGCAACTCCGCATTCGGCTGAAACCCGGTGCCCTGTGTGTCCCGCCAGGCGTTCCACGCAGTCGCAGCCGGCGCCGCTTCGTTGCGGCGGCAGGCGCGGACCAGTTGCCGCGCAGCGACGCGCTCCGGAGGATTTAATTTCTTCCAGCAGCGCATCGCCCATCTCGAACAACGGCGTCGCTGCCAAACGCTCAGCCCGGCGACCAGTGCTGTGATCAGCAGCCATGGCCAAGTCCGCCGTGCAGCAACGGTCGCGGCGGGCGATGGAGCAGCGGGTGGCGCGGCAACCTCGAAGGTCACCGCCGGCAAGGTTCTCGAATCGAGCGTTTGCGTCTTGGGATTCCACCAAACATACGTGAGCGCGGGCAGCGAGAGCGTGCCGGATTTTTGCAGCAGATACGTGATCGTCTCGCGGCGTTCGCCGA
>Ga0335082_10002041_pt1 | contig 21709 bp, 18 predicted proteins | sample Lox_Sample_41_FD_206718 | JGI IMG/M metagenome (GOLD analysis project Ga0335082, IMG submission 206718) | Soil microbial communities from Loxahatchee National Wildlife Refuge, Florida, United States - Lox_Sample_4.1 | ecosystem: Environmental > Terrestrial > Soil > Wetlands | place: USA...
ACCACAGCCTGGAGCGCAGCCGGCTCCCACGCAGGACACGTCGCAAACACCGCCACCAGCGCAGCCTCCGGCGGAGCCTCCCGCACAACCTACGCCTCCTCCGGCGCCGCCGTACCAGCCAAAGTTTACCGGCGATCCCGCGCACTCAGAATCGGAGGCGCAGGCTCTGGGCTACATGCGCGTGGTGCTGCGGGCGCAGAAGGAATACAAGAAACGTCACGACAAGTACGCTCCAACCCTGCTGGACCTGGCCGGGACGGGGTCGCTCACCAAGCGCATGGCGCGATCCACCGAACGCGGCGACTACACGGTGGGATTCAAGACCCAGAAAGACGGTTACGTGCTCACCATGACTCCCAAGCAGATGGACGCTGAGCACCGCTCGTTCTATGCCGAAGAAGACGGCGTGATTCACGCCGACGATCAGAAACCTGCCGATTCGACTTCGCCGAAGGTTAAATAGCTTCGAGCTGCGGGCTTCGAGCTTCGAGTAAACCACGAACCACTAAGCACCACCTAGGAACGCCGCTCGTCTGAAGGCCCTGTCCCCGGCTCCGTTTGCGTAGGCTCCGCCTGCACCGGCCGAGTCGGGCCGGCGCTGCGTCGGGGTGTGGAGGTGCTGCCCTCGGCACTGATGCGGCGCAGTTCCTTGAGGATGTCCTCCCGCTCGCGCGCGGCATAATCGTGAGCGAAGCGGGTCAGGGCTTCGGTCAGAATTTCGTGGTGGTGGACGTTCTCCAGGCCCGGCTCGCGCGTGATATTCAGCCACAAACGGTGGAGCAGGAGAACGTCCTCGTTCTTCATGGTCGGGGTGTGGGGGCCAATGCGGAACGTGTCGACTTTACCGTCGGGGCGGACGATCTGAAGCACGAATTGCCGTTTCGGTTCCGGCACGGCTTCCCATGCCTGGCCGAGGGCATACGCCTGCTCAGCGGGAGTCATCTTGCTGGAGACGCCGGCAACAACCGCCGAGGACTCGAGATTGTTGGCGGTTTGGACAATGGCCGCCCAGACATCTCCCGCCGGGACGACGAGCAGGGACACGCGCTTGCCGACGCCCTCGGCGACCGCTACGGCGCGGGTGAACAGCGTCTGCTCGTAGTCGCTGAAAATCTGCTCCATGGCAAGGTCGTAGGCAGCGGCGCCAAACCGGCTGACCCGGGCCGACATGACCACCACGTCCTGGTCGCGCGTGTCGATCCGCTCCAGCGCCCAACGGAGATGAGCCAGCGTGTTGTAGTCGCGGACAGGAACGAGCACGTTGCCGGGACGGATGTTCAGCGCTTCCCGCTCCACCGTGTCACGCTGCAGGAGTTGGAAGTGGTCCTTCATCTGCTGTTCAGCCAAGGCGAATTTCTTGCGATTCGCGTGCTCGGAAGCGGTGAAGATCAAGAAGAAGATCACGGCGAACGAGACGCCGGCAACCGTGGCAACCGACTTGGTAAACAGGTTGATCAGAGCGGTGGAGAGCAGCACCAGGAAAACCGAGGCCAGGCCAAGCGGAATTTCGCGGCCGCCGACGGTAATATTCGGCGGAACCTTCCAGCCTCGCGCGCCCTTGTACTTGAAGCGCAGGACCAGCATGGCCAGGCTGTTGAAGGTGAAGCTCCAGATCACGCCGAAAGCGTATGCCTCGCCCAGGACGTAGACATCGCCCCTGCTGGCCAGGATGGTGAGAACTTGAAGCAGGACCACCATGTTGATGATGCGATAGCTGGTGCCGTACCTGCGATGAGGGAAGCGGAACCAGTCGGCGAGAACGCCATCTTCCGACACGCGGTTCAGGACGCCGTTCGAGCCGATGATCGCCGTATTCACGGCGCCGGAGAGGATCAGAAAGCCGACCACGACGACGAATCCGCGGAACAGGAGGCGCAACAGCTGCGGTCCCCACAGGTACATGGCGAGTCCGGCGATCAGATTGTCCTTGTAGACCGGGACACGGACCGAGTCCGGGATCAGCATCACCGAGAGCAGCGCCGTCAGGCCGGTAAAGACGAAACTATAGATGGCGATGATGATGGCGGCGCGTTTCAGGTTCTTGAGCTTGGGGTGAGCCAGTTCCCGGTTGACTTGGGCGAGGGACTCCTCCCCGCTCATCGCCAGAACGGAATGGCCGAAGGCCATGAGGATGCCGAGAATTCCGAACATGCGCGACAGGCTCTGTTCGGGAAAACTGTGACTGAGGAATCCAAGCGATTCCTTGGTGAAGTGAAGGTTCTCGGGAGTCGGTAGCGGGACAGTTTGATAGCCCGTTTTGAACAATGTCAGGGCCGCCCAGGCAAGCAGGATCACGACCATCACGGTGGTGATCTGCATGACCCGCAGCGCCTTCTCGCTCGACTCGTGAATCCCCTTGATGTTTTCCCACCAGAAGTAGCCGGTGACGGCCAGCCCGAACACCACCGACGTCCAGTTCACGTTCAGCTGAGGCGTGCCATGGAACATGCCGTGAACGGCACGAGGAATCCATCCGTGCGCGTCAGCGGTCACGAAGATTTCGTTGAGCAGGCCGGCGATGTATTGTCCTGCGGACACGCCGGAGATCGGTCCGGTAAGGATGTAGTCGAACATCAGCGCCGAAACGCTGATCTTGGCCAGTGTGCCGCCCAGCGCCTCTTTCACGACGCGGTATACGCCGCCGCGGACAAACATGGAGCAGCTCTCCACGTACACCGCGCGCACGGTAAAGGAGAACAGCATGACCGCGACGATGAACCATGGAGCCGATTTGCCGACGGCCTGTTCGGCAATACCGCAGGCGTAGAACGCGGATGAACCGAGGTCGTTCAGAACGACGGCGGCGGCGCGCCAGTAAGAGATAAACGTCAGCATCACCGAGGTGGCCACCACGATGCGAACCCGGTTGGAACCCGGTGATGCGGGCTGGAAGGAAGATGACATGCCAGAAACGAGCGCACCCCTAGGAGTGGTTCGCTTCTTCCCCTCCACCCGTCGGCGTGCTGATGGTCCCGGTTCCGCGCGGACTGGACGCGGACGTCTTCATGAAACAGAACGCCACGGCCTCGGCGAACAGTACCGGAGTCACTCCCAACCCTGACATAAGCACACTATGGTATCTGATACACAGGAAGGAGAACAGGGCTGGGCTCAGGGTCGAAGGGGGCGGTTTGCTATGCTTGCGGCGTGAGAAAGATTCATTCCAGCGCCTGGCGGCTGATGCTGCTCTCGGCGGCGTTGCAGATCGTGATTTTTCCCCTGCCCGGGCTCTACTGGCTCTCGTGGATCGCTCTTGCACCCCTGCTGGTAGCCTTGTTGCGCGCGCGAGCACCTGAAGCGCTTCAGATTGATGCGGGACTGCGGCTCGCGCCGGCCAGTCCGTGGCAGGGATTCCTGCTCGCCTACGTGTGCGGCACGTTGTGGTATCTGGGAACATGCTATTGGATCTTCGACACCATGCACCGCTACGGCGGGATCGCGATTCCGGCAGCTCTGCTGATCCTGGTTCTGTTCTCCCTGTACCTCGCCCTTTATCACGGACTATTCGGCCTGTTAGTGGCTCTGGTGGCGCGGGGCAAGGCCACGTTTCGTCCGGCCCTGGTGCTGGCGCCGTGCATTTGGGTGGCCCTGGAATTGGCCAAGACACGCATCACCGCGTTCCCCTGGAATCTTCTGGGCTACGCTCAGACGGAAAACACGACCCTTACACGGATTGCCTCCCTGACCGGCGTTTACGGACTATCGTTTGAAATCGCGCTGGTGAATAGTGCTTTTGCGGCAGTGTTTCTGGTTGCGCGCGAGCGTCGCAGAGGCCTGCTTGCCGCTGCTCTCGCTGCCACGATTATTCTGCAGGCCGGACAATGGCTGTCGCCGAAGGCGCTGCCGACCGACATGCAGGCGTTGCTGGTGCAGCCGAATATTCCCGTGGAGGAGAATTGGACCACGGATTATTTTCAGGGCACGCTACGAGATTTGAGCTGGATCAGCCTGCATGCGCCCGGAGAGAAAGAAGGGCAGCCGTACAACCTGATTGTCTGGCCAGAATCGCCCTCGCCCTTCTTTCTGAATGATCCGAAGTTTCGTGACGTGGTCGCGAGCGTGGCGCGGCAGAGGCAAAGCTGGCTGCTGGTGGGCAGCGTCGGTGAGGACAGCGCCTCCACGTCGCCGCAGCGCAAGAGCGGAGTGTTCAATTCCGCGGGGCTGATCAGTCCGAATGGCGAACTCACCGCCCGCTACGACAAAGTGCACCTGGTCCCGTTCGGCGAGTATGTGCCGTTCAAGAGTGTGCTGCCGTTCATGGACATGCTGACCGAGCAGGTGGGAGACTTTGTCCATGGGCACTCGTGGGCGCCGTTGCAGGCGGGCGGCCAACAGTTGGGCATTTCCATTTGCTACGAATCCATTTTTCCAGATGAAGTGCGGCAACCGGCCCGGCTGGGAGCGAATGTGCTGGTGAATATCAGCAACGATGGCTGGTATGGCGATAGCGGCGCCTGGAAGCAGCACCTGCGAATGACGCAAATGCGAGCTGTGGAAAATGGCCGCTGGCTGCTGATGGCGACCAACACAGGGATCACGGCGTCGGTCGATCCGTACGGCCGCATCGTGGCGTCGACCGGACGAAAGGTGCGCACCGCGCTCGCTGCGCCCTATAGCCTGCTCTCGGGTACCACGTTCTATACGCGGCATGGAGATTGGTTCGCATACCTGTGTGCGATAATTTCTGTGGGTGCAATTGGCGCCGGAATTTTGAGAGAAGTCGGTAGCCGGAAGCCGGTAGTCAGCAGACCAGAGCAGAGGTGAGTTGAAGGGTTTTGCTGAATACCGGCTGCCGAATACCGGCTACTGACTACTGATGATTGACGAACTCACACAGCAATACGCTTCCCTGAAGACCAAGGTCCACGACCTGCGGGAGTATCTTTGACGCGGGCAAGCTGCGCCAGCAGTTAGCCGAAGTCGAAAAGCAAGCAGCCGACCCGAACCTGTGGTCGAATCCGGCCAAATCACAACAGGTCATGCGCGAGCGCAAGCGATTAGAAGAAGTGTTGTCGCTCGAAGGCGACCTCGCGCGGCGGACGGACGACATCGGCGCATACTTCGATCTGGCTGGGGAAGGCGAGAACGTCACTTCTGACCTGCAGCGTGAACTCGAGTCCTTGCGCGAGTTGGTCGATCGAGTGGAGACCGAGACGTTGTTGTCGGGCGACAACGACGCCCGCAACGCCATCGTGACGATCCATCCTGGCGCGGGTGGTACCGAGTCGCAGGACTGGGCCGACATGCTGCTGCGCATGTATTTGCGCTGGGCCGAGCGTCGCGGATTCCAGACGGAAATGTACGACTATCAGCCGGGCGAAGAGGCGGGGATCAAGTCGGCGACGTTCGCTGTGAACGGCGAGTACGCCTTCGGCTACCTCACCAGCGAAATCGGCGTGCACCGCCTGGTGCGCATCTCGCCGTTCGATCAGGCCAAGCGGCGGCATACGTCGTTCGCCAGCGTGTTCGTTTCGCCGGAAATCGATGACAGCATCGAGGTCGTCATCAAGCCGGAAGACATCCGCATCGATACCTACCGGTCGAGCGGCAAGGGCGGCCAGCACGTCAATACCACCGACTCGGCGGTACGGATCACGCACATTCCCACCGGACTCGTCGCCAGCTGCCAGAACGAACGCTCGCAGCACAAGAACAAAGAGAAAGCGATGAGCATGCTGCGTTCGAAACTCTACGAGTACGAGATGGAGAAGAAGCGCGAGGTCACGAAGCAAATCGAAGACTCGAAACTCGATATTGATTTCGGCTCGCAGATCCGCTCCTACGTGCTGCAGCCGTACCGCATGATTAAGGATCACCGGACAAAGTTCGAGATGGGCGACGTGGACCGCGTGCTCGACGGCGATCTGACGCCGTTCATGCGGGCCTACCTGCGCATGCGGCGGGGAGAGAAAAAAGCGTGAGCACGCGAGCTGCAGAGGTTCATCGTGGTCTCAGTCTGGAATATTTCACAGTTTCGTGGAACGCGTTGGAAGCGGTAGTTGCGCTTGTTTCGGGGACAGTAGCAGCGAGCGTTGCCCTCATCGCCTTCGGGCTCGACTCGATCATTGAGGTTTCGTCGGGCGTCATCCTGCTGTGGCGGTTGCATGCCGATCACGACGAAGTGCGGCGCGAAGCGGTGGAGCGGCGCGCACTGGTTCTAGTTGGGCTCAGCCTGCTTGCCCTGGCGGCGTATGTCGCGGGGGATTCCATCCTGACTCTGGTGAGAAAGGACTCGCCGGAGCGCAGCTTGCCAGGGATTGTGCTAGCGGTTGCGTCGCTGGTTGCTATGCCGTTGCTGGCACGGAGTAAACGAAGGGTGGCGTCGACGCTGGGAAGTTCGGCCCTCCACGCCGACTCGCGGCAGACGGATATTTGCGCATACCTTTCCGGCATTCTGTTGCTGGGTCTGCTGTTGAATGCCGCACTGGGTTGGTGGTGGGCGGATCCGGTGGCCGGGTTGGCAATGTCGCCGCTGATCGCATTCGAAGGGGTGCAGGCTTTCCGAGGCAAGACCTGTTGTGAGACTTGTTAGAACAGAAATGAAGAAAGCCAAAGCACCATCACCGCCGAAACTCGGGTCTCGATTACAGCGGGCTTTTCGTTATGCCGCAGCGAAACATGCAGGCCAGACCAGGAAGCAGACGGCCGTTCCGTACCTCTCGCATCTGATGGCGGTCACCTCGCTGGTGCTTGAAGCGGGCGGCGACGAGGACATGGGGATTGCGGCGCTGCTTCATGACGTGGTCGAAGACTGTGGCGGGATGCCGAGGCTGCGCGAGATCCGTCGCAGGTTCGGTCCGCGCGTGGCGAAGATCGTCGAGGGCTGCACGGATTCGTTCGTCAATCCGAAGCTGGAATGGATGGTGCGTAAGGGAGAGTATCTGAAGAAATTGAAGCACCACGACGACGAAACCCGGCTGGTGTCAGCTTGCGACAAACTGCACAATGTGCGGACGGTGACTGCCGATTACCGGCAGGATGGCGAGCGCATCTGGCGACGATTCAACGGGGGACGGGAAGGAACGCTCTGGTACTATCGCGCGTTGAGCAATGAATTCCAGCGGCGGAAGGCGAACCGCATCACGGGCGAGTTGGCGATCGCAGTGGCAGAACTGGAACGGACGACGGCCAACGGCCGCGAGCGTAGCGCCAGCGACCTGCCCGCAGTCGCGACGGCGCCTCGCCGTCGCGGCGTCAGGAGATGAAACATGCCGCGGATGATTGAACTGGTCCGCAAATCGCAGATGTCGGCGAACATGATGCAGGCGGCTGCACGCGGGGCGCTGATGGTCTCCCCGGGCGAAATGATCGAGATTCTCGTGCATCTGGCACTGCACAACCGAGTGTTCGGCGAGCAGGCGCGGATGACCCTGGCGGGTTGGGACGAGAAAGCGTCGCTGAGCGTCGCGGCCGATGCAGCGACCAGCAAAGAAGTGCTCGACTACTGGCTCTCCCCCAGGAACACGCGGCCTGTGCTGCTGCCCGCTCTACTGGGGAACCCGTCCGTCCCGGATGAGGAGTTGACCGAGTTGGCGAAGACGGGTTCGCGGACGATCGTCGAGGCGATGCTGGTATGCAAACGTGTGCACCATTCTCCGGCCCTGACTGAAGCGCTGCGAACGAATCCGCGGCTGCGCGCGAATGAACTGGCGGCGCTCAACGCACCGCGAGCCGAGGCGCCCGCGTCGTCGCCGCCGGAGCCGGTCGAGGAGCGACACTCGGGGGCCGAAGTGGAACAAACTTCGGCGCAGGAACCCCCCACCGAGCCAGCGGGAACAACCGAAGCGGAAAGGGAGGAGGACGAGCGGATACTGGCGCAGGCAATCGACTACTACCTTCAGGCCAATGCGGCGGAACTGGCGGCAGAAGAGGGAAAACCATTCGAGGCCGTGCGGCTGACGAATGAGGAATTGCCCGGCGGCGGAGGAGCAGCAGAACATGCCGCGGCGGGATCGAACCCAGTGTCAGCGGGGCTCAAGCTTGCCAAGAGACCCATTCCGCCGGCGGACGAACGCCGGGACAGCACCTTGCAGAAGATCGCGAAGTTAGACGTCAAGGGACGCATCGCGCTGGCCATGCGAGGGAGCAAAGAAGAGCGGTCCATTCTGATTCGTGACGGCACCAAGCTGGTGGCCCTGGCGGTGCTGGATTCTCCGAAGATTTCCGACGGCGAGGTCGAGAAATTTGCCCTGCAGAAAAATGTGCTGGAGGCGGTCCTGCGCCAGATTCCGCTCAAGCGCCGCTTTGCCAAGAACTACAGCATCATGCGAAACCTGGTGTTCAACCCACGCACTCCTATCGACCTTTCACTCGGGCTGATGAAGAACCTGCTGGTGCATGATCTCAAGAATCTTTCCGGAAACAAGGAAGTTTCCGAGACCATCCGCAAGCTGGCGTTGCGGATGTTCAAGCAGAAGGTAGAGAAGAAGAAGGACGACTAACTGCGGCTGGCAGTCGGGAGTCGCTTGTCCCTACGCGTGAGAGGCGCATGGCGTCGCAACCATCGGATCCGATTCACGAACTACTTTCCCGAGTGAAGACGATTGCGGTCGTGGGGTTGTCAGACAGGCCCTTGCGACCGAGTTATGGTGTGTCGGCCTACATGCAGATGCAGGGTTACAGGATCATTCCTGTGAATCCGCTGCTTGAGGAATCGCTCGGAGAAAAGGCATATCCGTCGCTGCACGAGGTTCCGGAGAAAATCGATCTCGTCAATGTCTTCCGGCGGCCGGAGTATGTGGATGAGATTGTCGAGCAGGCGATCCAGTTGAAGATTCCGGCGATCTGGCTGCAGGAAGACGTGATCAACGAACCAGCGGCAGCGCGGGCGCGTCAGGCTGGGATGTTCGTGGTGATGGACCGCTGCATTCTGAAAGAACACCGGGCGCGGTTCGGGTAGCGTCGATGGCAATCCATCTCAAAGAACGCCGACGAATCCGGATGCGTTGGATATCCGCAGTCGCTGTTCTCTGCCTTTCGGGCAGCGGGCTAACGCAGGTCAATCCTCTGGACAAGAAATCAACCAGCCAGAACGCCGTCTGTCCGCTGTCGGACGCGCAGACGCAGAAGTCGATTGACGCCTTCGCGAAAATGGTGCCCACGTTTACGCAGGAGCCGCGGTGCGTGAATTGCCACGGAGGAGTCGATCCGTTTGCCAAGCCGACCAACCATGGCGGAGACACACGGGAGGTGGGGTCAGATTGCGATGAGTGCCACGACGAAGTGCCGGCCAAGCGGAGCGGCGAGGCTTCGAAGTGGAGACTTGCGAATCAGGAGCACTTTTTCAAGGGCAAGGACGCGAAGACACTCTGCAAACAGATGCGCGACGTCTTCCAAGAGGGCGCCGACTTCATCGGCCACCTCATCGACGACAACGGGAACAGCAAATTCACCGAAGTGGCGTTCCTCGGAACGCGCGGCCTGGACAAGTTCGGCCGGTCATTTGTGAAGGATTACAAAGACGAGCCGCCGCAGCACATCACGCATGGAGGGCTGATCAATCTTGGGACCGCGTGGATCGACGCCATGGGCGGCGAGTTCAAAGGCGACGTCGACTGCGGCTGCGAACCGTCGCACTACGCGGTGCGGGTGACCTACGATCAGGTCATCAATATCGCAATGGTGCATGGAACGAAAACGATGGGGCCGATTGACATTCCGATCCGCTTCGATGAGCACGGGAATTTTGAGGGAGAACAGGTGATCTACATCAATGGGAATGAGACGGCGTTGATGTGTACCGGGAACTCCACCGCGGCCATGGTGCTGCGGGTTTCAGGGCAGGCGACGGAACAATTTCAGAAAAACCACATGCACCTGCAGATCGAAAGCGGATCGGGGCTGAAAGGCGTTGCGAATGCGCAGTGTCCGATGGTGAGCCGCAGCGCTCCGATTGCTGCGCGGCAGTCCCAGGCGGTGTTGGAGAAAGATCTCGAAGGACGCGTGGGCGATGCGATGTCGGCGGAGTGGGGTGCGGGGTCCGGACTCGATACCCAGTTTCATGCTCAGATTGTGAAAGTGCAGGGGCCGTAACTATTTCTTTTTCTTCTTGCCCGTATCTTCGACGGGCGTACCCGGCACGCTGAAATCCCAAACCGAATAGAAGACCTGCGCGCCACCGCCGAAAGCGCTTGGGGACGCCTTGTAACCTTTCACAGGCCGCAACACGACTGCGTATTCGCCGGGTTCGAGCGGTTGTCCCATATGAAGGACGTAAAAGCCGCGCTCTTCTTTGTCCAGGCGAGTCGGCCATCGTTCTTCGGAGACCCACTTGCCGCCTTCGGGTCCGCCGCCGCTCATGGCCATCATGTGTTTCGTGTCCATTTTGGTTTGGGTAGCACCGACGAGGCGGTAATTATCTTTCGTGGGGAACAGCTTTACCACGGCTGGTTCGTAGGCGTCGGGATCAACGCCGGGAATGTCGCCGTAGTTGAGTTCGAACATCGGATTGGGGTTTGCGAGTTCACGCGAGGACTTGCGTCCGGCCAGTCCCCATACGTAAGTCATGCTGGGCGCGCCGGGACGCATGCCCGGCATGAATCCGGATGCCATCGAAAAGGCAGACATGGCCATCATTCCGCCAGGCCCGGCGCCCATGGCTGCGAAGCTCAAGCCTTCGGTGGCGAGGCTGCGCAACATCATGCCGCCGGGGCTGACGCCGCCCTTGAATTTTGTCTGCCCGATCTGCGCACTGGATGGAGAAATCTCCTGCTTGCCTTTGTTGGGTTCCAGCATCAGGTAGACGTGCGGCATCTGCGCGGCCGAATAGTTCATGGAGAACATGGAGCCAAACATGCCGCCCATGCCCATGGCGCTCATCTGCGACTGCATCGCAGCCATCTGTTGCGGATTCATGCCCATTGCGCCCGAGCTGCGCATTCCGCCATTGACCGGTTCTGGTGGTGGCGAACTGGTTTCGGTCTGGGGACCGTGGGCTGGTTGCGGGTTGGATTCCGGCGGCGTTGCGTCCGGGTTGCTACTCGCCGTCTTTTCCGCCTTCGCTGAAAGCTCCGTCGGTGCAGTTACCGCAGAACCTGCAGGGGCCGGTTGTGCCTCCAGGGTGGCCTGTTTCTTCTTCTGCGTAGCCTGCAACATTGCACGCAGGACGGCGGAACTGACGCCCTGGTTCTTGAGTTCGATCAGCGCGTCGCCGGAGATTTCGAAGTCGCTCTCGGAAACTTCGATGATCTTGGTCAGAGTCTCATCGTCAAAATGGTTCTGCGTCATCAGGACGATGTCAGCGTTCTTGAGTACCTTCTTTTCTTTCTTATCGTCCTGAGCGGTCGAGACAGAGAGGAGCAGGAGCAGACAGCTCGCAGCAAGGAGTAGGTTTTTTCGCATGGCTTTCCCCGAACCGAGGGCATGGGGAGAATGCCTGAAATGTTGTCAGCGACTGCTCTTGGTGCGAGATTATATCAGCGCGGCCCAGTGGGAGCGTTTGGGATTATGCGGTGTAGCCGCCATCCGAGGGCAGGCTTGCACCTGTGATATAGCTGGCCTCAGGGCCGGCGAGGAAGGCGACGAAGTTGGCGACTTCTTCAGGCTGCGCATAACGCTGCAGGGCAACATTCTGGACGGTTCCCTTGGCCCACTCACCGCTGGCGGGATTCATGTCGGTATCGGTCGGGCCGGGCTGGACGTTGTTCACGGTAATGCCTCGCGGTCCGAGATCGCGGGCCAGACCCTTGGTGAATCCGACGATGGCGGCCTTGGTGAGCGCATAAACTGAGCCACCGGGGAAGGGGACGCGGTCGCTGTTGCAGCTGCCGATATGGATGATGCGTCCGCCGTCGCGCATGTGACGGACGGCTTCCTGCGTGGCGACGAACAGTCCCTTGATATTGATGGCGATCATGCGCTCGAAATCCGCGAGAGGGAACTGGTCGATGGGCGCAACCGCAACTATGCCGGCATTGTTGACGAGAATGTCGAGCGCGCCAAAAGTCTTTGCCGTTTGCGCGACAGCCGCACGAGTGGCTTCAGCGTCGGCTGAGTCTGCCTTGATGGCCAGGGCCTTGCCACCCGAGGATTCGATGGCGCGGACGACTCCCTGCGCCTTCTCGGGTGACGTGCTGTAGGTGAGCGCGACGGCGGCGCCTTCGGCTGCGAGCCGCTTGGAAATTGCTGCCCCAATGCCGCGCGAACCGCCGGTTACGAGTGCAACTTTCCCTGCCAAGTTCTGGGACATTCAGTTCTCCGCTCTGTTCGGAATTTACAGGTGCAGATCCGTGCGCGGACCGACCATGATCAGGGTGGCATCGTCGCGCAGGCCAGTGCCGTTGACGAATTTCCTGACATCGGCCATCAGGTTTTCGAGCGAGGCGTCCGGGGACTGCATCTGGGCGAGCAGTCGTTCGGGGCCATATTCCTCGCCCGATCCGAGGGCGGCTTCGGTAATTCCATCGGAATAAATCGCGAGGCGGGATTGGGGACCGAGAGTGATCGCGGTCTCGGAAAATTCGCTAATCGCGATGCCAAGCGGCAGACCGCGTTCCGTCGTGATCCAGCGATGGCCATCGGGCTCAACCAGCAGCGGCGGCAGATGTCCGGCGCTCGCGAGGCGCACGGTGCGGGTCGCGGGATCAAATTCGGCGTAGGCCATGGTGACGAAGCGTCCGGTAGGAAAATCCTCGACCATCATGTTGTTGAGGCGAGTGAGCACTTCTCCGGGTCCGGATCCGGTTTGAGCGAGCGAACGCAACATGCCGCGGGTTGCTGACATCAAGAGCGCTGCCGCGGTGCCCTTACCAGACACGTCCGCGAGAACCAGTCCCCAGCGTCCGTTAGGCAAGGGAATAAAGTCGAACCAGTCTCCACCGATCGCGCCGGCGGGGATGGAGAGCCCGGAGACCGCAAATCCGGGAATCAGTGGAGAACTTCGGGGTAGCAGCGCTTCCTGAATTGCGCGTGCCTCTTCGGCTTCCCGGCTCATGCGTTCGCGCTGGTCGCGTTCATCATTAAACCGGCGGGCGTTCTGCACGGCCACGGCCACATGCGAGCAGAGGCTTTGCAGCAGACGAATCTGCGCCGGAGAGAACGCGTCAAGTTCGCAGTGAGAAGCCGTGAAGACTCCAATCAGATCATTTTCAACATGGAGAGGGATGGCCACTTCCGAACGCGTCCCTTTTTCGCACGCCATGTAGTAGGGGTCTACCGAAACATCCGGGGCATAGCGCATTTTGCGGGTGGCGGCGACGTAGCCGACCATGCCTTCAGTGCCGACCTTGAGGCGGTGGCCGCGGTCGTGAGCGGTGCAACCGCAGGTTCCCGAGAGGACGAGTTCGCCCTGTGCCTTGTCATGTAGATAGATATTGATTTCGACACAACCCAGCGATGCCGCCACTTCTTCGGTGATGCGCTGCACGATCTCGTTCATGTCGAGGCTGGACGTGATGCGTTGCGCGAACTTCTGCAGGCGGATGAGTTCGGCAATCTTCAGGGTCGAGGTGTCCGTAGAGGGCAGGTTGGCCAGTTCGAAATCGGTACGCGGGGCGGTGGCCACGAGGGTGCCTCCTTCTCCAGGTCAGCGTGCAGTCTTGAGGTTTGGATGTCGCGAATCAGCCCTGTGATTCTCTTTTTGTTCGAGGTGAGCGCGTGTTGCGGATCTTGCGGATTTCGTCCAGGCGCTCGCGGATTCGCTTCTCAATTCCTTCGTTTGTGGGGTGATAGTAAACGCGGTCGCGCAGACTGTCGGGGAGACATTGCATACCTGCGACTTTGGTTTCCGTGTCGTGCGCGTATTCGTAGCCCTTGCCGTAGCCCAGACCTTTCATCAGCCCGGTGGGAGCGTTGCGCAGATGCAGAGGGACCGGTTCCTGGGCGGTGCGCTCTACATCTTCCTGCACCGCGCCATAGGCGGTATAGAGAGCATTCGATTTCGGCGCGAGTGAGAGATAGACGACAGCCTGGGCCAGTGCGAGATTGCCTTCAGGCATGCCGATGAAATCGACGGCATCGCGGGCGGCCATGCAGAGGGCGAGAGCATTCGGATCAGCGAGACCGATATCTTCGACCGACATCCGCACCACGCGGCGGGCAACGTAGAGCGGATCTTCTCCGGCTTCGAGCATGCGAGCGAGCCAGTAGAGGGCGGCGTCGGGATCGCTGTCGCGCACGGATTTGTGCAGCGCCGAGATGAGGTTGTAGTGCTCTTCGCCAGCTTTGTCGTAGAGGAGGACGCGCTTCTGCACGGCTTCGTGCACGATCTCATCGGTGATTTGGTTTGTTTCCGCCTGCCTGACCAGAGAGGTGGCAACTTCGAGCACGTTGTAGGCGCTGCGCGCGTCGCCGCTGGAGTAGGCGGCAATTTTCTGGAGAGCTTCATGGGAAGCTGCGAGATGCAGCGAGCCGAGGCCGCGTTCGGAATCGGCGAGGGCGCGCTTGAGCAGCGTGACGATCTGTTCCTCCGTGAGTTGCTTGAGCACATAGACTCGGCAGCGTGAGAGCAGCGCCGAGATAATCTCGAACGATGGATTCTCCGTTGTGGCGCCGACCAGCCGGATGCTGCCTTTTTCGACATAGGGGAGAAACGCATCCTGCTGCGCCTTGTTGAAGCGGTGAATCTCGTCGACGAAAACAATGGTGCGCGTGCCGTATTGGCGGGCGCGGTCGGCGTCGGCCATGACCTGCTTGATTTCCTTGATGCCGGAGAGTACGGCCGAAAACTCGATGAACTCAGCCTTGGTGATGCGAGCGATGATCTGCGCGAGGGTCGTTTTGCCGGTGCCGGGCGGTCCCCAGAAGATCATGGATCCAGGGTCGTCACGCTCGATCTGCACCCGCAGAGGCTTCCCCGGACCGACGAGGTGCTCCTGTCCGACAAATTCCTCCAGCGTACGCGGACGCATGCGGTCGGCGAGCGGGCGGGTGGCATCGCGCACCGTGCTTTCGTTCGGAATGGGCTGAAATAAGCTCACGTCGACCTTTCTCTCGCTGCTTCGTACAGCACAATGCTCGCCGCCACCCCGGCGTTCAGGGATTCAACTTGCGCGCCTTGCGGGATGACTGCTGTGTCGTCCATTTGATGCATCAGGTCGCGCGACAGACCTGCGCCTTCGTTGCCGATGAAGATGGCCAGCGGCAGAGTCCAGTTCATTTCGGGGAGCGGTGTTCCCTTGTGCGATGAAGTCGCGATCATGCGGACGCTACGCTGGCGAAGCAGCGGAATCAGTTCCGCGGAGGCGATCTTCGCCACCGGCAAGCGAAAGATCGATCCCGCCGATCCCCGCAGGGCCTTCGCGTTATAGGGACTCACCGTGCCTTCAGCCAGGAAAACTCCGGCGGCGCCAAAGGCCTCCGCAGATCGCAGTATCGTTCCGAGGTTCCCCGGATCCTGCAATCCCGCCACGACAAGTATGGGTCCCATCCCCGCCCGCTCCAACACATGATCCGTGGACGCCGGTCGAACACGGACGAGTGCGGCTACGCCTTGTGGGGCATCACTGGGCACAATCGATGTGAACAGCGAGTCCGGCATGAGCAGAGTCTCCACCCGTGAACTGATTTGGGGCAGAAGCTTTTCGGCGACGGGCTGAGCCGATTCTGCAAAGAACACTCCGCCCAGTCGTTGGCCACTGCGGATCGCCTCCTCCACCAGCTTCACTCCTTCGATCGCGCACTCGCCCTGAGCCGTGAGTTCGGCGCGCCGGAAAGCCTGGCGCAACTCCTTCAGGCGCGGATTGTGACGGCCGGACACACGGCGCAATCCGGTGCGTTCACCCGACGCTGGCAGAGATTTCATCTCCTGCTTCATGGGTCCTGCCTAGAACCAAGATAATACGCGTTTTGGCTTTGAATGCGTCCAAGGTGGGCTCGATGTATGGTAAATTTCATTGTTTACGCCCACAGCCAGGAAGGAAACCGAGTGCGCGCGGAAATCCTGAAGATCAAAGCGGACAGCCCCGAAGCATCGCTGGTCAAATACGCGGCGGAACAGATCCAGGCAGGGAAGGTGTTGGGGATGCCGACCGATACGTTTTACGGGCTGGCGGCTGATCCGTTCAACTTGCGCGCCGTGGAGCGCGTGTACGAGATCAAGTCGCGGCTGCGGCATAAACCGCTGTCGTTGCTGATCGAAGATGTGGATCAGGCGGAGGAATTCGCCGGTCCGTTGCCCGAGGACTTCAAACTCCTGGCGCGTCGCTTCTGGCCCGGTCCGCTGACCATGATCGTGCCGGCGGCATCGCATCTTCCGCTCAAGGTGACAGCCAACACCGGCAATGTGGCATTGCGCGTGCCCGCGGCGGAAATTCCCCTTGCCGTGGTGCGGGCGGCAAAGATTCCGATCACTGCGACCTCGGCCAACCTGAGTGGCGCGGTTGAATGTACGACCGCAGAGCAGGTGCGCGATCAACTGCAGGACCGCATTTCGCTCATCGTGGATGGCGGCAAGTCGCCACGGGCGGTTCCGTCCACGATCGTGCATTTCGCCAACAACGGCGCCTGGCAGATTCTGCGCGAAGGCGCTGTCCCGACCAAAGACATCGCCGAAGCGCTCGCTTGAGCAATGGCGGACGAGCGTACTCCCAACCACGACAAGAAACCTTCCCGAAGAATTCTCTGGCTGCTCTTGCTGGCGGCACTGGCCGCGTTTGTCTTCTTTATGGGCGTGACCGGATGCCGCATCGTGAATGCCGCCGGCGAATCCCCAACCCACGTGGCGGATACGCTGGTGATCTTCGGCGCTGCCGAATATGCGGGCCGTCCTTCCCCGGTGTACAAAGCGCGGCTCGATCACGGGTTCGACCTCTTCCAGAAGGGAATGGCTCCGGTCGTGATTACGACTGGCGGTGCGGGTCACGACCCCGACTTCAATGAAGGGGCGGTCGGCCGCGATTACCTGGCGCGACGCGGGATTCCAGAAGAGAGCCTGATCGCCGAGACGCAGAGTTCGGACACGGCGCAGTCGGCCGGCCGCGTGGCCAATATCATGCGCGCGAACGGCATGCACAGCTGTATTGCGGTCAGCGATGCCTATCACGTGTTTCGAATCCGGGCGCTGCTCGAGCATGAGGGCGCGCAAGTGGAGGTAGCGCCGCGTCCGGACTCGCGCCCGCGATCATGGTGGCAGAAGTTCGTGGCCGTGATGCGCGAGGCGATGAGCTATCTGCTGTGGGAGTTTGGGCTAACGTAGACCAGGTGACGGGTCACAGGTCACAGAAAAACAAAATCGTCTGCCCTTCCGCTTGATGAGACTGCGTAGAGATTTGACAACGCCGTCAGCGCAGATTCGACTTTTCTGTGGCCTTTACCATCCCATCTTCTCTCTCAGTGCTGTCACATGCGCTACGTGATGGCGTCCGTGCCAGGCATAGAGTGCGAGGTTCTTTTCCAATGACATCAGACCCAGCTCGGGATGGCGGAAGGTGCGTTTCCAGTCGGCGCCGGTGAGGTTGCGCAGGAGCAGCATCCAGCGCTGGTGCAGCGAGTCGAGGAATGCCAGCGAGACTTCGATCGGCGCGTCCTTGGCCTCGGGCAATTCCGCCCAGCGATCCTCCATGTAGGGCCGGATGGTAGGTTCGTCCTCGGTCAACGCCAACTTGAAACGCACGTACGAATTCACGTGACTATCGGGGAGGTGATGCACTACCTGGCGGACAGTCCATCCACCGTCGCGGTAGGGTGTGTTCAGTTGCGCGTCTGTGAGGTCCTTGACGGCGGCGCGCAGCCGGGCCGGGGTCTGCTCGATGTCAGTGAGGAATTGCTGCATCTGTTGCGGCGTCAAGGAACCGTCGAAGACGAACTTGCCAATCGGATAACGTGGGTCGGTCATAAGTCGCGCCTTAATCGCGCCTCGCGTGTATCGATGAGCCCGGTAAACTAGGTGGCCACCGTTGCGCCTACCAGCGATGCGAAGATTTTGTAGCCGTCCGTGCAGCCGAGTTCGGGTTCGGCGGAGCGTTCTGGATGCGGCATCATTCCCAGAACGTTTCGTCCGGGGCTGCAGACGCCGGCTATGTTTTCCAGGGATCCATTGGGATTCGCCTCGGGCGTGACTTCACCCTGGTCATTCACGTAGCGGAAGACGATGCGGTTGTCGCGTTTCAGTTCGGCGAGCGTCGCGTCATCACAGAAATAGTTGCCTTCCATGTGTCCAATGGGGATGGTCAGGACTTCTCCCTCGCGGCAGGCGCTGGTAAACGGCGTCTCGTTATTTTCCACACGCACATGAACCGGCTTGCAGACGTACTTCAGACCGACGTTGCGCATCAGGGCGCCGGGGAGGAGTCCGGACTCGCAGAGGATCTGGAAGCCGTTGCAGATGCCGATGACCAGACCTCCGCCGGCGGCGAACTTGCGTACCGACTCCATGACGGGCGAGAACTTGGCGATGGCGCCGGTGCGGAGGTAGTCGCCGTAGGCGAAGCCTCCGGGAACGATGATGGCGTCACAGTTCTCGAGGTCGTGCGAATCGTGCCAGAGGAACGTGACCGGCTGTTTGGCGACCTGCTGGATGGTCCAAAATGCGTCGTGATCGCAGTTGGAGCCGGGAAATATGATGACGCCGAATTTCATCTGGGTCCTCGTGTGTACTATCTAGTTATGAGGGGACCCTCCCCCCTCCCCCTATTTCGGTTTAATCTTTCAGAATCATAGAGTTAGAGCAGCCATTCCAACGCAAAATCTTGAGCCCGAAGCACCTACGCGCAAAATATAGATTATGCGTGGCTTAGCGGCATTCCTCTGGTCGATCCCTCCCTGATTGCGGGTGCGATACCTCATGGTGACAAGGGGAAGGAAGCGGGGTCAAGGAAAAAGTGCGGATAGGGCAGGTATGAAAGTGCGAACTGGGGCGGAAGAACGCCAGCAGAGGTGGATCCTCAGTTAGAGCCAGTCGATGCGAAGCTGCCCGAGTGTGCTACCTCGAGTGCTATGCCCCTCCGCCGGACGTGCCATTTACTTTGCACGCGTCGGGTTTCTATTCTGCACCTAACCGCGACGCATTTTTGCTCTTGAGGAGTGCTCCCCAGAAGGGTCTTGCGCTCGCGCGATGCATCCAGCCATGCTTGTTGAAAATGCTCATTTCGTGCTTCGTTGCCCCTACTGCGTGTCAGGGAACGATTTTCGTCCGCTGCTGGCGCGGCCCGACGGCCGCTTCTTGTGCGTGCAATGCGGCCACACGGCGTCTCCGCGCGAGTTGACTTATGTGTGTGCCTGCACCCACTGTCTTCGCGTGAACGCGGCAGTGCGCCTCGAGCACCGTCGTGTGCGCTAGTGTGAGCGTGCCGCGAAGGTCCTTACGAGTTCAATGCCGCGCTCAAGACATTGCGAAGGATCATCTGAACCTTCCCATCGACCGGTACGCTGCCGGTGAAGGCCATTGATCCGACCGAAAAGACCCACCCTCCGCCAGAGTGGTTATAAGTCACCATGTAGAGGTCAAAACCGGGTCCGTTAGGCCTCCACACCGAGGCGCTCGCCAACCTGTACAAAAACGGACGGTGGAACTTGATGCCATCGACTGAAACGATATGCTCCAGCGGCGGGGACCACTGATCGATCACATCTCCTTCCCAGCCCGCAGCGCACCCTGCGGTCGTGTCGTGTCCTGCGTCATAGCTCCATCCCTCGTTGCCGAATGATTCGCCCTCCGTGATTCCGGCCATGAAAGGATGACTGACACTTTGGGCGATGTATGGAACCCTGCACGTGGGGCAGTTCCCAACATCGTCTCCGATCCACGGAAACGCTATGCCCAGGACGGCGCTTTCGGGCTGTCCGATCTGCCGGAACAAATTGCTCCGGCCCTCCCCGTACGTTCCATAGACGGTAAGCGATGAGAAGTCGTCGGAGACTTCCACGGCATCGTAGAGGCCGTTAGCGCCCAGATTGATGAGACGTCCACCGGCGTTCAGATATCCTTTCAATCGATTCATCATCTCCACCGACCAGTATTCCGGATGGGTGCTGATGATGAGCGCGGCGTACTCCTGCAGTCGATCGAGACCGTCATGAAAGTCGAGGTCGGTCCACAGATCCACCTCGTATTGGTTTTCACGCAGCCAGTTGAAGAACCAGAGTTCGCCGCGCAATAGGTGCCGCGACGTGTATTGGTCGGAATACGTGTTCTTTCCCAGCAGCGAGAAATGGGGACGCTTCACGCTGAAGTTGACCGGGCCGGTTCCGGAAAGGCTGTAGCGACTGTAGCCTCCCCAGGAGTTGTACATGGCCCAGGTGTTCGTGTTCACGATGAGGGCCAGCTTTGCGCTGCGTCCTCCCGGCGGATTCACGACGAAGGGAATGTAGTGCACGTCTCCATCCGCGGCGACGCATTTCATGGCATAAATTCCCGAGATCCAGTTGTCCGGAACCGGGAACTCGAAACTCAGGTCCCAGCGTCCGCAGCCTTCGGTAGGGCTGAAATCGGTGTGCTGATAACGCCCGGTAATGGTTTGCGGTTCGCCCAAAGGCAGATCAATCAATTCTTCGTTCTGGTCAATGGCGGTGATCGGAAGCGCTCCGGATGCATTGCGGAAACCAACGCAGGTTGTCTCATAGGTTGGGGCGCCGGTGCTGACAAAGAACTGCACGGTTTCGCCGGGCCTGACGCTCACAGGCCAGGCAAAACCCTGGATTGCCCGCCAAAGCATTCCCACCCGACTGGAGGAGCGGGACACTATGTGCGTCCAGTTCGATGAGAAGCTTCCCGCCGAGTACATCTTCAGCGACGCGAATCCGCCGGGAACGATGCGGCCGCCGACCGCGGATCCGTCACTGGCGTTGTAGAACAACACGCCATCGGCATTGCCCATGATGTGCGTCCAGCCGGTTGAGAATTGTCCGGGCTCGATGTTGTCGACGGTGACCAGGTTGCTTCCTTCGACCGCTGCAATCGCCCCGCGGCCATTGCGAATGTCGTAAAAGAGAAACCGGTCTCCGCTCGACACGATGTGTGTCCAATCGGATGAAAAGGAGCCAGGCTCGTAGTTCTGGAGCGTGCGAAATCCGCCGCCGTCCACCACACCCAGGGCTCCTGCGCCGCGAATTGTGTCGTAGAACAACAGCGTGTTCCCCATCGCGGCCAGGTGCGTCCAGCCCGCTGAAAAACTGCCATCACCAAAACTCTGCCTGGTCACCAATGCACCGGATGAGATGTCGGCGATGGCAGCCGCTCCGGATGCCGCGGCATAGAAGAAAATGAGATCACCCACGGGCAGCACGTGGGTCCAGAATCTGGAAACGGTCCCGCCGGGCGGATAATCCGCGAGGAGGGTGGGCGCACCACTTCCCAGCCGGAATATTCGCGTCTGTCCGCTGAAGGGGTTATAGAGGAGAGTTCGGTCAGGCGAGCCGACAACGTGTACGAAACTGCCCAGGCTGTCGCCGGTCATCGTGCTCGTCCACGTACTCGAGAAAATTCCCTCGCTCAACGAACCGATCGTCAACACAAAGTTAGCGGCGTCGTAAAACAGAATTGGATCCCGCATGCCATACCCACGTTTCTTGGCCGAGTATCATACCCTCGGAATTTCAGGAAGCCGCCGCAGACAAGTCAGTCATCGTTGGCCATCCTGCATAGGTCTGTAAGAAGTCTAGTGCGCGCCTAAACACGTAGAGTTCGCGCGACACTCGTAGGTCACAGTAACTTTCTGGTCCGGGGCCAGGTTGAGGCTGCACCAGGCCTTCCTGCCATAGTCACCGGATTTGGTGCAGGCGCCGGAGAACACGGCACGCGCGTTATTGCCGGCGGGTTCGGCGACCAGGTTGACGG